>WNGB01014358.1_pt1 | contig 10585 bp, 8 predicted proteins | sample 5400681 | NCBI WGS metagenome assembly WNGB01 (sample SAMN13153367, study PRJNA577476) | soil metagenome | isolation source: 115 cm soil or saprolite under grassland replicate 2 | place: USA:California | collected 2016-06-15 | reverse complement strand
GTCGTTCGCCGTGCCCTTGTCGACGGCGGTCTGGATCGCGGTGTCGCTCGGGGCCGCGCCGGTCTGGTAGACGGTCGTGACAGCGCCGCGCGCGGCCAGCTTGGTCGCCAGCGTCTGCGTCGTGGTCACACCCCATCCGGTGACCAGCACGCTGCGCGGCTGGTTGCTCAACGGCAGCAGTCCGGCGTCGTTCTTGACCAGCGTCGTGGTCTTGTCGGTGACGGCCTGCGCGGCGGCCAGGCTGTCCGTCGTACCGACGACGTCCATCACCTTCGAGGTGTCGACGAACGGGTCGGTCATGATGCCGTGGGTGACCTTGTTCAGCAACAGCCGGTAGACGCTCTCGTTGATCCGCTGCTCGCTGATCCGGCCGGACCTCACCGCGTTCAGCACCGCGTCGAACTGCAGGTCCGGGGCCGGCGGGAGCAGGACCTGGTCCGCGCCTGCCTCGATCGCGCGGACGACGGCTTCGGCGTCGCCGTACTGCTGCCGGACCGCGGCCATCTCGAGCGCGTCGGTCACGATCACGCCCCGGAAGCCGAGCTCGCCGCGCAGCACGCCGGTCAGGATCGGCCTGCTCAGGGTGGCCGGGTCACCGGACGGGTCGAGCGCCGGGACGACGATGTGCGCGGTCATGATCGAGTCGATCCCCGCCGCGATCGCGGCCCGGAACGGCGGCGCGTCGATCGTCTCCCACTGCTCGCGGGTGTGGTTGATCGTCGGCAGCGCGGTATGGCTGTCGTCCTTGGTGTCGCCGTGGCCCGGGAAGTGCTTCGCGGTAGCGAGCACGCCGCCGTCCTTCTGCAGGCCGAGCGTCATCGCGGTGGTGAGGTCGGCGGCCAGGTCCGGGTGGCTGGAGAAGGAGCGGACGCCGATCACCGGGTTCAGCGGGTTGACGTTGACGTCCGCGACCGGCGCGTAGTCCTGGTTGATGCCCATCGCGCGCAGCTCGCGGCCGGTGATCGCTCCGACCGTACGGGCGTCGTCGGTGCTGCGGGAGGCGCCCTGCGCCATGTTGCCGCCGAACTGCGTCGCCGGCGGGCCGATCCGGGTGACGACCCCGTGCTCCTGGTCGGTGGCGATCTGCAGCGGGACCCGGCTGCCGCTCGTGGTGGCGGTGCGCTGCAGGTCGTTGGAGTACGTCGCCAGCTGCACCGGGTCGACGACGTTGCCCCGGGCGGAGAAGTAGATCCAGCCGCCCGGGTGGTACTTGCGGACCACCTCGGCCGGGGTGGCCACGCCGTACAGGCTGGTGTTGCGGGCGTCGGGCGCGCCGGCGCCCGGACCGTACGCGAACAGCACGAAGAGCTGGCCGACCTTCTCCTCCAGCGACATCCCGCTCATCGCAGCGGCGACCCGCACGCCCGGGCTGTCGGCGGCCGGCCCGTCCCCGGGCAGCGGCGGGTTCGTCGCTCCGGCCGGTACGGCGAACGTGAGTGCGGTGAGGCCGGCGAGTGTGGTGGCGGCGATGCGGCGTACGGCGGACATGAGACGTCCCCTCGGGCAGAAACTGACGGCAGTATTCCCCGTTCGGGAAAGTTACCTACGTCTCTCGGGCGGGGTCAATACCGAACCAAGGTCTGTCCGTAGTACGGTCACCCGCAAACGCGGGCGGAGTGTCGCCGCCTCTTACAGTGCGAGGTTCGCCGAGACCACCGCGGCGAGCTCGTCGGCGACCTGCTGGGCGGTTTGGCCCGACTCGGCCTCGACCATCACCCGGACCAGCGGCTCGGTCCCCGACGGGCGCAGCAGCACCCGGCCGGAGTCGCCCAGCCGGGCCGACGCGGCGGCCACCGCGGCCTGCACGGCCGGGTCGGAGTCGGCGCGGGACTTGTCGACGTTCTTCACGTTCACCAGCACCTGCGGCAGCCGCGTCATCACTCCGGCCAGGTCCGCGAGCGACTTGCCTGTCTCGGCGAGGCGGGCCAGCAGCAAGACCGCGGTCAGCGTGCCGTCGCCGGTGGTCGCGAACTCCGACAGCACCACGTGGCCGGACTGTTCGCCGCCCAGGGTGTAGCCGCCGGCCTTCATCGCCTCCAGCACGTACCGGTCGCCGACCTTGGTCTGCTCGACCGCGATCCGCTCTCGCACCATCGCCTGCACGAAGCCCAGGTTGCTCATCACCGTGGCGACCACGGTGTCGCGGACCAGCCGGTCCGCGTCGCGCATCGCCAGCGCGAGGATCGCGAGGATCTGGTCGCCGTCGACCAGCTCACCGGCCGCGTCCACCGCCAGGCAGCGGTCGGCGTCACCGTCCAGCGCGATGCCGATGTCGGCGCCGTGCCCGACGACCGCGCGCTGCAGGCCGTCCATGTGGGTGGAGCCGCAGCCGTCGTTGATGTTCAGGCCGTCCGGCTCGGCGGCGTGCGTGAGCACGGTGGCGCCGAGCCGGCGCAGCGCCTCGGGGGCGGTCCGCGACGCGGCACCGTTCGCGCAGTCCACGACCACGGTCAGGCCGTCGAAGCGGTTCGGCGCGGACCGGACCAGGTGGCTCACGTACGTCTCGAAGCCCTGGCCGTCGCTGGCGATCCGGCCGACGCCGGCGCCGGTCGGGCGCTGCCACCCCTCGCCCATCCGGGCCTCGATGGCGTCCTCGATCGCGTCGTCGAGCTTGACGCCGCCGCGCGCGAAGAACTTGATCCCGTTGTCCGGCATCGGGTTGTGGCTGGCCGACAGCATCACGCCGAGGTCGGCGCCGGTGGCCGCGGTCAGGTGCGCGACCGCGGGCGTCGGCAGCACGCCGAGCCTGGTGACGTCCACGCCCGCGCTTGCCAGCCCGGCCACCACGGCCGCTTCCAGGAACTCACCACTGGCCCGCGGGTCACGTCCTACAACGGCGCGTGGCCGGTGTCCCTCGAAGACACCGGCCTCGCCGAGTACGTGAGCGGCCGCGACCGACAGGTCGAGTGCCAGCTCCGCGGTCAGTTCCCCGTTCGCCAGTCCACGGACGCCGTCCGTGCCAAAGAGTCGCTGACCCATGCTCGCAGCAGCGCGCAGATCAGCGCTTCGAGTACTGCGGAGCCTTGCGGGCCTTCTTGAGACCGGCCTTCTTCCGCTCCTTGACCCGGGCGTCGCGGGTGAGCAGACCGGCCTTCTTCAGCGTCGGGCGGTTCACCTCGACGTCGGCCCCGTTCAGCGCCCGGGCGACACCGAGCTGCAGCGCGCCGGCCTGGCCGGTGACACCGCCGCCGTTGATGCGCGCGATCACGTCGTACGAGCCCTCGAGCCCGGTGGTGACGAACGGCTCGTTGACGATCTGCTGGTGCACCTTGTTCGGGAAGTAGCTGTCGAGCGACTTGCCGTTGATGGTCCAGTTGCCGGTGCCGGGGACCAGGCGGACGCGCGCGACGGCCTCCTTGCGACGGCCGGTGGCGCCCGCGGGGTTGATCACCGCGACCCGGGCGGCTTCCTTCTGCTCCGGGGTCGGCGAGGACTCGGTGCTGTAGGCGACCGGGCCTTCTGTGTCGATCGGCACCGCGGCGTCGAAGTCGTCGCTGGGCTCGGTGTAGTTCTCGGTCACGGCGTGGGAATCCTCAGGCTCTACTGGGCGATCTGGGTGATCTCGAAGGACTTGGGCTGCTGCGCGGTGTGCGGGTGCTCAGGCCCGGAGTACACCTTCAGCTTCTTCAGCATCTTCCGGCTGAGGCGGTTCTTCGGGAGCATGCCCCAGACCGCCTTCTCCACGACCTTGCGCGGGTCGGAGTCGATGATGTCGCCGACCGCGGTCGCGGTCAGACCACCCGGGTGGCCGGAGTGCCGGTACACCATCTTGTCGGTGCGCTTGTTGCCGGACAGCGCCACCTTGGCGGCGTTGACGACGATCACGAAGTCACCGCCGTCGACATGCGGCGCGAACGTCGGCTTGTGCTTGCCGCGAAGCAGGTTTGCGGCCTGAACGGCGAGCCGGCCGAGCACGACGTCTTCTGCGTCGATCACGTGCCACTCACGGGTGACGTCAGCAGGCTTCGGGCTGTACGTGCGCACGGTCGTTGACCTTCGTTCTCAAGAGGTTGACAGTTCGGTGTTGATAGATCTGGGAGCCGGCGGACCCCGGGGGATGGCATGCCTGTACGGCGTGCGCGAATCCGGGGATGCACAACGACCGCCCAGAATACCGGCGCGGAGCGCCCCGGGTCAAAGTGAGCGTCTGTACGATCGCGCACGGCACGCGGTGCCCGGCTTGGAACAGACCCCGCGTCGGATTAGCGTAGCGGGAAAAGATTGCGTCCAATCGCGTCCCGCCGGCGACGACATCCCCGCCTCACCGGCCAGCGACGCCGGCATCGAAGAGGACAACGTGACCGAACAGTCGCTCACCGTCCGGGACAACCGGACCGGCAAGGAGTACGACCTTGCCATCACCGACGGCACGATCCGTGCCGCAGACCTCAAGCAGGTCATCGCATCCGACGGCGACGGCGGCCTCGCGTCGTACGACCCCGGGTTCGTCAACACGGCGTCCTGCCGCTCCTCGGTGACGTTCATCGACGGCGACAAGGGGATCCTGGAGTACCGCGGCTACCCGATCGAGCAGCTCGCCGAGCAGTCGAACTACCTCGAGGTCGCGTACCTGCTGGTGAACGGCGCGCTGCCGAACAAGGCCGAGTACGAGCAGTGGGTGCACGACGTGACGTATCACACGTTCGTGCACGAGAACCTGAAAACGTTCATGCAGGGCTTCCGGTACGATGCGCACCCGATGGGCATGCTGCTGGCGTCCGTGGGCGCGCTGTCCACGTTCTACCCGGAGTCGCGCGACATCTTCGACGAGCAGTCCCGGTCGCTGCAGATCAGCCGGCTGATCGCGAAGATGCCGACGCTGGGCGCGTTCGCGTTCCGGCACGCGCAGGGCAAGCCGTACGTGTACCCGGACAACGAGCTCAGCTACACGGCGAACTTCCTGTCCATGCTGTTCAAGATGAGCGAGCCGAAGTACGCCGCGGACGATCGGCTGGTGCGCGCGCTGGAGATCCTGTTCATCCTGCACGCCGACCACGAGCAGAACTGCTCGACGAACGCGGTCCGCTCGATCGGCTCCTCACACGTCGACCCGTACACGGCCGTCGCCGGCGGCATCGGCGCCCTCTACGGCCCGCTGCACGGCGGCGCGAACGAGGCCGTGCTCAAGATGCTGCGGCGGATCGGCACCCAGGACAACATCCCGTCGTTCATCGAGGGCGTGAAGAGCGGCGAGGAACGCCTGATGGGCTTCGGCCACCGCGTGTACAAGAACTACGACCCGCGGGCCAAGATCATCAAGAGGGCCTGTGACGACGTCTTCGAGGTGACGGGCGTGAACCCGCTGCTGAAGATCGCCGTCGAGCTGGAGAAGATCGCGCTCGAGGACGAGTACTTCGTCTCCCGCAAGCTGTACCCGAACGTGGACTTCTACTCGGGCCTGATCTACGAGGCGCTGCAGTTCCCGCCGGAGATGTTCACAGTGCTGTTCGCGATCCCGCGGACCTCGGGCTGGCTGGCGCAGTGGCTGGAGATGCTCGGCGACTCCGACCAGAAGATCGCGCGCCCGAAGCAGATCTACACCGGTGCCCGCGGCACCGACTACGTCCCGATGGGCGACCGCTCGTAGTCCAGTCCTTGGGAAACGGCCCCGGTCCGGCTTTTCGTGCCAGGGACCGGGGCCGTTCGCTGAGGTACTGGACCTTTCAAGTACAACGCACCGCCACGCCGCCTGTATTCCGCGCTGAGGAGATGATGTCCGCGTGCAGGAGGCGCGGTGGCGGCGTTGGTCACGTCGGCGGCGGGCGGGGACTGTGGCGGCACTGGCGCTCGTCGTACTGATCCGCGTTGTCCACAAGGCGGCGCCCGCTGAGCCACGGCCGAGAGACCGTATGTCGCTATCCTCCTTCGCGGAGGGTGACCAATGGACTACGAAACCATCGAGGACGAGATCCAGGACCTGATCTGGGATCTCCACGACGCCGACCAGGCCACGATCGGCGGCCACATGGACCGCCTTCGAGCGAAGGCGGAACAGATCACCGACGACCGCTGGCGGGAAAACGCGATCTCACGGATCGCCGATCTGCCGCGCCTGATCGCCGGTCCACCGCTGGGCCGGAGTCCTGAGTACTCGCAGGCCGTGCGCTTGGCTGCTCAGGCCCACGGCGCGACCGGCTCAGCCGAAGAACGCATCGCCATCTGCGATCGGATCATGACCCAGATCGCAGAGCTCGCCAGTCGAGCGCCGGCGGAGGAGTACATGGTGATCAAGCGCATGAACAGCTCCATCGTGCGCACGATCAGCGCGCTGCGCCGCGGCGAGCTCTGACGCCGTGCCTGCCGGACGCGGTCGTGAGATCGATGCGGGCCTACCCGGCTACGCCTGGGTGGCCCGGATCGTCGGGGCCGTCCAGGAGCGCACCGGTGCACCGACCCGCTGGAACGGGCGGCTCTACGAAGAGGCCGACGAGCGATACGCGGGCGCCGCTGAGGCCGATGGCAGCCTGACCATCAGCGCGCGAGACGTGATGGCGCCGGCCGAGTACGCGTACACGAACCGCGAGCTCGCCGACGAGCACGTGCGGAATGCAGTCGACGCCGCCGCCACCGTGTGCCACGAGGCGCGCCATCTGTCGAGTCCGCTGCCCGACATCAGCAGGCCGGACGCCCACCCGACGCGAGACGCGCCGGGAATCGCACTCGACGAGGGACTGGTCGAGCGCTGGACGCACGCGAACTTCGGTGCCGTACTCCGCGCCATAGACATGAACCGTGTTGTCCCGGGATCGGCACAGCACATGCCGACCGACGCCTACCCGGCCTACACGTCGGCAACCCACCGGCTGATCACGGATCTTGCCGCGAGCACCGGCCGGCCGCCGCGGGAGCTGGAGCAGCAGCTGCTCGAGTGCGACGCGGCGCAGCGATGGAACCTGATCGCGGACCTGGCGATCGACGAGCACCTTTCAGGCCTGATGCCGGACAGCGACCGCGAGGTCGTGCGGGCGCGGTTCGCCAACGCTCTCCGCGCGGACTTCGGCCACGCACAGCAGGTCCATCTGTCCGACGCCGACGACGAGGCGAAGCGCCGGCAGGGTACCGAGATCGGCGCCAGGACCGTCGGCAGCCTGACCCGCGATCTCGAGGAACTCGCCGACCAGTACCGCGAGAGCCGGCAGTCGCGGGCCATCGGCATCGAAGCCCGCGGCGCCCAGACCCGTGGCACCCAAGCCTCCGGCAGCCAGATCATCGGCGCTGCTCGTCAGGACACGGCCGCCGCCGGCCGCGACGCCGCTCCCGCCGCGGATACCTCCCACCTTCACCGGGCCTTCGCGGGGCAGCCACCGGCCGCGGGTGCGGCGGTCGCGCCGGCGCAGGCGCCGGGCACCGCCAGCCGGAGAGCGAGTACGGCCAGGTCGTCCGGGCGGGACGGTCCCCATCGGTCATGACGCGCAGCCCGATCGCCGCCGGTGAGCCTTTGCCTCCGCCCGTTCACGTCGTACGACGAGATCGGCGCGGTGATGAAGCCGTGGGTCAGCCCCTCAGCTCAGGGTTCGCACCCTCTTGTGACGGGGTGTCAACCCTGGCAACCGGCGCGAACCCGCGCGACGTGCACGAATGCGCCGTACGACGGGAGACGGCCGGCCGGCCGGGCGTCGTACGGGGTCAGCGGGCGCGTTGGACGCGGCCCTCGTCCCAGACCGGTTCGGGGGCCTCGTAGACGGAGCCGTCGGCGCCGAAGACGACGAAGCGGTCGAAGCCGCGGGCGAACCAGCGGTCGTGGGTGACCGCGAGCACCGTGCCGTCGAAGGCGTCGAGACCCTCCTCCAGCGCCTCGGCGGACTCGACGTCGAGGTTGTCGGTCGGCTCGTCGAGCAGCAGCAGGGTGGCGCCGGACAGTTCCAGCAACAGGATCTGGAACCGCGCCTGCTGGCCGCCGGAGAGGCTCTCGAAGGTCTGCTCCGCGGCGTGCGCCAGCTCGTACCGGTCGAGCTTGCGGGAGGCGAGCTCGCGACCCATCCCCTCACGGCGCTCGTCGCCGCGGTGCAGGATCTGCAGCAGCGTGCGTCCCATCAGCTCCGGGTGCTCGTGGGTCTGCGCGAACCAGCCGGGCCGGACCCGGGCGCCGAGCTTGGCCTTGCCGGTGTGGTTCACGGCCGCGATCTCGACGTCACCGACCGGCTGGTGCTCGACGTCGGGGTCGCTGCCGCCGACGGCCAGCAGCCGCAGGAAGTGCGACTTGCCGGAGCCGTTCGAGCCCAGCACCGCCACGCGCTCTCCGTACCAGACCTCCACGTCGAACGGCTTCATGAGCCCGATCAGCTCGAGGCGCTCGCAGACCACGGCACGCTTGCCGGTACGGCCGCCGGTCAGCCGCATGCTGACGTTCTGCTCGCGCGGGATCGCCTGCGGCGGCCCGGCCTCCTCGAACTTGCGCAGCCTGGTCTGGGAGGCGCGGTAGCGCGAGGCCATGTCGGAGTTGTACGCCGCCTTCTGCTTGTACATCAGCATCTGGGCGCGCAGCTTCGCGTGCTCCTCGTCCCAGCGCCGGCGCAGCTCCTCGAACCGCTCGAACCGGTGCCGGCGCGCCTCGTGGTACGTCTTGAACCCGCCGCCATGGGTCCAGGCGGTGTTGCCCGCGGCACCGAGCTCGACGGTGACGATCCTCGTCGCGGTGTTGGCCAGCAGCTCGCGGTCGTGGCTGATGTACAGCACGGTCTTCTGGGTGGCGTTGAGCTGCTCCTCCAGCCAGCGCTTGCCCGGTACGTCGAGGTAGTTGTCCGGCTCGTCCAGCAGCAGCACCTGGTCCGGACCGCGCAGCAGGGCTTCGAGGACGAGCCGCTTCTGCTCGCCGCCGGAGAGCGTACGCACCTGGCGCCACTGGCAGCGGTCGAAGCTGATGCCGAGGGCCGCCGTCGTACAGACGTCCCACAGCACCTCGGCGTCGTACCCGCCGGCCTCACCCCACTCCGCCACGGCGTGCGCGTACCTCAGCTGGGTCTTCTCGTCGTCGTTGTCCATCATCGCCAGCTCGGCGGCGTCGAGCTTCCTGGCAGCCTCCTGTACGGCGTGCGGGGCGACGCCGAGCAGCAGGTCCCGCACGGTGGAGTCGTCGCGTACCGAGCCGACGAACTGGCGCATCACGCCCAGCCCGCCGGACCGGCTGATGCTGCCCGCATGCGGTTTCAGGTCGTCGGCGACGATCCGCAGCAGCGTCGTCTTGCCCGACCCGTTGGCCCCGACCAGCGCCACCTTCGCCCCGTCGCCGACCCGGAACGTGACGTCGTCCAGCAACACCCGCCCGTCCGGCAGCTCGCACCCCACCCCGGCGACATCCACGTGACCCATGCGCTCCAGTGTCGTCCGCCGTTGTCCACAGCCGCGACCGGTTTACCGAGCGCGATGAGCAGCGACGCCACGACGCCGGCCGGCGAGGATTCGGAAATCTGAGGGTTTCGGGCCCGGATCTGAGGGGTTGCGCACGATGTGGGGGTAGTGCCTGCGGGCCGACCTTGAAGGAGCGGCGATATCCGTCGCAGCGGTTATCAAGGAGGAACCATGAACCGCAGGTACTCAGCCCTCGCCGTGTCCGCACTGGCGATGGGCACGGTCGCCCTGACGGCGGCCAACGCATCGGCGATGCTGCCGGACCCGCGAGCCGATGCGCTCTCGAACGCGCGGCATCAGTCGACCGACGGCTGGCCGGACGAGGCGTTCGGCTTCCCCGGCTCGACGGACCTGACCGAGGAGTACAACTACTCCGAGTACAAGTTCGACAAGGCCGCGGGCGAGTACAACTACCCGGAGTACAAGTTCGACGAGCCGGTCCAGGCCACGGCAGGGGACGACAACGTGGCCCAGGCGTTCAAGGCCAGCGGGGCGGCTCTGGGCGGCGGGTGCGTCGCGGTCGCCGGGATGTGGCTGTACCGGCGCCGGCACGTCCCCGGCAGCTGAAACCCGACGCTGCCGTGCCCGCACCACGGGCACGGCAGCGTCTGCCTTAACCCGGAGACAGTGCGGCCGGTGAGGCTCCAGACTGGAGGCTGTGCGAGGGGGCCGACCGAGCCCGCCTGTGATCGCCGGCCGGACCGAGGAACGGGGGATCCTCAGTGCGGCGATCCGGGGAGCTGCCGAAGGAAGACCGTGCGCGGTGTTCGTGCACGGAGAGGCGGGCGTGGGCAAGACCCGCCTGGTACGGACCGCATGTGACGACGCAGCCCCGGAGGGCGTGACCGTCCTGTGGGGTCGATGCGTCCGCTTCGGCTCGGTGGACTCGCCGTACGTGCCGCTGATCGGCGCGCTGGAGGGGTGGGCGGTGTCCGCCGAGCCGGGCGAACTGTCCGCCGTGCTCGCCGCCGTCCCCGCCGCCGGTGAGCTGCTGCCGTCGCTGGGCGGTAACGCCGCCGACCGCGCGGTCCGGCTGCTGTCCGTGGTCGACGCCCTGGTGATTGCGATCGCCGCGCGCCACCCCACGGTGCTTGTCGTGGACGACGTGCAGTGGGCCGACATGGCATCCCGCGACGCGCTCGCCTACTTGGTGGCGGGCTTCCACCACCAGCGGCTGGCCGTCCTGGCCACGTACCGGGACGAGGAGCTCGCCATCGGCCATCCCATGCACAGCTGG
>WNGB01017588.1_pt1 | contig 10586 bp, 7 predicted proteins | sample 5400681 | NCBI WGS metagenome assembly WNGB01 (sample SAMN13153367, study PRJNA577476) | soil metagenome | isolation source: 115 cm soil or saprolite under grassland replicate 2 | place: USA:California | collected 2016-06-15 | reverse complement strand
GCCGCGCCCGATCCGAACTCGAGGATCTTCACGCCCTCCCAGGCCGCCCCCCCGGCGCGTTGGGTCGCAAACCCCGCGCCTGGCGCCGGTTTCGGACCCAACGCGGCAGGGATGGTGGAACCGAGGGCGGGCGCGGGACCAGACGGGCGCGCCGGCGCAGCCTCGCCGTCGCGGCTCGACACGATCACGAACGAGCGCGGGAACCGGGCTACGTCGCCGACGGGCCCGAAGAACTCACGCGCCGCGAGTTGGGCGCTGGCGTAGATCTCGCGGGGCGAGTTGCACGGCGCGAGCATGAGGTTCGTCTCGCACGCGATCTCGTAGAGCTCCTGCATCGTGTGCCGGCCGAAGTACTCGGCGACCGGCTGCTCGATGGCCTTGAGCTCGTCGTCCGGCGCCGTCACGTGCGAGAACGCGCTCCAGTCGCGGTCGGTGAGTGCGGAGGCGACGATGCCGTCGTCGACGACGAGCCGGGTCAGCGTCTCGAGGCTCGGGACGCGCGCCTTCCCGCCCCGCAGCCCAAAGGACACCCACCCGTCTTTGCACGGCCAGATCTCGCGGGTGCGGCCGATGTTGGCGCCTCGACGCGCGCCGCGGTGCCCGGTCTTCGGGAACGACGCCAACCCGACCATGTTGGCGACGAACACGACCTCCTGCATCGAGACGTCGATGCGGAGCGGAGCCGTGGACGCCAGCGCCGTGAGCACCGAGAACGCCGTCTCGGCCCCCACGTGCGCGTAGCCCGAAGGTTCGCTGCACCGCACGGGCGGCCGGTCCGGATCCCCGGTGGCGTACATGTTCCCGCTCGCCGCCATCACGCCGAGGTCCGACGCCCGCCATCTCGAGCGCGGCCCGGTGCGGCCGAACGGCGTGACGCTCGCCCACACCGCGTGCGGCGCGGATTTCGGATCGAGCTCGAACGCGCCCGGGAACCCGGGGCTGTCGATGACCGCGTCGGCGGTCGCGAGAAGGTCGGCGAGGCGCGGGTCGTCGGGCCCGTCGACCTCGACGCTCGTCTTTCCTGCGCCCCAGGCCAGGAATCGGTGAGGGAGCGCGCGCAGCGGATGACCGCCTGCAGGCTCGACGAGCACGACCTCGGCGCCCAGGTCGCCCAGGATCCGTCCCGCCATCGCCGCCGGTTCGCCGGCGAGATCAACGACGCGCGTGCCGGACAGGAGTGCTTCGCTCATCGTCCCTCTCGTCGACCTGACGTTCGTGTCAGGCTACTGTGACCGCGATCGTCCCGAGCCGAGCCCTGCACGGGAGGAACTCCGGCATGACCAAGTACCGCATCGTCGACGCCGACTGCCACATCCTCGAGCCGCCCGACATCTGGCAGAACTGGCTCCCCGAGAAGTACCAGGAGAAGGCGCCGAAGCTCGTCAAGGACGCCGAGGGTGGAGACGCGTGGCTCACCGCCGTCGGCGGCGACCCTGATCCGATCGGGCTCGTCTCGACGCCGGGGATGCCGTTCGACCAGTTCCGGTGGATGGGCGTCACTTACGACGAAGCGCGGCGCGGTTGCTACAACGGCGCGGCCCGCGTCGAGGACATGGACATCGACGGCGTCGACGCCGAGGTGCTCTTCCCTCCGCAGCGCACGATGAGCCATTTCCTCGGCGACGAGGACCCCGACTTCGTGCTCGCCGGCGTCGAGGCATACAACAACTTCCTGTTCGAGGAGTTCTGCGCGCCCGACCCGACGCGTCTCATCGGCATGGCGCAGGTGCCGTCGCTCGGAATCGACTCGGCGATCGACGGGCTGCGGAAGGCGAAGGCGCGCGGCGCCAACGGCGTGGTCATCTCGAACTGGCCGTCGGGCGGTGAGAGCGTCTCGAGCGCCGACGATCCGTTCTGGGCCGCCGCCGTCGACGAGGGCATGCCAGTCACCGTCCACATCAACATCATCAGCCGCGACCAGCGCATGCGCCAGCGCCAGGCGGCCGCGAAGGCCGGCAACAAGATGTACGGAGGCAAGGGCGAAGCCGCCAAGGCGAAGGCGGTCGGCAGCTTGAGCCACGTGTTCTCGATGTCGGCCGGGAACATCTCGCAGATGATCTTCACCGGCGTGTTCGACCGGTTCCCCGAGCTGCACGTGTCGTGGATCGAGATCGGGGTCGGCTGGCTGCCGCACTTCATCGAGATGCTCGACGACAAGTACTGGCGTAACCGCTCCTGGGGTGAGCTCCCGATCGGCGAGCCGCCGTCCTTCTACTGGCGGCGCAACAACAGCGCGACGTTCATCACCGACCGGTCCGGCATCGAGCTGCGCGAGCGTGTCGGCGTCGACACGATCATGTGGTCGAGCGACTACCCGCACCACGGCAACGACTGGCCGTACTCGCGCAAGGTCATCGAGGACACGATGGGCAACATCCCCGCCGACGAGCGCGACCGCATGATCGGCGGCAACGCCGTCCGGATCTTCAACCTCGACGACTAGCCGATGCGTATCTGAGCGACGCCAGGCGTCGCTGAAATACGCATCATGCGCGCACCCAGCGGGGGAGCGACACGTCCTCCACGTGGTGGAAGACCACGCGCACGGGGTCATCGATCTGGATCGTCGCCGGGTCGATCTCGTTGATCTGTCCGTCGGGGCCGGTGACGAGGTTGCCGACGAACCGCAGCGTCGGATCCTCCTCGAGCGCGACGATGATCACGTTGTACGGCGCGAGCTCCTGGTAGGCAGGCAGAAGCGGCGGGTGCGGCACGATGAACGACCAGATCGTCCCCCGCCCCGAGGTCGGGTCCCAGCGGTACTCGAGCGAGCGGCACCGCGGGCACATCGGTCGCGGCGGCATCCGTCGGAGCCCGCAGCTCTTGCACGTCTGCACGAGCAGCTCGCCGCGTGCGCAGCCGGCCCAGAACTCGGCCGCGTCGGGGTCCTCGATATCCGGCAGGAGGAACTCGGCTTCCACCGCGCCTACCTCCGTAGGAGGAGCGCGCTCGTCGGCACGCCCTCGCCGCTCGTGACCAGGCACGTCTCTGCCCCGTCGACCTGGCTCGTCGACGTGCCGCGCACCTGACGGACGCCCTCGAGCACCAGGTTGAAGCCGTGCACGTACGCCTCCGACATGCCCCCGCCCGAAGTGTTCGTGGGGAGGCGGCCGTTCGGCCATTCGAGCGCGCCGTCGTCGGTGAACTCGGCGCCCTCACCGCGCGCGCAGAAGCCGTAGCCCTCGAGCGACAGCGGGATGAGCGGGCTGAACGCGTCGTAGATCTGCGCCACCGGCACGTCGGCCGGTGTCACGTCGGCCTGCGCCCACAGGCGGGCGGCGCACGCGTACGACGGGCCGAGCAGCGGGTCGTCATTGAAGTAGTTGGTCATCACCTGGTGCTGCTGCGGGATGCTCTGCGCGAACGCGTGCACGTACGCCGGCGGCTGCGGGAGGTCCTTGGCGCGGTCGGCCGAGACGATCACCAACGCGAGCGCGCCGTCAGTCTCCAGACAGTTGTCGAACAGGCACAGCGGCTCGGAGATCCAGCGGGCGTCCATGTACTGCTCGCGGGTCAGCGGCTTCTCGTACATCGTCGCCGCCGGGTTGCGGTTGGCGTGCTTGCGGAACGCGACCGCCACGTTGGCGAGGTGGTCGCGCGTCGCGCCGAACTGGTGCATGTAGCGGCGGGTGAGGAGCGCGATCTCGTCGACCGGGCGCAGGACGCCGAAGGGCCGGCTCCACTGCCAGTGGCCGGTGATCCGCCGGCTCACCTGGGCCCAGGGCCGGCTGCCCTTGGCGGCGCGCTTGCGCGCCCGCCATGCCACCGCCACGTTGCACTGACCGGTGGCGACTGCCATCGCCGCGTGGCCCACGACGCCGCATCCGGCGCCGCCGCCGTAGCCGACCTCCGAGAAGAACGTGATGTCGCCGAGGCCGAGATTGCGGGCGACGTCCACCTCGCGGCCGTCCTCCATCGAGAACATCGCGAGCCCGTCGACCTCGGCCGGCTGCACGCCCGCGTCTTCGAGCGCGGCCGAGATCGCCTGACACGCCAGCGACAGCTCGGAGTCCGGCAGACCCTTGGCGAACGCGGTCTGCCCGATGCCGACGATCGCGGTGCGGTCGACGAGCGGTCCGGCCACCGGGTTACCAGCCCTTGAACTCGGGCGGACGCCGCTCGATGAAGCTGGCCCGGCCTTCCTGCGTGTCCTCGCTGCGTGTGACGAGCTCCTGCGCGTACGCCTCGTCCCAGAACGAGCCCGCGCGGTCGGTCTCGAGCGCCCGGTTCGTCAGCCACTTCGTGAACGCGATGGCCCGTGTCGGCATCTTGGCGAGACGCCCGGCCCATTCGGCCAGCGCCTTGTCGAGCTCGGCGCGCGGAACGAGCTTGTTGGCGAGACCGATGCGCTCCGCTTCGCCCGCGGGTACATCGTCACCGAAGAAGAACAGCTCCTTGGCCTTCTGCGGTCCGATGAGCCGCGTGAGCAGATAGGCGCCGCCGGCGTCGGGAACGATCGCGCGGCGGATGAACACCTCGATGAAGCGTGCCTCCTCCGCCATGATCACGAGATCGCACGCGAGCGCGAGGTGCATACCGCCGCCCGCGGCGGTGCCGTTCACTCCCGCGATCACTGGCTTCTCGCAGTCGAGAACCGACGCGACCAGTCGCTGGAATCCGCGCTGAATGGTGCGTCCGGCGTCGCCGACGATCATCTCGGGCGCTCCGGGTGGCTTCGGCAGGGGAGGGCGCGCCTCGCGCAGGTCGGCGCCGGTGCAGAACCCCTTCTCGCCCCGCCCCGTGATGACGACGGCGCGCACGGCGTAGTCAAGGGACGCGCTGTCGAGCCACTCGATCATCTCGTTCCGCATCGACACCGTCATCGCGTTGCCGGCGTCGGGACGGTTCAGCGTGATCCAGAGGACGCCGTCCTCGAGCCGGCGCTGGACGTCCTCGATCGACTCGTTCATGTGTGTACCACCAGGGCATCGAGGGCGACCGCACCGCGCGGCCGCACGATCAACGGGTTGATGTCGAGCTCTTGTACGTCGGCGCCGAGATCCATCGCCAGGCGCTGTACGTTCATGATGACACCGACGAGCGCCTCCACATCAGCCGGCTTCTGACCGCGTGCGCCTTCGAGCAGCGGAAAGCCCTGCAGCTCACGCACCATGCGCCGGGCTTCGTCCGGGCCGAACGGTGGGACTCTGAATGTGACGTCCCGCAGTACCTCCACGAACACGCCGCCCAGCCCGACCATTACCACGGGACCGAACAGCGGGTCCTGGGAGACACCGACCACGGTCTCGACGCCACCAGTCACCGTCTCGCACACGAGCACACCGTCGATGGGTGCCTTCTTCCCACCCGCGCGCCTGGCGCGGACCATGAGCTCGTCGTACACGGCGCGAACCTCCCGCGCCGAGTCGACCCCGACCCGTACGAGGCCGAGGTCGCTCTTGTGCGTGAGCGCCGGCGACGACATCTTCATCACGACCGGATAGCCGATCGACTTCGCTGCGCGCACCGCCTCGGCGGCGCTCTCGCAGAGGATGTCGCGACTCGATCGCACGCCGTACGTCTTGAGCAGCTGCTTCGACGCGTGCTCGGAGAGCGCGCCGCCGGCAGGGGCGCCAGCGAGGACCCGACGCGCCTTCGTCGCCGCCGGCAGGGGCTCGGTCGGCGCGTCCTCGAACGGCGACCGGTAGCGCGCCGCGAACTCCCAGTAGTCGACGTAGGCCTTCACCGCTTTGACGCAGTTCCCGAACGTGCGGAACACGGGCAGGCCGCCGTCGAGCAGCCGGAAGTAGTAGGTGTCGTCGGTACCGGCAGGCGCGCCCCAGACCACGAAGATCGGCTTCTCGGTCGTCTTCGCCACGTCCACGAGGTCGCGCGTGAACGGGTCGCTGAACATCTCCACCGCGCCGGTGATCGGCACGACGAGGACGTCGACGGCCGGATCGGCGAGCAGGAGGTCGAGGATCTTGCGCCCCCGACGGTCGGCGACCGGCGGGCCGCCGCAGTCGACCGGGTTCGACACGCGCAAGTACTCCGGGATCAGCCCGTCGTGCAGGGCGCGCTGCGTCTCCGTCGTGAGTGGCGGGATGCGCAACCCGGTGCCGGCGATCATGTCGGCCATGTGCGCGCCGGTACCGCCCGACACGGCGTAGATCCCGACGCCGCTACGACCGCCACCCCGGGCGGGCTTCGTGCGCGCGAACGCGGCCGCCGTGTCGAGGAGGTCGTCGAGGCCATCGGCGCGGGTGATGCCGAACTGGCGAAACACGGCCGACGTCACTGCGTCGGACCCGGTGAGGTGACCGGTGTGCGCCATGGCCATCGACTCGCCCTCGTCCGTCCGGCCGACCTTCACCACCACCGTCGGCTTCCTCAGCTTGGCGGCGTGGTCGGCGGCGAGCATGAGGGTCCGCCCGTCCTTGAACCCCTCGATGTACGCCGCGATCACGCCGACCTCCGGCTGGTCTGCGAAGTAGCGCGCGAAGTCGGCAAACTCGAGGTCGACCTCGTTGCCGGTCGGCGCCCAGTGCGTCAGCCGGATGCCGATCTCCTGACCCTGGAACACGGGCCGGCCCTGGTGGCCGCTCTGCGTGATCAACGCGATCGACGGCCCGTCGAGGTCCTCGCGGAAGTCCTCGAACGCGTTGAGGTTCGTGTTCGGTCCGAGCAGGTGCACGTCGCCGTCGCGGACGAGCTCGTCGAGGCGGGCCTGGAGGCGCTCGCCGTCCTTCCCTGCCTCCGCGAAGCCGGCGGCGAAGATCACGGCGAAAGCCGCCTTCCGCTGCAGGACCTCCTCGAACGTGTCGACGGCCTTGCCGGTGAGGACTACCGCGAGGTCGATGTCGCCGGGGACGTCGAAGATCGACGGGTAGCACCGCGCCCCGAGGACGGTCTCGTAGCTCGGGTGCACCGGGTAGAAGGTCGCCCCGTGCTTGTCCGCCCAGCCCTTGATCTTCCGGGTCATCGCCGTGTTGGGCTTGCGGGACGCCTCCGACGCGCCGATGACGGCGACCGTCCTCGGGCGCAGGAACTTGTCCAGGTCGACGTCACGCAGCGCGAGGGCGCGGCCGCTCACGTCGACGCGTTGAGAAGCTGACACGCGTGCTCCGATTCCCGACGGGGCGTCAAGTATGACGCCGGGGTCAGGTTTCCTGCTACTTCTCGGGCGCCGGTAGCGTGCGGTCGCCTTGAGCAGGATGCGCACGATCGCGATCGCCGGCGCCTCGCTGGCCGGACTGCGCGCCGCCGAGACGCTGCGCCACGAGGGCTACGACGGCCGGATCGTGCTGGTCGGGAGCGAGGCGCATCTCCCGTACGACCGGCCGCCGCTATCGAAGGAGCTGCTGGCGGGGGAGTGGGAGCCCGACCAGACCGCGCTCCGTAAGCAGCCGTACGACGACCTGGACCTCGATCTCCTGCTCGGACGGCGTGCCACCGGGCTCGACGCCGGCGAGCGCGTCCTCGACCTCGACGGCGACGAACGCGTTGCGTTCGACGGCCTGATCGTCGCGACCGGCGCGCGCCCACGCACGCTGCCGGGGACGCCGCCGCTCGACGGCATCTTCCTGCTCCGCACGCTCGACGACTGCCTCGCGATCCGGGCCCGTCTCGACGCGCGGCCGCGCGTGGTCGTCATCGGCGCCGGGTTCATCGGGTCGGAGGTCGCGGCGACGTGCCGCAAGCGCGGCCTCGACGTCACGGTGCTGGAGATGCTCCCTGTGCCGATGGAGCGCGGCGTCGGCCCCGTCATCGGCGACGTGTGCGGGCAGCTCCACCGCGACCACGGCGTCGACCTGCGCTGCGGGGTCGCGGTCGCCGGCTTCTCGGGTTCCGAGCGCGTCGAGCAGGTGCTGCTCGCCGACGGGACCGCGATCGACGCCGACCTCGTCGTCGTCGGCGTGGGCGTCACGCCCGAGACCCGTTGGCTCGAGGGCAGCGACCTGACGCTCGATGACGGCGTCGTGTGTGACGAGACGCTCCTCGCCGCGCCCGGGATCGTCGCCGCCGGCGATGTCGCCCGGTGGCCCAACCCGCTGTTCGACGGCGCGCGCATGCGCCTCGAGCACTGGACCAACGCCACCGAGCAGGGCGTGGCGGCTGCGCGTCGGCTCCTCGCCGACGACGCGAGCGCCGAGCCGTTTGCTCCGGTGCCGTTCGTCTGGTCGGACCAGTACGACGTGAAGATCCAGACCGTCGGGTGGATCCAGGGCGACGACGAGGTTGCGGTCGTCGACGGCTCACTCGAGGAGCGCCGGTTCGTGGCGGTGTTCGGGCGGGCGGGCCGGCTCGTGGGCGCGCTCGGGTTCAGCCGCCCACGGATCGTGATGCAGTACCGGCGGATGATCGCCGAGCGCGGCTCGTGGCAGGACGCCCTCGCGCACGCGGCCGGTCGATAGCCGTTGGCGCCGATCCAGGCGCGGCGGCGACGATGAGGCCCGTGCCCACCCGTGAACGCCTGCTGACGCCGCGCTTCCTGCTCGTTGTCGCCGCCGGTCTCAGCTACTTCATGGCGATCGGGATGTTGATCCCGGTCATCCCTCGGTACGTCAAGGGGCCGCTGGCGGGCGGCAACGTGGGTGTCGGTGTGGCCGTGGGCTCCTTGTTCGTCGGCGCCGTGCTCCTGCGCCCCTACGCCGGGCGCGTCGGCGACCGTTTCGGCCGGCGGGTCCTGATCGTCGGCGGCGCGCTCATCGTCGCGGTCTCGACCGCCTTCTACGGCGCCGTGGACGCGCTGCCGTTCCTGGTGGCGATCCGTGTCCTGTCCGGCGTGGGTGAAGCCGCGTTCTTCGTCGGGGCGGCGACGATGATCACCGACCTCGCGCCCGAGCATCGCCGGGGTGAGGCAGTCAGCTACTGGTCGGTCGCGGTGTACGGCGGTCTCGCGTTCGGTCCCGCGCTCGGCGAGGCCGTGTTGGGCGACGACCGGTTCCTCGCCGCGTGGATCGTGTCGGCGTCGCTCGCGCTGCTTGCGGCCGCGCTCGGGACGATCACCGTCGAGGTCGCTCGCACGCTGCCGCATGGTCCCGCGGGCAAGCTGCTCCATCGCGCCGCGCTCGCCCCCGGGGTCGTCCTCTTCCTCGGCCTCATCGGCCTGGCCGGGTTCACCGCGTTCGTCCCGCTCTACGTACGTGAGCTCGACCTCGGCGGCGCCGACACGCTCTTCCTGCTGTACGGCGGGCTGATCCTGTGCGTGCGGATCGTCGGAGCCCGCCTGCGGCCGGCATGTCGCTCCTCTATCCCGCGCTGCTCGTGCTCGCCCTCACCGCCGTGCCCGACAACGAGCGGGGCTCGGTGGTCGGGACGTTCTCCAGCTTCTTCGATCTCTCGCAGGGCATCGGCGCGCTGATCCTCGGTGGCGTGGCCGCGCTGAGCGGGTATCGGGGTGCGTTCGCCGGCGGTGCGATCGCCGCCGGCGTCGGGGTGGTGTTGCTCACGACCGGCGTGGGGCTTCGGGCTCAGGCATCCGGCGCGCGAGAGCGCGCACGCTCCGAGGCCGTCCCCGCGTAGTCGCAGTCGCTGCATCGTGCCCTCGCTGCTCGTAACGAACGACTTCCCGCCCAAGCTGGGCGGCATCCAGTCGTACCTGTACGAGCTGTGGCGGCGCCTCCCCCCTGAGGAGACGCACGTGCTCACGACGCCGTACGACGGCGCGGCGAAGTGGGACGAAGCGCAGCGCTTTCACATCGAGCGCGTCGACCGGCGCGTCCTGCTCCCGACGCCGGCGTTGGCGCGCCACGTCGAGAGAACCGCGCGTGACATCGGCGCGGACGTGGTCTTCCTCGATCCCGTGCTGCCGCTGGGGCTGATCGGGCGCCGGCTGGGCGCCGTTCCGCACGTCTTCATCGCGCACGGCGCGGAGGTCAAGGTACCGGCGCGGCTCCCCGGGGGAGGGGTCCTCGTCCGCCGGGTGCTGCAGAGCGCGGCGGGCGTCGTGGCCGCCGGCGAGTACCCCGCGCGAGCGGCTGCGCGCGCGGCGAGACGGCCGCTCCCGACGCTGGTCGTGCCCCCGGGCGTCGACACCGATCGCTTCCGTCCGCTGTCGCGGCTGGCCCGCGACTCCCTCCGCCGCCGGTTCGACCTCGCCACGGATCGGCCGGTCGTGCTCGGGCTGAGCCGGCTCGTCCCCCGGAAGGGCTTCGACGTCCTCATCGACGCCGTCGCCGGCCTCGACCGCGACGTGCAGCTGGTCGTGGGCGGCTCCGGCCGTGACGCCGCCCGCCTGGCGGGCCGCGCCGCCGAGCGCGGCATCGCAGCACGCACCCGGTTCCTCGGGCGCGTGCCCGACGCCGACCTGCCCGACCTGTACGGCTGCGCCGACGTGTTCGCCATGCTGTGCCGGGAGCGATGGGGCGGCCTCGAGGCCGAGGGGTACGGCATCGTCTTCGTGGAGGCCGCCGCGTGCGGCGTGCCGTCGGTGGCGGGTCGGAGCGGCGGCTCGCACGAGGCCGTCGTGGACGGCGAGACCGGGCTCGTGGTCGATCCGCGGGACGTGCCTGCCGTTCGCGCCGCGCTGGAACGTCTGCTCGCCGACGACACCCTCCGGGAGCGTCTCGGTGACGCGGCGCGCCGGCGCGCGGTCGACCAGCTCACGTACGACCGACACGTCGCCGAGCTCCTGCCCGTGACGC
>WNGB01018701.1_pt1 | contig 10587 bp, 10 predicted proteins | sample 5400681 | NCBI WGS metagenome assembly WNGB01 (sample SAMN13153367, study PRJNA577476) | soil metagenome | isolation source: 115 cm soil or saprolite under grassland replicate 2 | place: USA:California | collected 2016-06-15 | reverse complement strand
GGTCAGCCGGACGGTGGCGCCCGGCGCCGCCGCTGCGGCAAGCGGGTTCTCGAGGTCCTCGGCTGCATGCACCATGCTCGTCGGGTCTTGAGTCGCGAGGGCCTCGACGACGCCCGTCCGTCCGTCCGTCGCAGCCTGGATCGGAAGGACGCGACGTACGGCGGAGGACCCTTCCAGCACGCGCCGGACACGCGCGACGGTCTCGCGTCCCGCCGGTGAGCGAAGCCCCGCGTCGGCGCGGACGACGGCGAATAACGTGTAGCTGCCCTGACCGGGGAAGTAGCGGTCGACCAGCTTCGCCTCGCGATCCGATTGCGACCCGACGGCCACCCAGCCGGCGCCCGAGAGCGCATGCTCGGCGAACGGCGCCAGCCCGCCGAGCCCGACGACGAGCGTGAGCCACGCGACTACGACGCCGCGGCGATGGTCAGCCGTCCACAGGCCGAGCCGTCCGAAGCGTCCGAGCGTGTGCGCCGTCTCCACGCCGCCGACCTTCTCTCTGGCCATTGCGGTTCTCCTCTCGTGTGGTTGGGTTAGCGCTTGATCGCGAGCAGCGAGACGCTCTTGACGCCGTACTTCTTGGTCGCGTTCTCGGCGCGCTCGGAGACGAAGCGGTACTGGTCGTTCTCCTGGAGATCGTCGAGCTCGAAGCCGGCGGCCTCGATCGCCTCGCGATAGTCGTCGCGCTGCATGGCGCCGCCGATGCAGGCCGCCCAGAGCGAGGCGTCGCAGGTCACACCAACGGGGAGCTGCGTGCTCGTGACGATGTCGGCGAGTGCGAGCCGGCCGCCGGGGCGGAGGACGCGCGCGGCCTCGGCGAACACGGCCGCCTTGTCGGGGGCGAGGTTGACGACGCCGTTGGAGATCACAACGTCGGCGGAGGCGTTCGGGAGCGGGAGCTGCTCGATGTGCGCTTCGATGAATTCGACGTTCGCGATGCCGTGCTCGGAGGCGAGTCGCCGGGACTTCGCCAGCTGTGCCTCGGTCATGTCGATGCCGAGGACGCGACCGCTCTCGCCCGTCTGGCGCGCGGCGAGGAAGCTGTCCATGCCGGAGCCGCTGCCAAGGTCGACGACCGTCTCACCTGGCTTGATGCGTGCGAGCTCGAAGTAGTAGCCGACGCCGGCGAATGAGTCGATCGCCTCAGCCGGGATCGCGTCGAGCTCGTCGGCGGGATAGCCGAGACGTTCGGCGAGGGCGCGGCCGGTCTCGAAGTGGAACTCCTTGAATGGCTCCTCGGCCACCTCCCGATACATCTCCTTGACGCGCCGGTCGAGATCCAAGGTGTCGAGGGTCTGGGTGTCGGTGCTCATCGGTTCTCCTGCCTAGTAGGACGTGGTTCGAACGTGGCCCTGACACTACAGCCTGCTTCTCAAAGATTCAAGTGATAATTTGAATAGGTCGAGATGGCTTCTCGTGCTGCCAAATCCGCGCTCTTCGACGCGTTCGCCTCAGTCGCGCAAGCGGTTGGCAACGGCCGCCGCGCCGAGATCGTCGACGTGCTCGCCCAGGGCGAGCGCTCGGTCGACGAGCTCGCCCGCGAGATCGAGCAGAGCATCGCCAACACCTCGCACCACCTGCAGCAGCTCGCCAAGGCGGGCCTCGTCCGCTCTCGCCGCGAGGGGACGCGCATCTACTACCGGCTGGAGCAGCTCTCACCCGACGAGCTCGCGCAGCGGCTCGCGCGCGGCCAGGTCGTCGTCCTCGACGTGCGCCCCGAGCGCGAGTACGACGCGGGCCATATTCCGGGCGCCGTGTCGGCGCCGCTCTCAGAGCTCGAGTCAGTGGCCGCGTCGCTGCCGAAGCGCAAGGAGGTCGTCGCGTACTGCCGCGGTCCTTACTGCATCTACGCCGATGACGCCGTCCGCTTGCTGCGCAAGCGCGGAGTCAAGGCGCGCCGGCTCGAGGTCGGGCTGCCGGAATGGCGGCGCGCCGGCCTTCCGATCGAATCCGCGACCTGAAGGAGACCCACGAACATCCACGGGTGGGTCCGCCAGATTCTGAACTTTCGCTTGAGCCAACCTTTCTCCGATTCCATGTTGTCGCAGAATGCTGTCAGGTCAACGCCGCCTACTGCGGCTACGTGTCGGCGCGGCGAACACGATTCCCGTCGTGGGAGGACAGCTCCTGTCGGTGCTGATCGCTCGCTTTGTGCAGCCTGCCCCATGTCAAGTAGCTACTGGTCGTGTGGGCGACTGTTTTGCGCTCTGTCATCGGACCGTGCAGGCCACACGTGCGGGCCGCAACTCGCGCTGACCACATCTTCGAGATGACTGCCTCTCTATGGGGAGGGGTCATGCTTGCTCTATCGCGGCAACGAACAGCCCGAATTCGCAGCTCACGCATGGACGCTCGTGGTCCGGCTGTGTTCGCACCACGTTCGCAAGCGGCACCGCTGTCCCTGGTAGCTCCTCAGACAAGACACCACCACCCCTACCGGCGCTAAACCGAGCCGTGTCCCGTACGAGCTCGCGGCTCATCCGGGCCTCGTGTGCAGTCGGGCCGTTGACGAGGTGTCGGCCCCCCAAGAGTTATGAGACTTGCGCGTACCGTAATTGTGCTCCGCTCATACCGGTACTCGCCAGTTCCATAAAGGAGACAGATGAACATCGATGCGATCCCAACCGCGAGGGCGCCAACCTCGTCGCTCGGCCATCGCGGCCGCGGTCTGATCACAGCACCGGCCCTGGCGGGCATCGCCTACGCCACAGCGTGGGTGTTGGGCCTGGCCGTGTGGCCCTCGAACCTGGATGTGGCCGCGAGCAATGTCAAGGTGATCACCACCTATCGCGCGCACCAGGGTGCAGCGATGACCCAGTACGTGTTGGTGGAGGGCGTGGCCGCGATTGCCCTCGCCGTCGTCGTGATCGCGCTCGGCCGAGCCGCACGCCGTCGCGACGCAGACCGGCTCAGGGCAGTCACGGTGGTCGCCGGTCTCACCGCAGTCGCTCTCTCGCTGGTCGAGTGCGCGCTTGGGCTGCTGCTTGCCGGCTCAGCAGCTCCCGACCGCGAGACCGAGCGGGCCGGCCGCCTCTTCGACCTGATCAACCGCAGCGACGGCGTCAAGATGTTGGCACTTACGGCGATGGCGGTCACCGGGTTTGCGCTCGTTCGCCGAGCGGTGCTGCCCCGCTGGCTCGGCTACAGCGCAGCCTTGCTGACGGTCGCCCTGATCGTTTCCGGCGCCGGCTATCTGCTGCTGAACACGACACTTGCTCAGGCGGCGTACGTCTCCGGGCCGCTGCTGCTGGTCTGGGTAACCGGAGCCGGCATCGCCGTCGCCCGGACGCATCGCTCAAGGGCGGCGGCGTGACGGCGGCGCGTCCGATGGGCAGGCCGCGCGATGAGCGGGCGGACCGGGCGATCCTGCGGGCGACGCTGGAGCTGATCGCCGAGCGTGGCGTGCACGGGTTCCGTACGGAGGACGTGGCGGCGCGGGCCCGGGTGGGCAAGGGGGCGATCTACCGCCGTCACCCCACGAAGGACGATCTGGTGATGGCGTCGGTCGCGGCGCTCGTCGACGAGGAGATCGTGGTGCCGGATACGGGCTCGACGCGGGCCGATCTGCTGGCGCTGATGCGCGAGGCGGTCGAGCTCTATCGCGGCTCGCTGCCGGGGCGGCTGATGCCGAACCTCGTGAGCGCGATGGCCGAAAGGCCGGAGCTCGCGCGGGTTGTCCGCGAGGGATTCCTGATCCGCAGGCGGTCGGCGCTGGCCGAGGTCTTACGCCGTGGCATCGAGCGCGGCGACCTGCGTCCCGATGTCGACCTCGAGCTCGTCCTCGACGTGCTCGGCGGGCCGCTCTTCTACCGGCTGCTGATTACCGGCGGCCCGATCGACGAACAGCTCGCCGAAGGCGTGACCGAGCTGATCCTGCGCGGCTTCGCACCGGACAAGCGGGGCCGCGCCAAGTCCAAGCGAACAGCAAAGGAGCACTCATGATGAAGATCCAGGCAATCCAGACAGGAACGGTCGCCGTAACGAGGGCTTGGCGCGAGGGCGTCGGCCACGGCAAGCGGCGCCTACTGAACACGATTCGCGACCGGGAGTGGACGGAGCCGCTGCCGATCTACGCCTTCGCGATCGAGCACCCGGAGGGCGTAATCGTCGTCGACACGGGCGAGAGCGCCCGCGCCTCCCAGCGCGGCTACTTCCCAAGCTGGCATCCGGGCGTCCGCGCTTTCCGCGAATGGGTCGAGCCCGAGCAGGAGATCGGCCCCCAGCTTGAGCGGCTCGGCATCAGCCCGGGCGATGTCCGCTGGCTCGTGATGACGCATCTGCACACCGACCACGCCGGCGGCCTGCACCACTTCCCCGACACCGAGATCCTCGTCACGCGCACGGAGCTCGAGTTCGCATCGGGCCTGCGCGGCCGCCTGCGCGGCTACGTCGCGAACACGCACTGGCCGGCCTGGTTCAAGCCGACCATGCTCGAGCTCGAGCCGGAGCCGTTCGGGCCGTTCCCGCAGAGCCTGCACCTGTCCGAAGCCGGCGACGTCACGCTCGTCCCGGTCCCCGGCTCTCCGCCGAGAACGGCGACACAGTCGTGAAACTCGACGCGGAGGTCGAACTGCCAGGGGCCGCCGCATTCCTGCCGCAGCTCGGTGGCCGTCTAGTCAGGAAGGGCGTGAACGACAACCTCGCCACGTTGAAACGGATCCTCGAGGCTGTCCGTCCCTGACCGCCTGACGACCCTGATGGCTGATCGCTTGACGGCGACGTCAAGTTCGTGTCAGAGTCGCTGCGTCAAGTCCTGTGGGCCTTCGGGTTCGCAGGACTTGGCGTTTAGGGAGATCGACCTCCTCCCTCGCAGGGAGGGGACCTCCCGCAACGGGTGGCAGCCCACGGCAGACGCCCTGCTTACCATGCGATCCAAACGGCAACCGGTAGCAGCCAGTGGCAATCGTGTGGCGCTAGTTCAAGCCATTTTCCGGCGTTCGGTGAGCCGAACCTTCGCCACCGGTTGCGCCCCCTCTGTTCCATAACTGTTCCATCCCAAATAGGGCCAAAAACGCGCGCTTTGGATCCGGGCAACGACCGCAGATGGAGGTCGACGAGCAGCGCGCCGTTCGCGACGAGGTCGCGCTGCCGCCGCGCGCGCAGGAGAGCCCCCCACTGCGGAAGGGAAGTGAAACCGCCGCGTCGGCTCGCGGGTCACCTTCATGCGCCGGCCATGACGTCGACGTTACCTCCGAACTTCGGATGGAGTCCGGCGTCGCGGGTTGCGGCGCAGGTGCCGGCCGTGGGATTGACCGCTTTAGCCCCTTGTACACAGCGCAGCGATGTCGATCCCGTAGACCGGCTGGAAGATCTGGCACCCCATTCGAGCGGAGAAGAAGTCGCGATTGGTGCCGACGGCATACGCAACCCACGGTGCGGCGTCTCGCGCGAGCTCGACCGATAGGGCCGAATACGCGCGGTAGCGCGCTTCGGAGGAGAGCGTGCTGATGCGCGCGAGCTCGCGGGCCAGTCGCGCGTCGGTGTAGTACGAGTTGTTCAAGTTGCCTCGCGCTCTGATCCTCTGGTCGAGCAGAACGTTCAGGAAGTCCGACGGGTCGGCGTAGTCGGGGAACCAGTGGGAGTCGAGGATGTCGAACGGCGCCCCTTTCCGTCCCGCCCTTTCGAACAGCTCGGTTTTCGGAAACTCCCTGACGTCGACGTGAAGGCCGAGCCCGCCGAGATTCGACCGGATGACCTGAGCGTGCAGGCGGCAAAACGGGCGATTGCAGGTGTAGAGGACGGCGGTCCCATGAGCGTCAGGAGCCAGGCGACGCGCAGTCCGCAGGTCGCTCGCCGGGGGGTAAAGCGCCCTGCGGCTCGCGCCGGGCATGGTCGGCGGCAGGTACTGATCGCTGGGGATGGTCGGGAATGGGCCGGAGACGAAGCCCCCCTGGCGGGCGAGCGCGCGACGGTCGATCGCGTAGTTGACGGCCTTTCGCAAGTGCACGTCCGAGAAGAGCGGTCGGCTCGTGTTCAGGTTGAGGAACGCCAGTGCCAGCGTCGGGTTGACGAAGTACCGCTGCTTGCCGTTGCGCGCGGCGGCGCTCGCCGGGCCGTAGCGGGCGGCGAGCTTCGCTTCTGCGTCGGGGTCGGGTGGGAGGTAGCCGTCGGCGATGTAGTCCGATCTCCCGGCCTCGACGTCGGCGACGCTCCGTGACGGCGCGACTCCGATCGTGTAGTCGATCTCCTTCAGCCGCTGCGGGCGGGGCCCGTGATAGTTCGGGTTGCGCTTGAGGACGAGACTCCGGTTGGGCACCTGAGCAGCGATGTAGTACGGACCCGCCGACGGAATCGCCGGTACGCCCTTCGGATCGATCGGCGTATTGAGCGGAACTGCGCAGAAGAACGGCATCGCGATCCGGGCGGGAAAGTCCGGCGCCGGCGCGGCGAGCGTGATCGAGAGCTTGTCACCGTCTGCGACGACGCCGGAGATGTGCGCTGCCTTCCCCGATTGATACGCAGCCTCCCCGGCGATGTCCCTCACGTACGCGCCTGCGACGCCCATTTTGGGATTCAGGCTCCGTTCGATCGCGGACTTGAACGTTTGCGCAGTCACACGCTCGTGTAGCGGGGGCGAGAACGCGAAGCCCTTTCGGATCGTGAAGGTGTACGTCTTCCCGTCGGGTGAACGTGCGGGGAGCGATGCGGCGACTTCGGGAATGAGCCGCGTACCGGCGGGAGCAGGCGCGTCCGGGTAGTTGAGCAGCTTGGCGCAGGTTGCGTAGTTGATCTGTCCGTCCGGGTAGAGCGCGGGATCGGTTTGAAAGTCGTGCGAGGAGCTGAACCGCGCGACGCCGCCCTTGACCGCTACCGGGTGAGACGCCGGCGCGCCCGACTGATCGGTGAACCAGACGGAGTCCGCCGCGACGACGATCCCCGCCGGACTGTTGCCCATCTTGATCGTCTTGACCACGGCGTTCTTGTCGGGGTCGATCCGGGAAATGGTGCCGTCGTTCCTGTTCGTGACCCAGACGGCGTGCGCTCCAACGGCGATGCCGCTTGGATAGTCCCCGACCGAAATGGTTGTCGTCACCGAGTTCGTCTGAGGGTCGATCCTGACGACGGTGTCGTCGAGGCTGTCGACGACCCAGACCGCCCCCTCGCCGACGGCGATTGCGCTCGCGCCGCGGCCGACCGGAATCGGCGCGGTGACGACTCCAGTCGGATCGACACGCGAAACCGTGTTCTCGAAGCTGTCCGTGACCCAGATGTCGCCGAACCCGACCGCGACCGCCGTCGGTCCATTGCCTGTCGTGACTCTCGCTGCGACCCGGTTCGCCGCCGGGTCGATGCGAGAGAGGTGAGGAGTCGAGAAGAAGCCTCCGCTGATCGCCCAGACGGCGCGGGCAGTCGCCGCGACCGCCCCGGTCGCGGGAGCGGACGTAAGGAGAGTTCCGAATTTGACGGTGTTGATCCGCTTGACGACCGCGTTGAAGACCGGGTCGATCCGCACGACGACGCCACGCTCGCCGCCGATCGCCCACACGGCTCGGGCTCCTCCGGCGAGGCCACTCGCCGCGATTCCGGTCGCGATCGTCCGGACGACGCGCCGTGCCTTCGGGTCGATGCGCATGACGTTGTCGTCATCGACATTCGCCACCCAGAGTGCGCCGCTTGAGAAAACCACGCTCGCCGGTCTCGCGCCGACGGGAATCTCGGTGACGATCCGGTTCGTCTCCGGGTCGATTGCGGGCAGTGAGTTCGGTTCGACGGAGACGATCCCGGCGGAGGTTCGATTTCGCGTCACCTCGAGAACCGCAATTCCGAGAGCGGCGGCGAGCAGGAGCGCCCCGCCGATGCCGAGCAACATGCCTTGCCGGCCCGAAAGCATTGGCAGCGGCGCGCGCGCAACTCGAGCCTGCTCGGATCGCGGCGCAACCCGAGCAGGCGCAGACAAGGCCGGGTCGTCCTTGAGAACTTCCCGGTGGAGCTGCTGCAAGCCTTCGCTCGGCTCGAGGCCGAGTTCCTCGGCGAGCGCGAGCCGCGCGTCTTCGTAGACGCGCAGAGCGTCAGCCTTTCGTCCGGAGCGATACAGCGCGAGCATGAGCTGCCCGCAAAAGCGCTCGCGGAGTCGATGCTCCGCGACGAGCGCCTGCAGCTCGGGGACGACGTCATCGTGGCGACCGAGAGCGAGATCGACGTCGATTCGCGTCTCCACGGCACGAAGCCGAAGCTCGCCGAGCCTTTCGATCTCGCCCTGAGCGAAGGAGTCATAGGCGAAGTCGGCTAGTGGCGGCCCGCGCCAAAGCGCAAGCGCCTCCTGCAGAAGCGCGCCGGCCTGCTCGGGATCGGCGGCGGCGAGTGCCCGTCGGCCCTCGTCCACGCTCACCGGGCGCGACCTCGAGGACGTACCCGTTCGCACGCGTGCGCACGATCTCCTTCTGCGGCTCGCTTCCGCCGAACTCGAGTGCCTTGCGCAGTCGAGAAACGTGGACCTGAACGTTCTTGACGGCACTCGTCGGCGCACGCTCTCCCCAAACAACGTCGATCAGCCGATCGACAGAAACGACCTCATTCCGGTGCAGTAGCAGCGCCGCGAAAACGAGCCGCTGCTGGCGGCCGCCGAGCTGAACTGCGCGGCGCTCCTCGTCGTAGACCGCTAGGGGCCCGAGTATCCGGTAGTCCATCCGCCCTCCTGGACTCCGACGCTAGCACCGAACCCGCCGCTTCCAGCTTCAAATGCAACCACGCGCAGCCGGTTTGCAGCCCGGCTGCAACCACCGCGGACGAGCGTTCACGCGATCGGCCGCACTCGGCGGCCCCCAGAGAGGGAGAGAACATGACAGGTCGTCACCATCGAGCGTTCCGACTGCTCGCGTCAACGGTCACCGCTGCTGCGCTGGCCGTACCCGCGACGGCCGCCGGCGGCGGCAACGCGGTCACGAAGGGCGCGGCCAACGACTCGAACCCGATTCTGCAGAACGACATCCGCCATTTCGGCAGTTCGAGCGACATCCCGCTCCATGTCGGAAATCCGGTCGTTGTGCGCGTCGAGGGAGGGTTCGACTGGACAGCGGCCGGCGTCGGTGCGGCCGGTGGGTTCGGCCTGGCGCTCGTGGTCGGCGCCGGGACATTCAGCCTGCGACGTCGCCAGCGCGTTGACGCCGCTCGGGCCTGACAGGCGCTGCGGAAAGGAGTGCGAGATGTTCGAGACATATCGCATGCTCGGTGAGCAGCGCGAGTTGGAGCTTCTTCGCGAGGCTCGGCGACTCCATGCCGGCCAGGCCGTACGGCGCGTCAGGATTCTGCGTACGCCGCAGCGTCGGCTTCTATCCGTCTTCGGCAGCCCCGCTGTCGCGCTGCTGACGAGGCTTCGTGGCTCGACGGCTCCGCTCTCCGAGATACCCGAACGCGAATGACCCCAAAGTCGACCTGCTTTCGGACACCTCGCGTTCGCCGCCTCTGGCCGGCAGATTGCGCAGCGGCCGGGCGGTGCCTCGGGCCCGAGGCTTTCGTCGGACCGCAGACGCTCATCGTCGGGGCGCTCCTCCTCGACAAACGCGCCTTGAAACCGTGATGACGGGAGGCGCTTGAACCACGTTCCTTTCGCGCCGGGGCCCCTTGACTCACTCTGTTTGAGAGAGGTGGTCGACGTGGTGGGCCGTGTGATGGCTGTGATTCCTCGATCCCGGTGTCGATCGAGGAGGTCGCAAGATGATGCAGCAAGGCCAGGTGTTGAAGCTGAAGTCGAAAGGGCGGGACGGTGAGCCGCTCTGGGCGTACCGGTATCGGGTCGAAGGTCGCGGCTCGGCGAGGTTCCAGATGGGCGGGTTCGCGACCAAGGCAGAGGCGCAGAAAGCGCTGCAGACCAAGCTTGCCCGGCTCTTGCCGGGCGGCCGTGCCGCGACGATGACGGTTAGCGAGTGGGTCGAGGAGTACCTGGCAACCCACCAGGGCGAGCGCGTCACGATCGCGAAGCTGCGCTGGTCGAGGAGGCGCTCGCGCGCGCGACCCGCGCTTTGGTCGCAGTCGGCGAACACTTCATCGTCCTGCTGCGCGAGCGCCGGCCGCCCGAGCCCGGCTTCAGCGCACCGCTCGTGGCGCTCCTCGATCGCGGGCGTGAGGACGGCCACATCCGTAGCGACGTCCCTCTTGCGACCCTTGTCGAGTCGCTGCTCGTCCTCGTCGCTGCCTGCGTCCGGACCGGCAGAGCCGCCGGGATGGGATCCGAGGACATCAGCTCGATGGCGCTCCGACTGTTCCTGACCGGAGCCCGTCCGGCGGCGGATTAACGGCTCCGGTAAAGCTGCGCATCGCGCGGCGCTATCGAAGGCGGGCCTTGCGCCTTGCTGGCGAGCCTGATTCTGCGCGCTCCCGCCGAAACTGGCAGTGCGGGACTGGTTAGGATCCACGCGACTTCGCGAAAGGGGGTTGACGTGCACCTGAGTTACCGCGAGTGGTGGGCGCTTATCCACGGGATCATCTTCGGGGCGCTCTTCCTGCTCGCTTTCTCGGGCGGGCTCGCCGGCCTGTGGAGCCTGCGCACTGAGTGGGTCACCGCCGAGGGGCTGCGCGAGCGGGTGCGCCGGCTGAAGATCGGCACGGTGACGATGGCGCTCGCGGCGTGGGGCACCGTGATCACGGGCA
>WNGB01035438.1_pt1 | contig 10588 bp, 8 predicted proteins | sample 5400681 | NCBI WGS metagenome assembly WNGB01 (sample SAMN13153367, study PRJNA577476) | soil metagenome | isolation source: 115 cm soil or saprolite under grassland replicate 2 | place: USA:California | collected 2016-06-15 | reverse complement strand
AGGATGCTCGCCCGAGGCGGGCGGATGTCGCTCCTCGGCCTTCCCGACCGGCCGGTGACCCTTGACCTGAACGACCAGGTCATCTTCAAGGAGGCCCGCCTCCAGGGCATCACCGGACGAGAGATGTTCCGGACGTGGCAGCAGACCACGACGCTCCTGTCGACTGGCCGGGTGGATGTGACCCCGGTGATCACCCACCGGTTCCCGATGGACCGGTTCGAGGAGGCGTTCGAGACCACGGCCTCGGGCCACTCGGCCAAGGTCATCATGTTCCCGGGCGACTGACTATCAGAGGTAGCCGCCTCCACCTGTGACCTGCGGGCGCTGGGGTGCGAATTGCTCGACACGGAACGGAAGCGCTTTCATGTCAACGCCGTCCACCGAGATGACGAAGCGGAAGTCGCTCGGACCCTCGAACCCCATGCCGTTCAGGTTGATGGCGATCGGCACGATCTGTTCGACGCCGCTCGCGACCGGCCCGACCCCGAACTCCCCGCCGATGCGGGTGATCTTGCCAGGTGACTGCGGGCCTGGAGGCGCGTCGCCGAGCGGCATCTCGTTCCCCTTCGAGTCCTCGAGTCGTAGCTCGAACCGGTGGGGCTCACTCACCCCCGCGACCTCGAAGCGGAAGAGCAGCCCGATTCCGATCCGATCGTGCACGACCGGAAACGTCCCAGCGGAGATTCGATTCCACCCCGCGCCCTGGACATACAGTTTTCCGTCGGATGTGACGACGGAGTCCGCCAAGAACCCGTCCACTTGGATGGAGGTCACGTCATCTCCTCGTGTCCGCTGGCCGCTCGCTCCAGCCTAATGCGATAGCGTCTCCGGCCGATGGCGGGCGCCCTCGACTACTTGGGAGAGCGGCTGCAGGAGCTCCGAACGCAGGGGCTGCTGCTCCACGAACGGGTCCTGGAGGGTCCGACGGGAGCCAGAGCCCGGTTCGACGGCCGGGAGGTCATCAACCTGGCGTCGAACAACTACCTGGGCCTGGCCAACCACCCCCGGATGAACCAGGCGGCCGCGCGCGCCGCGTCGACCTACGGGGCGGGGACGGGGGCGGTCCGCACGATCGCCGGCACGATGGCGATGCATCGGGATCTGGAGCGCCGCTTCGCGGCATTCAAGCACGCGGAGGACGCGCTGATGTTCCAGTCGGGGTTCACCGCCAACGCGGGGACGGTGGCGGCCATCCTGGACAAGGAGGACGTGATCGTCTCCGACCAGCTGAACCACGCGTCGATCATCGACGGGGCGCGACTGTCACGGGCCGAGATCAAGGTGTTCCCCCACAAGGACGCCGGAGCGGCGGACGAGGTGCTCGAACAGACGAAAGTTCCCGGCCGCCGCCAGCTGTTGATCACCGACGGCGTGTTCTCGATGGACGGGGACATCGCGCCGCTCCCGGACCTGGTCGACGTGGCCGAGCGGCACGGCGCGATCATGATGGTGGACGACGCACATGCCTCCGGGGTCCTTGGCACGGGTGGCGCCGGAACCGTCGATCACTTCGGCCTCCACGGTCGGGTGGACGTCCAGGTGGGGACGCTGTCGAAGGCCATCGGGGTGCTCGGTGGGTTCATCGCAGGGCCGACGCATCTGATCGAGTGGTTGCAGAATCGGGGCCGCCCCTATCTGTTCTCGACGAGCGCCCCGCCCGCTGTGATCGCGGCGTGCACGACGGCTCTCGACATCATTCGGGACGAGCCCGACCGCCTGGAGCGGCTGTGGGCCAACACGGGCGTCTTCAAGGATGGCTTGGACGCCCTCGGCTTCGACACCGGGGAGAGCGAGACCCCCATCACGCCGGTGATCACCGGGGACGAGGAGAAGACCCAGGAGTTCGCCAGACGGCTGTTCGATGATGGCGTGTTCACGCCGGCCATCGTGTTCCCAACCGTGGCCAAGGGCCGGGCCCGGGTCCGCACCATCGTGACCGCGGAACACACGGAGGAGGACCTCAAAGAGGCCCTGGAGGCGTTCCGACGGGTGGGAGGGGGGCTCGGCCTGCTCTAGCGAGCAGGCCGAGCCGCCGAACGATCAGCTCCCGGGGACCCTCAGCGCGGGTCGAGCGAGCCGGATCCGGAGAGCGCTCTACCCGAGCGGGAGCGGCACGGCCTTTCCGTCCATCGCGCTCGTGTCGAACGAGATGCCCATCAACGAAAGGATCGACGGAAGGATGTCCACCGATCGCATCGGGAAACTGGGTGTCGCTCCGGCCTGCAGCCCCGACCACGAGAAGATGATCGGGATATTCTGCACCTGCGCTTGGTGTCCGCCATGGTCTCCGTACACTCCGTACGTCACGTCGTCTGCCAGGAGGCCCACGACGTCCGGCCCGTAATCGGCGGCCATCGTGTCGACGAGCTCCTGCGCATGCTGTTTGAACCAGGAGTGCGCGCCACCGGACATCGTGCCTAGGCCACCATGCCGGACGTAGTGGTCCCCGTCGCGGTAGTAGGCCGCGACGACGCCGGGGAGGTTCCGAACAGCGAGGGCGGCGTCTTGCTTGCTCCCAAGCGATGTGTCGTTCAGCCAGACCGCGATGTGCGAATCTTGGTACGAGAACCCAAGGTGGGTACCGAGAGCGTCGACAAGCTGCTGGATGGCTGGGCTCGGCAACCGGTAGTCCTCGTTCGAGCCCGAGGTCGACTCGATGCCGAAGTACCAGTTGAAGTCCGAGCGACCGGGCTGGTTGATGCCATAGAAGCGCTTGCCGGTCTGGGCTCCGTGGTCCGCCGTGATCACGATGAGCGTCTCGTCGAGCTCGCCGGCCGCCTCGAGAGCATCGGCGATGCGTCCGACCTGCGCGTCGGCGTTCTGAGCGATGAACGGAAGGTGCCGCATCTCCTCAACGGATCCAGGCGCCGCGCCCGGCTCGCCCTTGTCATTGGGCCCCCACATGTGGCCCATCTTGTCGATCGCACCCAAGCTGACGAGCATCCCGTGCCAGTCGGGGTCGTTCTGGATAACGTCGATCGCGACGTCAGCCGACCAGATGTCACCGCCGAGATGCGCCGGGTCGAACCCGGGAGCGAATCGATTCCCCTCGAGCGGGTACATCCACGCCGGAGCGAGACCCGACGTGCCGTAGCTGTCGGTCTGCTGCGTCCAGAAACGGTTGCACGACGTTGCGAGGCCGAGGTACGCGGGCGCGGTTCCGTTCCCGTCCTCGGGCATGCGCCATGTTTCGGGGATCGTGTCCCCGTTGCAGTCGAACGACGTGGAGATGCCTCGGATCTGAAGGATGAAATGATCCGGATCGCTCGGCCCCGCCGTCTGGCCGGCCGTGCAGGCCGCGGTCCGCTTCTCCGCGATGCTCGCGAAAGTGGAGTCCTCTCCGAAATGCGTGTCGAGATAGTCCTGCAGCTTCAGGTAACCGCCAGCGTCGATCAGGGCGTTGAACTGACTGCAGGACATGCTCGAGGTCACGTGGTAGGCGCCGGCGCCCAGCCCGGTCACGTTCCCGACATCCCGGAAGACCTCGTTGGACCACCCCATGTCCTTCGGGAACTGGCCGCTCGTGATCACGTTGTGGCTGATCACGGTCTCGGCGGCCATGTGACCGAGGTACGCGTTCGGGAAGCTGACGCCTCCGTTCATCAGACCCCTGACGTTCTCCATCCCGTATCGGGCGATCGTGTCCTTCCGGGTTTGGTCGAGCACGATGATGAGCACCCTCGACGGTCGATCCGGATGACCGGCCTGAACCGCGGCGGGCATGAGCAGCGTGCCCACCAGCACCAACCACCCAACGAGCGCGAGCACTCCCGTCCGAGGTCTCACGGCTTCCCCCTCCCAGCGAGGTCCCATACCGATGGATCCGACGGCTGCGGATCATGCAGCGGAACATCTGACTCTGGCGTTGTATCCCCCTCCTTCGTTCAGGGCAAATCGGGCGGATCCTTGTGCGACCTGGTCTAACGTACGCCGCCCACGGTTCGCTGACCGTTCGAGATGCAAGCGGTAGGAAGCTCGGCGGAGCAGCGGACCATCCGCGAGGAGCCGATGACGGGGGAGACGGCTACGTCGTTAAAGGAGTCCTTCAAGACCGAGCGCGTCCGTCTCTACAGGGTCCCGTTCGGGATCACTCGGAGCCGAGAGGAGGCCGGGAGCATCTCGCAGGACGCGTTCCTGTGCGTCTGGGAGAGGTGGGAGTGCGTCGCCAAGATGGAGGATCCCGCCGGATGAATCAAAGAGTTGCGTTCTTCATCCTTCCCTCGAGACCTGCGACTAGAACGTCCTGGTCAGTGTGCCCCCGGCAGGAATCACGAAGGGGAGATCGGCGAGGACTCCACAATTTCTCCCTGTGCCCCGGGCCGAACCTACCGCCGGGGAATCATCAACCAGCACGTGCTACTGGAGGTCGGCGCCTTTGCCGGCATCGCCCGAGGCGTTGATCGGCTTGACCCACATCCTGCCTGCGTATCCAACGGCTGCGTTCTTTCGCGTTGGCTGTGCTGATGACAACCTACTACTTCTCCCCCGAGAGGTGTCGCTATTGGTCAAGACCCGCAGCGAGACGGCGAGGAGAGGGAGGCCGCCGGTGGAGCAGTCAAACGCGCCGCTCAGCGCGCAGCGTGCGAGTCAGGCGTCGGGGGCCGGCGAAGCGTCCACCTTGGCCCGGAGGCCGGCGATCAGCAGGTCCACGCCGAACTCGAAGTCGACCTCCGCGTCGCACTCGGCCATGAGGGGCAGCAGCCGCACGAGGTTCGGGAACTCGGTCGGCGGGAGCGCACCGGCGAGCTGCACGTGGGACGACCTCGTCCTCCGACAGCCCGCCCCTGCCGAGTATTTCGAAGGCCCACTCCATGGGCCGCAGGCGCTCCGGCGACGAAGCCGGGTGCTTGCTCTCGGCGAAGAGGGCGATGACCGTGGGATGGGCGATCATCAGGCGGCGCCAGGCCCTGGCCCCCGCACGAACGTCGGCCTCCCAGTCCCCGGTCTCCTCTGGGAACTCGAACTCAGCCATGACCGTCTCGAGAATGCCGTCGAGGATGGCCTCCTTGTCCTTCACGTGGTTGTACAGCGACATGGCCTCGACGCCGAGCTCGCGGCCCAGGCGGCGCATGGTCACGGCCTCCAGCCCTTCCTCGTCCATCACGCGGAGGGCCGCTCGCAGGATCCGTTCCCTGGTCAGGGGCTCTCGGCGGTGCGGGATGGAGCCGTACCCATCGCCTTGCTCAAGCTCCGGGTTCACGCTCTCCAGATGTTCAACTTTCTCGGGCATATTTCCTCGTTGTCTGGGTTGACACCTTACATCGTAGGGATACACTACCTGACGCCGTAAGCATATGCCGTAAGCATCCCCGGGGCAAGGACCGGGCCGAGCGGGTAGGGGGGAATCATGAGGCTGAATCCGGAGACCATCGCCAGGGCGAGTAGCCGTCACCCCTGGCGGACGATCGGCGTGTGGCTGCTCTTGATCGTGGCCATGGGGGCGGTGAGCTCGAGCCTCTTGTCGGACGTCCTCACCCAGGACATCCAGTTCACGAACCGGCCCGAGTCGGTCCAAGCCCAGGACATCCTGGACACGAAATTCGGCCAGAGCCGCACCGAGGACACCGAATTCCTCATCGTGCACTCGGACACGTCCACGGTTGACGACCCGCAATTCGAGGCGTTCGTGAAGCAGCTCCAGGGGCGGGTCAGTGACGTCGACGGCAGCATCCTGGCGGAGCCGCCGGCCACGTACTACGACATCGTCCAGCAAGCGCCGGATCAGGCCGCGGGCCTGGTCTCGCAGGACAAGCACTACACGCTGATCCCAGTCACGCTCAAGGACTTCGAGGACGCGACCATCCAGAAGCTCCGAGACATCGCTGCCTCGACCCAGAGCGACGGGTTCTCCGTGCAGATGGCGGGCACGGGGTCGCTGAACGTGGACTTCACGAAGATCGCGGAGGAGGACCTCCGGAAAGGCGAGTCGATCGGCATCGGCGTTGCGCTGATCGTCCTGATCATCGTGTTCGCGGCGATCGTGGCGGCCATCGTGCCGATCGTCATGGCCATCTTCGCCATCGCCGTGGCGCTCGGCCTGGTGGCCCTCATCGGGCAGCTCTTCAGCTTCAACCTGTTCGTGGAGAACATGGTCACGATGATCGGCCTCGCAGTGGGCATCGACTACTCGCTGTTCATCGTGTCTCGGTACCGGGAGGAGCGGAAGAAGGGCTTCGCCAAGCTCGACGCGATCGGCGCCGCGGGGGCAACCGCCAACCGAGCCGTGTTCTTCAGCGGCCTCACCGTGGTGCTCGCCCTGCTCGGGATGATGATCTTCCCGGCCACGATCTTCCGGTCGTTGGCGGGCGGTGCGATCCTTGTGACGATCGCCGCGCTCGGGGCGTCGATGACGCTCCTTCCGGCCATCCTGGCCATCCTGGGCGACCGGGTGAACTGGCCACGACTGGCCAAGCGGGCGCGGGTCGACTCCGACTTTGACCCGCGGGGGGGCATGTGGGACCGGCTCACCCGTGGCGTCATGGCCAGGCCCGTGGTGTTCTTGGTGGCGAGCCTCCTCGTGCTGGGCGGCCTGGGAAGCTTCTACTTCCAGCTGCACCGGGGGACGTCCCAGAACGTCAGCACGCTCCCGGACGACTTCCCGTCGAAACAGGCGTTCGTCACCCTCCAGCAGGAGTTCTCCGGTGGGCTGACGGACCCGGCCAAGGTCGTCATCACCGGGGACGTCGAGTCGTCGGAGGTTCAGGCGGCGATCCGGCGGTTGCAAGAGGGGATCGCCAGCGATCCGGCGTTCGCTCCCAAGACCAACGTCACCACCAGCCAGGACGGAACCGCGATCGAGGTCGACGCCTACTTCCGAGGTGACCCCTCGAGTGACGCGGCCTTCCAGGCGATCCGCAACCTTCGCGACCAGATCGTGCCCTCCGCCTTCCAGGGGGTGAGCGCGGTCCAGGTGCTGGTCGGAGGGAACCCGGCCTTCTTCACGGACTTCCTCGACACCGTGGGCAAGTACCAGTGGATCGTGCTGGTGTTCGTGCTGGGGCTGTCGTTCGTGCTCCTCACGGTGGTGTTCCGATCGATCGTGCTGCCGCTCAAGGCCATCATCATGAACCTGCTCTCGGTGGGTGCGGCCTACGGGGCGCTGACGCTCGTGTTCCAGAAGGGCGTCGGCATTGGCTTCTTCAACGCGCTGGGGTTCCAGTTCCAGAGGACGCCGGCGATCGAGGCATGGCTGCCGCTGTTCCTGTTCTCGGTGCTGTTCGGCCTGTCGATGGACTACCACGTGTTCCTGCTCAGCCGGATCCGTGAGGAGTACGACAAGACGCACAACAACACCGAATCGGTGGCCTACGGGCTTCGCACAACGGCCGGCATCATCACGGGCGCCGCGCTCATCATGGTTGCGGTGTTCGGGGGATTCGCGGCCGGCCGCCTCGGTCCACTCCAGCAGATGGGATTCGGCCTGGCGGTGGCCGTGTTCATGGACGCGACGATCGTCCGGACCCTGCTCGTTCCGGCGGCCATGCGCCTGCTGGGAGACGTGAACTGGTACCTGCCGTCGTGGCTCCAGTGGCTGCCGCAGATCCACGTGGAGGGCCACGAGCCGACGATGGAGCCCGTTCGCGTGCCCGAGAGCGATCGCGAGGTGGTCAGGGTCCCGGCGGACGACTGACGACCGCCGGGAGACCGGTGGACCGGACGGAGGGGGCGCCCGCGCCCCCTCCGTCCTCTTTCACCCTGGTGATGCTCGGCCGCGCTCCCCTGCCGGGTCGGCTGCGCAGCGCCGCTGCCCGAGGAGCGAGCCCAGTCGTTCTCGGTGGCGGCTGATCCAGTCGTACAGGCGATCGGTGGTCCTGGGGAACGATTCGGCCACGACGGCGAGCGGGGTGCCGCCCGGGAGGAGCCGAAGGAGGGGAGCCACCGCTCGCCCGGCCGATTGAACGCGTCCATCCGGGGTCAGGAGATGCCAGGAGGCCATCTGCTGATCTCGGTCCAGGCCGGGCAGCAACTGATCCGCTCCGGGGCTCTGAAGGGCGACCGCCCGAAGGCGCCTTCGCCGGTCCCAGGCGAGCAGCTTGCCCGTTGCCCACCGGCAGAAGCCACAGTCCTGGTCGTACAACACGACCCACCGGTTCATCGCAATTCCAGCCTATCGCCGCGTTGGGGGGGTCCGGCATTGGCTTGACCTCGAACGCCGCCCGAGGCGCATAATTCGGCGATCTCTAGAAACTGGGGGGTAGTGATGGACTCGTCGACGTCACGTCCGACCCTGCCCGGGTCTCCTCCGCGTGGGAACCAGCTCGCGCGGGGAGCCATCGGGCTCCGCGAGGTCATCTTCCAGTCGATCACGCACATGGCGCCGGCCGCCGCCGTGGCCTTCTCGATCCCGTTCGGGATCACCTTCGGCGGTGGGGCGACGCCGCTCGCGGTGATCTTCGCCCTGGTCGGATCACTGTTCGTGGCGCTCTCCATCGGACAGCTGGCGAAGCACCTGCCATCGGCGGGTTCGTTCTACACGTACGCGTCCAAGTCCCTGCACCCCTCCGTGGGGTTCCTGGTCGGCTGGGGATACGCGTTCGTCGAGCCGTTGGTGGCCCCGCTCCTGTTCCTGAACCTGGGGTTCGCCGCGGCCGACGTCTTCCACACGGAGTTCAACTGGGCGGCCGACCTGTGGTGGCCGTGGGCCATCGCGGGCGCCATCGTGGTCTTCGTTATCGGCTACCTCGGGATCCGGGTGTCGGCAGGCGCGGGGACAATCCTCGGGATCTTCGAGATCGCGGTGTTCACGCTGGTCGCCATCACGCTGATCGCCAAAGCAGATCACAACACGCTCGCGGTCTTCACCACGGAGCATGCGAACAACCCGGACTTCAAGGGATTCTCCGGCGTGGTCGCGGCCTCCGTGTTCACCGTCCTGGCGTTCATCGGCTTCGAAGCCGCCGCGCCGCTCGCGGAGGAGGCCAAGGATCCCAGGCGGACGGTTCGCCAGGCCGTCGTGGGGTCCGCCGTGGTGATCGGCCTGTACTACGTGCTGACGACCTACGCGGTGACGGCGTTCGTTGGGCCGGACAAGGCCAAGGACTTCGCCGCCGGCGCCGGGTGGCTCGGCCTGGGACGGAGCGCGTGGGGCGCGTTCGGCTTCCTGATGATCTTCCTGGCCATCGTGAACTCCACGATCGCGAACGCGAACGCCGGGGCGAACGCCGCGACCCGGACGTGGTTCGCCATGGGGCGGATCCGGCTTCTGCCCTCGTCGATGGCCCAGGTCCACCCGCGTTACCGATCGCCACACGTTTCGGTGGTCGTGCAGCTGATCGTGGGGCTGGTAGTGGCGCTCTGGCTGGGGCTCCAGTACGACCCGATCACTGCGTTCGGGCTGATCGCCACGATGATCGTGGTGGCGTTCGTGCCCCTCTACATGATCTGCAACCTGTCCTGCCTCGTCTACTACGCCCGATACCGGCGGGACGAGTTCAACTGGATCCTGCACGGGCTGTTCCCGATCCTTGGGATCGTCGTACTCGTTCCGGCCTTCCTGGCCGGCGCGGGGATCCCGTCGTTCAAGTTCGTCTCCCGCCTTCCCTACCCTTTGTCGATCGCCGGGCTGGTCGTAGGGATTTGGATGATGATCGGGGTCATCTATCTCGTGTACCTGATAGCCAAGGACCGGCGCCGTGTCGACCAGACGGCAACGGTCTTCTTGGAGGAAGATCCGGAGGCCGCCCGGGCCGGTTCCCCCGGGCCCGAGCCCGCCTAGGAGCGAGCGCGCATGGACGTCGTCACGTACAGGCCCGACCCGTCCGAGTTCGCCTGGACCTTCGGCGGCGTCCCACCGGTGCGGAAGGTGAAACCGGGCGACCTTCTCGAGCTGTGGACCGAGGACGCCTTCGGGGGCAAGGTCCGGGGCGTTGACGACCTGGTCTCCAAGGTCATCGAGTTCCCGTTCGTGAATCCGCAAACCGGACCGTTCTTCGTCGAGGGGGCGGAGCCGGGCGACACGCTCGCCATCCACTTCGTCTCGATCGAGCCCTCCCGCGACTGGGCCGCCTCGTGCACCGTGCCGCTGTTCGGCGCGCTGACGTCGACCCACCAGACCGCGACGCTCCAGGAAGCGCTGCCCGAGGTGGTGTGGATCTACGAGGTGGACGCGGGGAAGCGGACGGTCACCTACCGGGCCCGGGCCGGCGAGTACACGGTGGAGCTCCCGCTCGATCCGATGCACGGGACGGTGGGGGTGGCACCCGCGTCGTTCGAGGCCCGATCCTCGCTCGTCCCCGACGCCCACGGCGGCAACATGGATACCCCAGAGATGCGCGCCGGGACGACGTGTTACTTGGGGGTGAACGTCGAGGGCGCCCTGTTCTCGATCGGGGACGGCCATGGCCGGCAGGGTGAGGGCGAGACGTGCGGCGTAGCCGTGGAGGCGGCCATGGACACGGTCATCGCCATCGACTTGATCAAGGGGCGGCCCACGCCCTGGCCGCGTCTGGAGAACGACTCCCACCTCATGTCGGCCGGTTCTGCCCGGCCGCTCGAGGACGCGTTCCGGATCGCGCACGTGGACATGGTCACGTGGCTGTCCGAGGAATACGGATTCGAGACGCTCGACGCGTACCAGTTCCTGACGCAG
>WNGB01053381.1_pt1 | contig 10590 bp, 12 predicted proteins | sample 5400681 | NCBI WGS metagenome assembly WNGB01 (sample SAMN13153367, study PRJNA577476) | soil metagenome | isolation source: 115 cm soil or saprolite under grassland replicate 2 | place: USA:California | collected 2016-06-15 | reverse complement strand
ACCTTCTCCAGCCGCGACAGCACGGCGACCACAGCGTCAACGTGACCTCCGTCCCGTGAGCGAGCCGGATGTCGCAGCCGCTCTCCTCGCGCTCGTCCACAACGTCGTTGCGTCTTCATGCCGAGTGGCGGGCAACACGCGTGGAGGCGGAACCGATCGGCTGAGCGCGGCCACTACCATGACGACAGCCCTGCCCGCATCATCGCAAGCGAGCAGCGGGGCGGGTTGTTCGACACCCTGGCGGCTCCGCGCTGGCCTACACCACCGCTGCCCATCCCGGCGGACCATGAACGCTGCATCAGCTTCGTCAGTTTCTCTCCGCGCGGATGCCCGTGCCGCTGGACGACGACCTGCGCCTCGAGGACGGCCTGGCGGCGCCCGGCCGGCGGTGGCGGTGAACCGCTGGCTACGGGGAGTTGGCGGCCAGCGGGGCGCCGACGCCAAGCTCGTGGGCCAGCTACGCCCGGGCGCTGAAAGCGTGGATGGAGTTCTTGGCTGAGCATGGGTCGAGCTGTTCGACACGCGGAACCCGGGTGAAGCTGGCCTTGAGCCGGTATGCCAAGCACGCGCCACTGGCCCGCTCTGAGGCCACCATCGGCGAGTTCACCGACTTCCGCGCCCAGGCCCTGGCGCCTGGCCGCCCAACACGACGAGATCACCCGCCTGCGCGACGCGGCCGGTGGCAGCGGCCGGGTTCACGGCTTGCCAGCCGGGCCGCCACCATCGGACCCTGCAGCTGACATGCCACCAACGCCCGCGCCCGGCGACCCGCCGCTGACCGTGGGCGGCTAACGCGCCCCCAGCCAGAGGTCGCCGCTGGCCGTGCCGCGGCTGGCGCGCAGGTGCCAGCAGCCAGACCTTGGGAACACCCACACCGTGCCCCACTCCTGGCCGGGCCGGTCCCAGGTCGAGCTGCCGTGCAGACCCGGCCCATCGGCCTGCCGTGCCGGCCCCCTGGCATCCCTGGCGGCCACCGTGAACGCCCCCGAGCCGGTCATCCGCCAGGCGATCTTCACCTGCTGGCCCACGGGGACCGGCACCCGGTCAAACACCAGCGCCCACAGGCTCGCGCCTGGCGTGGCGCTGCCGTGCACCTCGATCAGCCCGGTGCGTAGGGTTCAGAAACCCGCCGGGTGCGCTGAGCAGCGATGACCTGGTCAAGGGATAATCCGCCGATGGCCCTGTCCTTCCTGTATCTCATGACCCGTCGACTCGTCGGCACGCTGCTTGGAAGCTCGCGAAGCGAGCACGCCAAGGACGTCGAGATCGTGGTGCTCCGCTACCAGCTCGCCGTGCTGCGCCGCCAGGTCAAGCGACCCGAGTTCCGCCCCGCCGACCGTGCGCTCCTCGCGATGCTGAGCAGCGCGCTTCCTCGCCGGCGCTGGTCGAGCCTCCTTGTCACTCCGGACACGATCCTGCGGTGGCACCGTCGGCTGGTGACCCGCAAGTGGACGCAGGCCCAAGCTCGTGGCGGGCGACCGCCACTCGCCGACCATGTGATTGCGCTGATCCTGCGGTTGGCCCGAGAGAACCCGTCCTGGGGGTACCGACGCATCCAGGGCGAGCTGAAGAAGCTCGGTGTGCCGGTGTCAGCTACCACCATCCGGACAGTGCTGCTGCGCAACGGGCTTCGGCCGGCACCCCGACGGGCGTCGGTCACCTGGCGAGCGTTCCTTCGCGCCCAAGCCTCAAGCATCGTGGCGATCGACTTCTTCACCGTCGAGACGGTGCGCCTGAAGACGCTCTACGTCTTGTTCGTCATCGAGCTCCATACCCGGCAGGTTCGAGTCGCTGGCGTCACTGACCGTCCGAACGGACGTTGGGTGGTCCAGCAAGCGAGAGAGTTCTCGATGGACCTTGTAGAAGCGGGGACTCGAGGGCCCAGCGCACTTCGGTTTCTCATCCGGGACCGCGACAGCAAGTTCACTCGTGCCTTCGACGACGTCTTCGCCTCCGACAGCGTCCAGACCATCAAGACACCGATCCAGGCGCCGAACGCGAACGCATTCGCGGAGCGGTGGGTACGAACCGCACGGCAGGAGTGCCTGGACTGGCTGCTGATCTGGGGTCGGCGCCACCTTGTGCGAGTCCTGGACGAGTACGTGCAGCACTACAACGACGAGCGACCGCACCGAAGCCTTGAGCTTGTGCCGCCGCGCGGGATCAACGAAGGATCCGCGGCGCACGTGGCCACAACCGCCGCGACGGCGGTCCGACGCCGGGACCGTCTCGGCGGTCTCGTTCATGAGTACTACGAGGCCGCAGCATGACGCCGGCATTTCTGAACCCTACGCCTGCCATAACCCATCATGGGCCTGCCCGCTGGCGGCCAGCCAGACGTTCCTGAAGGACACGAGCCCACCCGACCAGCTGTGGATGGGCTCGTGTCGCCGTTTGCGCTCGGGTTACGGGCGCTCCAGCAGCCGCACGTTGGCGGCCTGGGGGCCCTTGGGCCCAGAGGTGATGTCGAACTCTACGGCCTGCCCCTCGTCAAGCGAGCGGTAGCCGGTCGACTGGATCGCACTGAAATGCACGAAGACGTCCTCGCCGGACTCGGGGGCGATGAAGCCGTAGCCCTTATCGGCGTTGAACCACTTCACGGTTCCAACAGTCATGAGACATGTCCCTCCCTCCGTTGTCTCGGAGGTCTCGATCAACGCCGACACGATCAGTGCCGGCGGCAAGGGACAAGCTCAGCCTGCGGATTCCGAAAGCGAACATGAACCTCTGCCGGGCGACCGTACCACGCCGACGCCTCAGGCCGCTGCTGACTCGTCGGTTCGGCCCGGGCGATGAGCCCGTGGTCCGGCGCGCGACCGCTACTCGGGCCACGGGTACCGCGGTGCGGCCCCCGATCAGGGCACCGGATGGAGGCGGGCCTCCCCGGCCGGTGCGGTCGGGGATCGGACCGAGGAGAACGACGGGTGCCGTGCCAGGGATGCGGCAAGGGAGTCCGAAGCGATGATCCCGCTGGCCGCCAGGATCGCCAACGGGTGGGCGTTGCTGTCACCTAGCGCGGCCATCGCCAGCGCGATCGCAGCCGAGTCGGCGGTCGCCTCCGGCGGGACCACCAACAGGGTGATGCGGTCGTGTCGAATGGTGGTGAGGGCGATCGTGTCAACATCGAGGGTGCGAAACCAGCCCACCGGAACGATGCGGTCGCCGATAGCGACCCGGTGGGGAGTGCGGTCCCAGGCGGTGAGGTTGAGCGCCACCCGGGTGACGATCGCGCGCTGACCGAAGTGGGTGTTGAGGTCTGCGATGAGCTGGGGGAGTTCGGCGGCTGGGTCTCGCGAGCGTGGCCACCACCCACCGTTAAGGACGCGACGGCCGGGCAGAGTGGGGCACAGGCACAGGCGCGACGCGGACGGCATGGACGGTCGGGCGGACGTGATGGCCGGGATGGGATCGTTGCGGTCGAGTGCCATGTGGTCGGCTCCGTCCTCGGTTCCCAATGGAACCGGCATCGTGGTGTGCCCAGGGCGGCGCCGACACGGCCGTCGACGTTCGAGGTGTCCTCGGTGACCCGACTGTACTCCCCGGCACGCGGCGGTGATGCGGTCCGTGCGTGCTCCAGCAGCTTGGTGCCGGCGAGATGCCTGCCGGCGCCGGCCGAGTCGCCGATCTTGTTTGAGCCTTCATAGGCTTAGGCGAATATTGTCCTAGTCAGCACCCATGAGGTCGGGCTTGGTCAAGCCCCTGCTGCCTTCTCGTGCTGGCCCAATTTGCCGGGCCGAGCCGGGGGTCAAGGTGGAGCGCCCGACTGGACGAGCGACCTTGACGCCGGCGAGGACCGGCGCAGGATCGGGCGGCGAGAAGGCCCGCATCCGTCGACGGAGCTGGTCTCACAAGCACCCATTCGGGCCTCCCAACTGGGAGGATCCGCATGACGTTGGGAGTTGGGGCCGGGCTGCTCAGTCATGGAGACGGCCGTGTTGCAGGCGCATGCTGACTAGCGAGCGCACCCGGCGGGCTGACCTTCCGCGCTGGTCGTGGTCGTGGCCTGGACCTGGTTGAGGACATGAAAGGAGCGGGCCAACAGCTTGCGGGCGACCGCGACGGTGGCGATCTGGGTGCCGCGGCGGTGGACGCACTGGGCGTAGAAGTGGGCGAAGGGCGGCTGGGTTTTGGCCCGCTGGGCGGCCTGGGTGAGCACCCAGCGCACCGCCGCCGAGCCCTGCTTGGTGATGTGGCCGTGGCGGATCTTGCGGTCGGAGTTGCGCACCTGCGGGGTCAGCCCCGCCCACGCGCACAGCTTGCGAGCGGTGGCAAAGCGGGTGATGTCGCCGATCTCGGCCACCAGCGTCATCGCGGTGATCCACCCGACCCCGGGCAGGGCCATCAGCGCGGTCACGCGCGGGTCGGGCTTGGCGTGGGCGCGCAGGTCCCGCTCCAGCCGGGCGATGATCGGTCGAGCACGTCAATGACGGCCAGGCAGTCGTCGACGATCGCGCGTGCGACCGGGGCAGGGCCAAGCTGGCAAGCCAGGCCCTGCCGGCGACCGACACAGCCGCTGCTCCAGCCGGATGCCGCGGTCGGCGAGCACGGCGTGGACGCGGTTGCGCAGCGAGGTGGCGACCTGGACCAGCGCAACCCGGTGGCGCAGCAGGGCGCGCTGGTCGCGCACGGCCTGCGGAGCGATCCAGGCCTCGGGCAGCAGGTCGGTGCGCAGCAGGTGCGCCAGGGTGCGGGCATCAACCTTGTCGTCCTTGAGCCTGGCTGAGGCGATCGCCTTGCAGCGGTTGGGGTGCACCAGGTGCGGCTCCAAGCCGAGCCCGTCGAGCAGATCAGCCAGCCAGCCCCAGCCGTAGGCGGCCTCGAAGGCGACCGGCGTGCCCGGCTCCAGCCGGCCAAGCAGCGCCGTCAGCTCGGCCGGGTCGTTGGGCAGGTTGCGGTTGGCCAGCTGCGCGCCGCCCTCGTCGAGCAGCGCGACCTGGGAGCGCTTGCGGTGCACGTCCATCCCGACGTAGATACTCATCAGGGCCTCCTTCCCTGCGCTCGTCGCTTCCGAAACCTACGGCTGTCGGGCTGAGCAGGGGACGGGGGCCCGACCTACATAGCAGCATGGAACGGCCGGCTCCGGTCCGCATCTACGTGGATCACCCACACTGAAGCGGGCGGAGCCAACATACGGAAGGAGCCGGCCGTGGCCAGTATCTCGCGTGTTGCACCCATCCACCTGGGGCTGGACGTCCACAAGGACACCATCTCGGTCGGCATCTTGCCGACCGACCAGCAGATCCCAGACGTCGAGCGGATCACCCACGACCAGGCATCGATCCGCAGGCTCGTTGGCCGTTTCCCAGATCCCCGCATGCTGCGAGCCTGCTACGAGGCCGGCCCGACCGGCTTCGAGCTGGCCCGGCTGCTGCACAGCATGGAGATCAGCTGCCAGGTGATCGCGCCCTCGCTCATCCCCAAGGCGCCCGGTGACAAGGCCCGAGACCGACCGGCGCGATTGCCGGCGGCTCACCGCGGCTGCACCGCGCCGGCGAGCTGGTCGCCATCCGCATCCCCACCGTCCAAGAGGAGGCCGTCCGGGATCTTTGCCGCACCAGAGCCGACATGGTCCAAGACCTGACCCGTGCCCGCAACCGGCTCGGGAAGTTCTTGCTGCGCCACCGACGGGTGTGGCGGGGCGGGGCGACCTGGACGCTCACCCGCCAGGCGTGGCTTGGGTCGCAGCGGTTCGACCAGCCCGCCATGACCCAGACGTTCGGGCACGACCTAGCCGTGGTCGAGGTCCGCAACGCGCAACTGGATGCCGTGGCGGCCGACCTTGCGGCTGGTGCGACCGGCGTGGGGTGCCAGAAGTCAGTTTCATCACGCTGCAGGCTCATGCTCATGGATCAGTCCACCGAGGAGGTCGCGCCGACGCAACCCGCCGAGGATCGGTCCGCTCCTCGGTTCCGCAGGCACCGACGGCCCGGGCGCCATTTGACCAAGGCTGCGGTGCGGACGGTGTCGATTGTAGTGCTCGACATAGGTCCGCAGGACGCAACCTTGGTGTCATCACGGTCGCCGCCAGCATCCAGCGCCGGGACCGCCTCGGCGGCCTGGTGCGTGAGTATTGGCAGGTCGCAGCATGGCGGCCCGGTTTCTGAACCCTACGGGCAAGCTGCTGGTCGGTGGTGCGGTGGCGGTGGCGGGGCGGCGGTCACCGGCCTGGGTGGTGGCGGGACCAGGCGTGCGTGGTCGAGCAGGCGGCGGATGACAGGGGTAGTGGTGGCAAGCTCGCAGGCCAGTTGGGCGAGGCTGGTCTGTTGCTCGCAGCGCGACACGAGGTGGCCGTCAAGGTCGGTGAACCCCTGGGCACGAGCATGATCATGCAGGCGGCGCTGCTGCTGGTCGACGACCGCGAAGCCGCCACTGATACTGAGCCTGCGGAGCGTTTGTGGTGGTGGGGGTTATACACGCGCCTGGCGTGCCGCGGGTGACGCCAACGCATGGGCAAGAAGGCGCGGCCGTCGTCCCCGAAACTGTGTGACGTCAGCCCGCAGCGCGTCGAGAACGAACCGGATGGCGCCCTCCCGCTGCTTGTTCGGAGATCCTCTTCGGCGCTATAGACGGTGCTCCCCCTCTTGCTAGTACGAGGCCGACGTCTTCGCGGTCTGCCCAGGGGTCAGGGCTCCTCGGCGGGTTCCCGGTTCAGGCGGTGGTGGGCGTTTGGCGGTTCTGGCGCGGGCGGCGCTTGCGTGGGGCGCTGGCCGCCGTGGTGGTGGACTCGGGCTTGCGGCCACGCTTCTTCAGCGTCTTGCCCACACCCGCCAACTTCAGGTCGCGGTAGTTCTTCTCGGAGATATCGAGCTGCTGCGTCGAGCCGTCCGGGTGGCGGATCGACAGCTGATAGGCCTGGCCCGTGGGGATCTCAGACTGGTCGAGGTCCGAAACGTACATCGTGATCGTCTTGGTGCCCACCGGGACTCCTTTCTCGGCCGATCGGCGATTGGAAACCGACGCGGCGCCATTTCGTCATGATGATCACAGCGGGGAGGCGCAACGTGACTGCTTGTGCCGAATCTTTACCCGGCTCATTTTGCCACCGGTGGCGCCGCCGGGGTCCACTCCGGTCCTGCACGCACCTCAGGCCGGCAAACGCGGCGGCACGGCGTCCTGGCCGAGCCGGACCGGCGTGCGGGCGTGCGGTCGCCCTTCCCGCGCGCGACCCGGCATCGCGACAGAGCGGTGCCCACCAGAATCCGGCCGGGCGCTGGCCCGAGGGTACGCCGACGCAGCCCGTGACTGCCGTAGGGTGCAGAGATCTGTTGCATACAGCTCGTTGGTACTCATGCGGCAGGCCACCAAGCTGCTGGTGCCGACCGACCTCGGGCACCCGTTGTCCGTCCACCACTGGCCCGATGAACAGCTCCGGTGCCTCCAGGCCAAGTGCGTGGTGTGACGAACTCGCCGCAGCGGGCGCCCTCCTCGGTGACGCAGGCGACGCGATGCCCGGGTCGGGACGCCACCTGGCTGCTCGTCGGTGACGCCCCCGACGACCTCGAGGCCGCGCTGCTCGCCGTGTCCTCGCCCTCACGCAGCCGCGCGACCAGGACGGCGAGCTGGCCGGGTTCCTCGCCGAGGCGCTGGCAACCGACGCAAGCTGCTGTGGTCTTTGGGATGGTCGCTCTTGTGACCCATGCAGGCTGACTTCATGGGCGCCACGCGGGCCGCCTATCGGCGATGACTCGGGTACGGCCGCGGCTGCGCCTGGGCCGTCCTGCGAAGGGGTAGGTTGGTGTGGGTCGTCGACGCCGACCCGACGAAGCTCCAGACCGTCAATGGCCGTCAGCTTCAACCATCTTGGCCAGGGCGACATGACTTCCGGAATCAGGATCAATGGTTCGTGAGCTTTGGAAGCCTCGCGCCGGGGCGGCTCCGCGTCGCTTACCCGGGCGACGAGGGTGGTGAGGTGCACCATGAAGCCCAGAATCGACCGGACACGGTTTGGCTCGGTCACCCTCGACGGAAAGGTCTTCGAGCACGACGTGGTCATCCGGCTCCACGGCCAGGTGAAAAAACGGAAGAAGAAGCTGTCCAAGGCCGTCTATGGCACGTCACATACCATTTCGCTGGCCGAGGCAAGGCATATCTACCAGAAGGGGGCGGCGCGGCTCATCATTGGCGCGGGGCAGTATGGCACGGTCGAGCTGTCGGACGAGGCGGCTGCCTACTTCCAACGCAACAGCTGTCAGGTGGAGCTGCTGCCAATGCCCGAGGTGATCCAGGCCTGGAACGAGGCCGAAGGCGCCGTCATCGGCCTGCTCCACGTGACCTGTTGAGCGATCGCTGCCAGCAGGCAGGGGGCTTCACGCTCTGCCATGGGCCTGCTCTGATCACGCCCATGAGATTGATCGACTCAGCGAGCACCCGTTAACCCTACGACGAACATGCGCGGCCTTCACCGGTCGCGGGCCCTCGGGGCACGAACATGGGCGGCTGCGGCTGGACTTCCCTGGCCGCCTGCTCCGCTGGCAGCCCGACCACGAAACCTGCACCCGAGCCGGTCGCCGTCGGTGGGTCCAGTGTCCTGGATCATCACCTCGCCGCGGTGCGCGCGTACGATCTCGTGGACGATCGCGAGCCGAGGCCGGTCCTGCCAGCGTCCTGGCTGCGAGCGTCGTCGAGGCGGGTGAAGCGCTCCCGGTCGGCCGCTGGGATGCCAGGCCCGTCGTCGGCCACCACCAGCACCGCCCGGGCACCCTTTCGGCTCGGACCGACACCCGACCCGGCTGGTGGCGTGGCGCAGCGCGTTGTCGAGCAGGTCCCGGACGACGCGGCCGAGCGCCGTGGCGTCGCCGCGCAGGCGGCGCACTCAAGCTCAACGACGAGGTCAAGGTCGACTTCGACGTGGCCCCACGCCGGACGGTTGGCGGCGCTTCGGCGTCGTGGTGGCCGGTCTTCAAAGTCTGTATTGGCAGTTCAGAACTGTTTGTAGGCGTCTTTGACCTGGGCGCCTCCAGCGCAGCCGCTCGCCGCCGACCGCCGCAATTCGCCCGTATTGCTGTCGTGGTTGTTGCTGTCGGCCGTACACCACAAGGTGGTCGAGCGGCTCTACAGGTGGACCACCGGACAGGTGAGGGTCCTGGTGATGCCGTCGACGGCCTGCACACGCGCGACCACCAGCCTGCCGAGCTCGTCGATGTTCCGCGCCTCGGCGCGGACGATCACGTCGTAGGGGCCGGTCACGTCCTCGGCCTGCTGGACGCCCTTGATCTCGACGATGTCCCTGGCGACCTGGGCCGCCTTGCCGACCTCGGTCTGGATGAGGATGTATGCCGTCACCACAGATACCGACCTCCTTGCATCATGCCGCCCGCGGCGCCCTGCAGAGACTGGTGCCGAGGGGATGGTGGCACGCGTCGGCTGGGTCAGGCGATCACGTGGCTGGACGTGACGCTGTGCGCCTGCCAACGGCCGGATGGGCGGTCGGTTGCGGGGTGGCAGCCCCGGTCCTGCTGCTCACCACCACGACTGGTTGGCTCCTCGGCGGCCCTCGCACGACGCCCAGGAGCCTGCAGCGCCGGATCGGGTCATGGGGCAGTGGTGCAGGTCGCGATCCAGGGCGGCAGGCCGCTCCCAGTCGACCATCTCGGCCAGCGGGGTGAGCATGCGCAGCGGATGTGGGGCTGGAAGGACGAGCTGCCCCGCAAGGGCCTGGCCTGGTCCGGTCGGCGCTTGCGCGGCGGGCGGGCGTCGTTGCTGGCTCTCAGGCTGCTGGTCGACGGCTATCCGCGGGTGGGTGAGCGGGACGACTTCCGCCAGGCACCCTGGGGGAGGAGGCTGGTGGCCTCGCGGGTGAGCTGGCCAGCGCCTTCGGCTGGCCACGCACCGCCGCCGCGCCGTGCTGGAGGAGCTGGTGGAGCGCGGCGAGGCGGTGGGGAGGCGGGCGCATACCGGCCTCCCGCGTAGCGCCGCACAGGCCAAAGACCACGCTCGGTGTTGTCGTGGAATTGCTTGAGGATCGCGTCCTGGTAGCCCGGCTTCTCCCACTGGCGATCCACGGCTTCGTGTCTGCGTGGCAGTGGAAGTCGATGCGCCGCATCCCTGCTGCTCTGCCTGGGCAGCCAAGGTTCGCGCCGTCGGGGAGAGGGGGAAGGTGAGCCGGGAGGCTCGCCGTGCTGCTGCTCGGCCTGCGGGCTGGGACTATCCTTTGGTGCTAGGTCATGGCTGCCGGGGAGGTGCTGCGATGCCAGGTCCGGGGTCGGTCCGGCCGCCCGGTCCGCGCAAGCCCGGCCAGCCCGAGGCGGCTACCCAGGCGCCGGCCGCCCGGCTGCTGGACCGCCTGGGCCGCCCGTTGCGTGACCTGCGGGTCTCCGTCACCGACCGGTGCAACTTCCGCTGCCCGTACTGCATGCCCAAGGAGCTCTTCGGCCGCGACCACGCCTTCCTGCCCCGCGCGGAGATCCTGTCGTTTGAGGAGATCACGCGGGTGGTGCGCGCCGCGGCCTCGTTTGGGGTGACCAAGGTGCGGCTCACCGGCGGGGAGCCGCTGGTGCGCCGCGACCTGGAGCGACTGGTCGCCATGGTCGCAGCCGTGGAGGGGATCCACGATCTGGCGTTGACCACCAACGGGGCGCTGCTGGCCGGCAA
>WNGB01046289.1_pt1 | contig 10590 bp, 6 predicted proteins | sample 5400681 | NCBI WGS metagenome assembly WNGB01 (sample SAMN13153367, study PRJNA577476) | soil metagenome | isolation source: 115 cm soil or saprolite under grassland replicate 2 | place: USA:California | collected 2016-06-15 | reverse complement strand
GGGGCCTCGACCGCGCGCCTGATCCCTCGTCGCGCTCTCGCTCCCGCGGCGCGAGGCTCCTCCCCTCTGGGAGACTCCTCGCGCCGCGCACCAAGGCCAAGCAATGGCGCTACCCGACTTCCAGATTCTTGCCTCTTTGCTCTTAGTCGGACGTGCTCCTACAGCCGCAGCAGGGCCGGACCGGGACGCGTGACGAAGAAGTCCGCGCTCGCCGCGGCTGAGGGAAAAGCTTCCAGGTAATCGGTCTTCCAGCGCGCTCGAAAATTCTCGGCCTCCGCCGCCGGAACGAGCGCCCAAACGCTGCCGCCGAAGCCCGCACCGAAGGCCGACGCGGCAGCGGCCCCGAGTCGGCGTGCCTTACGGGCGAGAGCGATCGTTTCGGGGATCTGATTGCCGAGGAATCTCTCGGCCAGCTCTTGCGAGCGGTCGACGAGGGAGCCGACTGCCGTGAGGTCGCCTGAAGCCAGGGCCCGGACGACTGCGGGAATGATGCGCGTCGTCTCTTCGAAGAATTGATCGAAGCGCCCGAGCAGAAATGTCGACTCGAAGCGAGGGTGCGCGGCGTCCGAGAGAACTCGGCGGATCTCGGCGGCGGCGTCCGGAGACGAGGTGGCCGCGGCGAGGAGCGTCGTGTCCGCGTGCACCCTTTCTCGACGCCAGAGATCCAGGATCGCGGCCGTCGCGAGCGACAGGCGGTTGTACTTCTCGCGGGCGCCGCCCGTCTTGTCGGCCGCGATGCCGCTGGAAGCGACGACGAACGTCCAGTCGCCGGGCAACGCGATCGACAGCTCGTGGCGGACGGGGCAGAAGACGAATTGCGCCAGCTCGGCCTTTCTGCAGCAGAGAATCGCCGCATGGTCCTCGCTTCCGCCCAGGGTCCCGACGCCTCGATCGCCGGGAAGGGCCTTGAAGTTCTGTCCGTTCTCGAGGCAGCCGAGGTAGCCGGACAGGTCTTCGAGGCTCGTGATGTTGGCGCGATAAGCGTCGCGGGCTGAGAGCTCGTTGATGTCGGAAAGAGCGGAAAAGAGCGCCACGACAAGAGAGCTCGAGGACGAGAGCCCCGAGGCGGGCGGCAAGTCCGAGGCGAAGGTGATGTCAGCGCCGCGCAGGTCTCCCGGAAAGTTCTGCGCGAGGCGCTGAGCGACGGTCGCGGCGTAGACGATCCAGCCGCGGGCCTCCGGAGCCCCCATCGGGTCGAGCCCGACTTCGGCCTCCTGACCGTGCCCGGCGTCGAAGACACGCACGCGGCGGTCCGAGCGCGCCGAGGCGGAGAGGCAGAAGCCGCGCTCGACCGTGCAGAGGAGACTGCGCCCCCCGGGCGTAGTCGGTGTGCTTGCCGAGCACCTCGATGCGGCCCGGCACGAAGAACCGCCGCTGCCCGGCGCCGATTTGCTTGAAGAGCGCGGCCTTGCGGGCGGCTTCCGGCGCCGAGAGGCCGGCTTCCACGAGGCGTTCGTCGAGGCTCAGAGGCGCACCTCGATCCCGCGCAAGCGCTCGGCGACGGCGGCGATGTCGGCACGCGTCGAGAGATCGAGCACGCCCTCGCCGCACGGGACGGCGCGGAAGCGCTGGCCCAAGGCGACGACCGCGTAGTCCACCGCCCGGGGCAGCTCGAGCTCGCCACGCGGCGAGGGCTCGACTTCCCGGCACGCCTGGAAGATCGCCGGCGAGAACCGCCAGCAGTTCATGCTGATCCAGGCGTTTTCCCCCAGAGACTCGAACGCGGTCTCGTCTGGTTTCTCCAGGATGCGCTCGAGGAACCCGTCGGAATCGACCACCGCCACAGCGAAGCGGCGGAGACGCTCGGCGGGGATGTTGCCGAGTGAGACGAGTGTCCGGCGCCGAAAAACCGGCAGGCCCGACCCCGCAAGGAAGGTCAGCGAACGGTAGGCCGCAACGGGGTAGTGGTTGTCCGAGTTCAGAACGAGGAAAGGATCGCTCCCGGCGAACGTCTCGGCGGCGAGCCGCGGAGGCGCTCGGGCGAGACCGTCTTCGTGTAGTGGTCGCGGATCGCGCGGTGCTCCGGCCCGATGACGAGACAGATCTCGGTCAGGCCGGCGTCGGCCAGCGCCGAGAGCAAGTAGTCGAGAAACGGCCGGCCGAACGGGATCATGGCCTTGACGCCGGCGTCCGCCGCGGCGGCCTGACCGGCGTCGAGCGCGGCATCGGCGTCATTCCGCCGCATGCGCGATCCCAAGCCGCGAGCCAGGACAACCGCCTTATGGAGCGGAGGCCGGGTCACGCCAGAGCCGCGGGACGAGATACGCGAGGCCGGCGCCCGTCGCGACGAAGACCGCGAGCCAAGTGATGCCGAGTCCGGTCTTGCCGTAGAGGAAGCTGCCCGTGCCGAAGAGGGCGGAGTAGACGACGAGACAGCCGAGCATCCAGCCCAGCAGGTTTTGCGGCAGGCTGTCCGGCGAGGGGCCGACGCCGGCTTGCGCGCGGATCGGGCCCCACCCGGGCCCGGCCGGCCGAACGAGCCTGTAAAAGCGCACGAGAGTGTCCGTGTGCGCGGGCTTCGTCCGATACGTCACCGTGACCCAGACCACGGTCGTGGTGGCCACCGTGACGAGAAGCGACACGTGCGAGGCGACTTTGATGCCCGCCTTGCCCGCCACGAAAAACCCCACCGCGACGACAAAGGAGCTCACCATCGCCGCGACTTCGCTCCAGGCGTTGATCCGCCACCAGAACCACCGGAGCAGATAAATCAGCCCCGTGCCCGCGCCGACCGAGAGGATGAGGTCGAAGCTCTCCTTGGCGGTGTCCAGAGCGAAGGTCAAGAGAGCCGCGCAGACCATCAAGAGAGCCGTCACGACACGGCCCATGAAGACGTAGTGCTTCTCGGAGGCGTCCGGCCTCAGGAACCGGCGGTAGAAGTCGTGCACGAGGTAGGAGGTTCCCCAGTTCAAATGTGTCTCGATCGTGGAGCGATAGGCCGCGAGCATGCCGGCGACCATGAGGCCGAGAAAGCCCGCAGGCAAGAACTGCAGCATGGCGGGGTAAGCCATGTCGTTTCCGATCAGCTTGGGGTCCAGGTACGGGAATGCCTTCTGGATGTCGGGGAGCGACGGATAGATCAAGATCGACGAAAGCGCGACGATGATCCAGGGCCACGGGCGCAGGGCGTAGTGCATGGCGTTGAAGAGGAGCGTGCCGGTCAGAGCGTCCTTCTCGCTCTTGGACGCGAGCATGCGCTGGGCGATGTAGCTTCCGCCGCCCGGCTCCGCGCCCGGATACCAGACGGACCACCACTGGATCGTGATCGGAATGACGAGGACGGAGAGCGCCGTCGGCCAGTCGGAAAAGTCGGGCAAGAGGTTCAACGTCTTCGGGTCCGTGCGGGCGACCAGGCCGGCGAGGCCCCCAACCTGCGGCTGCTTGACGGCGAAGTAGGCCATGGCGAACGTGCCGGTCATCGTGATGGAGAACTGCACGGAGTCGGTGACGAGCACGCCCCAGAGGCCGGAGACCGACGCGAAGAAGATCGTGACAACCGCGCAGAGCAGAAGCGTGCGCCCCATCGACCACCCGAGCACGATGTTGCCGATTTTGGCCGCGGCGAGATTCACGGTGGCCATGATCACGCAGTTGAAGAAGAGGCCGAGATAGACGGCGCGGAATCCGCGCACGAAGCTCGCGGCTTCGCCCGAGTACCGCAGCTCGTAGAACTCGAGGTCCGTCAGGACGCCCGAGCGGCGCCACAGGCGCGCGTAGAAGAAGACCGTCAGCATCCCGGTCAGCAGGAAAGACCACCAGAGCCAGTTGTCCGAGACGCCCTTCTCGCGGACCATGTTGGTTACGAGATTCGGTGTGTCGGTCGAGAAGGTGGTCGCGACCATCGAGACGCCGACGAGCCACCAGGGCGCGGCTCGGCCGGAGGGAGGAGCGGCCGTAGCCTACAGCATCTCGGAGAGCCCCCGCGCGGCGGGTCCGCGCTACGCTGCCCAAAATTCCGACAGCACCTCCGCCTGCTCCAGGACCGTCTGCGTCGCCTTCTCCTGCTTGTCGGGCGGGTAGCCGTGCTTACGGAGGATGCGCTTGACGAGGACGCGGAGCTGGGCGCGGACGTTCTCGCGGATCGTCCAGTCGATCGTTACGTTCTTCTTGACCGTCTCGACGAGCTCGCGGGCGATGGCCCGGAGCGTCTCGTCTCCCAGGATCTTGACGGCGCTGTCGTTAGTCTCCAGGGCGTCGTAGAAGGCCAGCTCGTCCTCCGTGAGGCCGAGGGCTTCGCCACGGGCGTTGGCTTCGCGCATGTCCCTGGCGAGCCCGATGAGCTCCTCGATGACCGCCGCGGCCTCGATCGCGCGGTTCTGGTAGCGGCGGATAGAGTGCTCCAGCATGTCCGCGAAGGATTTAGCCTGAACGACGTTCTTCTTGCGGAGGGCCTGGATCTCGCCCGAGAGCAGCTTTCGGAGCAGCTCGGCCGCGAGGTTGCGTTGCGGCATACCGCGGACTTCGGCAAGGAACTCATCCGACAGGATCGAGAAGTCCGGCTTCTTCAGGCCGGCCGCGGCGAAGATGTCGACGACTCCCTCGGATGCCACGGCGCGGGAGACGATCTGGCGCACCGCCAGGTCCAGCTCTTCGTCGGTCTTGGCTTCGCCCGGGGCTCGCTTGGCCAGCACAGCTCGCACCGCCTGGAAGAACGCCACGTCGTCTCTGATGCGCAATGACTCTGGATGGGGCACTGCCAACGCGAACGCCTGCGAGAGCTCTCGCACGGCCGGGAGGAATCGCTCCTTGCCGTTCTCCTGCGCCAGGATGTGCTCTTGGGCGGGAGGCAGAAGGCCCAGACGTTCCGCCGGCTTCCCGACCACCCATCGCGACCAGTCGAAGGCGTGCAGCAGCCCACAGCAGACTTCGTGCTTCTCCAGCATTAGGGCCACCGCCTCGTCCTGCGGGGTCGCCGTCTTCCCGGTCCCACCGCTCTCGGTATAGGTGGCGAGAGCCTTCTTGAGCTCGTGAGCGAGGCCAAGGTAGTCCACGATCAGTCCGCCAGGCTTGTCGCTGAAGACGCGATTGACTCGCGCGATCGTCTGCATCAGTCCGTGCCCGCGCATCGGCTTGTCCACGTACATCGTGTGGAGGCTCGGCGCGTCAAGGCCCGTAAGCCACATGTCGCGCACGAGGACGACCTTGAACGAGTCCCTGGGCTCGCGAAACCGATTCGCCAGCGCCTCGCGCCGGGCCTTGTTGCGGATGTGCGGCTGCCAATCGAGGGGGTCGGAGGCGGAGCCGGTCATGATGACCTTGATGGAGCCCAGATCGTCCTCATCGGTGTGCCAGCCCGGACGCAGCCGCACGATCTCCTTGTACAGATCCACGCAGATCCGGCGGCTCATGCACACCACCATCGCCTTGCCGTCGATCGCCTCGAGGCGCTTCTCGAAGTGCTCGACGATGTCTTTGGCAACCAGCTTCACGCGTTTTTCGGCCCCGACGACCGCCTCCAGCCGAGCCCACTTCGACCTGAGCCTGTCCTTGCGCTCGACTTCCTCGCCTTCGGTCACGTCCTCGAACTCCGGGTCGATCCTCGGCTTTTCCGACTCCTCGAGGGCCAGCTTGGCGAGCCTGCTCTCGTAGTAGATCGGCACAGTCGCCTTGTCTTCCACGGCGCGCTGGATGTCATAGACGCTGATGTAGTCGCCGAAGACCGCTCGAGTGTTCTTGTCGGTCAGCTCGATCGGCGTTCCGGTGAAGCCCACGAACGAGGCGGGCGAAGCCGTCGATGAAGTCGTACTGGCTTCGATGGGCCTCATCCGCTATCACTACGATGTTTCGTCGTAGTGATAGCGGACCCTCACCCCCTTCCCCTCTCCCACCGGGAGAGGGGAGAGCTTCAGCGATCTCTGTAAGCACCGAAGCAGGGTCATCCAATAGGTGCTCGTTGCGGATTCGAAGCACGGAGAATCCAAGACCTTGCAGAAAGGCGTCTCGACGCAGGTCGATCTTTGACCGCTCGTCAGAGTTGTGGACGGCGCCATCCAATTCCACAACCAGCTTCGCATCGTGACAATAGAAGTCGACTATGTAATCACCGATCTGATGCTGGCGGCGGAATTTCAGCCCCATGAACTGTTGGTGGCGGAGCAGACCCCACATAAGATCTTCAGTCGGCGTCTGCTGTTCCCGGAGTTGTCGGGCGCGCTCCACCAAACCGGCGAACTCGTACCCCCCGCGGTAATGACGCCCTCTCCCACTGGGAGAGGGCTGGGGTGAGGGTGCCGCCGAAGGCGGCATAAACTTCTGAATCGTCGTGAAGACCACTCCGCCGGCCTCGACCTGCAGCTTCTCCCGCAGATCCGTGCGGCTCTCGGCCTGCACCGGCGGCTGGCGTAGCAGGTCCTGGCAGCGCGCGAATGTCCCGAAGAGCTGGTCGTCCAGGTCGTTGCGGTCGGTGAGCACGACGATCGTCGGATTTTCCATCCGCGGCTCCCGGATGACGCGCCCGGCGTAGAAGGCCATGGTCAGGCTCTTGCCCGATCCCTGCGTGTGCCACACCACGCCGATCCGCCGGTCGCCGGGCTCGCCGCCGGGCCGCGCGCCGGCTTCGTACCGGCCCGTCTCGGCCATCTCGCCGGCAGGCTTCCGAAGCTCTGCTGCCCGGAGAGTCTCGTGTAGCGCGACGTTGACGGCATGGAACTGGTGATAACCGGCCATCTTCTTAACGAGCCGCCCGCCTCCCGAGTCTTCGAACACAATGAAGTGGCGCAAAAGATCGAGGAATCGCCGCTTCTCGAATACGCCTTCGATCATCACTTGAAGCTCAGCCATCTTGGTGTCGGCCAGCGCTTCGCCCGAGATCGTCCGCCAGGGCTTGAACCATTCCCGCCCGGCCCCCAACGTGCCAACCCGAGATTCGACTCCATCCGACGCGACCAAGACGGCGTTGTACGCCAGAAACGTCGGGAGCTCCTGCTGATAGGTCTGGAGCTGCTGAAACGCCGACCAGATGGTCGCGTTCTCGTCCGCCGGGTTCTTGAGCTCCAGCACACCGAGCGGCAAGCCGTTGACGAAGAGAACCACGTCCGGCCGTCGGTTGTGTTTGTTCTCAATCACCGTGAACTGGTTGACCGCCAGCCAGTCATTGTTCTCGGGCGTATCGAAATCGAGGACCCGCGCCTGAGCGCCCGCGATCGAGCCATCCGCGCGCCGGTACTCCACCGTCACGCCGTCCACGAGAAGCCTGTGGAGGGCTTTGTTGCGCGAGGTCAGCTCCGCGCCCTCCGCCCGCGTCAATCGGCGAAACGCGTCCTCCAGGGCCTCGGGCGGGAGCGCGGGGTTGAGGCGCGCCAGCGCTTCTCGCAGCCGGCCTTCCAGAAGGACCTGGCCGTAATCCCGGCGCTCCGAGAACAGCTCGCCCGGAGCGATCTCTGGGCCGTGCTTAACCGTCCAGCCGAGGCCCTCGAGCCACGTGAGAGCGGCGTCTTCGACGACAGATTCGGTGAATGCCGCCGTCATGCCGCCTCCCAGAGCCTTCGGACGGGAACAGCGAAAAGCCCGTCGCCGAAGCGGACCGCTGCGCCGCCGTCATAAAGAACGACGCCCCCTGTGAAGCGCCTCCCGGCCGCGTCCCGGAGTTTGCGCAGGCCCCGGAAGTCGCTCTCACCGACGGTTGCGGCGGCCTTCACCTCCACACCTGCGACCGCGGCGTGCCCCTGTTCCAACACGATGTCCACCTCAAAGTCATCACGATCGCGAAAGTGAAAGAACTCGACGGGCGTTGGACGCCAGCTTGCTTGACGTCGCAGCTCCTGCACGACGAAGGTCTCGAGCATCGCGCCCATCAGCTCCCGATCCCTGTCCAGTCCCGCGGCGTCGATCCCCAGCAGCGAGCAGGCAACCCCAGTGTCACCCATGTGAAGCTTCGGGCTTTTCACCAGGCGGCTCATCCGGTTCGAGTGCCACGACGGCAGCCGTTCGAGCAGGAACACGCGCTCGAGTACCGTCACGTACTCATGGATCGTCTGGCGGGTCAACTCGAAGGGCGCCGACAAGTCCGCGACGTTCACGAGGCGCGCCGTCTGGGCCGCGGCCAGGGCGAGAAGCTTCGGCAGCGCGTCGAGCGACCTGATGCGCATCAGATCGCGGACATCGCGCTGCACCTGCGTCTCGACGTAGTCGCGATACCAAGCGCGGCGCCGCGCGGACGCTCGCCGAGCCAGCGCGGCTGGATAGCCGCCGGCCACGATGCGCTCCGCAAGGCCGATGCCCAGTCTCTCCGCAATTCCGGTCTTGAATCCTCCATGAAACAGCCTGTCGATGAAGCGGGGCCGCCTGTTTTCGATCTCACACTGCGCGAGCGCGTGAAGCCGCAGGATACCCATGCGACCGGCGAGCGAGTCGGCGAGCCTGGGAACGAACAGGACGTTCGCGGAGCCCGTGAGGATGAAGCGGCCCGGGCTTCTACGCTGGTCGATGGCAGCCTTGAGGGAGGTGAAGATTTCCGGGACTCGCTGCACCTCGTCGAGGATGCACTTTGCCGGGAGGCTACTCACGAAGCCGACCGGGTCGTTCCTTGCCGCGCTGCTCACCGCTTCGTCGTCGAACGACACGAACCGGTAACCACGAGGTTCGCCGACGGTGCGAGCCAGGGTTGTCTTGCCGCTCTGTCGCGGGCCGTGAATCAGAACTGCCGGGGTATCACGGAGCGCCTCGCGGATGCGGGGAGCGAGGTATCGGGGGATGAGTTTTGCGGTTCTGGGCACACCCGATGGTAGATGCGCTCGGCGGCTGAATGCAAGTTTTAGGGTCGGCTGAACGCTAGTTCGTATGTCGGCTATTCGCTAGTTTGCGAAAACAGTCTGTCAGGCGGCAGAGCCGCGGCTCGATACCCAGCCCCTGCGCGGCCATTCGCGCCGCCTCCCACTGCTGCGCAATCCACTCGCCGCCGCGAAGCGTGGGTTCGTCGGCCCTGGCGATCGAAGCGGCAGCCCCGCGGACTCAGTGACCGGCTGGACGAGCGTCGTCCTCCCGACCTGCCGCGCGCCGGCCGCAACCTGGATGAATATCCGCGGCTCCGCAAAACCTCCGGGTCAGTTCCCCCGCCTGTGCGCGCCGAAAGGGGGCTTGCGATTTGCTCACTACGTTGAGTCTTTTTACTCAACCAACCGAGCAGCGCAACAATTCTCCGACCGGTCGATCACGAAATTCGGTACGCCCTAGGGTTCTCACCCTCCGACAACGCCCATCTCACTCAGAAAACGCGATGGCGCCTTCTCATAGCCGAAGTACTGGTCAGCATAGGTAAGCGTTAGAGTCTCCTCAGCTCGGGTGATCGCCACAAAGCAATTGCGCCGTTCTTCACGCATATCGTCGGTGGCATCCCCTTTCTTCCTGGCGTAGTAGCCGGGAAGCTCATCCTCTACGAGCCCGATAAGGAAAACATGCCGAAACTCCATGCCCTTGGAAGCAGCGATGGTTAGACACCGAACAGCGTCCTTTGGTGGCGGCTTCTCCTTCGCATGGAGGTCAAGCTCTTGCAGGTAATTGTGCAAGCTCAGCTCAGCGAGGTTGTAGTGCCCAGCTATCTCAGACTTCAGCGCGTCCCAGATTTCCTTCTCCTCATCAAACTCGTCGAACGCGGACTCCGGAAGTGATGCTTGGCGGGTCCGGACCACCGCGAACCAATCATGGGCTATCTTGACGAATGCCCAGTAGTCCAAGCGATCCGCAAGTGATGCAGTAGTCGCGGTGAGCATCCCCTTCGTGTCGGGCTCGACTCCAGTTCGTGCTCCGGCAATGTCGAGACATGCGCGCAGGAAGCCAGTTTGATCCACCGCTGCTCTCGCCAGGACGTCCTCAGGCTCGATGTTAATCCCCTCCAACTGGAAGAACGCCTTCGTCATACGCCGGAGCTGCTCGCGATCCTGTGGCGCGTTAGCGAGACGGAGCGTCGCGTGCAGCCAGCGATAGGGGGCTGACTGAAACTCGTTCCTTCTGATCGCGATGTACGCGGGGATCGACTTGCTCGTGAGCGTCGCGACCGTTTCTTCAAGTAGCTTTTTCCGCCTCGCCAGGACGACGCAATGCGGACGCTCGTCCCCGGGTAGTTCGCCTAATCGCTCGGCAACCCACTGCCTCTCGCCTTCAAAGTCCGTCAGCCGTTCGACCGTGACACGGCTTCTCCCATTTTTCGTTTTGTGGGCGGAGAGCGGCTTCTTGTCCGTTGCTCGATCCGAGTTGTGGCGGATCAGGTTGTTCGCGAGGGCAATAACCTCCGGCGGACAGCGGAAGTTCTCGGGAAGCTGGATCACGTCCATCCCGAACCGCCTTCGAAGGTCCTGTAGGCGGGCAGGGCTTGCACCGTTCCACTGGTAGATCATCTGGTCGTCGTCCGCCACGACAAACAGATTCGGGTTCGTCTCCGGCGCAAGCTGAACCAGGAGCCGGTACTGGGCCGAGTTGGTGTCCTGGCACTCATCGATACAGACGTAGGGGTAGACACGGCGGAGCTGTCTGGCGATCGCTGGCTTCTTCTCCAGCAGGTCAACAGCGATTGCAAGCAGCGACCCGAAGTCCATCTGATTGGCCCTGATGAGGCGGGATCGATACTCAGCGTAGATCGCCGCCACTTCCCTGGCG
>WNGB01017228.1_pt1 | contig 10590 bp, 9 predicted proteins | sample 5400681 | NCBI WGS metagenome assembly WNGB01 (sample SAMN13153367, study PRJNA577476) | soil metagenome | isolation source: 115 cm soil or saprolite under grassland replicate 2 | place: USA:California | collected 2016-06-15 | reverse complement strand
GGCTCGACCTCATCTGGCGGACGGTCGAGCACATCCACGCGGTCACGGGGTCGTTCGATCACATCGCGCTCGGCACCGACTTCGACGGTTTCACCGATCCGCCGGACGACGTCCGGGATGCCGGGATGCTGCCGGCGGTCACGGCTATGCTGCTCGATCGCGGGATGGCCCCGGCCGACGTGAGCAAGGTGCTGGGTCAGAACGCGCGGCGCGTGCTCGACGCCGGGTGGCGATAGGCCGAGCACCGGCACGGCCTCGCCGACCACACGCGTCCCTTACAGCATGATCAGCCCGCGCCGCGCGCCGATCGCCACCGCCTCGGCGCGGGTCGCCGCGTCGAGCTTGTCGAGAATGGCGGCTACGTACGTCTTCACCGTCTGCTCGGAGATGCCGAGCCGGGACCCGATCGCGCGATTGGGCAGGCCGGCGGCGAGCAGCGCGAGGACGTCCCGCTCCCGCTCCGTCAGCGCCGCAGGGGGCTCGCGCCGCCGGCCATCCTGACGCCGCCGCGACCGCGAGGTGACCGCCGACCCCAGCTCACCGGGAAGCACCACGAGCCCGGTGGCGGCGGCTTCCACGGCGGCCGCCAGCTCCGCCACACCGGCGCCGTAGGGGAGCACCCCCTGCGCCCCGGCGCGCAGCGCGGCGGCCACGAGCGCTTCGTCCGGCGCCTCGGCGAGCGCGATGAGGGCGGGTCCCGGGGTCTCGGAAATGCGGCGACCGCGCCGTGCGGCGAGGCGCGCGGGAAACCAATCGGCCAGGTCGACCAGGACGACATCGGCACCGAAAGCCGCGGGCGCGGTCGGGGACCACGCGCCTGGGAGCGGGACCACGGCAAGCGACCGGCGCTGGCCGAGCGCCCGCTCGAGAGCGGCCCGGAGCGGAGCGGACTGGACGGCTACCGCGACACGGATCACGCCGCCTCTGTCGCGGCTCGTCCCGGCAGGCGCACGGCGAGCTCCAGCCTCTTCCCGCCACGCGCGATCTCCAAGAGCAGCTCCGCGTCCGGCCGAGCCCGCGTCAGCTCGGCTGGCAGGTCGCTTGCGGACGTGAACGGACGGCGGTCGAGCGCGACCAGCACGTCTCCGGGACATAGGCCCGCCTGCGCGGCCGCGCCGTGAGGTGCGATCTCGAGCACGAGGAGGCCGAGCCCCCGGCCCCGGGCGAGCACCACCGGCCGGACCGCCACGCCGAGGCGCGGAGCGGCGTCGCGCGCCTGGAGGAACCGCCCGACCACCGAGGCGGGCACCGCGAGCCCGAGCCCGCGCGCGATCATCGCGTTGACGCCAACGACCCGGCCGGCTGCATCTGCGAGCGGGCCGCCCGAGTTGCCGGGAGCGAGGCGCACGTCCGCGCGAATCCAGCGGCCGGCTGCGGCGTGCACGACACCGACGGCGAGAGCGCCGGCCGCGCCCAGCGGATGCCCGAGGGCGAGCACCAGCTCGCCTGGCCGGAGCCCCGCCGCATCGCCCAGCGTCGCGGCCTCGTGTCCGTCGACCGGCACCGCGACCGCCGCAAGATCGCGGCGGACATCGAGCCGCACCACACGCCCCTCCACCTCACGCCCATCCGCGTAGCACACCAGCGCACCGGAGCGCGCGCCGACGACGTGCGCATTGGTGACGACGACCTGCGGCTCCGGCCACACGACGCCGGCACCCAACCCACCGCGGGGCCCCCGAGGAGCCCTGATCTCCACGGTGACGCGCCGCAGTGCGGCGGCGACGCGGGCGAGCTCGCGCGCCAAGGCCTCGCTCACCGCCGCACCTCCCCCGGCCGCTCGCCCACCGTCACGGTCACCGTCTCGAGCCGCCCCGCGCGCACCAGTTGCACGCGCGCCGGACGTCCCACGCGCGCCGGGTCGAGCTGTGCCAGCACGTCGGCCGGATCGGTCACGGTCGCGTCGTCGATCGCGATGATCGTGTCGCCGAGCAGGACGCCTGCCCGATCGGCGGGGCCCTCCGGCTCGACGTTCACGATCATCAGACCGGTCCGCGCGGACAGCGCGAGGGAACGGGTCAGTGGCTCGGGGAGGCGCACCGGCTGCATCGCCACGCCGAGGTAACCGGTGGGGACCCGCCCATGTTCCAGGAGCTGGGGCACGACGCGGTCCACCGTGGACGCGGGGATGGCGATCGGCGCGCCACGCACGAGCGCGGACGAGTTGATCCCGAGCACGCGGCCCGCCGCATCCACCAGCGGCCCGCCCGAGAAGCCGTCATAGATGCCGATATCCAGGCGGACGAGCCGATCGAGCCGCCCCCCCTGCCAGGTGCGCCAGGCCTCACCGACCGCGCTCACGAAGCCGAGCGCCGCGGTCAGCTCCCGCCCGGGCCGTCCCAGGGCCACGACCAGCGCGCCCACCCGCACCGCCTCCGCCGGAGCGATCTCGGCCGCGCCGCCGGGCGTCTGGGCGAGCCGCAGCGCCGCGAGATCGGTTCCGGGGTCGCGCCCCACGAGCGTCGCCTGCGTCGCCGTGCCGTCCGCGAGCGTGATGGTGATGTTCTCGTCGCGCTGGATCGTGTGATGGGCGGTGACCACGAGGCCGTCGCGCCACAGGACGCCGCTCGAGGGGATGCGCCGGCGCGCATGGATCGCCACGACCGAGCGCCCGGCGCGCTCGGTCGCCGCAGCGAGGTCGTCGGAGAGGGTTTGGAGCATGGACGCCATGTGTTGACCCCGGTTGTCAGGTTGAGCGCGGTGCGGGAGCGCCCCGCGACCACCCTGCACAGCCTAGGACCGAACGCGGAACGGTGGTATCCCCCGTCCGGGGGAGGAGAGATGGTCTCGTCGGGGGCGACGGGCGGGGCGGCGTGTGCCGCTACCGCCCCGGCTCCTTGTACGCGCCGAGCAGGCGTCGCAGCAGCAGCAGTTGTCCCAGGTGATAGGAGTTGTGATCGGCCAGCACCAGGGCCTCGCGCAACACAGTTTGCCCGGTGCCATGTGGAATGCGCGTGAAGAGATCGGTCTTGGGATCGGCCACGAGGCGTGCCATGGCTCGGAGGTCGCGTTTCACCTGGAGGACGCTCTCGTCCCAGGCGACGTCGTGTTCGGGCGCGTCTTCCGCCGGCCAGTAGCCCTCCGGCCACTCGGGAGACACGTGTTTGGCGTTCCTGGTGAACTCGACGATGTCCCACTGCGTGATCCGCATGTGCTCGAGGAGGCGCCAGGGGGTGAACGGCTGTCCCGGGGGCTTGGCGCCGCGCAGCCCGGCCGGCCAGTCTCGGATGGCGTCCCCGAAGCCGATGTGGGCGTGACCGACGCGCAGCAGATCTACGAGATGGTCACGCAGCGCCCGATGGGGATCCGTCCGGGTGGGCGTCCGCTTGGCCGGCGTCGGTCGTTTCGCTCGTTTGGCGGCCATGTCGCGCTCCTTGAGACGAGTCCGGGCCGGAAGAGATTCTACGGCTCGGGGAGGCGCCGTCAACGCGCCCAACGAAGACCTGGCGGCTCGGGTGGTCCGGATTGAATATTGCGACCCCCGACTCGCAGGCACGACATGACGCTGCCGGACCAACCGCCCGACGACTCCTGGGCGGTCGACGACCGCTCCCTCAAGGCCTTCGCCGACAAGCTCAAGGAACCCCCGGCCGAGCGCGCCTGGTACGAGCTGCGGCGCGACGCGGAGCGCATCGCCCTGGTCCCGGGCTTCGACCGGCTCATCACCCTCGACGCCAACGCGATCAAAGAGCTGCCCCACCAGATCGACGTGGCCCAGCGGGTGCTGCGCCAGATGGGCGGCCGCGCCATCCTGGCCGACGAGGTGGGCCTCGGCAAGACGATCGAGGCGAGCATCATCTACAAGGAGCTCGCGGTTCGGGGGCTCGCCCGCCGGGTGCTGATCCTCACGCCCGCCTCCCTGGTGGGGCAGTGGCAGGGCGAGCTCGAGGAGAAGTTCTTCGAGCGCTTCGACACTCCGACCGACCCCGACGACTGGCCCCGCGTCACCAAGGCGATCGTGTCGCACGACCGCGCGCGCTCGCGCCGCCACGCCGAGGAGATCCTGCGACACCGCTGGGATCTCGTGATCGTGGACGAGGCGCACAAGGTGAAGAGCCACCGCGGCGCGACCTACCAATTCATCGAGAAGATCGAGCGCGACTTCATCCTGCTGCTGACGGCGACGCCGCTCCAGAACGACCTGCGCGAGCTGTACAACCTCATCACCCTGCTCCGGCCGGGCCAGCTCGGCACCTGGCAGGAGTTCCGCGCCGCGCACCTGGTCGCCGGCGACCACCGCACGCCCCGCGACCCCGATGCGCTGCGCGTGCTGACACACGAGGTGATGATCCGCACCCGGCGCTCGAGCGTCGTCGACGATCTGGACCTGCCGCCGCGCAGGCCGCGCAACCCCGAGGTCCGCCTCACGCGCGCCGAGGCGGATCTGTACGAGCGCACCACCGAATTCCTGCGCCGGCTCTATCGGGAAGGCTTCATCCAGCCGGCCGAGCAGGAAGAGACGGAAGACGGGGTACGGCGCCGGCGGCCGACCAAGAAAGGGATCCTGCAGCTCGCGGTCATCCACCTGCGCCAGCGGCTGTGCTCTTCCTCGCGGGCGCTCGCCGAATCGCTCGAGCACCTCGCGCAGGGCGAGCGCGTGAGCCCCGCGTACCGCGACATCGCGAAGCAACTCGCCCAACGTGCGCAGCGCATCAAGACGCACGCCAAGCTGGATGTGCTGACCGATGTGCTGCGGGAAACACCGGACCGGGTCGTGGTCTTCAGCGATCACCGCCCGACGATTCAGCTGATCGAGGAGCGCGTCCGCGCGCTCGACCGTGCGCCGATCGTCTACTGGGGCGCTCACGCGACGCCCGAGCGGGACAAGCGCATCCGCGCCTTCCAGCAGGACGAGCGCAGCGTCCTGATCGCCACCCGCGCCGGCAGCGAGGGACGCAACCTCCAGTTCTGCAACGTGCTGGTGAACTACGACCTGCCGTGGAACCCGATGGTGGTCGAGCAGCGCATCGGCCGCCTCCACCGCATCGGGCAGACGCGCGAGGTCCACATCGTGAACCTCGCCGCCCAAGGGACCATCGAGTCGTACATCCTGCAGCTGCTCGACCAGAAGATCAAACTGTTCGAGCTGGTCGTGGGCGAGCTGGACGTGATCCTCGGCGAGTTCGGCGGCGCGCAGAAGTTCGAGGGCCGGCTGGCGGAAGAGTGGCTCGCCGCCGAGAGCGAAGCGGACTTCGCGCACCGGGTGGAGACGATGGGCGGCGACATCGAAAAGAGCAGCGCGGCGGGCAAGGAGCAGGAACGGCTGAACTCGGTCATCGCGCCCGACGACAACGCCATGCGCCTCGAGCGCCGGTTCCAGACGCTGTCGGTCCCCGGCCGGCTGCGCCTCGGCTACGGCACGGGCAAGCTCGTCAAGGCGGCCGGCTGGGACGCGAAGCGGCACCAGCTCGGCGTGCACGTGAAGGAAGTGCTCGAGGCGATCGAGAGTGTCACGACGCCGCAGCCGGCCGGCCGTCATCCCGAGTACGGGGAGCTGGTGCGGCTCAGCGGCGTGACGGGTGCCGGCCGCGCCATCGCGCTCGTGGCGCAGGTCGACCGCCTGCCCCTGGTGCTGGTGGACATCGAGGCCGCTGCCGCGGCTCCGCTGGTGGGGGACTCCGCCGCGTGACACGCCGCCGCAAGCCCCAGCGCAAACCTCGCCCGCAGCCTCCCCCACCGGCGCCCCATGCCGTCGGAGACACCGATCCGCTCGCCGACGCGCGCATCCGGCCGCTGCTCGAGCGCTACTGCCGGCTGGCGGGCGTCACAGAGGCCGCCCTCGGCCCCGATCACTGGGAGCTCAGCTTACCCCAGTCGGAACGCCCCTTCTTCAGGGACCGCGAATCGCTGCGGGTGGCGTTCTCCCTCGACGCGCTGGCGCGCGACCCGGACGCCGAGATCGCGGTGCTCGGCAGCCCCTTCCTCACGCAGCTGCTCGAGGCGATCCGCGCGCGCGCGGCGCGCCTCTCACTCGGCCTGCTTGCGCCGACGGCCACGAGCGACGCCACGGGCGTCACGCTGACCATACCCGTGCGGGACGGCACGGCGGAGCCGCGCGCGCCGCGGCTCGGGGTGCATCCGGTGGGGCGGCTGGTCGCGCGCGTCGTGCTGCGCGCGGGGGCGGCGGTCGAGGAAGCGGTGGTGGAGAGCGACGTGCACGACCTGTCGGCGGGTGCACGGCTGGGTGACGATGCGGCTGGCCTGTTCCAAGATCTGGAGGCGGGCCGGGTCCGACCCGCAGATCCCTCGGCTGCGGGCGCCGCGCCACTGCTGCCTCAGCGCGAAGCCGGGGAGCTGCTCCAGCTGCTCGTCCAGAACCTCCGGGACAAGTCGGCGGAGCGGGTTGCCGCGCGACGCGCTGCGGCGGAGGGGGAGCTCGCCGCCGAGCTCGACAGGCTCGATCGCTACTTCCAGTCAGTGCTGCAAGAGCAGTCCGATCCGGAGGCGGTCCAAACCGTCGCGGCGCTCCACGAGCGCCGCCGGACCGAGGAGATCCGGCGCCATCAGGTGCACGCGGTCGTGCATCCCTTGCAGCTGATCGAGGCCGCGGTCCTGATGCAGCGGGCCGAGTGGGCGCTGCGCTCCGCGCGGGGACATCAGGCGACGCTCAGCGCGCAGCGGCCGCTCGCCGCCACCACCTGGAGCATTACGTGTCCGCACTGCGGCCGGCCGCCGGCGGCCCTCGTGGTGTGCAGGCACGATCACTGTGGCTGTGAGGCCTGCTCGTACCGCTGCTCGGTCTGCGCCGAGGACTTCTGCGCGGACCACGGGACGCCCGAGTGTCGCGTGGACGGGCAGCCGGCCTGCGACGAGCACGTGCGCGAATGCCCGTCGTGCCGGCTGCCGCACTGCACGGCTCACGAGGGTGTGTGTGCCGAAGACGCACACGCGGCCTGCTCGGCGTGTCTGGCGCCGTGCGGCAGCTGCGGCCGCGTCGTCTGCAACCGGCACGCGCAAGAGAGTGGCGCAGACGCGCCCAAGGGAAGCCGCCGTCTGTGCCCGGCGTGCGTGCGGTATTGCGAGGGCGGCACCAACGAGCCGGTCGGCGTGGACGAGGTGACCCAGTGCGCCAGCTGCGACCAGTCGGTGTGCACGGCGCATCAGGCCGTGTGCGCCGTGGATGGGCAGGTCCATTGCTCCAAGCATCTGCGCCGCACCGACCAATCGCGGCGCCTGGTGTGCGAGCAGCACCGCGCGGTCTGCGTGCAGGAGCCGGCTGCCGTCTTCGCGCCGGACGAGGTCGCGCCATGCGGGACCTGCGGCAAGCCCGTCTGCGCCGGCCACTCGGCCGAGTGCGTAGAGGACCAGCAGCGGCATTGCGTCACGCACCTCATGCCGTTGCCGGACCAGGACGGCTCGTACGCTTGCCCGGCGCACCGCAAGGAGTGCCACGTGGACGGCCAGGCTCTTTCAGTGAGCGGGGTGAGCGAATGCCCGGTTTGCGGTAAGGATGCATGCCAGCGACATCGGGCGGCGTGCGGGTACTGCGGCCGCCATGTGTGCACGACGGACTTGCCTCCAGAGTCGCTCCGCTGCGCCACGTGCGCGCGACTGGCCGCCGTCAGCGACCTCCCGGACTCGGTCGTCGAAGCCGCACGGACGGTGACGGATGGCGAGCGAAAGCCCCAGGGCTGGCGGATGGCCCGCGACCGGCGTCACCTGGTCGTGGAGCTCGCCCTCGCCGGGGGGCAGAAGACCGTATTCACGGTACGGCACGGGGAGAAGGTGCCGGACAGCATCGTGCGGCATCCGCAGCGGCCAGCGTAGCGATCTCCCTCCCAACGCGCCGGGACCACCTCTCGATGGCTACTCGGCCGGCGCCTCCCCGTCTTTCTTGTCCTTTTTGTTCTTTTGGAACCACCACATGACCAGCATCACGAGCCCGATCACGAGGGCGATCTTGAACAGCATCATGAAGAGCGGCACGAAGAAGATGCGCGCCACTTTCCAGAACGTGAAGCCGAGCAGGCCGACGGCGGCGAGGCCAAGGACGGGTCTCATCTGGGTCGCTCCAAAGGGGAAGATAGTCCAGAGATCCTACGCTCCGGCGTCCCGGAAGGGTTCAGGCGGCCGCAGCGCTGGAGGCTGGTCCGCTTCGACCGCCAGGTCCACGCCCGTGATACGGTCCAAGCGCGTCCGCACCACGCCCGCTTGCCGCTCCCCCTCCGCGTACTGTCTCTGCGCGTTCGCGAGGTGGCCGCCGACCTTGCGAATCGCGTCCCAGAATCGCTCGAACTCCTGCGCCAGCGTCCCCAGCTCGCCCTGGATGTGCCGCGCCCGATCCTCGAGCTTCATCCCACGCAGTCCGTGGAGGATGACCAGCAGATAGGTGTAGAAGGTGTGCGGCGACACGGGAACCACGCGGCGCTCCAGCGCGTAGCGGAGGATACCCTTCGAGTCCTCGAGCGACGCGTCACGGACTACCGCCTCGTAGTAGACGGTTTCCGCGGGGATGTACATGAGGGCGAACTCGTAGGTGTCCTCCGACGGCCGAATGTATTTGGACGCCACCTCGTCGATCCGGTCGCGAACCGACTTCAAGAACCCCCGACGCTCACGGTCTACCGCTTCGGGCGGCGCCTCGAGCATCCGGCGGCAGCTCTCCATGGGGAACTTGGCGTCCACCGGGATCAGTCGTCCCCCGATCTTGACGACCGCGTCCACGCGCCCCGCCGACAGCGGATACTGCAGCGCGTACTGGGCCGGAGGGAGAATCTCGACGAGGAGCTGCTCGAGCATCACCTCGCCCAGGTTGCCACGGAGCTTGGGGATCTGTAGGAGCTGGTGAACCTCGCTGACCTGCTCACCCACGCACTCGAGCCGCTTCGTCGCTTCCCCGAGCTGTACCAGCCGCTCGCGCACCTCCGCCAGTGCCCGGGCCTCCGCCAGGGAGCTATTGGCCAGGGCCTTCGGCACCTCCTGCTGCGAGGTCGCAAGCCGCTCGATCCGGTCACGCAGCTCCACGAGCTGCTGCTGGAGCAGAGTCATCTCGCCGTGTCCCGCGGGCCGCCGCACGAGCATCGCCACCAGCAGGGCGATCACGACTGCGACGCCCAGCAGGACGCCTACCAGCAAGGTGGTCGTCATCTCACCTCAGCTTGACCAGATAGCCGCCGTCGGCCTGGTCCGGTGCCCAATCGGCCACGAGCGGCGTCAGCGTCGATTTCAGCAGCGTCCGTACGGCCGGCCGGAGCACCGACCTCTCGACTTCGTACCGCACGCATCCGTGCAGGTCCAACTCCGCCACGGGCTGTGCGTCGAGCATGGGGTCCGACGTATCGAACCGGGGAGACCGGTGCCCACCTCGCCGGCTCACGGCGGTGTCGCAGGTGTTGACTTGGCGTTGTCAACGCGCATGAACTCTCCTTACGGGAATGTGAGAAGGATAAGCGCCGGGTGCGACATCGCGGGCTCCGGAGGTTCCGCTGACCAGGGCACGTGCGTTCGGCCGACGCAGTAAACTGTACATTCCATGGACTTCGAGCCCCTTCCCCAGCAACTGCTCGCCGTCGAGGCTCCGCTCGGCCCCGTGCTCGTGGTCGCCGGACCGGCGGGTTCGAGCCGGCCCGCATCTGCGCCGTGACGTTCACGAACAAGGCCGCCGAGGAGATCGCCGTGCGGCTCCATCGAGCGCTGGGCGAGCGCGCGGCGGAGGTCACCAGGGGGACGTTGCACGCGCTGTGTCTGGGGCTGCTCCGCGAGCACGCCGAGGCCGCGGGGCTGCGCCGCGGGTTCGGCGTGGCCGACGAGCAGTACCAGCGCCTCGTGCTCGGCCGCCTGGGCGTGCAGGCGAGGCGGCGGAGCGTATTGCTCACGCTGTTCAGCCGGCACCGGCTCCAGGACCATCGCCTGACGGAACGGGACGAGCGGCTGTATCGCGAGTACGCGGCGTATCTCGCGCGGCGCAACATGGTGGACTTCGACGACCTGATCGCGCGGACCGCGTCGTTGTTCCGCGACCGGCCGGAGGTCGCGGGCGCCGTCGCCGCCCGGTGGGACTATCTGCTCGTGGACGAGTTCCAGGACCTGAACCCGGCCCAGTACGAGATCCTGAAGCGCCTCGCCGCACCCCATGGCAACTTTTTCGCGGTCGGCGACGACGAGCAGTCGATCTTCTCCTGGACCGGCGCCGACCCGCGCGTGCTGGTGCGGTTCCGGGAGGACTTCGGGATCGAGCACCCGATCGTCCTCGAGCGCAACTGCCGCTCGTCGCGCCAGATCTTCGCGACCGCCCGGCGCGTGCTCGCCGAGAATCCTCAGCTGTTCGACAAGCGTCTCACCGCCGAGCGGGAGTCCGAGCACGAGGTGCGCGCCTACGCGTTCCCGGACGAGCACGCGGAAGCCGCCTGGCTGCTCGAGGATCTTCAGACCGACCGCGCCGCTTCCGGGCTCGGCTGGGGCGACTACGCCGTCCTGTACCGCCAGCATCGGGTCGGCGAATCCCTCGAGAGTCGTTTCCTGTGCGGCGGAATTCCCTGCCGGCTGGCCCGCGGTCGTTCCATCGCCGAGGACGAGGTGGTCGGCCATGTGATCGCCGCGCTGCGGGTGATGCGCGACTCGAGCGACCCGGTGGCCGTCGAAGCGTTCGCC
>WNGB01014348.1_pt1 | contig 10591 bp, 10 predicted proteins | sample 5400681 | NCBI WGS metagenome assembly WNGB01 (sample SAMN13153367, study PRJNA577476) | soil metagenome | isolation source: 115 cm soil or saprolite under grassland replicate 2 | place: USA:California | collected 2016-06-15 | reverse complement strand
CGACCATATGGCCTGGTAGGCGCCACGTTCCTGTGTCCGATCGCTCGGCACCAGGAGCAGTGGCTTCCCGCTGCGCCAGGGTCCCATGGATGGCTGCCACGCCCGGCGATCGCCTGTGTCCCCGTCAATCCGAGGGCGATGACCAGGGAGAGGAGTGACGGGAAGAAGCGACGGCGGGGCACCGAGTGAGGATTCCCCCCGCTGGGAGTGCGAGGCAAGGGCATGCGACTACGACGCGGATGGGCGCTTCTTGCAAGCGGCCCCGCGAACATGCTTCGTAGCGCTCAGTTCGGGCTGGTCTTCGCGGAGTTGTCCGAATTGCCGGTTCGCGCTCCGCCTCGCGGAGGGCTCATCTTGGCAAGGCCTCAGCCCACTCCGGCCTGGGCGTCGGAGGTCACGTGAACGCCCTCGGCGAAGCTGACCAGTTGCTCGTCGGTCCAGCCCAATGCGCTCTGCCAGGCCTGGATCTGGACGAAGTGGCCCGCGTCATCTTGGTACGTGAGGGTCTCCGCCGGCCACTGGTGGTCGACGACGCCGTCGTTGCCGCTCACCTCGACCGGGTCCCCTTGCGGGAGCTTCTGCGGGACGCTCGAGGACAGGAGCATCACGACCAGCTTGCCTTCGAAGCCGTCCGGCGAGGTGGTGTCGCCCTGAGGCGCAATGGTCAGCCGGAACGCATTGGATCCCTGCAGGAACCACCCCTGCGGAACCTGGTCGACGACGAACCCCTCGAGCTGATCCCCGTGGTAGGCCACCAGGCGAACCGACGTTCCATGCGCCGCTGCGGACGCATGCCCGCCCGTCCGCGGGCCGGCCGACGACCGGGTTGCGTCGGGCGTGTGGCCAAGGTTGTCCGCCACGATCGCCGTGCCCGACACGAGCACGGCCGCGATCCCGGCGAGGCCCCAGCGAAACGCTCGCCCGCGACGACGCCGCGCGAGCGCAGCTCGTCCGCGCTGGAGGTCGGCCTCGACCGTCTCGTCCGATGGAGCGACCTCGACCGAGCGCGCTGCCTCTTGGAGGACGTCCCTGATGTCGTTCATGTGCGACTCCTTTCGGTGTGATCGCCAGTCTCCCGGCGGAATTCGGCCAGGCTCGCCCGGAGGTGATCCAACGCTCGTGCGGTCTGGCTCTTGACGGTGCCCTCGCTGCAGCCGAGGGCTTCGGCGGTCTCTGCGACGCTGGCGTCTTGCAGGTGGCGGAGGATGACGGCGGCCTGCATCCGCGGCGGCAGCTCGGCCAGCGCGCGGAACACCGCCGCCTCCAAGTCCGACGGTGGAGCCGGTTCGATCCCGACATCGGGGACGTCGGCCTGGTTGCGCTCGTGGCGGGCGTGGGTCGGCGACGTTCGTAGGTAGGCGTTGACCAGCATCCTGCGGGCGTATGCGTCCCGTGTTTCCACCCGGATCCGGGGCCATGACAGATACATGCGCATCAGATAGATACATGCGCATCAGAACGGTCTGGACCAGGTCCTCGGCTTCGTCCGCGCCGCCGGAGGAGAGCAGGGTCGCGGTGCGAAGCAGCCGTCCCCGGCTCCCGATGACGTAGGTGCGGAACTGGTCGTCCCGCGACCGGTCGGACGTTCTCACACGCCCTGTACGCGAGGGGGGGCCGACGGGCTGGTCTTCGATGAGTTGCCCGAATGGCCGGTTCGAAAGACAGTCCGGTCAGTTCCACTTGGTCCTGGTTTACGGCTTCACGAAGCCGTCTTCTTCATCGCCTCTGACGGACTGCCGTCTCGGCGTGGGCCGGGGCCAACAGCGCATCTTCCTTCACGTGATCTTCCGCCCTCGCGTAGCCTGAGAGCAGGGAGGGTGCTTGGTGGTCTGGCTCTGGGTCCTTGTCGGTCTCCTTGTGATCCTGGGTTCCGTTCTCGCCATGGCGGAAACCTCGGTGAGCCGGATGAGCAGGGTGCGGTCGGTCGCCCTTCGTGAGGCTGGACGCCGACATGCCGACCTCCTGGAACGCATCCAGGAGGAGCCGACGCGCTACCTCAACGGGATCTACCTGTGCGTGATGTTCGCGCAGAACGGCTCCGCCATCCTCGTCGCCATCCTGGTGGAACAGGCGTTCGGCGACGTCGCCGTGACCTACCTCTCGTTCGTGTTCACCCTCGCCTACTTCGTCGTCGTCGAGGCCATGTCGAAGACCTTCGGCATCCTGCACAGCGACGCCGTCGCGCTGCGGCTCGCGCCTGTCGTGTGGACGATCGGGCGAGTGCTGAGCAGACCAACAAGGCTGCTCATCGGCCTCGCGAACGTGCTGCTGCCGGGCAAGGGACTGAAGGAGGGCCCGTTCGTCTCGCCGGCGGACATCCGCTCGATGGCGGAGGTCGGTCGGGAGGAAGGGACGATCCAGGAGCGGGAGCGCACGCTGATCCATTCGATATTCGAGATCGGGCACACCAGGGTCCGCGATGTGATGGTTCCGCGGCCCGACATGATCAGCGTGCCGGTCGGAACACCGATCGGCGAGTCGCTCGATCTGATGCTGGCACACGGCCACTGGCGGCTTCCCGTCTATCGGGACGATGCCGCGGAGGTTGTCGGCGTGATCTACGCCGAGGATCTCCTGCGCCGACTTCGCGCGAACGACGTGGCCGACTCCGTCGACGCGGTCATGCATGAGCCGATGTTCATCCCCGAGACCAAGGACGTGTCCGCCCTCCTCCGGGAGATGCAGCAGCGGCGCATCCACATCGCCCTCATCGTGGACGAGTACGGGTCGGTGATCGGCCTGGTCACGCTCGAGGACCTTTTGGAAGAGCTGGTGGGCGAGATCACCGATGAGTACGACGAGGAGGAACGCACCGTCGAGCGCTTGGACGACGGGCGGTTCCGGCTGCACGGGTCGCTCCCCGTCAACGAGGTCGGTCGAATCCTCGGTGTCGAGCTGCCGCCCAGCCAGGCCACCACGCTTGCCGGTGTGATCACGGAGCTCCTCGGCGTCGTACCGGTAGGCGGGGAGACCGTCCGCTGGGCAGGGCTCGAATTCACGGTCGAAGAGGTGAAGGGCCGGCGCATCGCGATCGTGGTGGTCGGCGGGGGCGAATGGGCCCGGGAGGGTCCGAAGACGACCTGCTGAAGGCGCACCCACGAACGCGGCGTCACCCCATCGTCCGAGGCCTCGCTGTCTGCGTGACTCCTACGGTCCGTCGATCGATGTCGGACGGGCTCCGAGGCCGTGGATGATGTTACGCCCGCGGACTCGACCGCTCTGCTTGGTTACGCCGAAGTGGAACTGCGACGCGTCACATGTTGATGCAGATGATGGACGGTTTGGCCCCAGGTTGGGTCGAGCAACAGGCGGCGCAAGTTACCTCTCGAACAGCAGGACATCGCTCCGGTACTTCGGCAGCTCGGGTCCCCGCAGGACATCGTTCCGCGGTTGCAGGGCCTTCGTCCGCAGGACATCGGACCACCGCTGGGTGGAGTGGTTGGCGCTCATCGAGCCTCCTTCCTCGTGTTCGGGCCACCCATACTGGGCTCGATCCAGAGTGCGCCCGAGGCGTGTGCGAGGCAAACGGCTGAGAGTCGGTTCAGCGCTGGGTCTCTGCGAAGGACTTCAGGGCCAACAGGGTGCGTTGGCCCTCTCTGTGGAACTTGCGGACCACCAGGGGGCGGACCGCCTTCAGGGGCCAGGGAAGTCCGAGATGGACCAGTCGATCCACGTGGACCGAGGCCCCCTTCGCGGTGAGGGTGTAACCCACGTCGATGTCGACGGTGCCGAGAGCCCTCCGTTTCATGGTCATCGGTTGGTGGAAGGCGATTCGCGTCGGGGACTGAAGCTCGGTGACGGTCCCGTGGCGCACGCCATTGGGCTCGGACTCGACGAAGGTCGTGCCGGCAGCGATCGGACCTGGGCTGATCTCGGTGATCCCCGGAAACGACGCCGATCGGGCGAGCCACCGGTCGTACGCGCGAAGGTCCGCGAGGGCGTCGAAGACCGTCTCAGCCGTGCTGTGAACCTCTGTCTGGAGGCGGAGCTCGATCATGCCTGCGCAGGTGGCTGGGCTCGGGCAGTTTCGCTTCACGCGCTTCCAGGGATCAGCGTAGTCTCCGGTCGGCGCCCGCGCGCGGATGGAGGGGTGTCCTCGGAATCATCCTGGTCGCCCTCCTCACGCCCAGCCAGGTGACGGGACTCCCCGGAACGCGGATCGGAACCCGAGAGTGCCCGTTCTGCAAGTCCAGGATCCGGCCGGACGCCAGCGTTTGCCCGCACTGCCAGCGTGAGTCGCAGCCCTGGACGTTCCACGAGGGCCGCTGGTGGGTCAAGGACGGCTCCGGGCAGGACTGGTGGCTCAACGAGCGGACGAATGTCTGGCAGCCGTTCGGAGCGAGGAGCTAGCAACACCGATGGTCGGGCTGTTCGATCAGCATGGTGCGGAACGCCGCTCCTCCGGCTGCCGACTGGGCAGACCGCCGCCGTGTGCGCGGCATGCGGGCGCGAGCAGTAGCACTCGACGAGCTATCCGGCCGAGGTGAACGTGCGGGACACGACCTTCACCCTTCCCGAGACGGGGTCGAACCCGATGGTCTGGTGTTCGATGCGGCTGGGACAGCAGGCCGGGTCGGTGGGCTCGTAGTTGGGGGTCACCAGGCGGAGCGAGTCGCCGGCCGACGTGAGGATCCCGCCCGAGACGGTCTCCTCGTAGAACTCGGTCCGCAACGAACCGGACGGCATCGAGATCACCCAGACGTCGAGCGGGCCCGGCCCGGCGCCGATGTTGAGGATCCCCACCCCGAGCTCGGCGGAGCCGTCGCCCTCGAGGTCCACCAGCGCCAGGAAGTCGATCTCCTGGGACACCGCGACGGGGTCCGGGCGCTGGAGCATCAGCCCCGGGGCCTTCGAACCGCCGCCGGGGGGCGCGCCCTCGGTGGCCCCGAAGGTCCGCGCGAACACGCGGCCGTCCCACGCGAACACGTCGAGGTAGCCCTGGGCCAGGAAGGCGCCCGGCGGCGGGGTCGCGTCCCGGGACGCCAGCGCGATCTCCTCGGTGCCGTCGCCGTCGAGGTCGCCGTACAGGGCCCGCACGATGGTGGTTCCCGGCCGGAGCAGGGAGTCCACCGGCACGGACCGCGGGTCCGGCGCGGCCGGCGTGGTGGCCGGCGGGACGCTCGCGCTCGCGCTCGGCGACGGTGACGGCGAGGTCGCCACGTGCGAGGGGCTTGGGGTGGGGGACGGCAGGGCCGATGCCGACGCCGAGGGACGGCCCGGCGGTGAGCTCGTCACCGCGGGACCGCCGTCGGTGCACGCGGCCAGCAGCGCCCCGAGCACGCCGAGCACCGCCGCCGCGCGGCGCGACGGTCCCGTTCCTCCCATCCGAACCATCGGGTTCGTTCTACCACCCCATCCCCCGCGGGGCCCCGCAGATCGCGTGATACAAAGGTGTCCAGCCATGGCCTCCCCGGATCCCCGCATCGGCACCCAGATGGCCGAGTACCACATCGAGGGGCTGCTGGGGCACGGCGGGATGGGCGTCGTGTACCTGGCCGAACACATCCATCTGGGGAAGAAGGTCGCGGTCAAGGTCCTCCCGCCCGAGTACGCGAGCGACGCCGCGTTCCGCGAACGGTTCGAACGCGAGGCTCGTCTGGCCGCATCGCTCGAGCACCCCAACATCGTCCCGGTCACCGACGCGGGAGAGGCGGACGGCGAGCTGTGGATCGCGATGCGCTACGTCGAGGGCTCGGACCTGGGCGAGATCCTCCGCAGCCACGGGCCGCTGAACCCGATCCGCGCGGTCTCGATCCTGGGCCGGGTGGGCAGCGCCCTCGACGCCGCCCACCAGCGGGGCCTGGTCCATCGCGACGTCAAGCCGGGGAACATCCTGCTGGAGCCGCCCTCGCCCACCCGCCAGGTCGAACACGTCTACCTCACCGACTTCGGCCTGTCCAAGCAGGTCGACGTGTCCACGCCCCATGAGGAGAACGCCCCGGCCGAGCTGGAGCCTGCCCAAAGACGCCGGGGCCTGACCCGGGTCGGATACTTCGCCGGGACCGTCGAGTACGCGGCGCCGGAGCAGTTCCGGGACGAGGCCCTGGACGGCCGGGCCGACATCTATGCCCTCGGGTGCGTGCTGTACGAATGCCTCACCGGCCGCGCCCCGTTCGCAGGTGAGGACGAACGTGCGGTCATGCTGGCCCACCTGAACGTCCCCCCGCCGCACGCCTCGGCGCTGCGCCGGGGACTTCCCCGGGGACTCGACGCGGTGATCGTCAGGGCCATGTCGAAGGACCGCGAGGCTCGCTTCCCCGACTGCCGGACCATGATCGAGGCGGCGCGCTCCTTCCTGGCCGGCTGGAACCCGGATGCTCCGGGGGTCTCGGCCGGGTACGGGCCCTCGGGCCTCATCGGCGGGTCCAGCATGTCGATCCCCGCCGCCTCGATGCCCGGCCCGGCGCCCGGGCCCCCGGTGAGCTCGACCCCCAGTCCGCCCTCGGAGCCGAGCCGGACGGGGGCACCGGCCGAGAGCGCGCCGGCGTCCGTGCCCTCCCAACCCCCCTCCGTCGCGCCCCCCTCCGCGCCGCCCCACGCGCCTCCGCCTCCCGTCTCCGCGCCGCCCCACGCTCCTCTGCCTCCTGTCTCCACGCCGCCTCCCCCTCCGGCCTCGATCCCGCCCGAAGGCCGGCCGTCGGCCCCGCCGACCCCACCGCCGACCCCACCGATGGGCCGGCCGCTCCCGCCCGCCACTCCCCGCCGCCGGGCGTCCGCCGGCGCCTCCGACCGCCGGACCCTGTTCATGTGGGTCCTCGCGGGCGCCGCCGCGGCGGTGGTCGTGGTACTCATCCTGGTCCTGGCCGTGAAGTAGGCTTTGGGGGTGGACCCGCGAGGGGGATCGCAGTTCCTTGACACCGCTCGGAGGCGGCGAAACAATGCCGCCGCGCCGTATCGGGTTCATCTCGAAGCCAGATCATTCGTTGCGAATGGGGACTCACCAAGGAGGCGGGACAGTCACCACAGTCACGCGAGTTTCGCGGATGCGCCGGGATCGTCCGGAGCCCGCGCCGCGTCCAACCCCGTCCCCGACGCCATGACGACCGACACCGCTCGCACCGCCCGACCCCCCGGTCCCGGGAGGATCTCCCCGTGGTGACGTGCGACGATTGCGGGCAGGAGGTGCCCGAGGGCAACTTCTGCATCCGCTGCGGGAACAGTCTGTCCGAGGAGGTGGCCCGCAAGCGCCGGTTCTCGGCCGCCCCCAACGAGGGCCTGAACCGCCCCTCCATCGTCTCCTCGATCTTCCCCCAGCTCCCCAAGGCCGGAATGGACACGTTCCGGGCCGCCCTGCTGATCGGCGTATCGGCCGTCGTGGTCCTCGCCCTGTTCCGGATGTTCCCGCTGGCGGTGATCGCCTCGGCCGTCCTCACGCCGCTGCTCGTCGTCCTGTACCTCTACGACGTCGACGTCTACGAGGACGAGCCCCTCTCGGTGATCGGGTTCACGATGGCGTGGGGGGTCGCGGCCGGCATCGTGGCGGGGATCATCGCCAAGGCCCTGGTTCCCGCGGGCGCCGGATTCCTCAACGAGTCCACGGGCTCCACCGCGCTTCTCCGCGGCGTGGTCATGCCGGTGATCTCGGTCGCTCTGATGCTGATCGGGCCGCTGATCCTGCTGCCCCGCAAGAGCTTCAACGACGTGCTCGACGGCGCCACGTTCGGTGGCGCGTCGGCCGTGTGCTTCGCCGGAGCCTCGCTGATCGTGTCGTCCTTCAGCTTCCTGTCGAGCGTCGGTCTCCGGCCGGTGGGATCGATCACGCCGTGGATCATCCGGCTCCTGGAGCTGGCGGTCGCCGCGCCGGTGCTGGCGGCGGCGGTGATCAGCGCCGCGGCCGGAGCGTTCTGGCTCCGGTACCGGGCGCCGGTCAGGGATCGGAACGCGCTGGGTGCCCTCGGAAGCCCGTTCATGGCGGTGATCGCGGCCTGCCTCGTGCTGATCGCGGCGGCGATGGCGCAGCTGTTCCTGGCGAACATCCTGGCACTGGTCGCCTACGTGATCCTGGACGTCGTCGCGCTGCTGTGGCTCCGCCGGGTCCTGCACCTCGGCCTGCTCCAGGAGGCCGCGGAGATCGAGACGGGCGCGGACATCACCTGCGCGAACTGCGGACTGCAGACCCCCCGGCACTCGTTCTGCATCAACTGCGGCATCTCCCTGATGGCCCTGCCGAAGCCCAGGGCCCCCGGGTCCGCCCCGCCCACCGGGGAAACGGGTCGCCCGCCGGTAGCCCCGGAGGGGGGTGAGTCGTGAGCAGCCAGTACCCACCGCCTCCTGGCCCGCCACCACCGCCGCCTCCCCCCGGCCCGCCCCCGCCCCCCCTGGGAGGGCAGCCGGCCTACGGGGCGCCTCCGCCTCCTCCCGGAGGGTGGGGACGGGGACAGACGAAGAGCCGCCTCGGTCGGGGCGTGCTGATCGGCGCGTTCGTCGGGGTGCTGGTGGTGGTGCTCGGGATCGGCGCGCTGCTGGTGACGGGCTCGCAGAAGCCGGGGCCCCAGACCCCCTGTCCCACGCCGCCGTGCGGCCCGCCCGAGCCGCCCTCGCCGGGGCCCTTCCCGACGCCGTCGGCGAACCCGTCGCCGCTCCCCAGCCCCCCGCCCAGCCCGCCTCCCACCCCCGCCGGCGGCGCGCCCGCCCTGGTCACCGGCCAGGTGTTCACCAGCGCGGGGCTCGGGTACCGGATCGAGTTCGACGCCAGCCTGTGGGCCATCACGAAGGAGACGGACAACGACGTCGAGCTGCAGGTCCAGAGCGACCGGGTCACCGTGATCGTGCAGATCCGGGGCGTGCCGGCCACCGAGGCCACGCCGCAGGAGCTCCTGGACCAGCGCAAGGGCGATCTCGCCGACCAGATCCTGGGGCTCGCGGAGCAGACCAAGCCACGGGACCGGGTCCTCGAGCCGGCGGTCGGGTTCCGCAGCGGGGTGGGAGCGGCGTTCTCGGGGGTCGCCGACACGCCGCAGGGGCCGGGCAGTCCCGTGGACGTCGTGATCATGGCGGCCTCGGACTGCCAGGCGGCCGACGCGTCCCAGTGCCCGGCCGGCACGTCGACGATTTCGGTCACGCTGATCACCGACGATTCCGTGAAGGGCCCCGCGTTCAGCGCCGTGGACTCGCTGATGAACCAGTTCCGCTTCCCCTCGGAGATCGTGAAGTGAACGTGCCGATGAAGCCCGGGATGCGCGGACGGCCCGGCCGCCGTGCGCCCGAAAGGGGTGGGTCGTAGATGCACGGGAGCCTGGTGACCGCGATCCTGTGGTCGCTGATCCCGGCCATCGTGCTGATGGCGGGGATCTACTACCTCGACCGATACGAGAAGGAGCCGGTCAGGCTGATCGCCATCGCGCTGGGAGCCGGCGTCGTCGCCGCCCCGCTCCTCACCGCGTGGATCGAGAAGGCCTTCGGGGTCCCGAACAGCGTGGCCTCGGCCGCCATCATCGTGCCGGGCCTCCAGAACGCCAACCAGCCGCTCATCGAGGAGCTGGTGCTGGGGGCCGTCCTCCTGGTGGTGTTCTTCCTGGTCCGGTACGAGTTGGACGACGTCCTCGACGGCCTGGTCTACGGCGGAGTGGTGGGAGTGGGGTTCGGGATGGCGGCAACCTTCTGGGCCATCTGGACCACGCCGACGCTGTTCGGCGGCATTTCCACGCACGACCTCGCCTCCACGGTCCTGGCCAGCGTCAACTGGGTCTTCTACGCCGGGGTAATCGGCCTGTGCCTGGGGACGGCCCGGCGGGCCGCGCTGGGCCGGGTGGTCGCCATGGCCGCCCTGGGGACGGGGATCGCGATGGGGTTCCACCTCCTGCACGACTACATCCCGTCCTGGCTGGCCGCGAACCCCAACGACATCCAGACGAGCGGCCTGGCCAAGTTCGTGTCGAACCTGCCGAACCTCCTGGGGCTGGTGGCGCTGGCGGCCATCGCCGTGTGGGCCTCCGGCCGGGAGAAGGTCCTGGTGAGCCGGGAGCTGCAGGACGAAGTCCAGGCGGGCGTGGTGACCGCGGAGGACTACAACACGATCGTCGGGCCGTTCCGGCGGTTCTCGGTCCTGGCTGGAGCCATGGGCAAGGGCATGGCGACGTGGCGCCTCCGGCGCCGGCTGTACGTGCTCGAGGTGGAGCTGGCGTTCCGCAAGCACCACGACAAGTCGGACCGGACCACGCCGGCCAAGCTCCTGACGCCCGAGGAGTACCGCCGGCAGATCCTGGAGACCAGGCAGGCGCTCGCGGCGGCCCCGGCGGCGGAGGCGGCCTCGTGAGTGGCCGCCGGTCCGACCGGACCACCGCAGGGAGGTGCGCCCGATGATCTGCCCGAACTGTGGCGCCGAGAATGCGGCTGGGGCCCCGTACTGCTACAACTGCGCCAACCCGTTGCCCCAGGCGGGCCAGGCCCCTCCGCCGCCGGGTGGCGTGTGGCCCGGCGGCCAGACCGTCGTTTCGCCACCTCCCCCAGGACCGCCGCTCCGTCCTCCCCGGAACACGTTCTCCGCGGGGATGGCCGCCCTCATCGCGTTCCTGGTGGTGGCGGGGATCGGCGCGGTGCTCTTCTTCACCGTGTTCAACAAGAAGAGCGGTGCCGCCCCCCCCCCCCCCCC
>WNGB01014345.1_pt1 | contig 10592 bp, 8 predicted proteins | sample 5400681 | NCBI WGS metagenome assembly WNGB01 (sample SAMN13153367, study PRJNA577476) | soil metagenome | isolation source: 115 cm soil or saprolite under grassland replicate 2 | place: USA:California | collected 2016-06-15 | reverse complement strand
CACGGTGGTCCCGGGCAAGGCCAGCTCCACCGACGTGGTCGAGGCCAGCGCCCGGGCCTACCTCAATGCGCTCAACCGGCTCGTGCACCCGGTGGCGGCGCGGCGGGTCCAGGAGATCGGCCCGTAGATGACTGGGAGGGGGCCTCGACGGCCCCTTCCCATGCCTCCCCCATGAAAGGATTGCGCCGGCAAAGCCGGCGCTCGAACGGCGGCGAGTTCAGCGGGTGCGCCGGAGAGTTCGGCGAAGCTCTGACACGTTCCGAGTGTCGGGCGGAGGGAGCCCCATCATGGCGATGACAATCACCGAGAAGATCCTGGCGGCCCACGCCGGCAAGAAGGAGGTGCAGCCGGGCGAGCTGGTGGACTGCGCGCTCGACATGGTGATGGCCAACGACATCACCGCCCCCATCGCGATCAAGGAGTTCGAGAAGGTCGGGGCCACGGAGATGTTCGACCCGGAGCGCGTGACGTTCGTGCTGTCCCACTTCGTCCCGACCAAGGACATCCGCTCGGCCGAGCAGTGCCGGATCGTCCGCGACTTCGCGCGGAAGCACCGCATGAAGTACTTCTACGACGAGGGGCGCGGCGGCATCGAGCACATCCTGCTTCCGCAGGAGGGCCTCGCCCTGCCCGGGGACATCGTGCTCGGCGCCGACTCCCACTCCTGCACCTACGGGGGCCTCGGCTGCTTCGGCACCGGCGTGGGCTCCACCGACCTGGCGGCCGCGCTCATCACCGGGCGGACCTGGTTCAAGGTGCCGGAGAGCATGAAGTTCCACTTCCACGGCACGCCGCGGCCGTGGGTGACCGCGAAGGACATGATCCTCCACGTGATCGGGAGGATCGGCGTGGACGGCGCCACTTACCGGGCCATGGAGTTCACGGGCGAGGCCGTCCGGGCGCTGAGCGTGGACGCCCGGCTCACGCTCTGCAACATGGCCATCGAGGCCGGCGGCAAGAACGGCGTCGTGGCCGCCGACCCGGTCACGCTCGAGTACGTGAAGCCGCGGGCCAAGCGGAGCTGGAAGGTCTACGACTCGGATCCCGACGCGAAGTATCACTCCGTCTACGACATCGACATGGGCAAGCTGGATCTGCAGGTGGCCTGTCCCTACTCGCCCGACAACGTGAAGCCGCTCGATGAGGTGGCCGGTGTGGACGTCGATCAGGTCTTCATCGGCTCCTGCACCAATGCGCGGCTCGAAGACCTGCGGATCGCGGCCCGCATCATGAAGGGCAAGAAGGTGGCGCCCTACGTGCGTTGCATCGTCATCCCCGCCACCCACGAGGTCTTCAAGCAGGCTATGAAGGAAGGCCTGATCGAGGTCTTCTCCGACGCCGGCTGCGCGATCTCCGAGGCGACGTGCGGGCCCTGCCTGGGCGGCCACAACGGCGTCCTGGGGCCGGACGAGGTCTGCGTGTCCACCTCGAACCGAAACTTCCCCGGCCGCATGGGGCACGTCAAGGCCAAGGTGTACCTGGCGAGCCCGGCGGTAGCAGCGGCGACGGCGGTGACGGGCCGGCTCGGTCGCCCCGAGGACGTGACAGGAGCCTGACATGAACTTGTTCGGCAAGGCGTGGAAGCTCGGCGACAACGTCGACACGGACCAGATCATCCCGGCTCGTTACCTGGTGACGACGGACGACAAGGAACTGGCGTCGCACTGCCTCGAGGACACGGCCCCGGAGTTCGTCAAGAAGGTCTCGGTCGGTGACGTGATCGTGGGTCTCAAGAACTTCGGCTGCGGTTCGTCGCGGGAGCACGCGCCCATCGCTATCAAGGGCGCGGGTGTGTCCGCGGTCATCGCCAAGTCCTTCGCGCGGATCTTCTATCGCAACTCGATCAACATCGGCCTGCCGCTGTTCGAGAGCGAGGCGGCAGTCCGCATCGACCAGGACGACGTGCTGGAGATCAACCCCACCACGGGCGAGATCAAGAACCTGACGAAGGAGGAGGCCTACCAGGCGCAGCCGCTGCCGCCCTTCGCCCAGGAGATCATGGCTGCTGGCGGGCTCATGAAATACGTCGCCAAGAAGAAGGGTCTGCGGGCGTGATCTGATGGCCACCCACAAGATCGCGTTGCTGGCCGGAGACGGCATCGGGCAGGAGGTCACGCCGGAGGCCCAGAAGATTCTCCAGGTCGTCGGGAAGGCCACCGGCGCGTCCTTCGAGTTCGAGCCGGCCCTGGTCGGTGGCGCGGCCATCGACGCCACCGGGGAGCCGCTGCCCCAGTCCACGCTCCGGCTCTGCGAGGAGAGTGACGCGATCCTGTTCGGGGCGGTAGGGGGGCCCAAGTGGGACAACGCGCCCCAGGAGCGGCGTCCCGAGCGAGGGCTGCTCGGGCTGCGCAAGGAGCTGGATCTCTTTGCCAACCTGCGACCCGCCAAGTGTTTCCCCATGCTCCTCGACGCGTCGCCGCTGAAGCGCTCGGTCGTGGAAGGGACGGACCTGATGGTGATCCGGGAGCTGACGGGCGGACTCTACTTCGGCGAGCCGCGGGGGCGGGAAGAGTTCGCCGACGGCGGGGCGCGGGCCGTGAACACCATGGCCTACACCTCGCGCGAGATCGAGCGGGTGGCGCGGGCGGCCTTCGACGTGGCGATGAAGCGAAGGAAGCGCCTCACTTCGGTCGACAAGGCCAACGTCCTGGTCGTGTCCCAGCTCTGGCGAGAGGTTGTGATCCGCGTGTCGAAGGACTACCCCGCGGTGGAGCTGGAGCACGTGCTGGTGGACAACTGCGCGATGGCGTTGATCCAGAACCCGACGCGCTTCGATACGCTCGTGACGGAGAATACCTTCGGCGATATCCTCTCCGACGAGGCGGCCATCCTGGCCGGCTCCATGGGCATGCTGCCGTCGGCCAGCCTGGGCGGCCGGGTGGGGCTCTACGAACCGGTGCACGGCACGGCGCCCGACATCGCGGGGCAGGGCGTCGCCAACCCCATCGCGACCATCCTGTCCGCGGCGATGCTCTTGCGGTACTCGCTCGATCGCGCGACCGACGCCGACCGGATCGAGGCAGCCGTGCTCGAGGTGCTCGAGCAGGGTAATCGGACCCGCGACATCCACTCGGCGGGGACGAGGCTCGTGGGCACGGTGGAGATGGGGGACCTGATCGCCCGCCACGTCGAACGGTCGTACTGAATGGAACAGGAGAGGAGAGAACAATGAAGGTGGCGGTGGTCGGAGCGACCGGCGCGGTGGGGCAGACTACCCTCAGGATCCTGGACGAGCGTAAGTTCCCGGTGAAGGAGCTTCGCGCATTCGCCTCGGAGCGCTCGGTGGGGAAGACCGTTCCCTTCAAGGGAGAGAAGATCAGGGTCGAAAAGGTCGGTCCCGAAGCGTTCAAGGGCGTGGACGTGGCGTTCTTCTCGGCGGGTTCGGCGCAGTCCAAGGAGTACGCGCCGCAAGCGGTCAAGGCGGGCGCGGTGGTCGTGGACAAGTCCAGCGCTTTTCGCATGGACCCGACCGTGCCGCTGGTGGTGCCCGAGATCAACGCCCACGCGGTGAAGGGGCATCGCGGCATCGTCGCGTGCCCCAACTGCACGACCATCGTCACGGTGATGCCGCTGAAGCCGCTTCACGAGGTGGGGCGGCTCCGTCGGGTGATCGCCACCAGCTTTCAGGCGGTGTCGGGGGCGGGGGTCAACGGCGTGGAGGAGCTGCGGAACCAGACCCTGGCGTGGACCCGGGGCGAGGCCATCACGCCCAAGCACTTCCTCCACCAGATCGCGTTCAACGTCATTCCCCATATCGACAGGTTCGGCGAGGGCGGCTACACAGGCGAGGAGCTGAAGCTCGTCAACGAGATCAGGAAGATCCTCGAGCTGCCGGAGCTCGCGGTCTCCCCCACGACGGTGCGGGTGCCGGTGTTCACCGCGCACTCGATCGCGGTCAACGCGGAGACGGAGGTGAAGGTGACGGTCGAGCGCGCCCGCGAGGCGTTCGTCGCCTTCCCCGGGCTTCAGCTCTGGGATGAGCCGGCCGAGAACCGCTACCCGATGCCCGTGACGGTCGAGGGGCGAGACGACTGCTTCGTGGGGCGCGTTCGCGAGGACCTGTCGCTCCCGAACGGGCTCAACTTCTGGGTGGTCGGCGACCAGCTGCGCAAGGGCGCCGCGCTCAACGGAATCCAGATTGCCGAACTCCTGATCCGCTGACCTCTCGGTCCGGGGAGGCACGACGGCGCGCACGTTGCGGCTCACGCTCGCCTACGACGGCACCGAATTTCACGGCTGGCAGTACCAGCCCGGCCTCCCGACCATTCAGGGGCTCGTCGTCCAGGCGTGCGAGCGGGTGCTAGGGGCGCCGACTCGAGTGGTCGGGGCGAGCCGCACCGACGCCGGGGTGCATGCGCTCCGGCAGGTGGCGAGCCTCGTCACGTCGTCGTCCATCGAAGCGCGAGCCCTTGGTCGCGCGCTCAACGCCCTCTTGCCACCGGCCATTAGAGTCCTGGACTCGAGCGAAGCCCCAGCCGCCTTCAACGCGCGGCGCTCGGCCCGGGGAAAGCGCTATGCTTACCTCGTCGATCGCGGCCCATTCGCCGATCCCTTTCTCCGCCGCTATGCTTGGCACTTCCCGTTCCGGCTCGACCCGGCCGCGATGAGCGAGGCGCTCCGACTCGTGAGAGGCAAGCACGACTTCTCGGCGTTCTGCGCCGCGGCCGGACGGGGGCGCAGTCCGATCTGCGTAGTGCGCTCGGCGCGCCTGGTCCTCCAGAGGGGGCGGCTCGTCATTCTCTTGTCGGCAGACAGCTTCCTCCATCACATGGTTCGAAACCTGATGGGGACGCTGGTCGAAGTTGGGCGGGGCGCTCGGTCCCCGGGCTGGATCGGGGAACTCTTGGCGGCTCGAGATCGTACGCTCGCCGGGCCCACCGCGCCTGCCGAGGGGTTGGTGCTCGTGCGTGTGATGTACGGAGCGGGGTGACGTGAGGAGGCGCAGAGGGGGTATCTCGGGTGGCCCAGGCTCGGAACCCCGCGGTAAGGGGTTTCGCGCCTGCGAGAGCCCTGTCAGGCCCTGAGGCTCATCGCGGCGCCCGCACAGAGCTCTAGTGATTCCTCATGGATTGTCTGCATCATATTGAAACTAATAATACATACACAAGTATCTCGGGCGAAGGTCTCGCGGGCGCGGAGGCACGGAGCAGATCGCGGGCACACTCGAGCGCCTCAAGAGGTCAGGGGGGATTGGTCCAGGGGCAATCTTCACCTTAGGGACCGCGCCCGTCAGCGCAAGGTGCGGAGAGGGACAACGCCCCGCGTCAGGAGCCGGCGCACCGCGCGGGGTGCCCGATGGCGCGGGAGCACTGTTGGGCTTGACACTGCGGAGTCCGCTTCCTACAATGCCGCCCAAGCATCGGGCAAAATGCAACTGGCCCTCCGGCTGACCGAAGTGCTTTTTCACGCCCCTGGCTCCGACAGGCGGGAGGAGAAGCCGCCTCGCTCGGGTGGGCCTCCTCACCGTGCCGCGCGCCGCAGTCAGACGGTGCCTTGGGGGGCAAGTGGCTGCCATGAGCAGGCGTCGTGAAGGCAGGGACCTCCCCGAGATCGTCACGAAGCTGTTCCAGGATGCCCGGACCCAGTTTCCGGACCCTCGATCGGTAAACCGGGTCCTTGTCGAGCTATCGCGTCTCTACGACCCCGTATCCGGGGGGGCCATCGTCGCGCACGACCTCCGACGCCGGATCATTCGGTGGCTCGATGAGGGCCGCGTCGATGAAGCCGGCCGCGCCATGGAGGCACGGTTCGAGGACTATCGGAAGAGCTTCAAGCGGGTCGACGGTGCCTGAAGGGCTGTCATCCTCTCGGCGCGCGGTGCTGTCTTGACCGGCCCGTCCCGAGGGTGGAGGGTCCTCTCATCCCCAATGCCGCCGAGCGGGGCGTTCGCCAATGTGCGACATACCAGCAAGTTCCTGAACTCTCACAGGTAAAGGAGCTACACCATGGCCTTGTCGAGGCGTGACTTCATCAAGTTCAGCGGGGCCACGGCAGCGGGCGTCGCGGTCGCGGGGCGACCACTCGACCTGAGCGCCGTGGAGAACTTCGCCACAACCATGCGCATCAAGGAAGCGAAGGCGTTTCCCGGTGTCTGTCCTTACTGCGCCGTCGGCTGTGCGCAGCTCATCTACGTGAAGGACGGAAAGATCATCGATATCGAGGGCGACCCCAACACGCCGCACACGGAGGGCGCGCTCTGTCCGAAGGGCTCCTCGACCTATCAGCTGTCGGTCAACGAGCGCCGGAAGACGCGCCCGATGTATCGCGCCCCGGGAAGCGACACGTGGGAGGAGAAACCCCTCGATTGGATGATGGAGCAGATCGCCCAGCGCTTCCGGAAGACCCGCGACGAAACCTTCGTCGCGACGGCCAAGGTCGGCGACAAGGAGGTCACGGTCAACCGCTGCGAGGGAATCGCGTGGATGGGCTCCTCGGTCCTGGACAACGAGGAGAACTATCTGATTGCCAAGCTGGCGCGCGCATCGGGGATCGTGAATCTTGAGAACTCGGCGCGCATCTGCCATTCGGCCACCGTGCCGGCCCTCGGCGCCACCTTCGGGCGCGGAGCAATGACGACCAACCTCATCGACGTCGTCAACGCGGACGTCATCATGCCCACCTCCAACTGGGCCGAGTGCCATCCGGTGAGCTACAAGTGGGTGATGAAGGCCAAGGAGCGCGGTGCCACCATCATCCACGTGGATCCCCGGTTCACTCGCACCTCGGCCACTGCCGACATCTGGGTCCCGATCCGCTCAGGAACCAACACCGTGTACTTCGGCGGACTCATCCGCCACGCCATCGAGAACAAGAAATACTTCCACGACTATGTGGTGAACTACACGAACGCGCCCTTCCTGTTGGACCCGAACTTCAAGACCCCGACGGACCTCAACGGCCTGTTCAGCGGCTTCGACCCGCAGAAGCGCGCCTATGACCAGACGCAGTGGAAGTTCCAGCTGGATGAGATGGGCTACCCGAAGCAGGATCCGACGCTGAGGAATCCCAACTGCGTCTTCCAGGTCCTGCGCCGCCACTACAGCCGTTACACGCCTGAAATGATCGAGAGAGTCTGCGGTATTCCCAAGGACCTCTTCCTGAAGGTCGCAGACACCTTCTGCTCGGCGTCCGGGCCCGACAAGACGGCGACCATCTCCTACGCGCTCCAGCTCAACCAGTCCACCACCGGGGTCCAGCAGATCCGCGCGCTCTGCCTGCTTCAGCTGCTGCTGGGGAACGTCGGGCGTCCGGGTGGCGGCGTGGTCGCCCTCCGCGGCCATTCGAACGTCCAGGGCGCGACCGACTTCGGCACGCTCTACCACATGCTGCCGGGCTATCCGCCGGCGCCGCTGCAGGCCGCCCACCCGACGCTCAAGGACTACCTGGAAAAGAGCACGCCCATGGGTGGGTACTGGGTGAACAACCCGAAGTTCGTGATCAGTCAGCTCAAGGCATGGTGGGGGCCGGCCGCGACCAAGGAGACCGGCTTCGCCTACGACTATCTCCCCAAGCGCGAGAAGGCCGACGACTACTCTCACCAGCACTTCGTGGTCGGCATGTACAAGAAGCGGGTGAGGGGGTTCGTCTGCATGGGGCAGAACCCGGCCGTGGACAGCCCGAATGCGAAGATGACGCGCGGGGCCATCCGGAACCTCGAATGGCTGGTCGTGGTGGACCTCTTCGAGAGCGACACGGCGGCGGTGTGGAAGGAGCCAGGGATCGATCCCACGGCGTGTCAGGCCGAGGTCTTCTTCATCCCTGCGGCACCCGCCGCGGAGAAGGACGGCTCGATCACGAACACGATGCGACTGGCCCAGTGGCACACGAAGGCGGTCGATCCCCCGGGCGATGCCCGCTCGGACGCGGCATTCATCGTGGAACTGGGTGACCGGCTGAAGCGGCTGTACCAAGGCTCCAGCGCCGCCAAGGACCGGCCGCTGCTCGATCTCGTATGGGAGTACCAGCCCCAGGGGCCCAAGAAGGAGCCCAACATGGAACTGGTGCTCAAGGAGGTCAACGGCTACGCGACCGAGGACATCACCGAGAAGGACGGGAAGCCGCTCTACAAGAAGGGCCAGCCGCTCAAGACCTTTGGCCATCTGAAGGATGACGGGTCGACCGCGTGTGGGAACTGGATCTACAGCGGCATCTACCCCGAGGAGGGCAAGAACATGGCCGCGCGGCGGGAGCGGCCCAAAGAGGGCGACTACCTCGCCCACGAGTGGGGCTTCGTCTGGCCGGCGAACCGCCGCATCCTCTACAACCGCGCCTCGGCCGACCCCAACGGCAAGCCGTGGAGCGAGCGGAAGAAGCTCATCTGGTGGGATGAGAAGGAGAAGAAGTGGGCCGGGCGGGATGTTCCCGACTTCGGGCCCACCATCGCCCCCGATGCTCCGCGGGCCAAGGAGGGTCCGCTCAAGGGCATCGGCGGCGTCGACGCCTTCATCATGAACCCGCACGGCAAGGGCCAGCTCTTCGCCGCCCTGCTGGACGGCCCGTTCCCCGAGCACTACGAGCCGTTCGAGTCGCCGACAAAGAACCTCCTGTCCGACGTGGACCACAACCCGGTTGCGAAAGTGTACGACATCGGCGACCTGAACAGGCTCGGCGGGCCCGACGCGTATCCGTACATCCTGACCACGTACCGGCTCACCGAGCACCATGCGGCGGGCATGTCTCGACACATCCCCTGGCTGTCAGAGCTCTTCTTCGGCCACTTCGCCGAGATCAACCCCGAGATGGCCAAGGGACTCGGCATCCAGAACGGGGACATGATCACGGTGGAGTCGGCGCGAGCCAAGATCCGGACGCGCGCGCTGGTCACGGAGCGGATCCAGCCGTTCATCATCAATGGCAAGAAGGTCTACCAGGTGGGCATCCCGTGGCACTGGGGATATCAGGGCGTCATGAAGTCCGCGCGAGGTGATATCACCAATGACCTCGTTGCGAGCCTCGGCGACCCGACCACGTTCATCCAGGAATCCAAAGCGCTCCTCTGCAACGTGCGCAAGGGGGAGGTGTAGCCATGGCCCGCACCCTCGCGATGTTCACGGACGTCTCGCTGTGTATCGGCTGCCGCGCCTGTCAGGTCGCCTGCAAGCAGTGGAACGAGCTGCCGGTGGAGGAGCCCGAGTGGACCGGCACTTACCAGAACCATGCCCACTTCACTGACAAGACCTACCGGCTGGTCCGGTTCATCGAGAAGAAAGACGAGCGGGACGCGCTCCAGTGGCACCTGATGTCGGACGTGTGCAAGCACTGCGCCCAGGCCGGCTGCCTCGACGCCTGCCCGACCGGCGCCATCTACCGCACCGAGTACGGCACCGTCGACATCAACCAGGACGTCTGCAACGGGTGCCGGTATTGCATTGCCGCCTGCCCGTTCGGGGTGGTCTCGTTCAACCAGGACACGGGGCGGGCCAACAAGTGCACCTTCTGCAACGACCGAATCCACAACGGGCTCGGGCCGGCCTGTGCCAAGGCGTGTCCCACCGAGTCCATCCAGTTCGGCTTCCGCGACGAGCTGGTCCAGAAGGCCGAGAAGCGCGCCGCCAAGCTCCAGGACATGGGGTACAAGAACGCGCAGCTCTACGGCGCGGATTCCAATGGGCCGCTCGGGGGGCTCAACGCGTTCTTCCTGCTGCTCGACAAACCGTCCGTCTACGAGCTGCCAGACAAACCGCTGCTGCCGCAGCGCAACGTCTTCGTGGACTCGCTCCTCGCCATCGGCGCCGCGCTGGTGGTGGGGGTCGGCGCCATCCTGTCGTTCAGAGAGCGGGGCGGCAGAGGGGGCGACCATGCTTAAGAGCCCCGGCTGGCACCTGCTGATCGTCTGGTACTTCTTCCTCGGGGGGATCGCGGGTGGCTCGTACTTCGCCGCCGCCATCGCCGACAACTTCGGCAGTCCGAAGGATCGCAACGTCATCCGCACGGGCTACGTGCTCGCGCTGCTGCTGATCGGCCTCTGCGGAGCCCTGCTCATCCTCGATCTCGGGACCCCGAGCCGGTTTCTCAACATGCTGGGGACCTTCAAGTTCTGGGACCCGATGTCCATTGGGGCGTGGATGCTGGGCGTCTTCGGCCTGTTCGCGTTTCTGTCCTCGGCGCTCGCGCTGTCGGGGGGCGAGTCCAAGGCTCCGCTGCGGCGGAAGATCAGCCTCGTGGGTACGATCTTCGGGTTCTTCCTGGCCGGCTATACGGGCGTGCTGCTGAGCGCGACCGCGCTGCCGCTATGGAGCGACAGCCGGCTCATGGGGGCGCTCTTCCTGGCTTCCGGCGCGTCCACGGGGATGGCTGCCATCTCGCTGCTCCTGTTCTTGAGCGGCGACTCGGCCGGTGAGGGCTTCACGAAGCTCAAGCGCGCCGACCGCTTCGCCATCGTATTCGAGATCCTCGTGCTCGCGGTGCTCCTGGCCCTGCTGGGGTCGGCGGCGGCGCCGGTGGTGACCGGGCGCCTGGCGCCGCTCTTCTGGATCGGGCTCGTCCTCGGTGGGCTGCTCGTTCCGCTGGTGCTGGACCTCGGCGGGCGACGCAAGGTCCCGGCGGTGGTCCCTTCCGTGCTGGTGCTCATCGGGGGCTTCATCCTGCGGTAC
>WNGB01026737.1_pt2 | contig 10593 bp, 7 predicted proteins | sample 5400681 | NCBI WGS metagenome assembly WNGB01 (sample SAMN13153367, study PRJNA577476) | soil metagenome | isolation source: 115 cm soil or saprolite under grassland replicate 2 | place: USA:California | collected 2016-06-15 | reverse complement strand
ACGTGTTCATCGCCTCACGCACGCTGGGGCTCGGGGCCGACAACGCGGTCTGGCGGGTCGCCAACGGACTGCCGGCCGGCGACGACCTCGCCGTCGCGGCGTACTGGGCGGCCTTGCAGGCACCCGCCGCCCTCCAGACCTGCCACCACCTGCACGGCGGCATGGGGCTCGACGTCACCTACCCGCTGCCGCGCTACTCCGCCTGGGTCACCGACCTCGCCGCCCAGCTCGGCGGCAGCGAGGGGACGCTGGAGCGGGTCGGGATCGAGGACCCCGCGGCCGCGCACCTCGAGCTCACGCCCGACCAGCGGGCGCTCAAGGCCGAGCTGCGGGCCTACTTCGAGGGTCTGATCACCCCGGCCGAGCGGGCCGAGCTGATGACCGACCGGCACGGGCCCACGTACCGTGACGTCGTGCGCCGGCTCGGCAAGGACGGCTGGATGGGTGTCGGCTGGCCGACGGAGTACGGCGGCAAAGGCTTCGGCGACGTCGAGCAGACGATCTTCGCCAACGAGGCGATCCGCGCCGAGGTGCCGCTGCCCGCGGTGACGCTGCAGACCGTCGGACCGACGCTGCAGGCCCACGGCAGCGACCTGCAGAAGGAGCGGTTCCTCGCCGACATCCTGGCCGGCGAGGTGCACTTCGCGATCGGCTACACCGAGCCCGATGCCGGCACCGACCTGGCCTCGCTGCGCTGCTCGGCCCGCCGCGACGGCGACCACTACGTCGTCAACGGCCAGAAGACCTTCACCACCGGTGGCCACGCGGCCGACTACATCTGGCTCGCGGTGCGCACCGACCCGGCCGCGGCGAAGCATCGCGGCATCTCGATCCTGATCGTGGACACCAAGGACCCCGGCTACTCCTGGACGCCGATCATCACCGCCGACGGCGCGCACCACGTGAACGCGACGTACTACAACGACGTGCGGGTGCCGGTCGAGATGCTGGTCGGCGAGGAGAACGAGGGCTGGCGGCTGATCACCACGCAGCTCAACCACGAGCGCGTGATGCTCGGGCCCGCCGGCCGGCTGGAGGGGCTCCGCGACCGGGTCGCCGCCTGGGCCGCGGCCCACGGCGTCGCCGGAGAGTCCGACGTACGACGGGTGCTCGGCGAGGTGACCGCGGCCTTCCGCGTCAACGAGCTGCTCAACTGGTCGGTCGCGCACGCTGCCTCCCGCGGCGAGATGTCGGTGGCCGACGCGTCGGCCTCGAAGATCTTCGGCAGCGAGCAGGCCCAGCGCCTGGGCCGGCTGCTGCTCGAGGTCGTGCAGCGCTACGGCGACCCGGCGGCGCCGGAGACCGCCGAGCTGGTCCAGCTGCTCGACTCCCTCGCGAAGCGGAACCTGGTGCTGACCTTCGGCGGCGGCGTCAACGAGGTGCAGCGCGAGCTGATCGCGCAGTTCGGGCTCGGCCTGCCGCGGGTGCCCCGGTGAGCGGACGGATGAGCGGCCGGGTGAGCCAGTCCGTAAGTGGGTCGGTGGCCGAGGCCACGTCCGCGCACGAGGCGATCATGGCCGCGACCGAGCGGATCATGGCGTACGGCGAGACCGAACCGCGACTGGCCCGCGACCCGGTCAACCAGCCGATGATCAACAACTGGGTCGAGGCGATGGGCGACGCCAACCCCCGCTACCTCGCGGGCGAGGCGCCACCCGCGATGGCCCAGGTCTGGACCATGGGCGGCCTCAACCCGCAGCGCGACCCGCGGGACCCGCTGCACGCGATGATGAACGTGCTCACCGACGCCGGCTACACCGGCGTCCTCGGCACCAACTGCGAGCAGAGCTACGACCGCTACCTGCGCGTCGGCGAGCGAGTCTCGGTCACCACCCGGCTCGAGTCCGTGGTCGGCCCCAAGCAGACCGGCATGGGGGAGGGCTACTTCGTGACCACGCTCAGCACCTGGCGGGTAGCCGAGGATTCGGTCGCCACCATGCTGTTCCGGGTGCTGAAGTTCCGGCCGCGGACGCCGGAGCCGGTGGTCGAGCCGGTCGTCGAGGAGTTCGTGCTCCGGCCCACGGTCGGCCGCGACACGGCGTACTTCTGGGAGGGTACGGCGCTCGGCGAGCTGCGGATCCAACAGTGCGGCGCGTGCGGGGAGCTCCGGCACCCACCCGGACCGTCGTGCCCCAGCTGCCACGGGTTCGACCGGAAGCACGTGGTCGCCTCCGGCCGCGGCACGCTCTTCTCGTACGTCGTCCATCGGCACCCGCCGATCCCCGGCTACCAGCTGCCGATCTTGATCGGGCTGGTCGACCTGGAGGAGGGACCCCGGCTGGTCGCGACTCTCGAGGCCGTCGAGGAGCCGGAGATCGGGATGCCGGTGCGGATCGGTTTCCGCAAGGTCGACGAGACCCTCACCCTCCCGGTGTGGCGGAAGGCGGACGCATGAACCCCGGCGACCGACTGCCCGAGTGGACCCTCCCGATCACGCCGACGCTCGTGGTCAGCACCGCCATCGCGACCCGCGACTTCCAGGACGTGCACCACGACCGCGACCTGGCCCAGTCGTACGGCTCGAAGGACATCTTCGTCAACATCTTGACCAGCAACGGGCTGGTGCAGCGCTACGTCACCGACTCGCTCGGGGCCGACCTGCTGGTCCGGTCGATCAAGATCCGGCTCGGCGCGCCGGCGTACCCGGGCGACACGCTGACCTTCACCGGCGAGGTCTCCTCCGCCGAGGGCGACGAGGTCACGGTCGCCGTCCGCGGCAGCGTGGCCGCCGGCAACCACGTGAGCGGCACGGTCGTCGTGTCGAGAGGCGGTACGCCGTGAGCGGGCTGTCGGGGCGGGCCGCGATCGCGGGGATCGGGGCCACCGAGTTCTCCAAGGACTCCGGCCGGTCGGAGCTGCACCTGAGCGTCGAGGCGGTGCTGGCCGCGCTGGCCGACTGCGGGCTGTCGCCGCGAGACGTCGACGGCCTGGTCACCTTCACGATGGACGGCTCGTCGGAGATCGCCGTGGCGCGCGAGCTGGGGCTGGGCGAGCTGCGGTTCTTCAGCCGGGTCGGCTACGGCGGTGGGGCCGCGTGCGGCACCGTCCAGCAGGCCGCGATGGCGGTCGCGACCGGGGTGGCCGACGTGGTGGTCTGCTATCGCGGCTTCAACGAGCGGTCCGGGCAGCGGTTCGGTCAGACGGCCGTGTGGGCCAACGCCCAGGCCAACACCAACGGCCTCGACAACGCCTGGACCTACCCCCACGGGCTGACCACTCCGGCAGCGACCGTGGCGATGCAGGCCCGTCGCTACCTACATGAGTACGGCGCCACGTCGGAGGACTTCGGGCGGGTGGCCGTGGCCGACCGGCTGCACGCCTCGACCAACCCGGCGGCGTTCTTCTACGGCAAGCCGATCACTCTCGCGGACCACCAGGCCTCGCGGATGATCGCCGACCCGCTTCACCTGCTGGACTGCTGCCAGGAGAGCGACGGCGCGGTCGCGCTGGTCGTCGTCTCGGCGGTGCGGGCCCGTGACCTGCGGCAACTGCCTGCTCAGGTCTTGGCCGCGGCGCAGGGGAGTGCCCCGGACCAGTTCGTGATGACGTCGTACTACCGCGACGAGATCGGCGTCCCCGAGATCGGGGTGGTCGGCCGCGAGCTTTGGCGCCAGTCGGGGCTTTCTCCTGCCGACATCCAGACTGCCGTGCTCTACGACCACTTCACGCCGTACGTGCTGATGCAGCTCGAGGAGCTCGGTTTCTGCGGACGCGGCGAGGCTCCTGACTTCATCCGCGACGGTGCGATCGAGCTCGGCGGGCGGCTGCCGGTCAACACCCACGGCGGTCAGCTGGGTGAGGCGTACATCCACGGCATGAACGGGATCGCGGAGGCGGTTCGCCAGGTACGCCGGACCGCGGTCAACCAGGTGCCGGACGCCGAGCGGGTGCTGGTCACGGCCGGGACCGGCGTACCGACGAGCGGGCTGGTGCTCGGCCGCGCACACTGACCGCCGATGGACATCGCGCCAGGTGACCGAGCGACGACGTGCTCCGAAGACGGGTCCGGCGAGGGCTCGGTCTATGGTGCCGACCGGAACCATAGACCGACTCCTCCGATGGTCGGTCCCGAGGCCGGACCAGTCGGAGTGTCAGGACTTCGGACCCGAGTCGGTGCAATCTCCTAGGGTGTGGCCATGGCCGAACTGCCCGTGCTCGACGCCCCGCTGACCCAGGTGGAACAACGGATCCTCGGCAGCCTGCTGGAGAAGCAGAAGACCGTCCCGGCGTCGTACCCGCTGACGCTCAACGCGCTGCGCACCGCCTGCAACCAGACCAGCAGCCGCGACCCGATCGTGGCGTACGACGAGCCGCTGCTCGAGCAGTCGTGCCGGGGCCTCAAGGAGCGGGGGCTGCTCCGGATCGTGTGGTCCGACTCCGGCCGGCGCACGCTGAAGTACCACCAGCTGCTCGACGAGGTGCTCGGCCTCGACGACGCCGAGCGGGCGGTGGTGACGGTGCTGCTCCTGCGTGGCCCCAACGCGCCGGGCGAGCTGCGCACCCGCACCGATCGGCTGCATCCCTTCGCCGAACGCGACCAGGTCGAGGCCTGCCTGCGCGGACTGGCCGCCCGCGAGCAACCGCTGGTGCGTGAGCTGGAACGCCGGCCCGGCCAGCAGGACCGCCGCTGGATGCACCTGCTCGGCGACCAGCCGGGTGCTTCCGAGCCCGAGCAGCCGGTCGACGTCGACGCGGTGATTCGCGACGGCGCCGAGGTGCGGGACGAGCGCGTGCTGGCGGCGTACACGACGGTGGCGGGCACCTACTCGTCGCGGCTCGTCGACGAGCTGGACAACCTACCCTTCGATCGCTGGCTGCTCGGCCGGGTCGCGGCGGAGACCGACGGCCCGGTCGCCGACGCCGGGTGCGGGCCCGGTTACGTGACGGCGTACCTCGCCTCGCTCGGCGCCGCGGCCACCGGCTTCGACCTGACGCCGGCGATGGTCGAGCAGGCGCGGGCGAACTTCCCCGACCAGTCCTTCGAGGTCGGCGACCTGCGGCGCCTGCTCAAGCCCCGGACCGCGGACGGGTGGGGCGCGGTGCTCGGGCGGTACTCCCTGGTCCACCTGGCCGGCTCGGAGCTGGCTCCCGCGGTGGCGGCGATGGCGCGCACGCTGCGTCCGGGCGGCTGGCTGGTGCTGGCGTTGCACGCCGGACCCGGCGTCATCCATCGCGATGAGTGGTGGGAGCACGGGGTCGACCTCGACTTCGTGCTGCACGACCCCGAACAGGTGGTCGCCGCCGTGCGGGCGGCCGGTCTCACCGACGTCGAGTCGTATGTGCGGAGCCCGCTGGAACAGCGCGGCGAGACGACCCACCGTCTCTACGTGTTGGGTCGCCTGCCGGGCTGAGCCGCGCCCCGGGCCTGGCGTGCGCGCCCGGTGACGAGGCCGACGTCGACCCGGTCGGAGATGGTGCAGGTGCCGCCGAGGTTGCACGCCACCGTGGCGTACCCCGTCTGCAGCCCGGACGCCGTGTCGACGTACTGCAGCCGCACCATCAGCTGCTTCAGCGGCGGCGACGTCGGCGTGCTGAACCGGTTGAACGACGGCTGGTTCTCCACGCCGCCCGCGGTGCCGAGCTGGTCGACCACCGTCCAGGTGACCTGGTCGCCGTCGGTGTTCCACACCACCCAGGGACCGTCCTGCTCATGCAGGTGTCCCACGTCGACGATGCCGGGCGGGAGATCGGGGATGCCGTCGTCGTACGGCACGGTGGCGCTGCCGCGCAGGGAGCGCAGCGAGTCCAGCGAGTCGAGGCCGAGGTAGCCCGCGACGGCGTCCGGCTGATGCAGGAGTACGACGCGTGGTCGCTCGTCGACCGCGTCGCGCAGCTGGGCGCCGAGCTCCTGCTCGCTGATGCCGGACTCGTTGGTGATGATCCCGCCGAAGAGCGTCTTGTGCTCGCGGTCGTCGTACCCCGACACCCGGAGGTCGGCGGCCTCGACGGAGTCCGGGTCCGGCAGCAGGACGCCCTCGTCCTCGAGCTGCTGGCGAGTGGCGGTCGAGTCGTGGTCACCGCCGACGGCGACGACGGGCAGGTCCTCGAAGACCTTCGACTCCGCGGCGACGAAGCTCGCCTCCGCGACCGTGCCGTTGGACGTCACGTCTCCGGCGATCGTGCGCAGGGCGAAGGCGTCACGCCCGAGCGCGGCGACCAGGTCGGCGTACAGGTCGGTGCGCACGTGCACCCCGACGAGGCTGCCTTGGGGATCGGCCTCGGCCAGGATGATCCGCTCGCCGGGCCGGGGGACCAGCTCGTCGGCGCGCGCGGCCAACGCGACCGCGAAGCTGTCGCGGGCCGCGGACTCGTACTGCTCGGCGCGCTCGCGGCTGCGCTCGAGGTTCTTGGCGATGAACGGCTGGACCTGCTCGGCCACCTCGTGGGTCTCGGGGCTGGCGAAGCTCAGCCGCGGGTCGCTCGAGAGGGGGTAGGCCGAGGCCACGCGCCCGTTGCAGGGCCAGGTCTCGAACATCCGCCAGGCCGCGACGCTCGAGACGCCGGTGGCCGCGGCCACGAGCAGCAGCGCCACCGCCAGCTCCCGTGGCATCGGGGCCTCGCGCCAGCGGCGCCGGGGGAGCAGGAGGAACAGTCCGGCGCCACCCACCAGGGCCGCGGGGATCTCATCGCCGAGCAGATGGGTCCGCAACCCGTCGTTGAACTTCTCCGAGTAGGCGCCGACCACCCGGTTGGGGTCGTTGATGAGGACCACGTTGGCCTCGATGAACGCGGGGTCGACGTACGACGCGAGGGTGCCGCCGGCCTCCGGCGGCCCGGTCGCCCGGGCGTAGGCGCCGAACCCTTGGGAGCCGGTCCGGGCCCAGTACACCTTCCCGAACAGGCCGGTGTCGAGGGTGGACCGACCGTTGTGGCACAGGCTCACCTCGACCGGGAAGGTGCCCAGGCGGTCGGAGAAGTGCACCCCCTCGACGGCGCGCTCCAGGGCGACCGGGAGGAAGATCAGCGCCGCGGCGACCGCGCATCCGGCGTACGCCGCGACCGCTGATCGCGGGCGCCGGTAGGGCGAACCCCAGAGAGCGTCAGCTGTGGGTGAGAACGCAGTCGGCCAGGGCGGGGGAGCCGTCGCGGTCGCCGCCCGCGATGGTGGCCGAGGCGACGACCCGGTCGCCTTCGCGCCAGCCCCGGAGCCGGATCGTCTCGCCCGGGAACACCACTCCGGCGAAGCGGGCGCCGAAGCCGTGCACCCGGGTCGGGTCGCCGTCGAGCAGCCCGTCGGTGAGCTCGCGCAGCACGATGCCGTAGGTGCAGAGCCCGTGCAGGATCGGTGCGGGGAAGCCGGCGCGTTGGGCGAAGGCCGGGTCGGCGTGCAGGGGGTTGCGGTCGCCGCAGAGGCGGTAGAGCAGCGCCTGCTGCGGCGTCACGGCGTACGACGTGTCGAGGTCGGCCGGCCGCTCCGGGAGGGCCACGCTCGTCGACACCCCGCGGTCGCCGCCGAAGCCGCCCTCGCCGCGCGCGAAAATCGACGACCGGACCGTCCAGAGCTTCTCGCCCGCCTCGGAGACGGCCTGGCCCTCCTGCCAGATCACCGCGGACCTGCCCTTGTCCCAGATCCCGGTGACCCGGGTCGAGAGGGTCGCCGACCCCGATGACGGCAGCGGGCCGGCCACGGAGATCTCCTGCGCCCCGTGTACGACGTTGGCGAGATCGAGCTCGCAGCCGGGCAGGTCGAGCGCCGGCGGCTCGGTCTCGTGGAACGACGGCGCCACGATCCCGAACGACGGCAACACCTGGAGCCGGTCGTCGTCGAGGGTGTAGCGCAACGCGTCGGGGTCGGTGTGGTCGCCCGCGCGCGACCCGGCGCCGATCGCCAGGTGGTAGAGGAGTACGTCGGTCTCGGTCCAGCTGAAGGTGCGGTCGGGCAGCGCCGCGCCGACCGCGACCGTCGGGTCGATGGGCATCTCAGGCATCCTTCGCGCGCTGGGCGATGTCCTCGGCGGCGAGATAGCCGAAGGTCATCGCGGGGCCGATGGTGGCGCCGGGGCCGGCGTACGTGTGGCCCATGACGGCGGCGGAGACGTTGCCGGCGGCGTACAGGCCCTCGATCACCGAACCGTCCGGCCGCAGCACCCGGGCCCGCTCGTCGGTGAGCAGCCCGCCCTTGGTGCCGAGGTCGCCGGGCACGATCTTGACCGCGTAGTAGGGCGCCTGGTCGATCCGGTGCAGCGACGGGTTCGGCCTGACCCGGGGGTCGGCGTAGTAGCGGTCGTAGGCGCTCTCGCCGCGGTGGAAGTCCTCGTCGACGCCGGAGGCGGCGAAGCCGTTGAAGCGCTCGACGGTCGCCTCCAGCACCTCGACCGGTACGTCGATCTCCGCGGCCAGCTCGGCCAGCGAGTCGGCCTTGCGGATCGTGCCGGACTTGAACCACCGCGCGGGGAACGGCTGGCGCGGGCCGAGCCCGGCGAACAGGTATCGGTTGCGGTAGCGCTGGTCGATCACCATCCAGGACGGCACGTGGGACACGCCCGTCGCCTCGCCGCGGTAGATCTCGTGGGTCGCCTCGACGTAGGGGAGTGCCTCGTTCATGAACCTCCGGCCGGCGGAGTTCACGATGATCGAGCCCGGCAGGTTGCGCTCGGCCAGGCAGAACCACGGCCCGTTCGGCAGCGGGATGCACGGGCCCCACCAGGCGTCGTCCATCAGGTCGACCGCGGCGCCGGCCGAGATGCCGCTCTCGATGCCCGCGCCGGTGTTGTAGGCCGACGCGGTACTCCAGTCCGCCGAGGTCGGCAGGGGGAGGTACTTCTCGCGCAGCTCGGCGTTCTTCTCGAAGCCGCCGCTGCCCAGGACCACGCCGTGCCGGGCCCGGATCGTCTCTGTGCCGGTTTCCTGGGAGGCACCCTCCCGGGTCACGTGTACGCCGACCACGCGGCCGTCCTCGATCGCGAGACCGGTGAGCTCGACGGCGTACTCGACCGGCACGCCGGCGTCGAGCAGACCCTTGCGCAGGCCGATCGAGAGGGCGTTGCCCATCGCGTACATCCGGCGGCCGAGCAGCCCGGAGACGAACCGGGCGAGGAACACCCGCAGCATCACGAGTGGGCCGCGGAGCGTGCGCGCGCCCAGGTTGATCTTGCGGTACGCCGCCTGGTTGACGATCAGGTTCGCCGGAGCCTTCGTGTACGGCGGGTGCAGGCGGGCCAGCTCCTCGCCCAGGCACCTGCCGTCGAGCGCCCGAGGCTCGACGCTGCGTCCCTCGGCCCGGCCGCCCGGCTGCTCGGGCAGGTAGTCGGAGTAGTGGGGAACCCAGCCGAAGTCGACGGGCGTGTGGTCGCGCACGAACTCCAGCACCTCGGGGCCACGCTCGAGGAAGGTGTCGCGCCGGACCTTGGAGGCGTCGTCACCGACGATCGCGTCGAGGTAGCGCTTGGCGTCGGCCAGCTCCCGGGCCGGGTCGCCGACCTGGCCCGCCTTGCGCAGCGCGTAGTTGCCGGGGATCCAGACCCCGCCGCCGGAGCGGGCGGTCGACCCACCGAAGTACTCGCTCTTCTCGACGAGGAGCGTGTCCAGCCCGAGGTCCGCCGACCTGAGGGCGGCCGTCATGCCCGCCCCTCCGGCGCCGACCACGACGACATCAACGACCCGCTCCAGCGCCACGCTTGCCTCCATGTCCCGAACGGCGACCGTCTTCCGAAAAACTGTAACACGTTCTACTATTGCGGACATGGACTCGGACCTGGCCTCGGTCGGCTGCTCGGACATCGGCAGTTCGGACGTCGGCTGGGATGACGTCGCCGACGTCGTGGTGATCGGGTTCGGCGCGGCCGGGGTCTGTGCCGCCCTCGAGGCGGTCGACGCGGGAGCCGACGTGCTGGTGCTGGACCGCTTCGCCGGCGGCGGCGCGACCGCGATCAGCGGAGGCATCGTGTACGCCGGCGGCGGCACCGACGAGCAGCGGACTGCCGGGGTGACGGACACGCCCGAGGACATGTACGCCTATCTCAGCCTCGAGACCAAGGGTGCCGTCCGGGACGAGACGCTTCGTCGCTTTGTCGACGAGTCCGTGTCGATGATCGAGTGGCTGAAGGGTCATGGGGTGCCGTTCGAGGGGTCGCTGGCGCCGTACAAGACGTCGTACCCGACGAATGAGCACTACCTCTACTGCTCCGGCAACGAGCTCTCCGGGCCGGCTCGGTCGGTCGCCAAGCCGGCCGCGCGCGGACACCGGGCGCGCGGCAAGGGCACCTCGGGCAAGGCGTTCTTCGCGCCGCTGCGCGCGGCGCTCGAGCGGAAGGGCGCCCGGATCCGGCCGCAGACCCGGGCCGACGACCTCGTGCTCGACGACCACGGCCGCGTGGTCGGCGTCATCTGCGCCACGATGGCCGGCGCGCCCGCGCTCGCCCGGGCCCAGCACGCGTGGCTGTCGAAGCGGGTCGGCAAGCTGAACCTGTGGTACCGCCCGGTCGGCAAGCGGCTCAGCGCCCGGCTCGTGGAGATCGAGCGAAGACACCTGCGCCGCTGGACCGTCCAGGCCAGGCGGGGCGTCGTGATGAGCGCCGGCGGGTTCGCGTTCAACCGGGAGATGGTCCGCCAGCTGGCCGCGCCGTACGCCCGGGGCCTGCCGCTCGGCACCCT
>WNGB01014340.1_pt1 | contig 10593 bp, 6 predicted proteins | sample 5400681 | NCBI WGS metagenome assembly WNGB01 (sample SAMN13153367, study PRJNA577476) | soil metagenome | isolation source: 115 cm soil or saprolite under grassland replicate 2 | place: USA:California | collected 2016-06-15 | reverse complement strand
CGCAATACCGCTCCGCAAAACTTTCCGCCGGCTTTGGCCCGCCTGTTGAATGAATCCAAAGATTTTCAGCGAAATCACCGGCAACACGCACGGCATCAAATTCAAAATGATGCCGCCGAGAAATCCGAAGAGCAGAAAAGTGAAGATTCCACGAGCAGGCGGGGCACTAGTCGCCGCAACAGTCGGCGCGGCTGAAATTGGCCACGCTGCGCGGTCCTCTCCATTTGGGTGCTGCGAATAAACGACCAGGCCCGCGATGGAGGGCAGATTTTTTTCCGAAGACTCAATCGGAATTCGAAAGACAACTTCATTCCTGTTGCGTGATTCGATCGTTGGATGGCCGACAACAACGCCTTGTTCTGGTAATGGAAAAAAGTCCAGCGCCGCATAATTAGCGAGGGTTTCGCTTGTAATCTTTAGACGAAGATCACGTCCAATCCGACTCCAGTTTGCCGTCGCCGCGTTCGACTCTGGCCAGTTTTGAGGCAACAAACGCCGGTAGCGCGCGAAGACTTCCGAGTTCGCCGGCTGATTCGTTGTCGATACCGGTAACTCCAGTTGCGGTGTTGCGTTGCCAGGAATGCAGATCTTCTCGCAGACCAACCAGTTCGCCTCAGCCGAAAGCTTTATTGTTGAATTGTCGACCTTCTGTGGCGGCGTGATTTCCTGCATCAGCAGGACCTCATCCTCGTAGCCGTAAGTCTCAATGTCCCCCGGATCGATTGTTTTCAGAGGAATCGGCCATTGAATTTCGCCAACTTTCCAGCCCGATGGCAGTTTCCATTTCAATTCCGTGGGAAGACCCGCATCCCCAGAGAACGCCCAGTAGGTGTGCCAGCCCGGAGCCATTCGGAGCAGCAAACCGATCGTCAATTGTTTTCCGGGAACGATGGCGTTCGCATCAGCCAGAAGCTCGGCCTTGACGAGTTCTTTTCCTTGATACACCTGCGCCAGGCTCTGCGACGCCAAAGCGAGGACAGACAAAGCAACGAGGTACGCTGCAACTCGCGATGCCGGTCTCATGTTATTACCTAGCACTCGCTGCAGTTCGCGGCAATCGACGATGGTCTGGCGCGACGACGCCAGACGCCCAACAACTTATGGAACAAGAAAGATCTTATCGGTCCAAGGATCTTTCACTTTGGTGCCAGACGCGAAGCCACTTACATCCACGTATCTTCCTTCCTTGTCGAATGGGCTGAAGACATATCCCGGTTTGCCAGGGACTAATTTTCCTGTCGGAAACGCCGTCGATGGAGCAGAAGCGCGCGAGGATGAGAGGCTCGTTGATGACTGCGCTGCCTCCTTGCGAGACGTGACCGAAGTTCCGCTCGATGTCCGGCTCTGGCCGCGATCGGCTCCAACTCGCGCTTGCTCCTGCGATGTTGAACCTCTCTCCGGCGGGGGGACCGACTGGCCGGGGTTGGTGACATCCGATGGCACGCTCTCCGTCGCCGCGGTTGTGTACGACTCGTCGCCTCGCTTTCGCGTGGCATAATGAACCGGAGCACTGGCAACACGATATGAACCGACCGCGACGGCCCGAGCCACTTTGTAAGAGCCTACCGCTGCGCCGCGAGTCACGTGGTAGGAAGTAGTCGCTACGTCGTGGGTCGCTCGGCACCCGCCAAGCAGGATGGGAGCAAGCATCAAAATTCGCACACGCGCATTCATTTTACCTTCATACAGATGTCACTGATCGCCATTCGTTCAATGATTTAGGGTAACGTCACGAATCAAATCGCCAATATCCCCCTCAGTGGTCGCCCATGAACACATCAAACGGTAAACATCAGGCTCGATGAATTTGTAAAAACGCCATCCGCGCGCCTGGAGGCCTCCTGCGAGTTGGTCGTTCATCCGCGCAAAGACCGCATTTGCCTCCACTGGGAATACAATTTCAACGTTCGCCTCGCGGTGCAGATTTTGCGCAAGCTGGTGTGCTGCGCGATTGGCGTACCGGGCGTTTCGCAGCCACACGTCTCCTGCCAGGAGTCCCAGCCACGGTGCAGCCAGGAAGCGCATCTTCGAGCCGAGCTGGCCGGCTTGTTTCACTCGATAGTCGAACTCGCGCGAAAGCTCCCTGTTAAAAAATATAACTAACTCACCAGCAGCCGTGCCGTTCTTTGTCCCGCCGAAGCAGAGAACGTCAACTCCAATCTCCCATGTGATCGTTCTTGGTGCGCAGTTAAGCGACGCAATCGCGTTGGCGAAACGCGCACCGTCCATGTGTACAAACAGTCCATTGGCACGAGCTAGTTCAGTGATCGCCGCAATTTCGTCGCGCGTATAAACCGTTCCGAACTCGGTCGCTTGTGCGACACTAATCACGCACGGCTTGTGCGAGTGCACTTCGTTCTGACGCATAAGCAGCGCTTTGGTCTGGCCAATATCGATCTTGCCGTTTCCGCCCCCGACCAAGAGCAGTTTCGATCCGCCGGTGAAAAATTCCGGCCCGCCGCATTCGTCGGTCTGAATGTGGGCGTTCTGATGGCAGATAATGGTGCGAAATGACCGACACATTTGCGCGAGCGCCAGCGCGTTCGCCGCCGTGCCAGTGAACACAAAATAAACGTCGCAATCGGTCTCAAAGATTTCACGAATCCGATCGCATACGCGTTCCGTCCAATGATCCTCGCCGTATGCCGCGACGTAATCCGCATTGGCTTCTTGCAAGGCAGCCCACGCCTCCGGGCAAATCGGCGTGGTGTTGTCACTCGCAAACTCGTGATGCTCTATGATCATTATCCTGTCTGCTACGCGAGTTTCCGCCCCCGATCAATCAGCACAAAAAGAGATTGCCTGACAGATCCGAGCCCTGGGCCTCCGGATTCTGCCAGGCAAATCTCCTCCACTTGCTCCTCAAAACTGCTTTAAAGCAATTTCATCCTAATTTCGGAAACCGGCCCCAAAGTGAGTGTGTCTGGCGGCAAAATTTTTTTTGGACGTGAAAACGGCGGCTTTCTGGGCTGGACCTGTAGCCGCCTCGTTGCGTCGAGGCGCACGCTTCTATATGGGGCACGGCGACACAGCGCCGTGACCACAAGCATTTTGCTTAACGTATGGGGGCGAACTAATTTCGTAAATGAGATCGCTCCAAGGTGAGATCGAGCAGCGTGGCAGGCGCATCTTCGAGCTGGTCGATAAACATCCTGAATCCCTTCTCAGCAAAGCCGGATTTTATCAGCGCCTAATGACCCTCTCAATGCGCGATGAGCAGCTCAAGTTACAACTCTTTCGTTTTGTCGATGTTCTTCCCTCGCTGCGCACGTCGGGGGAAATTGTCGAGCACCTCCAGGAATACTTCGCCGATGCGCATGATTCGCGAAAGCTCTCGGAATTCCTGAGGGCTGGCATCCGTCTGGCCCGAATTGTTCCGTGGATTAGCGGCCCCATCCTGCGCTGGAACGTTTCCGAAATGGCGCACCAGTTCATCGCCGGACGAAATCCGAACGATGTAATGCGGACATTGCGCAAGCGTCGGACTCAAAAAATTGGCTTTACTGTTGATCTTTTGGGAGAAGCTGTCGTCAGTGAAACGGAGGCCGATGAATACGCGGCGCGTTATCTGGATTTGCTTGAGGGTCTCGCGCACGAAACAAAAAACTGGACCGATCCGCTGGGCAAAAATTCGGAGCTTTTCCCGGTTGTAAATCTTTCGGTTAAAATTTCCGCGCTCTATTCGCAAATAAATCCGGCCGATCCTGCGGACGCGATTGTCCATCTCACGCCCAAGCTGCGGCCGCTGCTGCGTCGCGCGCGAGAGCTCGGCGCTTTTATCAATTTCGACATGGAAAGCTACGCGCACAAAAATAGCACCCTTGAACTGTTCAAAACGGTTTTCACCGAGGAAGAGTTCAAGGACTGGCCACATGCGGGGATCGTTATTCAGGCGTATTTGCGAGATTCAGAAACCGATTTGCGCGACCTGATTGAGTGGGGTCGCGCGCGCGGGACGCGGTTCGCCGTTCGACTGGTCAAAGGTGCATACTGGGACTATGAAACAACCAAATCGCGTCAGAACGGCTGGGATTGCCCGGTTTATCTTCAGAAACCAGAGAGCGATGCAAATTTCGAGGCGCTGACGCGGTCACTATTGGAGAATGAATCGGTTGTTACCGCTGCATTCGGCTCGCACAATGTTCGGAGCATCGCTCACGCGCAGGCGTTCGCGGATGAACTCGGGATTGATCGCAGCCGCTTCGAGTTTCAGCTGCTTTATGGGATGGCGGGCCCGATCAAGCGCGCTTTGGTGGATATGGGTTATCGCGTCCGGGAATATTCCCCAGTCGGTGAACTGCTTCCCGGAATGTCCTATCTCGTTCGCCGCCTGCTCGAGAACACCTCGAACGAAGGATTCTTGCGCGCAAAATTCTCCGAGAACGTCTCCGCAGAAGATTTGCTGCGCGATCCATGCGAAATTTTGCGACCGAGCCGAAACGGCGTTCTACCGCCATCAACTGCCACCATAAATATGACAACAACCATACCAAAGACACAGCTGGGCGCTCCCTATGAAAATGCGCCCTTAACGAACTTCGCCTTGCCTGAGAACCAGGGAAAAATGCGGACCGCGCTGCGTGAACAGCGCAACCAATTTGGGCGGAAAGTTCCGCTCACGATCAACGGCGAGAAGATTTGGACCGATACCATGTTTTCCTCGGTCAATCCGAGCCAGCCAGACCAAATCGTCGGTTACGCTGCCGAAGCCGGCATTCCCGAAGCCGAACGCGCCATCGCCGCAGCGCGCGGGGCGTTCGAGAAGTGGCGTCGCACTTCGTTTGAACAGCGGTGTCAATTACTGGAACGCGCCGCCGAAATTCTCGAACGCCGCCGATTCGAGCTTTCAGCGCTCGAAGTCTTTGAAGTTGGCAAGCCGTGGGCTCAGGCGGATGGCGACATTGCCGAAGCCATCGATTTTTGCACCTTCTACGCCCGCCAGATGCGCCGGATGCGCCGGCCTCGGCTCACGCAGAATGTGCCTGGCGAAGAAAGCTATCAGCATTACTGGCCGCGCGGTGTCGCGCTGGTAATCGCGCCGTGGAATTTTCCGATGGCGATCTTATGCGGCATGGTCAGCGCCGCGCTGGTGACGGGCAACACCGTGATCATGAAACCGTCCGAGCAGTCGGTCATTATCGGCGCCATGCTGATGGAAATTTACGAGGAAGCCGGCGTGCCGCCCGGGGTATTGAATTTTCTCAACGGCAAAGGCTCGGTCATTGGCGCGCACATGGTTGATCACAAAGACGTTGATTTGATCGCATTCACCGGGTCGCGAGAAGTGGGGCTGCGGATTTGGGAGAGCGCCGGCAAAACGCGCGAAGGGCAGCGCGAGCTCAAGCGCGTCATTTGCGAGATGGGCGGCAAAAATGCCATGATCGTCGATTCCGACGCAGATCTCGATGAAGCGATCGTCGATTCGATTTATTCTGCGTTCGGTTTTCAGGGACAGAAATGTTCCGCACTCTCGCGGCTGATCGTTCTCGAAGAAAACTACGACCGGGTGGTAGAACGTTTGCTCGCTGCTGCCGCCAGTCTGCGCGTCGGCAATCCAGAAGAACCCGGCATCGCGGTCGGGCCGGTAATTGATGAAGCTGCTTACCGGCGCATTTTGGAGTACATCGAGGTCGGCAAAAGCGAGGCGACGCTGGCTTATCAGGCGAAAAAAGTCCCGCCGCACGGTTACTTCATTCCGCCTACGATTTTCACCGGTGTAAGTCCGAGCAAGCGGATCGCGTGCGAAGAGATCTTCGGGCCCGTGCTAAGTGTATTAAAGGTGCGCAACCTCGATGAGGCGATCGAAGTCGCCAACGGCACCGATTATGCGTTGACCGGCGGATTTTTCTCGCGCAGCCCAGCCAACATCGAGCGCGTCAAGGCGCAGTTGGAAGCCGGCAACGTTTACATCAACCGCCCGTGCACGGGCGCGATCGTCGGCCGTCATCCCTTTGGCGGATTCAAAATGAGCGGCAGCGGCACCAAAGCCGGTGGCGAAGATTATCTGCTGAACTTCCTCGTCCCGCGCGTGGTGACCGAGAACGTCACACGCCATGGGCTTGCACCTGAAAAAACACCCGAATACCGCGACGAATTTCTCTGGCCAAAGGCATAGTCGCCCGGCCGCGTGCCACCAGAGCCGGATCACAGAAAATTGCTAGTGATCCAGAGGCCGTCCTCTCATCAGCAGTTTCACCACTGTGACCACCATGTAGAGCACCGGCCACGCCGAGGTCAAAACAATCAGTCCAAACACCGCCATTTCCCTGGCACGTTCCCGTGCAGCTTCGATACGGAATTCGCGTCCTAAATTGTAAAAATTCCTGACTCCGTATCCGTCCTCTCCGTCGTACGGCGAAAAATAGCCACCGTGCCATTGGCCAAAACCAGAATGGAAAAAGTAGTCGGTCTGCGGAAATTGCCCTTTTCCGCCCGTGGAAGGACTCCTGGGTTTCATCGTAAAACCTCGTGTCGGAACCGCCAACTATGATACCACGTTACAAAAAGGAATCAGCCTGAAAATAGTCTTTCCTATGGCGGCAGGTCAGCGAAACACTCAAGCAGTGCAAGTCAAAGCGACATCTTATCGCGCTTGCAAGTTGCTGGTGAGATTGCTCTTTGGTTGTGTCACGCGTGTTCGGGTACTCCGGGGCGAAAATCCGGATCGCGCCGGCGGATTCTTATTGGCAGCAAACCACATCAGTCATTTCGATCCATTCATCATTTCGTCCGTGGTCGGACGAAAGATTGACTGGATGACAATGGCTGAATTTTTTCGGTCGCCGGCCTTGGGATTACTTTTGCGCGCAGTCGATGCGTTCCCAGCGGATCGAGATCGTGCGAATCGCAAAACGATCCGGACCGCCATCGAGCGGCTGAAAGAAGGACGCATCGTGGGTCTTTTTCCCGAAGGCGGGATTCGCGACGGCGCGCGATCGCTGCTCGAAGGCGCACCGCTGCGGCCCGGTGCGTCAACACTCGCGCACATCGCCGGCGTCCCTATTTTGCCGTGCGTTATCATAGGCAGCGATCGCCTCTATTCGACTAGAAGCTGGCTGCACGCCTTAGCCGGGCGCACGCCGGTCTGGATCGCGTTCGGAGATGCAATCTCGCATTTCCCCGAGCTGCAAAAATCAGAAGCCCGCGCGCGGATCGAATTCGAATTGGCGACGGCATTCAAAAACCTTTACACGGAGCTGCAGCAAACGTTTCACCTGACAACCGACGACCTGCCGCACCCGCCGCGAGAACGGATGAGCAAATCAGCCCGTCGTCCCGAGCGAAGTCGAGGGACCCCGTTGCAAAAGCTTAGGGTATCACTGCGGGATTCCTCGACTCCGCTTCGCTCCGCCCAGAATGACAGGCACCGATTTCAACGTATTGCCGCAAGCGGGATGGATGCGGTCTTATGCGCATCGATCAATTTCCTCCATTTGCGCCACCGACTAAATGGGCACAGCCGAGCGGAAATGGAGCGCTACGTAGAGGAGTGCGAGCGGATCACGGCCCAGCAGTATTATGCGCCGCCGCATGATGACAATCTTGCTGAAGCGCTGGGAAACGGTCACCCGACTATCACATGGCGCAGCCCGATCGAGACTCAATTCCCAGCGAACAATATCGCGTGCGCGGATTTTTTTTCTTCAGAACGTGGTCGCAGCGCGCCGATGGTTTTCATTTTGCATGCGCTAATGTCCACGAGGCCCATCGGCTATCGACGTTGCGCAGCGCACTTCAACGAACTTGGCTGGAACGCATGCTTCATTCAGCTGCCATACCATTATTCGCGTGTTCCTCGCGGGTATTGGAACGGTGAGCTTGCGATAACCTGCAACTTGATCCGCAACGCAGAAGGGTTGCGTCAGGGTGTAATGGAGTTGCGCCAATTGATGAGCGCATTGCGCGAACGCGGCTCCAGCGAATTCGGCGTGCTCGCCACCAGTTACGGCGGATGGATCGGTGCGTTGCTTACGATGGTTGAGCGCGACCTGCGTTTCGCCGCCTTAATGGCGCCGATCGTAAACATCGAGCACGCGATCTGGGAGAGCCCTGCAGCGCGCTCGATCCGCCGCGAACTGCGTGGTGCCAACATCGAGCCGTCCTTGGTCGCCCGGCATTTCCATCTGAGCTCACCGATTCACAACGTGCCGCTATGTGACTCGGCGCGAGTGTTATTTGTTGCGGGCGAGTTCGATTCAATCGCGCCACTCGAACAGCTTGAGACGATCCAGCAAAAATGGCGCGGCTCTGAATTACTACGCGTTCGCCAAGGCCATTTTGGTTACCGCATGTTGAGCGCCACAATCGCGCGACTGAAAGCGCGTGGAGATTTGTAGGTGTCCATTTTGTTCACGACATCCCAAATGTTGTAGCCACGGCAGAAGCTGCCCGCCCCGTGGTGGGCGCCGCCGTGCCCACGGCAGCAACACCGCTAAAGCGCCTCGACACAGCGAGGCGGCTACAGTTAAAGAGCGGCGGTGATAAAAGTCACCTCAATCCAAGAAATTGCAGACTTGGTCCCAGATCGCGAAACGCGGCTTCCGCGAGAACATTGTGGCCTTCGACCGAAGCATGCCAGCCATCGATGGGGTGCAGCAATTCCGCGCGACTCAGGTCAGCTGTTGCCAAGGCATCCGAATATTGCAATTTCACGTTGGTGTTGTCAGCGAGCTCGCGATTCAGTTCGCTCACCATCTCGCGCAACTCCTCATTCACCATCCTTGCAAGGCGAATCAGATTAGGGCGGTAAGCAGGCCGAAAGGATGCGAAATATTTGTAAGCGGTTTCAAGATGCGGGTAGCATGATGGGTCCTGGCTTCGCAAGCGTTCTGCGATTTCGCGGCCCATGAAATAGGACTCGAAATTGATGAGACCGTACACCATGACTGCGACGCGGTAACGCTGCACGCGAGCGCGGTCAATGAGGCGCCGCATTTGTCGCGTGAAATTCTTCCGGAGGTCCCGGCTTTGCCGTTGTAAACGGCTTTCAGGTTGCTCCAAGTCGCTGGTTGGACTTCGCCACGCCCAATCAACGTTGTTGTGTCCGATCGAGATCAGAATCAAATCGGGAAAACGTTTCATCACCAGCAAGTCGCCAATTTGCCCGGAGAGATTGCGCGTCCGAAGAATTCTTCGGAGGAAATTCTGCCGTTCGCTTTCGTGATCGACGAGCGCACCGATGCCCGCGCATTCAATCGCAACAAATGGAGTGAGCTCCTCCAGTCTCTTCGAGACGCTCTGAATGCCCAATGGCGCCGGGTTGGTGTCGAGAAACCAGTTGTTCCCGCAGCTAGTGCGCGCGCGCCAAAATGTCCTCAAGGCCGACGAGATGTAAACTCCTGTGCAAGCGCTGTCGCCGACCATGGCAACATGCGGCAGCCGCATGACCAACTCAGCCTGCGTTATGTCGCCGTTTCGATACGCCAGGTAATCAGAATGCAAGCGAGATGCTGACTCCCCGATCCGCTCCAGAAAATTTGCGCTGACAACCCGGACAGGCTTCCACATGTATTCTATTAGTTGAAACGAAATTCGTCACTGTTGAAGTTTCAATCCGTTTCAATCCGCCCCATCCATCGCTTCGAGCAGACGATGAAATTCAGGATTGTCCGCAGAGAGCGCAGGTAACCATTCACCAATTGGTTTGCGTTTCCACCACGCTTTCTCGCCGATCGGTGCGAATTGATAACGATAGAGTCGCGCCCGGATGTAATGAGGTGGCGCGTGTGGGAACGGATTGTTTGCGAGGAGTGACAGGGTGCCGGGGTCGTTATGCAGAAGTTTCCAAACAAAATGCAATGTCCACGGATATTCGTCGGGTGAAGCCATCGCAGCGAACCAAATTTGCCAGTCAATCCGCGGTTGATAGGGCGCGACGAACGGCGGCCGTCGGTTTGGATCACCCGGCTTGGCTTTAAACTCGTATTCCTTCCACTTCGTGTCGCCGGTGATGACTGAATCTTCCGTGCCTTCAAAAATGATTTCGTCGCGTTCTCGCCCGACCGTACCGAACGCTCCATATGTATTTACAAGATCGAGCGGGTCGTAGGAATAATTCATCAGTTGGCGTCCGGAAACAAGATTGAGCACCGGCGCGACGCTCAGATAGACAACCACTATCGACAACGCGATCGCGATCGTGTTGTTGATGCGCGCCGGCTCCGATTCCTGTGCTGCGCGCTCGGCATGTTTAACAACCGCCCTCGGTAGAAAATGGCGCAGGAAGGTATCATCAAAGCACGCCAGAAACGGAATGATTGTCAGATAATTTAGGAACGAAAGATTGCCGCTGATGATGAGAAAAATTTGAAACGTGATGAGCAAGACGCCTGCGACATGCCGCACGTGTCGTGGACCAAATGAAAACCACGGCACGACGAGTTCGACAAAATGGTTCCATCCCGTCCCGAATTTTTGGAACCAGAGCGGGGCAAAGTGAAGATAGCGACTAACGGGACTCGGGATCGGCTGTGTTTCGTAGTGATAGTAAAGGCAAGTAAGATCGCGCCAGCATGGGTCGCCGCGGAGTTTGATCAGGCCCGCACCAATCATGATGCGAAAGCCAAGCCATCGAAAAAGCCAGATAACGAGAAT
>WNGB01014339.1_pt1 | contig 10594 bp, 10 predicted proteins | sample 5400681 | NCBI WGS metagenome assembly WNGB01 (sample SAMN13153367, study PRJNA577476) | soil metagenome | isolation source: 115 cm soil or saprolite under grassland replicate 2 | place: USA:California | collected 2016-06-15 | reverse complement strand
AGCCCCGGGTCGAACCGCAGCAGATCGAGGCGGCCCTCGGGGCGGAGGCGTCCGTCGAGAGACTGGAGGAGGTTCTCGCGCCGGTCACGCTGTTGGCCCTCCGCGAAGAACTGGCGAGCCGCCGGCAGCCCAGCGGCGGGCGGCCCGGGCTGTCCGGGGTAACGCGCCGCGTCAAGATTCCCCTGAGCGACAAGGAGTGGCTGGAACTGGAAGAACTGGCCGCAGCCGTATCTTCTCCAGGTTTTGCTCCTTCCGCCGGGCAAGTCGCGAGTGTCTTGCTGACGTCGGCGCTGCGGGTCGTGGCCACTCAACTCCTGGAAACTGCCGCCAGAGGGCCAGGCTCCCCGCTCGGTCGGGAGTTGGCAGCTCTCACAGCCGCTGAAGTGGCTCACGGCGTTCCAGAGGCGTCACACGGCAGCGAGGAGTGATAGGCTGGAGTCTTCGGAATCGCGCCAATAGAAAGCCATGCGTCTCCGAAAGTGGTCGGGATGATATCCCCTATTGGGGATCGTTGAACGACTCCTGACCCCCTTCTGCCTCGCAAACCCAACTGTCCCCAAGGCCATATTCACCTTTTACCCAGGCTATTCTCCGAAAATGATGAATCTCCCCTTTTCCGAACGGACTTAAGGCGCAAGTGGTTTGCTTCCTGTACGTTGCGCGCGCGCCGAAAAGTCGTCGCTCCGGCGCCGATGGCTGGCGCCCTGGGGATTTCAGCACCTCCCGAGGTGGGCCATAGGCCCTCTGGGCGGCGTGTAGGGCGGTAACTCCTTATGCATTAGCACCTTGCGCCTTAAGTTCGCGACATTCGGGACAGGCCCCTTTTTCGCTCCATCGGAGCGGAAAAGGGGCCTGTCCCGAATGCCATTCGGGCCTGTCCCCTTTTCCGCGGCGGTTCTCGCTGTCTGAACCGGACTTTTATCCCCGGTAAGGGCGCCTGCGCGGCCCATAGACGTTCCGGATCGTGTCCATGTTATTCTTCAGCTTCTCCGACTTCTTGGACACGAAATCTGCCGTGCTCGAGATCTCCGTCGAGTCAGCCTTCAGGTTGATCAACTTGTACAGGTGCGTGTGGGTATGCTGCGACTGGATGGCCACGTCGCCGGTCTTCGTGGTGTACAGCGGGATCTTTTGCTCATAAAGCAGATCGCGAATCTCGTCGCGCGGGTGGTCGTACTGATTGGCGTAGTCGGACGAGCAGATCGCAACCGTCGGTTTGACAAACTTAAGGAACTTGCCCGTGGTGAAACCGTTGTCGGCACCGTGGTGGGCAAGGATGAGCACATCGACCTCGTCGGTGAAGAGACGGCAGCGCCTCAGCATCGCGCCGATCATGGGATCCTCGACGTCTCCCAAGCTGGCGACGTTGAAGCATCCCGTGCGGAACAGCTTGACGGTTGAATTGTCGTTCGATTTCTCGGACAGATACCGGGGGTGGTACACCACATCGCGGTAGCCCAGAGCCTCGGCGGGGTTGAGGCTCTTGACGTAGTCCGGATCGATGCTCTGGATTGCCGCCGTCGCGCCGGTGCTGCTCATGTTCGTTCGGTATTCGCGGATCAGTTTCAGGCACTTGATCGCGGTGTCCGATTTGGGCGGGTAACCAGGGTATTCGATCTTGAGCGGGAAATATTTGTACAGGATCTGTTCCAGTTCAGCGTCGTCGCAATGGTCAGTGTCCCAACTCGTGATGTGGAGACAGCCAAGGCGCGAGACCGTGCAGATCTTCATTTCCTTCTCAATCCGCGGGCGATTCAGGTCCGTCAGCCGCGCCTCAATGAGGGTGAAGGTCTTGCCATCGAAATAGGAGAACGACGATCCGGCATTCTCCAACTGGTAGGCGCGAAACCGGGTGAACTTCTTCAGCAAATAGCCACTCATCGAGTCTTTCACCTCATTACTTGGGTTGGTCGGCTGGCTTGGCTGGCTCGGTCGTCTCGGCGTAGGTAACGAACACCTCGGAGGTGTAATGGCGGAAGAATTTCAGATAGCGGTACAGCATTCCGGCTGACACCGCCAACGCTGCGGCTGCCCACCAAAGACAGCCAGTGTCCACTGTGCCCTCCGGCGGCCAGCCGACGAAATGAAGATCCCGGCACGCACCGCACACCAGGATTGCCGCGGCGATCAGCCCGGCCATGCATACATTGCGGCAGAAGCCGTACATATTCAGAAAGGACGTCATCCGGTCGAAGGTAGTCTTGTCGCGCTTGACGATCGCGTGGCAGTGGTAAAACAGGGCTCTGCCGGGCTTGTCGAACCCCTCCTTTGCCGATTTCTCGAACACCCTGGCCCGGGTCTCCGCCGGTAACGGCTTGTAGTAGATCGGGAACATGCCGTGGCGCCAGCCGACCGGGAATGCCCAGTGCCACCACGCGACCGGGTTGATCCAGCCCACCCACCAGCCAATCGTCTTGATTCGCTCCTTCAACGGCGGCCTGGCCGGCGCCTTCGGCTCGTCGAAGAACAGCACATCCTCAGAGCTACCCAGCACCCCGCGCACCAATTTATGCTCGATGAAGTAGCTGGAAATGTTCGCGACAATGTGGCCGATGATGTAGGCGGCACCGATCCAGAAAGCCGCCGTGGTGACCTTCAGCTCCTGGTCGATGAGCCAGTGCTTGCCGGCCGCGCGCTCGATCGAGAGGATCATCAGGAAGCCGGCGACCAAGAACCCGAAAAAGTCATACGGCGAGAACGGAATGCTCATCAACGAAACCCCTGGCACGCCGCGGCTGTGGCAAGTTTTGCGCGGACCACTTCAGATTGTTCGATCTGTTCCGCGGATTTTTTTGTGGCCGCTGTGAACTTGATCTATATCACAGGCGTAGAGATAATGAGCTAGTCCGCGCCTATGATCGTGTGCTGTCATTCTACGCATCCGGCGTGCCGGCGGGGTATTTCGTTACTCACTTTCCGTAACCTGGTGCTGGAAAAGCACATCTGGCAATCTTCACGATATCTACACAAACAGCCAGGTGTATACGCCTGTATTTTTGGCAGGCCCAGAACAAGTGGCCTGTCAGACTGGCAGTCAGTCCGAGAAAAGGGGCAAAAAAGGGGACATTCACGATTTTTGCGGTCCATTGGACCGCAAAAATCGTGAATGTCCCCTTTTTCGCCTCGATTTGGAACCGCCATCAGCGTAGAGGCAACCACCCATCCCTGGTGCGGATGGTCGGGGCTTGACGACGGCCCGGCGGCGCGGGAGGATACCTGCAACAACTCCGAGGGACCGCCATGCCGGAAAAACAGCCCGATGACGTTCTGACGCTGGCGGAGGCCGCTTCCTACCTCCGCGTGCCCGAGGAGGACTTGCTGCGCCTTGCCGAGCAGCGGGATGTCCCCGCGCAGCGGATCGGCGGCGAGTGGCGCTTCCTGAAGCGGGCGCTCGGGCACTGGCTCACCTTCGGGTCGCGACTTTTCCGGGATTACCCTCCCTGGCTCCTTGACCACCCCGTGCTGGACGAGTTGCTACTCGCCATCGAGAAGCGGCTGCTCCAGCGGATCGGCCCAGAGAAACCGGAGCGAGGCTCCAAGGAGGCGGTGCGGCGGCACGTCGGCGTCTTCAAGGATGAAGGCGACCTGGATGAGGTGCTGGCCAGCCTTTCCTCGATCCGGGCAGCGAAATCCAGCGGAGCCGGGGGATGATTATCCTCGACTCCGATATCTTCACCCTCCTCACCTACGGGCACGAGAAAGTTTGCCGGCACTACGAAGCCGCTCGGGAGGGCGAGCAGCTCGCTGTCACCGCTGTGACCAGGATGGAGGTGATCCGGGGCAGAACGGACAGCCTGCTCAAGGCGGCTGACGAGCGCGAGTTGCTGGTCGCCGCCAAGCGGCTTCAGGCAACTGAGGCCACCCTCGACGACTTCCTTCTGGTTCACGTCGATGAAGCAGCGGCTCGGCACTTCAAGGCGCTGCTGGGGCAAAAGAAGTTGAAAATGAAACGCCCGGACATGCTGATCGCTTGCATCGCGCTCGCACACGACGCCCTTCTGGTCACAGGCAACACGAAGGATTTTATCAAGGTCGCTGGGTTGAAACTCGCAAACTGGGCCAAGGATTGATCGACGAAAAAAGGGACATTCACGATTTTTGCGGTCCATTGGACGAAAAAAGGGACATTCACGATTTTTGCGGTCCATTGACTGCAAAAATCATGAATGTCCCCTTTCTATTTCGCTTCACGGCCCATCTGGGCGCGCACCGCGAACGCCTTTCGAGATCGAAGGGGGGTGGCGTGCGATGAGATGAGATCCGTTTCCAACGCCAGCCCGCCATTTCTTATTCTAGCGCCGCAGGCCCCAGCATCACAGGGCAATTTGGAGAACCGTTGCGGACAAGTTGGATCCGGCGGCTTGCCAGCGACCCGGAACCCGACCGCGGGGTTCCAGGTCTTTTTTGATAGGCGGATATCGGTGTCGCTTCATTTTGTGAAGCGCTGCCAGCGCGTGCGGTGGGAACCGATGGTGCGAGGGCCTGTCTGGCGAATCACAGATCTCAGGGTATCAGGACGGACTTTCTCCGTCCTGGTTCGCGCCACCCAGGGGAATCACGCCACGCGCAACGCGACAGCGCCGGTTGCGTTCACCGCCCTTTCCTTCTACCATATCTGTTACAGCTTCGTCGGAACGAGCCCAGGCGTCGCAACGGCGCGAAGGAAACGCTATGCCACACTCGCGGACGATTCGCCTCGAACGCCACGAACGGATCGGCCAGGTCATCCAGAGTGACGTCGTCGTGCTCGTCAACCGCTGGTCGCGCCGGGCCGTCGAGGAACAGCCGGACGCTCGCCGCGTCCACCATGCCGTGTTGCTCAACCAACTCCCCGCTTTTCTGTGGGCCCTCGGCAGCAGCCTCAGCGAGTCGGCAGAGGACAAGGTCGGCAAGCACCAGATCCCAGCGATTCAGCACGGCGAGCAGCGCTGGGAGAGCGGCTGGTCGCTGCCGGAACTCATCCGCGATTATCAGCTCCTGCGCACCGTCGTGATCGAGTACCTCGGCGAGGTGCTCGATCGTCCGCTGCTGACCCGCGAGATCCTGGCGATCAACCTGGCGTTCGACGAGTCGATCGCGGCCAGCGTCGGCATGTACGTCGCCAGCCGCGAGGACGCCATCCGGCAGGCGGAGCGCGCCCGCGCCGTCCGCGAAAGTCAGGCGGAAGAGGAACGCCTGCGTCACCAGGCAGAAGCGCTCAAAGACGTGAGCCGGCGCAAGGATGAGTTCCTCGCGGTGCTGGGGCACGAACTCCGCAATCCACTCGCGCCGCTGCGCACTGCCGTACAAATCCTCTCTCTGAAGGGGGACGATCCCGAGGTGGTCGCCCAGGCACGCGACATGCTCGACCGCCAGACGGCGCAGCTAACCCGGCTCGTGGACGAATTGCTGGATGCCTCGCGCATCGCGCAGGGCAAGGCTCAGCTCAAGCGCGAGCGGCTCGACCTGGCTGCGCTGGTGCGGGCGACGACGAGTGACCGGCGAGCAGAGCTGGAAGCGGCCAAACTGGCGCTGCAGGTCGAGATCCCGCAACGGCCGGTGTGGGTCGAGGGGGATGCCGCCCGGCTGACCCAGGTGGTGGGCAATCTGCTGCACAACGCCTCCAAGTTCACCGACCCTGGTGGCCGCGTCACGGTGCGCCTCAGTGAGGAGGACAGCCTGGCGACCCTGACCATTGAGGACACCGGCATCGGCCTTGCCCCGGAGGTGTTGCCGCGGCTGTTCGAGACCTTCAGCCAGGTGGACTCAACCCTTGAGCGGAGCAAGGGAGGGCTCGGGCTGGGGCTGGCCATCGTGAAAGGATTGGTAGAACTGCACGGCGGCCGGGTGCGGGCGGCGAGCGCTGGCCCGAACCGGGGCGCGCTGTTTACGGTCTGGCTGCCGCTGCATCGCGGCGAGCAGGTCGTGCCCGCGCAGGTGGCGGCGGCCCCGGCGCTTCCCGGTGTGGGGCGGAAAGTGCTCATCATCGAGGATAACCACGATGCGGCCGGCTCGCTGCGGCTGCTGCTGTCGTTGCACGGTTTTGAGGTGGCGGTCACCGCCGATGGCGGCGAGGGCGTGCAGCAAGCCCGGCAAGTGCGCCCGCATGCGGTCGTCTGCGACCTGGGATTGCCCGGCATGAATGGCTTCGAGGTCGCCCGGACGCTGCGTGCCGACCCGGTGACGGGATCGGCGCTGCTCGTTTGTGTCTCGGGCTATGGCCAGGAGCAGGATTTGCAACACGCCCGGGAAGCCGGTTTCGACGCGACGTTGGTCAAGCCGGTCGATCCCGATGCCCTCATCCACTTGCTCACCCGCGCCCGGGACAACCTCGCTCGCTAAGCAGCGGTTTCAATCCTCCGGAGCGCGGGCGTCCCGCCCGCATCGGGGATAACTCCAAAGCGGGCGGGACGCCCGCGCTCCGGGCTTTCGACAGGTAGCCCAATCGACCCGATCTACCTCGACCGCAGAGTTCGCGGCGGCGCGGCGGAAAAGGCGGCAACGGGAGCTGGCCGAGCCATTCCGCTCGCCGGCAAGCCCGTAGAATGGAATGACGCCTTGAGGAGACAAACGCTGGAAAGGAGTCGCCATGAACCGGATTGTCGTGGTGCTGGCGCTTGGGGTCGGCGGGTGCAAGTCGCTGGAGTCGGTCACTGTGGTCGGCAGTGCCTATGTCGAGACGGACAGGCCCGAGGGCAAGGCTGTCGCCAAGATCGAGATTCGCTACACGCCACCAGGCAACACTTCCCGAACCGCCGAGGGCACCGCTGCCAAGGACCGGCAAACCACCAAGGACGCTGCGCCTCCTCAACCCCCCGCACAACCGGCGAAGAAGCGCGCCCCTGCCAATGAGAATAAAAGCGATCCTGTAAAGACCAACCGAGAGACTCCTACCAGGCCAACCCAGGCTCCGCGCAAGAGCGCCGGCAACGCTCTGCTGGAATGGCTGTGGCCCGCGCCCGCAGCGACACTCGCGCCGCCGCTGTGATTCCCCCGTGAGCTTTGTGGCGCTGAGGAAGAGTCCCCGCGCTGTAAATGTCTCAGGCCAGAATGCCGTTGATGACCGAGCCGGTGCTGATCGGCAGCGGCCGGTTGAGCGGGTCGCGTACCTCGGTATGCGGGTCGATGCCGAGCAGGTGGAACAGTGTTGCCGACAAATCCTCCGGCCGAACCGCGTCCTGGGCCGGGTAAGCGCCGATGCGGTCGCTCGCGCCGTGGACGTGACCACGCCGCACCCCACCACCTGCCATCAAGACGGTGTAGCATTGCGGCCAGTGATCGCGGCCGGCCATGTTGTTGATGCGCGGCGAGCGACCGAACTCACCCGCCCACAAAACCAATGTTTCGTCGAGCAGACCGCGGCTGTCGAGATCTTCGAGCAAAACCGGCAGGGTGTGGTCGGTGATCGGCAGCAGGTAGCGATCGAGCACCGGGTACATCGGGTTGTTGTTGAAGCCGTGCGTATCCCAGCCGCCGGAGACGAAACTCTGCCCGCCGATGCTTGCCGCGAAGTAGACGGTGACGAAGCGCACCCCGGCTTCGACGAGGCGGCGCGCCAGCAGGCAGCCCTGGCCGTAGGTGGTGCGGCCGTAGCGCTCGCGCATCGCGGTCGGCTCGGACGACAGGTCGAAGGCGCGGCGGAAGGTCGGCGAGGTGAGCATTGTCAGAGCGCGCTGGTAATGGGCGTCGAGGCCGCGAGCGCGCGGCGAAATATCGAGTAGTCGCGCCTCGCGGTCGAGAAGGGCCATCACCTCGCGACGGTTCTCCAGGCGTTGCGGGCTGAGGTTCGCGGGCAGGCTCAACTCGGGCAGGCGGAAGTCGGCGGCGTTGGGATCCTGGCCAATGAAGAACGGGTCGTGCTGCTGGCCGAGGAAGCTGGCGTGCTGCCCCGGCGTGATCGAGCCGTCGGCGATGACGTGCGGATAGCTGACGAAGGTCGGTGTGCCGCCGGTCGCTGGGGCGAAGCGATCGACGACGCTGCCGTAGGCGGGGAACAGGTCGCGGGTATCGCGCAGGCGCTGATCGTCGATGGCCGGGGCGAAGCCGGTGAGGCTGTAATAGCCGGCGGAGTTGTGGTTGCGCATCTCGTGGCGGACGCTGCGGACGAGGGTAACCTTGTCCATGACGCGCGCCATGCGCGGCAACTTCTCAGTGACGACGATGCCCGGAGCGCTGGAGCGAATGGGCCGATACTGGCCACGGACCTGCTCCGGGGCGTCGGGCTTCATGTCGAAGGTGTCAAGGTGGCTCGGGCCGCCATACTGGTGCAGGAAGATAACGGACTTGGCCCGGGCGCGGCGCCGGCCTTCGCCGGCCTGAAGCAAGTCCGGCAGCAGCGAGCCGAGCAGACCGAGGCCGCCGATCTGAAGCAACCGGCGGCGACTCAAGCCCCGGTGTGCCTGTCGTCCATTCACCGAGCCGTCTTGCATGGTCCCAGCACCCCCAAACAACTTCGCGTGACTGACAATCGCTTGTGGGCTGTCATTTCTGTAGCAACGCCCACAGCACATCTTCCAGCGCCAGTTAGCAATCATCAAGCCGATATTCGCAAGGACCGGCAGGTATGCAGGTAACTCTCTTCCAGACGCACCGGAACGGCCAGATCAAGTCTCAGCCACAGCGGCATCACCGGCAGGGGTTTGCCCAACTTTAGCGTCTCGGGCCAGACCTCGACGCGCGGCTTCTTCCGGACAGTCACAGGCCGGTACGCCACGGCATAGAGCCCGGTCGGGGATTTCCACGCGGGGCGACGGCTTTTCACTTCAAGGAGGGTAAATATCTCGTCATGCAGGTTGGCGGAGCGCGACGTCACAACATCGACGATCACCACCCCGATTCCGTGCTTGACATAGCTGGCGCATTTGGCTGCGAAGGTCCGCCGCGTCTCGGCGCGGTCCTTATTGGCGGGACTAACGAGTTCGATGGCGGCACGCAGCTCGGCGCCGTCGCGATCCTGGTAGACGCGCACCTCAATGGCTTCCAGGTGAGCAAAACTCACCTCCACGTTTAATTTCGGGCGCGGCGGCGAATAACCCGCGGTGGCCGTTTCCTGGCTCTCCGGAACGGTGGGCGGCGTGTGCTCCAGGGTGGCCACGTCGATTTCCATTTCCGGGCCGATACTGACCTCCGGAACGGCGAAGTAGTCGCGCGGCAAGGTGTCCAGATTCAGCTGCTGCACGATGCACATGGCCCAGCCGTGATGGAATCCCTCCCAGGGGTGCGGGCCGGACAGTGGCGGATGGAAATGGTCAAGCAGCGGCATAGTTCACCCATTCACGCGCTCTCGCGGGGGAGGCGCATCTCGCCACTGAAGATGCCGGTCACCATGCCGATCGGGAACAGCGCGACAATGACTTCCCCTCCGGTTGCGGGCGCGAGAATCGCGTAGGATTCGTGGGTGACCTTCCGAATGTACCTCAGACCGCTCCCCCGAACTGTAACGACCCGGTTGTCCCGCAACAGGACAGTGAACTCCTTGACCCCATCGTTTGGGATGCCATAAGCGACGTAACTGGCAACGATTTCCGTGGGACAGACCTCGGCGCTCGTGCCGACGAGATCAGGAGGCACCTCCGCCTCAGCGACGAACTCGCCGACCATCTGACAGTCAACAGTGGCGTTGAGATCTTGTGCCATGAGCCTTCACCTCACCAGCAGCGACTGTTGGGCAATCATCGCCTCATTGTACCAGAACTGAACCCAGTGCAATCCTGGGGCCGGGAAGAGGCATTTCCGTAGCCGAAAAGTCACCCCCAAGATCGCCAGCGGATCGTTGACCAACGGGAGGGTCCACGAGGGCGTGCGAAACACGATTTGGTCTGTGTCTGCGTGATGGATTTCGATGCGCCCGTCCGCGGGGCCACGACACTCCGTCAGTTGCAGAAACGCGCACAGCGCGTCCTGGACAAACGGAAAGGGCGGCGTTCGCGACGAGCGAAGGGTATTGATGAGCCGGACAAGTGTCGTACGGTGCGGCTCGTCTGGGTCGGTCTGCACATCCTCGCAGAGGATCAGATAACGGACGACAGGATGAACCGGGCTCATCACGCCCCCTCCACGGTCATTTTCGTAGCAAGAACTCCTTCGAGTTCAACAGCGCCCAGAGGACGTCTTCCAGCGCGGACCGCCGGTCCACCGCGCTCTCGACTCGCGCCACTAGCGCTGACCGCTCTGCCTCAGTCGGCAGTCGGCACACGCTCGCCAGGAACAACTCCTCGATGATCTGCCGATTCGACCGCCCCGCCTTGAGTAATCGACCCAGGCGATTGTCCGGCTCGCTGACGGCCCGATTGACAAGCCCGCCGGTTAGCAATTGCAGCGCCTGGGCCATCGTCGTGTTGTCGTTGCGCTCGCAATCGCAGTTCAGCAGCCGCTCCGGCTTGCCGAAGACACGCAGGAACTTGAAGCCGTCGCTCAGGCTCTCCTTGCGGCGAGCGATCGGCATCCCCGGCAGTTGCGTCGCGCGCAGGCCAACCGGGTAACCGTCGAACTCGACCGGCACGCCTGTCACTCGCGTAACGGCGTCCAGCAGCGGCTCGGCCGGCAGCGAGCGGATCAGCCCGCGCGCGAAGTTCGTCTCGTCGTCCTCATTGGTCACATTGGGGATTGCCGAAAG
>WNGB01020531.1_pt1 | contig 10595 bp, 8 predicted proteins | sample 5400681 | NCBI WGS metagenome assembly WNGB01 (sample SAMN13153367, study PRJNA577476) | soil metagenome | isolation source: 115 cm soil or saprolite under grassland replicate 2 | place: USA:California | collected 2016-06-15 | reverse complement strand
GTGCCGTAGGGCCTGAAACGTACCGATCGGTACACCAAACTGTTTTCGAGTCTTGGCGTAATCGACGGTTGCCGCGAGCGTGGCGTCCAGCGCGCCCACGGCCTCGGCACACAGCGCAGCCACGCCGACGTGCCAGGCGCCGGCGAGAGCCGGCCGGGCCCCTCCCTCCGGGCCCAGCCTGTCACCGGCGCTCACGCGCACCTCCCGCAGTGTCACGTCGGCCGCGCGATGTCCGTCGAGCGTTGGATAGGCAATCACGGAAACTCCGGGCGCGCGCGGATCGACCACGAACAGCGAGATACCCGCGATGTCGTTGATCGCGCCGCCAGTGCGCGCCGACACCAGGAGGTGGTCGGCGGTTGGGGCGTTCGGTACGACCGCCTTGTGACCGGAGAGCTGGTAACCGCCGGCCACCCGCGTCGCCGAAGTGCCGACATAGGCCAACTCGTAACGTGCCCCGGCCTCATCATGGGCGGGCACCGCGATCCGTTCGCCGGCCGCCAGGGCGGGCAGCAGCGACCGCCGCTGTTCAGGGGAGCCCAGGTCGCGCACGAGGCGCGTGGCCAAGATGGCGCTCGACAGAAACGGTTCCACCAGCAGCGACCGGCCGAACGCGGTCATCGCCGTCAAGATGTCGACGGGCGTCCCGCCCGTGCCCCCGTCCTCCTCGGGAATCTCGAGCCCGAGTAGACCGAGATCGGCCAGCCCGGTCCAGACCTGACGGCTCCAACCCTGGGGCGACCGCAAGATGTCCCGACGTTGTTCGAACGAGTAGTGCTGAGCGAGGTACCGCTCGAGGTTGTCGGCGAACAACGCTTGGTCTTTGTCGAGCTCGAAATCCAAGCCGCCACTCACATCCCGAGAAGCGTGCGGGCGACGATGTTCCGCTGAATTTCGTTCGATCCGCCGTAGATGCTGGTCTTGCGAGTCTTGCAGTGATGGGCGGCAAGTGGTGGCGCGTAAGAGGGGCCGGTGATGGCCTCGACGTCCCCACGCTCGAAAGCGTCGATTTGCACCGGCAGCGCATAGGGACCCACAGCCTGCATCATGAGCTCGGCCAGCGACTGCTGAATCTCGCTACCCTTGATCTTGAGCAACGACGCCTCGGCTCCCGAGCCGGCGCGCGCTGGCGCGGTCAGCAGGCGCAGATTGGTGATCGCCAAAGCCGTTAGCTCAATTTCGACCTCCGCAACCTTGGCGGCGAAACGCGGATCGTCGATCAGGGGGGCGCCATTCTTTTGTTCCTGCGTCGCGATCCGTTTCAGGCGGGCGAGCTCGCGTTTGGACCCACCCACGCCGGCGATATTGGTGCGCTCGTGGCCGAGCAGGAACTTTGCATACGTCCAGCCGCGGTTCTCCTCGCCCACGAGGTTCTCGACTGGCACGCGCACGTCGTCGAACCAGACCTCATTCACTTCGTGACGGCCGTCCATGGTGATGATGGGCCGGACGGTCACTCCCGGCAACTTCATGTCGATCAGCAAGAACGAGATCCCTTCCTGCGCCTTGGCGGCGGGATCTGTACGGACCAGGCAGAAGATCCAACTGGCGTGCTGTGCGAGCGTGATCCAGGTCTTTTGTCCGTTGACCACAAAATGGTCGCCGTGTTTTTCGGCGCGGGTCCTGAGCGACGCCAGGTCAGAGCCCGCCCCAGGCTCGGAATAACCCTGGCACCACCAGTCTTGACCCGAGACGATCCGCGGTAAGAACCGCTGCCGCTGGGCGCCCGTACCGAAAGTCATGATGACAGGCGCCACCATCTTCAAACCGAAGGGGAGTTGCACCGGTGCCCCCCCAACCGCGCACTCCTCTTCGAAGAGGTACTGCAAGACCGGGGTCCACCCCGTCCCGCCGTATTCCTTGGGCCAGGACGGAGCTCCCCATCCCTGGCTATGTAGGGTCTGCTGCCAATCCGTCAGCTCATGCGGCGAAGGGTGCCGCCCGTCGAGCATCTTGGCGCGCGTGGCCGGAGGCACACGCGTGCGGACGAAGTCGCGAACCTCGCTACGAAATGCCTCCTCCGCCCGAGTAAAGTCGAGGTTCATCTTCTTCAGAGACACGCCTCCCAGAGAGGGGAGGGTGGGCCGCAAAGTATCTCCGTATTGACCATTGGTCAACGAGGGAGGTCGCTCGACCGCCGGTTCTCGGCCGCGGGGCGCCCGGCCCAGGATCTTTCCCCCTTGTTGACCAGAGGTTAGTGCCGCACCATGGGATGAGGGATGAAGCCCGGACGGTTGGTCTTGGTCTTGGCGCTTTGGCTATCGACCGGACCGGCCTACGGCAACGGCGCGTTTCCCGATTCGCAAGCGGTGCTGACCCCTGAGGATCGGCCGCTCGAGATCCTGCTGTCGACAAACTTCGGCGTGATCAGATCGGACGACGGCGGTGCGAAATGGACGTGGTCGTGTGAGCAGGACCCGAATGGCATGCGCAACCTGTATCAGCTCGGGCCCGCGCCCCGGCACCGCTTGTTCGCTCGCGACTCGGGCGGATTGGTGTTCACCGATGACCTCGGCTGCAATTGGACCGTGGCGACCGGCGCACTCGCCGGCGCCGTGATCTCGGATGCGTTTCCCGATCCAACCAACGCGGAGCGCGTACTAGCGGTCGCCGCGCCGCTCGGGGGCACGGGTGGCAGCTATCGTGTGCTCGAGTCGTCGGACGGCGGAACGACGTTCACCGATGTTCTCTATACGGCGGCGTCTGGTGACACGGTGAGTGGCGTGGAAATCTCGCGCTCCAATCCGGACGTTGTCTATCTCGTGATCTCGAAGGGAGCGAATCTCGAGCCGACGCTGGCCGTCTCCGTCGATCGGGGAATGACGTGGCAAGAGCACGATCTAGTCGCCGCGTTGGGCACGGGGAGCGTGTTGCTCATCGCCGTGGACCGAGTGGATCCGCAGCGCGTATTCCTGCAGGTGAACGGCGCGACCGCCAATGTGCTCGCGGTCGTCGACGGCGGTGGCGCGGTCGTGACGACGCCGCTCAGCCTCGAAGCAGGCTTCATGAGCGGATTCCTGCAGACGGAAGCGGGCGCAATTTTGGTCTCCGGTTTGGTCGGAGCCGATCCCATGCTCTATCGCTCACGTGATGGCGGTCGCACGTTCGCGGCTTTGCCCGCTCCGCCGACGCTGTGGGGCCTATCGGAGCGCGCCGGAACGATATTCGGCGCGGCTCGGACCGGCTCGCCGTTCGCGATCGCGACGTCTGTCGATCAGGGATCCACCTGGCAGCCGCTCATGCGTTACGCCGACGTCCACACCGTCGCCGCTTGTGCTCGGATCGCATGCGAGGACGTATGCCTGCGACAGGCGAGCCTCGAGCTGTGGTCCGAGCAGACATGTTCGCCGCCCGCTCCTCCCGACGGTTCCAGCGACGATGGCGGCTCACGAGACGACATGGACAAAAAGTCCGGCTGCGGGTGCGCGCTGGCGGGCCCGCCAGCTCCCGTCACGCTGACGCTGCTGACGCTGGCGGTGCCGATTGCGGTCCGACGCATGCACAGGCGGGCTCGCTGAGTTCCGGCCTTCGCACGCGCGCCGCCCGACGGTCACACGTCGTCGAACAGCGATGGCTCCAGCTTCTGGTTGGGGCGGACGTTCGCGTATTCGTAACGCTCCAACAGTCCCTGACGATCGAAGACCTCGATTCCGACCGGAACAGCGAGCTTGGGGTCGATGCAGATGACCGTGCGCTCTGCGTAAAGACCTTTGGCTCCCGGCGGCGCCGCATACTCGATGCAGTAACGGCCACCGCTGTCGAAACCGCGATCGCGGCGGGTGTGGCCGCCTTGCGCCGCCCCCTTGCGCAGATCGCTGTCGAACAAGCTCAGCGCTGGGCCAAAACCCAGATCCATGACCGGGTGATTGGTATCTTTGCGCGCCAACTTGCCCCCGACGTCGATCCACAACGAGGTGATGCTCAACAAGCCGCCCTCTCGAACCAGCATCTCCGCGGGCCGATGGTCTTCTCGCCATGACAGACGCCGACCGGCTTTGGGGCCGGCCACGTAGTCGAGGCGGAGCGCACGCGGCGACGGCCTGACGGCCACCTCGATGGTCTGCGCGGGCAGAAGCTCACCGCCGACGCGCTCCTGCTTGACGAGCCGCGCGCGATACGCGCCCAACGAGCGGACGCCGTCCCATCCCAGAGCGATCAGGTGATCCGGCGGCACGGCGCGCAGGCGTTCTGCCAGCTTCGGGCCGGAGAGCTCCCGCAGCTCCGTCAGGCTGGGCCTGACGGGATCCGCTGTTGCCATGCTGGTGGCGATGGCGGTGGTCACCGCGACACCGCCGCCGACGACGAGAAAGAAGAGCGGAACCCCAAGGACTCTCATCGACATGTCAGCCAAAGTAGAGGCTGGTTGACCAGACGTCAATAGTATGCTGATCAGCAATAAACTCACTATTGACTATTGGTCAGGTGCCCGCTATACGTGCAAAGTACCGGCCTGAGTTGGTGCAGGGGACGCATGACCCCGGAGGACAGCGGAGATGATCAAGCCTGTCAAGTTGGGTTTGTTGTGGTGTCAGGCATTCGCTCTCTCGATCGGGTGCGCCGGGGTAAAGGGCGGCGTCAGCATAGGGCCTGATGCAGGTCCCACCGGGTCGGGGTTGGGGTCGGGGGGCGGCCAAACGGGCGCGGGTGGGAGCTCAGGCATCCCCCCGGTCATCGTAGGAGACGCCGGACCGAGATGTGATACCGCAACGGGCATGTGTGCCCCTCTGGACGCCGCGGCCTGCGGTTACTTCAAACCGCCGGTCGACAGACTGCCTCCGGATGTCCTCATCGTGCTCGATCGGTCTTTGTCCATGGAGGGACAGGTGCTTCCTCCCGGGTTCGGTCCCGCCGAGCTCGCCCTCTGTCTCCTGCTCAACAACTGTCCCGTGACCGCCTCCAGGTGGGTGACCATGGTCGGCGCCCTCAATGCCTCGGTGATGGCCAGCGCCGGTTCCGTCAACTACGGGCTCAAGTTGTTTCCCACCGACCTCACGTGCGGAGTCACGGATGGCGTGGCGGTTCCCATCGCGCCCAACAACTTCGCAGCGATGAACAGCGCCATGGCCATGACCCAGCCGGGCGGATTCACGCCCACCGCCGCGGCTCTGGCCAGCGCCGGCCGATACTTGATGACCCTGACGCGGCCAAACCCGCGGTTCGTCCTGCTCGCGACCGACGGTGAGCCCACCTGCGGCGCCGGGGGCGACACGATGACCAGCGATGCGCAAGCCGCGATTGACGCCGTTACCAGCCTGGCGGCCGCGGGGATCCCGGTTTACGTGATCGGCATTGCCACGGCAGGGGTGGCCGACATGACGTTGAGCGCGATGGCGGTCGCGGGCGGTAAACCGCGCAATGGCAACCCGTCGTATTACGCGGTTCAGAACGCGGCCGATCTCAGCGCCGCGCTAGCCGCGATCGGCAAAGCTGTCGCGTCGTGCACCTTCACGGTGACGCCGCCCCCTCCGCCCGCCGATCCCACCAACGTGGCCGTGGATGCAAACGGGATGAGGGTGCCCGAGAACGATACCGACGGCTGGCGATGGGGGGCCAACATGACCACCATCGAGATAACCGGAAGCTGGTGCACCCGAATTCAATCGGGAGAGATTACCAACGTGCAAACCATCTTCGCCTGCGAGGGGATCGTCATCGAATGACGCGGTCGGGCCGGTGAGCTTCCCCGACCTTTATCTATCGAAGCCGGGCGTCAGCATCCCGGCCACACGTGTCGACAACGGCGAGATCATCCGCCGTGTTCGCGCGCGCTTCAGAGGGACAGACCAACAGTTCGTGCCGATCGCGTCTGCCATCGAACATGTGTTCGGTCTGTGCAAGACGCGGCAGCGGTTCCTGGAGCCAGACGAACGCGAAGGCATCATCGGCGACTACGGCGTCGCCGCTGCGAAACACTGCCTCGAGGTCAACGACGTCTCGCTGGACGAGATCGACCTCGTGATCGGCGGCGGCATCGCACGCCAGTACTTCGAGCCGGCCACCGCCATGGAGGTCGCGGCCAAGCTCGGGCTCAAGCGAACGCACGCGTTCGACGTGACCGCGGCCTGCGTCGGACATCTGGAAGCGATTCAGGTCGCCGCCGGCTACCTGGCCCTGCACGACAACTATCGCACCGCGCTGGTGTTCACGTCCGAGCTGTCGGGCCCGTTTCTGAGCTACGACATCCAAACCGTCCGCGACTTGGCGCTCAAGACCGCGGGCCTGACGATCGGCAACGCGGCGACGTGCGTTCTGCTGCGCGCCAAACCGTTTCCCGGCGGCGGGATCCGACTCAAGGCAATCAACACGTTCAGCGCGCCGGACCACTGGCACCTGTGTCAGGTCCCGATCGGCGGAACCCTGGTGTCGTCATCCGTCGAGCTGATGCGGCTCGGTAAGTACATTCCGCCCTGGCTGAAAGAACGTCTCGGCATGCTGGGTCTCAAGCCCGACGACATCGACCACTACGTCTTTCACCAACCAAGCGAAATCATGGTGCGAAAGATCTTGGAGGACATCGGGGTCGACCCCGCAAGAGGTGTCTACACGCACGCGCTCTTCGGCAACACGGCCAGCGCCAGCATCGGCGTGACGTACAACCAGTTGCTCCAGGAACGGAACCTACGGTCCGGCGACAAGCTGGTGTTGGGTAGCGCGGCTGCCGGCTATTCGATGGTGATGGCGACGGGGGAGTGGACGGGGTCCTCGCCCTGATTCGCGGATGAACCTGGCCGAGGAGATTGTTGCAGTAAGTAGCCGCACACTCGCGCTTCGCGCGAGAGCGGCTAGACTAGGAGATTGTTGCAGTAAGTAGCCGCACACTCGCGCTTCGCGCGAGAGCGGCTAGCTGCGCAGAGTCTTGGGCGGCAGCTTCACGTCGCGGTGACGGGTTCGACGGACCATGATGTTTGCTAGACGCGCCGAACGCGGCTCGGCCTGCAGGGTCCGCTCCAACAGCGCGCGGAATCCCGCGAGCAGAAGATCGCGCAGGTCTTCGTGCCTGAGATCCGGGGACGCGATCCACTCGAGGCAAACCCCCTCCACCATGACCATCCAGGCGCGGAGCGCCGTGCGCAGCAAGGGGGGTGACTCGGAGAGGCCGAGATTCTCCAAGAGGTGGCGCATCACCGCCGCGCGGTGCTCTTCCAGCACGCCATACACCTCCGGCGCGATGGCGCCGCCACTGCGACAGAAGGCGACGTACATAGCGCCGTTCTCTTTGGCGTACTTCATATGGGCGTCGAGCGACGCGGCCAGACGAGCGGTGGGCGGAAGCGCCGGATCGGGCGCGGTCACGCGACGAAGCTGAAGCGACATGGCCCGAATCGTCTCGACGTAGAACTCCCGCTTGCTACGGAAGTAGTGGAACAAAAGCCCCTTCGAGACTCCGGCCGCCACCGCAACTTCGTCGATCGAAACGTCATCGTAGGAATGGCTGGCGAAGAAGTGTTTACCGAACTCGAGTAGCTGAAGTTTCCGCTCGTCGATCTCCAGCCGGAGGCGCGTCCCGCTCTGTCGCGGCGCCCCACCAACCAGGGAGCCATCCTTCGCGCTGATCGCTCGCTTGTCCTTTTTACTTTTCTTCATTTGTATTGTGCCGCCAGCGCAGACAAAAGTGCGCGCACAATAACATCAGCGGTCATCGCTCCGCTACAGGACCGCCGGCTCGACGAGGATGGTCGACTCGTGAGGGCATTCCCTCAGCAGATAGTCAGCAAAAACCGTCGCTTGACGATCACTATTGACCGGTGGTCAATGGCATGGCAAGACTACCGGGAGCTCCACTCCTCGTTGCTAGCCGGAGGTAACTGTAAATGGCACGGATTGTAGCTGGAATATTGCTGCTGATGCCGTTGATGCCGGCGTGCAACGGAGACATCGGAGAGGTCTCGCCTGCCACCGGGAGTGGAGGCGCCGGCCTAGCGGCGGGCGGCGGTCCTCCTGGAGGTGGAGGTGCGGTCGGCGGTAGCAGCGGAGGAACGATGGCAGGCGGCGGCGGTGCGCTCCCCTGTGACGTCGCCTCGGTGCTTCGGACGAAGTGCCAGACTTGCCATGGAACCACGCCGCTCAGCGGCGCTCCCATGCCGCTCGTGACCTATGCGGATACCCAGGCCCCCGGAGTCGCGAACTCGTCCCTGCCGATCTGGCAGGCGATGCAAACGCGCGTGCATAGCACCACCATGTCCGTGATGCCCCCGCGCGGGCAGACGGCCCTGACCGCCGCGGAGCTCACTTCCCTCGATGGGTGGTTCGCAGCCGGTGCGCCGGCCGGCACCCAAACCTGTCCGGGCGTTGGTACGGGTGGCACGACGGTCGTCACTGGACCGGGGCGAGCGGCATCGGGCCGCAATTCCTTCCCTGCACGCCAAACCACACCATGCTGGCCCACGCGGAGGGTTCGCTGACCACCAAGTACCGGGTGCCGAACCCCACCAACGACTCCTATGTTTGTTTCAACTTCAAATCCCCGTTCGCACCCGGAGAACAAGCGATCGCGGCCGCGCCCATCATCGATGATGAGCGGGTCATCCATCACTGGATCCTCTACGGCGTGAACACGCCGGTGACGGATGGTTCCATCGCCACCGGGACGCTTGGGTGCGCGGCGACCACACTGTCGGCAATACACGTGTCGGGATGGGCGCCCGGCGGGGGCAACTCGGTGTGGCCGTCAGACGTGGGGCTGGTGCTCGATTACCCGTCCTTCATGTTGCAGATTCACTACAACAACCAGCGCTATGCCGACGCCGCCGATGCCAGCGGTATCGCGTTCTGCACCACCAACACACCCAGGGCCAACGCCGCCGGCATCGTCCCGCTCGGCAACATGACGTTCACTATTCCGGCCAACGCCAACGACTACGCCGTCAACAGCAGCTGCACGAATCTGGCACTCGACGGGACGACGCCCATGACGGTGATCAGTACCTCGCCGCACATGCACCTGCTCGGAACTGGTTTCCGTACGCAACACATGCGCGGTGGAACCAACATGGGTGACCTGTCGAACATCCCAATTGGGACCTGGAGCTTCGACAGCCAAATACATTATCCGGTCGACCGGCGACAAGTGCTTCCAGGCGACACGCTCCGTACCACCTGCTACTTCGACAATCCCAGCCCTACGCCGGTTAGCTTCGGGACGAAAACCACCGACGAGATGTGCTTCGATTTCATCACCGTCTTTCCCTACGCCGCCGCCAACAAGCACTGCACGGGGTTGTTTTAGAAACAAACTCGCAGAAAGGTTCTTTGACATGTCGGTCGCTCGCACCTCCGAAGTCTCAGCACCCCGCCACATCCGAGGCGGCAGCTTCCTCATCGAGGACACCGCCATCGACGAAATGTTTACTCCGGAGGATCTGACCGACGATCAGCGGATGATTGGCGAAACCGCGGCCAACTGGATGAAGAAGGACGTTCTGCCTGCTGTTCCCGCGATCCTGAAGCTCGACTATGAGACCTTGCGCGCCCTGATGCGTAAGGGGGGCGAGCTGGGACTTCTGGGCATCGAGATACCAGAGGCATACGGCGGCCTGGGCCTGGACAAAGTGTCGGCGACCGTCGCGTTCGACAACATCGCACGCGACGCCAGCTTCAGCGTCACGTACATGGCCCACACCGGCATCGGCACCTTGCCGATCCTCTACTTCGGCACCGAGGCGCAGAAGCGGCGGTATCTGCCCAAGTTCGCTTCCGGCGAATGGATCGGCGCCTACTCGCTGTCCGAGGCGTCGTCGGCGTCGGATGCCCTGAACGCCAAGGCCCGGGCCGTGCTGTCCCCCGACGGAAAGCATTGGATTCTGAACGGCGAAAAGATGTGGCTGACGAACGCCGGTATCGCCGATGTCTACACGACCTTCGCCAAGGTCGATGGCCAGCATTTCACGGCCTTCATCGTCGACAAAGGAAGTCCGGGGGTGAGCCTCGGCCCGGAAGAAAAGAAGACAGGCATCAAGGGTTCATCGACGCGGCCGTTGATCCTCGCGGATGCGCAGATCCCGCGCGAAAACGTGCTCGGCGAGATTGGCCAAGGGCACAAAATCGCCTTCAACGTCCTCAACATTGGTCGCTTCAAGTTGGGCGTGGGGTGCACCGGTGGATCCAAGCTGGCCGTCGAATCGGTGGTCGAGTACGCCCGAGGCCGGACGGCGTTCGGCCGTCCCATCTCCGACTTCGGCCTCATTCGGCACAAGATCGGCGAGATGGTGATTCGCGCCTACGTGGCGGAATCGGCGGTGTACCGGACGGCGGGAATGATCGATCGCAACCTCGACGGCGTCGATCCGCAGGACCGGCAAGGGTACCTCAAGCGCATCGAGGAGTACGACGTCGAGTGCTCGATGATCAAGGTCTGGTGCTCGGAGACGCTAGACTATGCCGTCGATGAAGCCGTCCAAATCTACGGCGGCGCCGGCTTCGTCGAGGACTATCCCGCGGAACGGCGTTGGCGGGACGCGCGCATCAACCGGATTTTCGAGGGCACGAACGAGATCAACCGGCTGCTGGTGCCGGGACGCCTGTTGCGTCGGGCAATGCGAGGCGAGTTGCCGATCTTCACGAGAATGGCCGACGCAATCGAAAGTCTGTCCAGCGTC
>WNGB01030522.1_pt1 | contig 10597 bp, 11 predicted proteins | sample 5400681 | NCBI WGS metagenome assembly WNGB01 (sample SAMN13153367, study PRJNA577476) | soil metagenome | isolation source: 115 cm soil or saprolite under grassland replicate 2 | place: USA:California | collected 2016-06-15 | reverse complement strand
TCGCGGCTGGGCTCAGGGCTCGCGACCTCAAGGTGCGCACCCGAGTCGAGGTCGGCAGCGGGGCAGCCAAGGGCATCCTCGACGTGGCCGAGCGCGAGGCGCCCGACCTTATCGTCATGGCGACTCACGGGCCGGGCCGGGTCGAGCGTATGCTGCTCGGGAGTGTCGCAGACAAGATAGTCCGCGCGTCAGAAGAGCCGGTGCTCGTGGTCCCCGTGCGGCACTAGGGACCTTCGGCCGGGGAGGCGCGCGATAAGACCCCGCAGCCCCGCTACCGGAGGACGGTGGCCGTGATGAACACCTCATCGCCGAACTCCCCCTCGTCCAGGATCTGAAGTCGCTCCGGTAGGAACCGATAAAGCTGGAGGGCGCCGAAGGTGGGCGGCGTAGGATCCTTGGCGGGCGCACGGCGTAGGAGGTCTCCGTAGCGCGGGAAGCGTGCCGCGTAGAGCTCACGCACCTGGCGGGCAGCGTCCCCGTGTATGAGCGCACCGCTGCCGAACAGCTGCAGGCCGGCATGTGGGTCGCCCCACGGCTGGTGGCTGTCGAAGACCGCGACTGCCATGTGGGGCACGCGTGTCAGATTGTGGCAATGGACCGATTCGGGATGGGAAAGGAAGTAGAGAGCCAGGTCGCGGCTGAAGCAGAAAAAGGCAGTGTTGATGTGCACCGTCCCAGCTTCGTTGCGGGTGGCCATGGAGCACAGGGTATTGGCCGCAAGAATGCGAGCCACGGAGGCGTGGAGCCGGTCGCCGTCGTAGCCAACTGCGTGCAGGGTGGCGTTCATGGCTACGGCATGGGCATCGTCGGGAGGGCGTGGCGGGGAAGCGCCACATCAGTCGCTGCGACCCCCCTCTTCGAGAAACACGCCTTGGCTCACACCTGCACCTGCCGCCCAGTGCTGGATGCTGCGGCCGCGCAGGCAGCCCTGCGTTCCGGCACCAGGCGCGGCTCGGCGCCGAGCCAGTAGAGGCCGTTTGCCATGATGCAGAACCCCGTTGCAGCGAACCAGACCATGGCAGCGCCAACGAAACCGGTGAACAGCAGCCACCACGGGCTGTGCACTAGGGAGAGGATCGACGCCGCGGAGATGTTGATCCCGACTGCCAGGTAGATGCGCCGCTCCAGGTACCAGCGGTCGGTCTGCATGAAGTAGAGGTTGCCCGGCGTGGGTCCGCTCCGGCCCAGCATGGGGGTGAACCCGAACAACCGGAGGACGTTGCCGACAATGCAGAAGCCGGTCAGAGCGACGTTGATCGAGACGACCCCCACCACGATGATCCCCAGGGCCCAGAGCGGTCGATACCACGCCGCCAGCGCCGTGCAGGCCAGCAGGACGAGCCCGGCGATCAGCCAGACCGTCCTCTCGATGTACCACCGATCGGTGGGGACAATGTAGATGCCGGAGCGCAGTGCCATTGCTCCTACGATATTGCCGGAACGGGACCGACGCCAGACCCGCACGCCTTGAACGCCGCTCCGGGCCTATTGCCTCCGCGCGGCGCCGACCGGTTTCGCCGCCTGGGCCGCCTGGCGGAATTCCTCGAGCGCACGGGTGTGCTCAGTGTACTCGCTTCGCCCTGCCTTCATCTCCGCTTCGTAGTGGCTCAGGAACCCGGCCGAAGCGGCAGCGAGCGCAGTGTCGTCCTTGCGCCACCGTGCGACCGTACCGCGTACCAGGTACCCGAACAGATGGCCGGGATTCCGGCTCAGGATCGTATCCGCCAGTGCGCGCGCCCCTTCAGCATCGCCGGTGTGCACCTTGAGAAGCGCGGCGTGATAACGGGCGTCCGCATCCAGCATGGGTAACTGTGCGTACGCCATGAGCGCCATAGGCGTGAAGCGGGTGACGGTGCTCTCGTCGCCCGATTCCGCCGCCCGCATGATCCGGTTGTACAGCCGATCGAAGCGCTCGCGGGGAGACATCTGACGGATGTCCGGTGGCGTCTCCGCTCCGGCCGATGGCTGAGCCGCCACAGCATCGGTAACCGAGGAGGCTGGGCCGGTCCCCTTTCGCACCAGGAGGATGAGGACCAGGCCGAGCAGCGCGGCTCCGGCCGCGCCGATCGCCCAGAGGGGCCGGCGGCTCGGGACTGCGGCTGTGCTCGCCAGTCCCGCCGCCGCGGCGCCGCACTGACCGCAGAACCGCGCACCGGCGGCAACACTGGCGCCACACGCCGGGCAAGGAACGGTAGAGGGAGCAGTCACGCGGAAAGAGTCCTTTCCATGAACCTCGGCCGGGACGCGTCAACAGATCCGGGGTAGTTGATCACCCGGAAGCAGGTCGACGATGCGGGTGCCGCCGAGAGCGGTGGCGAGCGCGACCAGGCCGGGATGTTCCGGCACGACCCGCCCGATGCGGACCGAGCCGGCGCCGAGCGGATGGCTGGCGAGGGCGGCCAGGGCCGCGGAGGCCTCTGGCTCCGGTACGAACGCAACCAGGATGCCCTCGTTCGCGACGTACAGCGGGTCGAGGCCAAGCATCTCGCACGCCGCCGCGACATCCGTGGGCACTGGGAGCGCGGCTTCGTCGAGCAGCACGCCAACTCCGGACGCGGTGGCGATCTCCGTGAGCGCGCTCGCGACCCCACCCCGGGTCGGGTCCCGCAGGGCGTGCACCTCGTCCCCCAGCGCGGTGCGGAGCCGCTCCACCAGAGGGATCAGGCAGGCAGTGTCGCTGGTGATATCGGTGTCGAACGCGAGGCCCTCGCGGGCGGCCATGATGGCCATGCCGTGGCGACCGATCGGTCCGCTCACGATGACGGCGTCACCGATGCTGGCGCGGTCCGGGGCCGGCCGGAAGTCCGGGTCGAGCAGTCCGATGCCGGTGGTATTGATGAAGATTCCGTCCGCTTTGCCTCGTTCGACTACTTTGGTATCGCCGGTGACGATGCGCACGCTCGAGGCGCGGGCGGCGGTGGCCATGGCTTCGAGGACGCGGTCGAGCACCGCCAGAGGCAACCCCTCCTCCAGCACGAACCCCGCACTCAAATAGCGCGGATGCGCGCCCATCATCGCCAAGTCGTTGACCGTGCCGTGCACCGCCAGCGATCCAATGTTGCCACCAGGAAACTCGAGCGGCTGGACCACGAACGTGTCGGTAGAAACAGCGATCTCGGCGCCCGAGACGGGCACAACGGCCGCGTCGCCCAGCGCCTCCAACGCCGGGTCGGTAAACCGCGGCAGGAAGCGCTCCCGCAGGAGGGCAGCGCTCAACTTGCCGCCGGACCCGTGGCCCAGCTGAATCCGATCGCCGACCGGATACGGCACCGGGCACGCGATCCCGGCGGACGCGAGAAGGTCCGAGCCCATGTCAGGCTCCGGCCCCGGCCGGGCGGCGCAGCCGCCCGAAGTTGTAATAAGCCGCGCAGGCTCCCTCCGACGAGACCATCGGGGCGCCGAGGGGACGCTCGGGCGTGCACCGGGTTCCGAACGCAGGGCACTGGTACGGCTTGAGCCGCCCCGTGAGCACGGCGCCCGCGTGGCACTCGCTCGACTCTTCCACCTCAAGGCCCGCCAGCCCGAAGCGCAGCTCGGCATCGAAGTCAGCGAACTCCTCCCGGAGCGCCAACCCACTCTGGGGAATCTCGCCAACCCCACGCCACTTCCGGTTGGTCAGCCGGAACACCCGCTGAAACAGCTCGCGCGCCTGGGGGGTGCCCTCCCGCCGGACCGATCTCACGTACTGGTTCTCCACCTCGTGCCGCCCCTCCTCCAGCTGGCGCACCGCCAGCAGAATTCCCTCGAGGATGTCCACCGGCTCGAACCCGGTGACAATGATGGGGACCCGATAGCGGGCCGCGATGGGCTCGTACTCGGTCCAGCCCATGATGGTGCACACATGGCCCGCCGCGAGGAACGCCTGTACCCGGTTGTCAGGAGACTCAAGGATCGCCATCATCGCGGGCGGGACCGTCACGTGGGAAACAAGCACGCTGAAGTTGGGCACGCCCAGCTCCCGCGCCCGCCACACGGCCATGGCGTTCGCTGGGGCCGTGGTCTCGAATCCGACCGCGAAGAACACCACCTGCTTACTGGGGTTGCGCCGCGCCAGCTCGAGCGCGTCGAGCGGGGAGTACACCACCCGCACCTGCCCGCCGCGGGCCCGGATCTGAAGCAGATCGCACTCGCTCCCTGGCACTCACTTCCATTAGGACCCAGGGTCGGCTCGCAGCGTGCCGAATGCGCTCGATCAGCGCGCGGGCAATGCCGGCGTCGCGGTATTCAGTGAGGTATTTCATTGTGCCAGCTCCCCCCGGGCGAGGCTTGCCTCGGCGACTTCGCGCATCCATTCCAGCTCGTCCAGTTGGCTCAACTCCCTGAGCGCCTCGAACGTGCGGCGTGCCTCGGCCTCATCCACCAGGCTGATCGCGAAGCCAACGTGCACCACGGCGTAATCGCCGGGCCGGACCTGATCCGCGACATAGGCGAGACACACCTCGCGACGCACGCCGCCGAAATCCACCGTTCCCATGAGAAGGCCCTGATCGTCGTGCAGGTCGACGACGCGGCCTGGAATGCCGAGACACATGTGCCCTCCTCCTAGTGCGGCCCGCCGGCCGCTGCTCGAGCCGCCGCCACCGCGGCCTGCCCAAAGCTCACCGCGCCGTCGTTGGGACTCAGCGCTCGTGGAACCAGCACCCGGAATCCCCGAGTCTCGAGACGCCCGGCCAGCGCCCCGACGAGCCGGGCATTTTGGAAAACTCCGCCACCCAGCGCGACCACCCGGGTTCCGTTCGCGGCGCACGCCCGTGCCGCGGCCTCTGTGGCCGTCGCCGCCACGCTCTCGTGGAGCGCGGCCGCGAGCTCGCCCAGGTCGCGCCCAGCTCGCCGTTGCTCGGCCAGGGCGACCAGCAGCGGCACCGGATCGAGCACCATGTCGTCATCAGGGCCATGGATCGGGAACGCTAGCGGAGTTGATCGGTGTCCCTCGGCGGCTGACTCGAGCTCCATCGCCGCCTGACCCTCGTAGCGGGCGACTCGCCGCACGCCCAAAACCGCGGCGGCCGCGTCGAACAGCCGCCCCATGGACGACGCGAGCGGGCAATTGAGCCCGCGCTCGACCTGCCGCTCCGCTACCGCCAGCTCCGCAGGCTTCACGCCTTCGAAGGCGTTAACGAACGCGGCGGCAGTGGCGGGCTCCAGTGACCGGAATCCAAGAGCGGCGCGCCAGGGAGTGCGCACCGCGAGATCGCCCCCGGGAAGCGGAGCATGGCGTAGGTGGCCCAGACGCCGATACCCGGTCAGCGTCGCTAAGAGCAGCTCTCCGCCCCACACATTGCCGTCCTCGCCGTAACCGGTCCCGTCGAACGCGAGGCCCACCACCGGCTCGACCACGTGATGCTCGGCCATGACTGCCGCGACGTGTGCGTGGTGGTGCTGCACCGCCATCACCGGGCGGCCCAGCCTCTCGGCGAGACGGGTCGAGAGATAGCCGGGATGGAGGTCGCGCACGACCAGCTCCGGGTCGATCCGGAACAGTCGCCGGCAGTGCGCCAACATCGCCTCGAAGTGCGCCAGCATCTCGAGCGACTCGAGATCGCCCAGGTGCGGGCTCAGGAAGACCGCGTGCCCGCCGGCGAGCGCGAACGTGCTCTTCAAGTGCGCCCCGAGCGCGACCAGTGGCCGCGAGGTCGCGATTGGAAGCCGCAGCGGGAGCGGCGCGTAGCCCCGGGCGCGGCGGAGCAGGACCGGACCCGCCTCGCTCGCGCGCACGACGGAGTCATCGATGCGTGCGACGATCTCCCGGTCGTGCAGCAGGAACCCGTCGGCCAGTCGGCCGAGACGCTCGAGCGCCTCGGCGTTACCGGCAGCCAGCGGCTCATCGTTCAGGTTGCCGCTAGTCATGACCAGCGGTCGCTGCGCGAGATCGAGCAGGAGATGATGCAGCGGGGTGTACGCCAGCAACAACCCGACGCGGGCTAGTCCCGGCGCAATATTCGCGGCGAACGGCGCACCGGGCCGGGGCCGCACCAGCACGATCGGCCGCTCGGCCGAGCGCAGTAACTGCCGTTCCGGGTCCGACAGGTCGGCCAGCCGTTCGGCCTGCTGCGGGGTCCGGACCATTACCGCAAGTGGCTTCTCTTCCCGACATTTGCGCCGGCGGAGCAGCTTGACCGCCGCTACGGACGTGGCATCGACGGCGAGATGGAAGCCGCCCAGCCCGCGAAGGGCGAGAACGCTGCCCGCGAGCACGAGGTCACGCGCGGCGATAAGAGCCGCCTCGCTGCTCATCGGCCGCGGAGCGTCGCCCGGGCGAAGGAACCACAGCGCCGGACCGCACGCTGGGCAGCTGTTGCTCTCGGAATGGTGCCGACGATCGCCCGGCGAGCGATACTCCCGCTCACAGGCGGCGCAGAGGGCGAACCGCCGCATCGTGGTCCGCTCGCGGTCGTACGGCATATTCTCGATCACGCTAAAGCGTGGACCGCAATCGGTGCAGGTAATGAACGGATAGCGGTAGCGACGGTTCGCGGGATCGAACAGCTCGGCTTCACAGGCGGCACAGAGGGCTACATCCGGAGACACCGGCGGGTGGCGCTCTCGGTCGTCCCGGCTGGCGCGGATCTCGAATCCGTCCCGGCCGAGGGCCGGTGCGGGTTCGAACGTGATCGCCTCGACTCGCGCGAGCGGCGGAGCCTCCGCTCGAAGCGCGTCAAGGAACCCGTCCAGCGCTTCGGGCGCGCCTTCAATCTCAATGCTCACGTCGCCGGCGGTGTTGCACACCCACCCGCGGAGCCCGTGACGAAGCGCGAGCCGGTGAACGAAGGGCCGGAAGCCCACGCCCTGCACCACGCCGGACACCCGCAGCCGCAGGCCGCCCGCGGGCGCGGTGGCGGCGGATGACGTCAGCCCAGCCGGGTCGCCCCGCAGCACTGCCGGAGGAACTCGAACCATTCGGTCAACCCCTCGCCGGTCAGGGCCGAGGTGAGAAAGAATCGGAGCGCCGGGTTTACCTCGCGGGCATACGCGAGGGCCCGATCTACATCGAACGGGACGTACGGAAGGAGATCGATCTTGTTGAGGACCGCGTAGCTCGCCTCCCGGAACATCTTGGGATACTTGAGCGGCTTGTCTTCACCCTCGGTGACCGAGAAGACGACCACCTTGGCTTCTTCACCGAGATCCCAGCTCGCGGGGCAGACCAGGTTGCCGACGTTCTCGATGAAGAGCAGCCGGGTGTGGTCGAGGTCGAGCGCTTCGAGCGCGGTCAGCACCTGCCGCGCGTCGAGATGACAGGCGCCGCCGGTAACGACGGCCTGTACCAGGCGCGACGTGCGGCGGGCGAGGCGGTCGGCATCGTTCTGGGTCTGGACGTCGCCGGTGACCACCGCGATGTCGAGCTCCTCGCCGACCGCATCGAGCGTGCGCTCGAGCAACGCGGTTTTCCCCGAGCCGGGTGATGAGACCAGGTTGAGCGCGACGACGCCTGAGCCGCGGAGCCGCTCCCGCACGACAGCTGCGAGCTCGTCGTTGCGCGCCATGACCCGCTCGCGGACGTCAATCGTCCGGACTGCCATCGTCCACCTCCAGGTAGCTCACGCGGAGATCGCTGCCGGCCATCCGGCTGATCGTCGCCCGCGCCCCGGAAAACGGGGGCTCCGTCAGCAGCGCACCGAGGCAGAACTCGAGATTCTCCGGCTCGAGTCCGGCATCCTCGCCCACCTCGAGCGCCACGGTGCGCAGTCGGGCCGCGCCCGCGGCGCCCAGTCGCGCTTCGGCGATGCGGCAGACCTCGATCGCCACGCTCAGCTCATGCACTGGCCACCTCGGCCACGCCAGCGCACCGGTGACCCCAGCGCTCGAGCCGCGCCACGGCGAGCTCGGCAATCGCCTCGACTCGCCGGGCCAGGATCGGCGACAGCTCCGCCATCAGCTCCACCTGTGCGGGCTGCGCGCCAAGCGCGGCGACGTCTGGCGGCAACGTGCCGCGCAGCTCCGCCAGGGCCAGCACCTCGCGCAGGTCGATCTGATGGGGAGAGAGCTTGTGTGAGAAGTACCGCGGCAGATCCGCCCGCTCCAAGACAACGATCGCGCCGGGATCCTGACCGACGTTAATGGCATCCAGGACGAGCACCCGGCGGGCGGTCTCAATGAGCGGAAGCAGTCTCATGCCCCAGGTGCCCCCGTCGACCAGCTCGACCTCGGGCGGCAGCAGCCAGCCTGCCCGCAAGCGCGCCAGTATGGCCAGGCCTAGGCCGTCGTCGCCCATGATCGGATTCCCCAGACCGAGCACGAGTGTCCGATCAGCCGCCCGGTCACTCATCGACGTAGGTGTGGTCCGAGGGGACGAAGCGGCCACCGGTGATGATCGAGGAGATCGAGCCACCGTGCTCGAGCACGTCCGCCCGGATCGCGAGGTAAACGTGAATTGGAATGAAGATCAGGAAGGCCCAGGTGGCCACGTGGTGAATGAAGCGGACATTCTGCATCCCGCCCAGCGCCGGCCCCAGCCAGCCGAGCAGGTGAAAGAAGATCCCGCTCGGATTCGACTGACCGTACAGGGCGAAGCCGGTGATGACGCTGATCAGAGCGACCAGGTACATCCCGGTGTAGCTCAGCTGCTGCAGAGGATTATGCCCGATGTATCGCGGGGCGCGCTCCGGGTGGATCAGCAGATAGAACTTGATCTGCTTGAAGAGATTGACCCAGTCGCGCGGACGGACCGGAAAGAGCGCGGCCAGCCGCTCGAATTTGTTGCCCGCGAACAGCCAGTATGCCCGCACGATGGCGGTCGCGACCAGCGTCGCCGCCGCCGCGAGATGGAGGAACCGCATCCAGCCCATGAGATAGGGAGTGGTCGGGCCCGGGGGCGCTGTGAAGTAGGGTCGCCCGATGAAGAGGCCGGTTACTGCGAGCACGACGATGGCCAACACGGCCACCCAGTGCATTGCCCGAATGGGCCAGTGCCAGATGTACACCCAGCGGTATGACCCGGCGCGCGGTCCCATCTCGTGCCGCAGGGTCAAGCCGCGGGCGCGGGTCCCCTCGGTCATTGCACGCGCACCTCGGTGATGACTCCGCCGGCGGCGTCCAGGACATGGACGCCGCACGCCATGCAGGGGTCGAACGAGTGGATGGTGCGGAGGATCTCGAGCGGTTGCTCGGGCTTGAGCAACGGGTGGTTGTCCACCAATGACGCTTCGTACGGCCCCATCTGGCCTTCTTTGTCGCGGGGCGAGCAGTTCCAGGTGCTGGGCACGACGCACTGGTACCGCGCAATCTTGCCATTATCGATCTGGACCCAGTGTCCGAGCGCGCCGCGGGGGGCATCGAGCGGACCGTAGCCCTGGCACTGCTTGGGCCAGCTGTCCGGTTCCCACTTGTCGCCGGCGAATGTGGCGACGTCGCCGTTGCGGATGCGCTGGACCAGCTGATCGTACCACACGTTCATCCGGCGGGCGATGAGGACGGTCTCCATCCCGCGCGCCGCGGTCCGGCCCAGGGTGGAGAAGAGCACGGTGCTCGGCACTTGGAGGCGGTCGAGCACCTCCTTGGCCAGCTCCTGGGTGTCCTTGTGTCCCGAGGCGTACGCCACCAGCACCCGCGCGAGCGGGCCCACCTGCATGGGACGCCCCTCGTAGCGTGGGGCCTTCATCCAGGTGTACTTGTCGAGACCCTGGAGGTAGGTCCAGGGCGGCGCCGGCCCGCTGTACTTCGCCTTGGTTTCTCCTTCATAGGGGTGCAGCCCCGCGTCGTCGCCCTTGGAGTACTCGTACCAGGAGCTGTGGATGTACTCCTTCACCAGCTTCTCGTCGTAGGGGACGACCCGGCTCAAGTCGTTGCCGAGGATGATGCCGCGCGGGAAATAGTAGCTCTGGGGGTCCCGGATGTCGCTGTCGGGAATCTCTCCGACCGCGAGGTAATTCTTCACCCCGCCGCCAATGGCGCCCCAATCCTTATAGAACCCGGCGATCGCCAGCAGATCCGGCCAGTACACCTGCTCCACGAAGACCTGCGCCTTCCGGATCAGGTCGGCCACGGTGGTGAGCCGCTCGGTGTTGATCGTGCCGGTGTCGTCAAGGTTGATCGCGCATGCCATCCCGCCCACCAGGAAGTTCGGGTGCGGGTTCTTCCCGCCGAAGATGGTGTGGACCTTGACCACGTCCCTCTGCCAGTCGAGCGCCTCGAGGTAGTGGGCCACCGCGAGCAGGTTGGCTTCGGGGGGCAGCTTGTAGGCCGGATGGCCCCAGTAGCCATTGGTGAAAATCCCGAGCTGTCCGCCCGCGATGAACTTGATGACCCAGTCTTTGACGCTCTTGAACCACGTCGCCGAATTGTTGGGCCAGGGGGAGATGGCCTGGGCCAGCTTGGCGGTCGCGGCGGGGTCGGCTTTGGTCGCGCTCACCACATCCACCCAATCGAGCGCGTGCAGGTGGTAGAAGTGCATGACGTGATCGTGCACGAACTGCATCCCGTGAATCAGGTTCCGGATCGAATTGGCGTTGGGCGGGATGCGAATGTCGAGCGCGTCCTCGACCGCACGGCACGACGCTACGGCGTGGACCACGGTGCAGACGCCGCAGATTCGTTGGGTGAACGCCCAGGCGTCCCGGGGGTCGCGGCCCTGCATGATGATCTCGATGCCGCGGAACTG
>WNGB01025690.1_pt1 | contig 10597 bp, 10 predicted proteins | sample 5400681 | NCBI WGS metagenome assembly WNGB01 (sample SAMN13153367, study PRJNA577476) | soil metagenome | isolation source: 115 cm soil or saprolite under grassland replicate 2 | place: USA:California | collected 2016-06-15 | reverse complement strand
CGCTCGGCCTGATCATCCTCGGCGTGGCCGCCGTCCTGTGGGGCCTCGGCGCGCCGTCCTCCGCGATCGCCGTGGTGCTCGTGCTGGGCGGGCTGACCACGCTGAGCGGGCTGTGGATCGTGGCCCGGCCGCCACTGCTGGCCAAGCTGGACGACAAGGGCGTCGCGGTGCGCGGGGCGCGCCTGGAGTGGAACGACGTCCAGGACGTCGGCCGGGTCGAGACCACTCAGGGCACCGCGCTGGCAATCCGCACCGCCCGCAAGGAGGACACGCTGCTGGTCCCGCTGCGCTGGCTGCCGCAGACCCGCGGAGGCGCGCTGGAGAAGGAGCTCGGCGAGCGGCTCAACACCGCGCACGGCTACACGGAGTGGGACGGCACAGCCGGCGGCTCACCGGCCCAGGGAGAATGACGGCGACCCCGCCGTCCACGTCCCGGAGCTGACCCGATGCCGCTGCAGTTCGACCTCTCGTACGACGACCTGCTCACATACCGCGGCACCAACCCGCGCCCGGACGACTTCGACGAGTTCTGGGACAAGGGCCTGGCCGAGCTGGCGACGGTCGACCCGCAGGTCGTCCTGGAGCCGAGCGCCTTCGAGGCGCCGTTCGCCCGGTGCGAGGACCTGTACTTCACCGGCACCGGCGAGACCCGCGTGCACGCCCGGCTGGCCCGGCGGCGCGAGACCACCGGACCGCGGCCGGCCGTGCTGATGTTCCACGGGTACGGCGGCACGCCTCCGTCCTGGGTGGACCTGTTGCCGTACGCCGCCCGTGGCTACACCGTCGCCGCGCTCGACGTGCGCGGTCAGGTGGGCCTGAACGACCTCGGCGGCTTCACCCTGCGGCACCACGTCGTCGACGGCCTCGACGAGGGCCCGGAGCACCTCGTCTACCGGCACGTCTTCCTGGACACGAAGCGGCTGGCCGACGTCGTACTCGGTCTGGACGAGGTCGACCCGGACCGCGTCGCGACCACCGGCCACAGCCAGGGCGGCGCCCTCAGCCTGGTCTGCGCGGCGCTCGAGCCGCGGGTCGCGCTGGTCGCGGCGGTGTACCCGTTCCTGTCCGACTACCGGCGCGCGTACGACGTGAGCCTGGACGAGGCGCCGTACGACGAGATCAACCAGTGGTTCCGCAAGCGCGACCCGCAGCACCGGCGCGAGGACGAGGTCTTCACCCGGCTCGGGTACGTCGACATTCAGCACCTGGCACCGCGGATCCGCGCCAGGGTCGACTTCACCACCGCCTTCGAGGACCGCGTCTGCCCGCCGTCCACCCAGTTCGCGACGTACAACAAGCTCCCCGGGGAGAAGTCGCTGCGCATCTACCCCGACCACGGCCACGACGACCTCCCCGGCCTCGCTGACGAGCTCTACCAGGTCCTCGGCACTCTCTGAGCTCGGCGGACGGATCGAGATCATCGCGAACTTCGGCGACGACCGCCTGGTCCTCGGACAGCGACCCGCTCCAAGCGTGCGAAGGAGCGCCACCCCGGCAGAGCGGGTGGCGCCCCTTCAAACCCTCCTCGGGCGAGGAAAGCTCAGACGCTGCTGGTGTCGCCGATCCAGTAGGCCCATTCGGCGGTCGCCACCGGCGTCCTCGTCAGGCCGTCCGGCCAGGTAGCCGGCAGCTCGCTCGATCGTGCCGCGTACAGCACGAGCTCGCTCTGCAGCGGGTTGCCGCGGACGATCATCCGCGCCGCGGTCTCCGCCCGAAGATCCGCGAGGTACTGGATGGCCGGCAGGAAGTCCGCACTACAGCTCGGACCGAGCTGCCCGACGCGCTCGCCGTCGAGGCGAACCTCCACCGCCAGCTTGCCGTTCTTCGCAGTGACGGGCTCAACGGCGTGCAGCGTCGCATAGACCCAGCATTCTCCCTCCGGACGGATGTACGGCGCGATCAGCTCGAACCCGTCGTGATCCATCGGTACGACGGTCGCGCTGCCGTGCGGCAGCGACTGGTAGTTGCCCGCAGGCGGTAGGTTGAGCGGCACGAGCATGTGCGGAAGCGCTAACGCGAGCGCGACACTGGCGTGGAACTCGGTGACCCCGAGTCCGCTGCGGTCCCAGTCCGCGGCCTCCCACTCGCTGGCCGACACCCGGCACGGTGCCTGAGGCTGGAAACCCTGCGCGACCAGATCCGCGAGCACCGGCTGATAATGCCGGGCATCGTCCTGCGGAAGGTAGCCGACCACCTTTTCGGCTACCCGCACAGCGACGGCGTACGGGTCGAACCGGTTCTCCGGTTCAGGCACGAGATCTGCCGCGGTGTCGAGATCGGCACCGCGGCTGGGCAACGGTTCGGGTAACAGTGAACGGATGGTGGCTTCGTGCTCAGAAGCCCCCACGACCTCCTGACCACACCACAACGCGTCGCCCCAGAGCCGGAACGGAATCATGCCAAGTCTGCCCTCCAGTCCCCGTGAGAGCGGTTGTTATCTGCTACATCCTTTCCACAAGTCCGCTCGTTACACAAAGTGAACGATTGGATACGACCGATTTTGCCTAAGGAGAGCTCACCCCCCATGCAGGCGCCCCAGACCGCCGTACGACGACCGACCGAGCCTGTGGACGCGGACACCGTCGAAGCCGCCGTCTCGCGACTCGCCGGCGTCGCCGTCCATACCCCGCTGCAGCGCAACGTCCGGCTGTCGGCCCGCACCGGCGCCGACGTCTGGCTCAAGCGCGAGGACCTTCAGGTCGGCCGGTCGTACAAGCTGCGCGGCGCCTACAACCTCATCGCGCAACTGGGCGACGACGCGCGCGCGGCCGGGGTGGTGTGCGCCAGCGCCGGCAACCACGGCCAGGGCGTCGCGTACTCGTGCCGCGCGCTCGGCGTACACGGCCGGGTGTTCGTCCCGCGCACCACCCCGCGGCAGAAGCGCGACCGGATCGCCGCGCTCGGCGGCGACCGGGTCGAGGTGATCGTCACCGGCGACACGTACGACGACGCTGCGGCGGCCGCGGCAGCCGAGATGCGTCGGTCCGGCGCCACGCTGGTGCCCGCCTTCGACGACCCGCGCACGGTCTCCGGCCAGGGCACCGTCGCGGTCGAGCTGGTCGAGCAGCTCGGCGGCCCGCCGGACGTGCTCGTCCTACCGGTCGGTGGCGGCGGGCTGCTCGCGGGCGTCGCCACCTGGGCGGCCGCCCGGCACCCCGGCGTACGGATCGTGGGCGTCGAGCCGGCCGGCGCGGCGAGCATGGCCGTGGCGCTCGCGGCCGGCGAGCCGGTGACGCTGCCCGAGCTCGACACCTTCGTCGACGGCGCCGCGGTACGACGGGCCGGCGACGTCACGCTGCCGCTGGTCACCCGCAGCGGCGCGGAGCTGCACACGGTGCCGGAGGGGTTGGTCTGCACCGAGATGCTGGAGCTCTACCAGACCGAGGGCGTGATCGCGGAGCCCGCGGGCGCGCTGGCGACCGCCGCGCTGCGCGGGAGGGTACGCGTGCGGCCGGGCGAAACGGTCGTGTGCGTGGTGTCCGGCGGCAACAACGACGTCAGCCGGTACGGCGAGATCATCGAGCGCTCGCTCGTGCACGAGGGCCTGAAGCACTACTTCCTGGTGACGTTCCCGCAGGAGCCCGGGGCGCTGCGGCAGTTCCTCGACAGCGTGCTCGGCCCGGACGACGACATCACGCTGTTCGAGTACGTCAAGCGCAACAACCGCGAGACCGGTGTCGCGCTTGTCGGCATCGAGATCGGCCACCCCGACGACCTGCCCGGCCTGCTGGGCCGGATGGATAAGGCCCCGCTGGACATCGAACGCGTCAAACCCGGCTCCGCCGAGTTCCGCTACCTCATCTGACCGCTGCCCGCCGAGACGGGGAAGCGGCGTTCGGGGGCGCCGCCTCCCCGGAAATTCGGCTCAGGCGCCACGACGGTGGGCGTGCCGGGGGTGCTGCTCGACGTCGTCCTCCGCCTCGGCGGAGCCGTACCGGGCGTGCCCACCGGCGGCCGGCGGCTGACCGGCCTGCCAGCCAGGGTCGGCCAGCCGCGGGTCGGACTCGCGTTCACCGCTCGGCTCCTCGGCGCGCGGCGGCCGCGGCTCCGGACGCCAGCTGGTGTCCGACGTGTCCGGGTTGCGCTGCCAGCCGGTGTCGGGGACGACCGAGTCGGGGTCTAGCGCGCCGGCGCGCCGCAGCCGCTCGTTCGGGTCGTACCGGGACTGCTCGGCGATCCGGCTCCGCTCATGCGCGCCGGCCTCCAGCCGCTCTGACTCGGCCAGCTCCTGCTCGGCCGCGGCGAGCTGCCGCAGCTCATGGGCCGCCTCACGGTCGCGGTCGAGCCTCCGGTCGCTCGTGCGCCGCATCATCATGACGACCAGCGCGACCAGGACCAGGACGGCGATCACCGCCAGCACGATCCAGAGCACAGTGCTGCCATCCATCGCTCCTCCTCGGCTCGATGACGGCAACCCCGTACCCCGGCCGCTCACGCTTCAAGCGGCCTGTCCGGCAGTCGTACGGCGATCAGGGTGCCCACGCGAAGCGCGGCGGGCGCTTCTCCCGGAACGCCGCGACCCCCTCCGGCAGCTCACCGCTGGTGAACGTCTCCAGGAACCGCTGCCGGGCCCGCGGCTCAGGGTCGGTGCCGTCCAGCAGCGCGGCCACCGTCTCCTTCACCGCGTGGATCGTGAGCTGGGACCGCGACAGCAGCACACCGGCGAAGCGTCGTACGTCGTCCTCGAGCGAGTCGGCGTCGAGCACCCGGTCGACCAGGCCCTTCGCGTAGGCCTCGTCCGCGGTGAGCAGCTCGCCGCTGAAGAGCAGGTACTTCGCGGTCGCCGGACCGGCCAGGTCGACCAGCGACCGGATCGCCTCCGGCGGGTAGACGACACCGATCCGGGCCGGCGTGACCCCGAACGTCGCCGTCCGGTCGGCGAACCGCAGGTCGCAGCAGGCCGCGATCTCCAGGCCGCCGCCGATACAGTGGCCGCGGATCATCGCGACCGTGGGTTTCGGGAACTCCCGCAGCGCTCGTTGCGCGCGCAGGTTGTGTGCGCGGATCGCCGCCATCGGGTCCGCCGGGTCGTCGCCCGCGACCAGGTCGGCGATGTCCGCACCCGCCGAGAAGCTCGGCCCCGCACCGGTGACCACGACGACCTTCACCGCCGGGTCGGCGGCCAGCCCGGCGAGCACGTCTGGCAGCACTTGCCACATCGCGCTCGTCACCGCGTTCCGCTTGTCCGCCCGGTCGATCGTCAGCCACCCGACCGTGCCGTCCACATTCACCGCGAACCCGTCGTACTCGCCCATGCGCCGCATCCAACCAGTTGGCGGGTAGGACGCGCCGCCAGACAGGTCACAGCCGCTCCGGTGGATGATGGCCGGAAGACCCCGCGTACGACGGAGGGCTGAGCGAGGTGGCCGACTACGGGCACGACGTGCTGTTCGGGACCTTCCTGACTCCGAGGGCGGCCGATCCGGACGGCGTGGTCGCTCTCGCCCAGCTGACCGAGGACGCCGGGCTCGACCTGGTGACGGTGCAGGACCACCCTTACCAGCCGCGTTTCCTCGACGCCTGGACCCTGCTGTCGGTGATCGCGGCCCGGACGCACCGGGTGCGGGTGGCGCCCAACGTGGCGAACCTGCCGCTCCGGCTGCCCGCGGTCCTGGCTCGCAGCGCCGCCAGTCTCGACCTGCTGAGCGGCGGCCGGGTCGAGCTCGGCCTGGGCGCGGGCGCGTTCTGGGAGGCGATCGCCGCCAACGGCGGGCCGCACCGCTCACCCGGCGAGAGCGTCGAGGCGCTGGCGGAGGCGATCGAGGTCATCCGGGCGCTGTGGACCACCGAGGGCGGCGGCGCCCGGACCGACGGCACGCACTACCGGCTGAGCGGAGCCAAGCGCGGTCCGGCGCCCGCGCACGACATCGGCATCTGGATCGGCGCGGCCAGACCTCGGATGCTCCGGCTCATCGGCCGGCTCGGCGACGGCTGGCTGGTCAGCAGCGCGTACGCCGATCCCGAGCTGCTGGACCCGATGAACGCGGAGATCGACGCGGCCGCCGTCCGGGCCGGCCGGTCGCCGGCCGCGATCCGCCGGCTCTACAACCTGTCCGGGTCATTCGATGCCGACGGCAACGGTTTCCTGCGCGGACCCGAGCGGGTGTGGGCCGCGCAGCTCCGCGACCTCACCGGCAGGCACGGCATCAGCGGCTTCATCCTCGCCTCGGACGCGCCGGACGACATCCGCCGGTTCGCCGACGTGGCCGCGCTGGTCCGGGACTCGGTCCGCGGCTGAGGGCGCCCGTCCTGCTCCATCAGCCGCTTCGCCGGACGGCGGAGGGAGTACGACGCGCCGCCGACGCGCCGACGCGTGAGCGTAACGACGCGGTTGGTTAGCGTCTGGATATGACGGGGACGGACTCTTCAAGGAGGCCACGATGAGCATTCCCGCCGGCATCTTCCTGCTGACCCTGGGCGCGATCCTCGCCTGGGCGGTGTCGGACCGGGTCAGTGGCGTCGACCTGACCGCGGTGGGCTACATCCTGATGGCAGCAGGGGCCCTCGGCATGGTCCTCACCTTGATCCTGAGCAACCGGCGCCGCGAGGTCGAGCACCACGAGGTCGACCCGGAGGTCGAGGACCAGTACCGCGTCACCGACACCACGATCGAAGAGACGTACGACACCACACCGGAGATCGCGAGGTACGACCGCAAGCACGGCATCACGCACGTGGTCCACCACGAGGACCAGAACCACCACGGCTGACGACGGTCAGCTACCTCCCGAGAGGACGAGCTCGAGGCGGTCCGGACCGTCGGGCGTAGTCCGGACCGGTACTCCCCAGTCCTGCCGATGCATGTGGCAGGCGGGGGACTCGGCCTCGTCCTCGTCGCATGACGCGGCTTGTACGGCGATGTGCAGCACGCCGTCGCCGACACGTTCGTCGATCGTGAGCACCCGGGTGAGGTCGGTGGACTCGCCCGCGCCGTCCTTGATCAGCGCCTCCGGCGTGGCCGAGATCCGCAGCCGGGTCGACGGGCCGTAGCCGTCGACAACGGCTCCGCTCGGCTCGGCCAGTCCGGTGGCCATCGTCTCGACGGTCTCGGTGCGCGGGTCGAAACGTCGTACCGCGTTGTTGTAGGTGTCGGCGATCGCGACGGAGCCGTCCGGCAGAGCGGTCACGCCGAGTGGGTGCTGCAGCAGCGCCTCACCGGCCTTGCCGTCGCGCAGGCCGAAGTCGAACAGGCCGGTGCCGACGGCGGTGTGCACGCCCTCGTCGTCGATCCAGCGCAGCGCGGAGATCTCGGAGTCGGCCAGCCAGAGCCGGTCCCCGGTCGCGGCCAGGCCGGAGGTCTGGGCGAACCAGGCCTGCTCGGGCGCGCCGTCTCGCAGGCCCTCGTTGGTGGTGCCGGCGGCGACCTCGACGGTGCCGGCCAGCGGGTCGTACGTCCACAGCTGGTGCAGTCCGGCCATCGCGACCCAGACCCGGTCGCGCCACCAGGCGACGTCCCAGGGCGAGCTGAGGTTGGTGGTGCCGTCGCCGTCCATCCACTGGGTGCCGGTGCCGGCCAGGGTTCGCACGTTGCCCGAGGCAAGGTTCACGCCGCGGAGCGCGTGGTTGACGGTGTCGGCGACGACCACGTCGTACCCGGTCTGCTCGGTGATCTCTCGCGGCAGCAGGGTCAGGCCGTTGGGCTCGGAGAACTGTGCATCGTGGGCCGCGCCGTCGGTGAGGCCGCGGGTGCCGGTGCCGATCCGTCGTACGACGGTGGTGACGTCGGCGGCGAACTCGACCAGGCTGTGGTGCCCGGAATCGGCGACCAGGAAGCCTTTGCCCGGCAGGCGGATCGCCTTCGCCGGGAAGCGCAGGTCGGTCGGCTCGGCGGCCGGTGGCACGTACGGCGAGCGGCCGCGGGTCAGGGTGCCGGCCTGCTCGTGCTTGTCTGTGAGCTCCTCGAGCAGGGCGTCGATGGCGTGGGCGTGGCCCTCACCGGAGTACTGCGCCGCGATGTAGCCGTCCGGGTCGACGAGGACAAGGGTCGGCCAGGCGCGCGCGGTGTACGCCTGCCAGGTGACCAGGTCGGGGTCGTCGAGCACCGGGTGCGCGACCTCGTACCGCTCGACCGCCGCGGCGAGCGCCACCGGGTCAGCCTCGTGCGCGAACTTCGGCGAGTGCACGCCGACGATGACGAGAGCGTCGCCGTACTTCTCCTCCAGCGGCCGGAGCTCGTCGAGCACGTGCAGGCAGTTGATGCAGCAGAATGTCCAGAAGTCGAGCAGCAGGCAGCGCCCGCGGAAGTCCGCGAGGACGAGCTGCTCGCCACCGGTGTTCAGCCAGCCGCGACCCTTGAGTTCCGGAGCCCGCACACGCATGCCGCCATTGTGCGCAGCCCGCGCAAGCCTCAGATCGACCGGGTGACCGACGCGAGCATCTTCGCGTAGTCGCGGAAGGCCGACGTGTACTCGGACTTCAGCGCCTCGATGCACACGCTGACGGTCACGTTGTGGATCGACTCGACACCGGTGATCGTGGTGCACTTGCCGACCAGAGACAGCGTGACGCCGTCGGAGGTGTGCAGCCGGCCGGAGAAGTTCTGCTGCGCCTCGCCGGCGATGTTCGAGTTCGCCGGCTTCAGCTTCCGCGCCGGCCCCTTGTTCACCCCGGTCAGCCGGTCGGCTTTGACCAGCCCGGAGACGACATGCGGCACCGCCTCGAAGGCGTCGACGCCGAACGGGTCGACCGCCACGAGGACGACGCCCTTACCGCGAGCCAGTAGCCACACGGTGTCCTTGGTCTTCTTCTCCTTCTTCCAGCCCCTCGCCGGCTGGATGTAGACGTCGTCGTAGATCGCGATCCCGGCGTCGATGTCCTTCACCGTGCGCTTGCGCTCGGCCGGCGTCTTCGCGGACTTCGGGGTCGGGGCGGTCGACGACAGGCCATCGGTGAACGAGCCGCTGGGGATCGGCGCCGTTGGGTCGGACGTCGTCGACGTGGTCGCGCCGGTCTCGACTGCCGCGTCGTCGTCCCCGCCTGAGGTCAGCGCGACGGCGCCGCCGGCAACCAGGGCGACCACGAGCGCGGCCGCGCCGCCGAAGATCCACGGCTTCCTGCGCGACGGCTTGCCCGGGCCGCCCGGCTGCTGCGGGCCACCCGGGAAGCCGGGCTGGAACTGGCCCGGGGCGAACCCGTGGCCCGGGGGCACGTTCCCGTACGGCGGCTGGCCCGGCTGTCCGAACAGCGGCCGCGTGTCGTCAGGCCGGTACGGCCCACCCTGTCCCGGCGCCCCGTAAGGACCCTGACCGGTCGGCTGTCCGTACGGCGCCTGCCCCGGCGGGATCTGCCCGTGCGGCCCCTGGCCGGGTGGGCCCTGTCCGTACAACGTCTGGTCCGGCGGGATCTGGCCGTACGGCGGCTGCCCGGGCGTGCTGTACGGCGCCTGTCCCGGGACTTGTCCAGGCGGCGGGCCCTGCGGTGCTTGGCGGTACGGAGACTGGCCCGGCGGTACCGGAGCACCGGGCTGCGGGGGCGCGGCGTCGCCGTCGCCGCGCCACCAGTTGTTGTCTCCGCCGGACGGCGGTGTCGGGTCGGACATGTAAACGCCTCACCAAAGTCGGACATGCGCACGTGATCGGTCCCCGACACCGCGAGACCTTACCTCACGAATCCGACAAGTTCAGCCCTCGGCGGCGTCCGGTTCCGCAGCTGCGCGGCCGAGCAGGCGGTTGAGCAGCCGCGGGCTCGCCGGCCAGGCCGCGAGCAGCGTCTCCCGCGGGATGCTGCGCGCCGCGTACCGCAGCAGCAGGACGACGGCGACGACGTCGTCGAGCGGCCCGATCACCGGCAGGAACTCCGGTAGCAGGTCGATCGGCGACAGCAACCACAGCACCGCGACGACCAGCGCGACCTTGGCCCGGCGCGGCACCGCCGGGTCACGCCGCAGCGTCCGCGCCGCGGTCACGCACGCCGGCAGGAACTCCGCCACGTCCCGCAACAACCCCGGCGGCAACCGGTGCGCGAACAACACCACCGCCAGGCAGCTCACGGCGTACAGCCCGAGCAGCGCCCCGGCCGCGATCAGCGCATTGGTCACCCTTCCATCATCCCGCTCCGGCGTGCGGCCAGAATTCCCGCCCCCGACGCAGCCTGTCGTCCCGGGCGACGCCTGCCCGACGGTTGGCCGTGTCCTGTTCTGCCGGTGCGTTGATTCGGACCGCACGACGCGCCGTCTCCCGCGGCCTGTCGCACGAGCTGGCGTTCAGGCGGCGGCGCTGGCCGGACCCACGGCCCGGGGCCGTGGTGTGCGCCGCTTCAGCAATTGGCCGGGTTGACCCGCCGAGCGGATGGTTCGCCCCGGTTGTGACCCGGGTGAACCCGCAGTTGGTGTGGTTGACCCGGCGGATTGCGCGGCCGGGCCGCAACTGGACTCCGTGGCCAGGCACGCCAGGGATGGCCACGAGGGCCCGGCGGGTGGTGACGCGCCGGGTCACGGGGGCCCGATGAGCGGTGTGGGGGTCAGCCTTTGAGGGCGCCGGCCATGAGGCCGCCGATGAACCAGCGGCCGAGGATGATGTAGACGATGAGGGTGGGCAGGCTGGTGATGAGGGCGCCGGCCATGCTGGCGGCGTAGTCGACTTTTTGGCCGCCGGCCAGG
>WNGB01014333.1_pt1 | contig 10597 bp, 5 predicted proteins | sample 5400681 | NCBI WGS metagenome assembly WNGB01 (sample SAMN13153367, study PRJNA577476) | soil metagenome | isolation source: 115 cm soil or saprolite under grassland replicate 2 | place: USA:California | collected 2016-06-15 | reverse complement strand
CAATCGCCATCCGCAGGCCGATCTCGCGCGTGCGCTCGGTGACCGACACCAGCATGATGTTCATGATCCCGATGCCGCCGACGAGCAGCGACACGCCCGCAATCGCGGCGAGCAGCGTCGTCATCGTCTTGGTCGTCTCGGTGCGGACGCTCGCCATTTCCTCCTGCGTGCGCACCATGAAGTCGTCGGGGTCGCTGCCCATCAGCTTGTGCCGCATGCGGAGGGCTTCGGTGATCGTCGCCGACACTGGCGCCGTCTCCGGCGTCGCGGCGGAAATCTGGATCTGGTTGATGTGCTGGATGCCCTGCAGTTTCTTCTGCACCGTCGTGTACGGCACGTACACCGCGTCGTCCTGATCCTGGCCGAAGCCGGTGGATCCCTTCGGCGCCATGACGCCGAGGACCTTGAACGGCTGGTTCTTGATGCGGATGATCTGGCCCGTCGGATCGGTGTCGGGTCCGAACAGGTTGTCGGCCACCGTCTGACCCAGCACACACACCTTGGCCGCTGACTGCACGTCCTGCGGTGTGAAGAAGCTGCCGTACTTGGCCGGCCAGTTGCGGATGAGCGGCAGCTCGACATCCGTGCCCTGGATCTGGCTGGACCAGTTCTGGTTGCCCGCCACGAGCTGCGCGCGCGAGTTCACGCCGGCGGCGAGATACTGGACGCCCGGCAGCTGCCGGAGCGCCTCCGCGTCTTCCGGTGTCAGCGTGGTCGACATCCCGCCGCCCTGGCGGACGCCTCCCTGGGTGAAGTTGCCGGCCATGACCGTGATGAGGTTGGTCCCGGCGGCCTTGACCTGCTCTTCGATCGTCGACTGCGCGCCCTTGCCGAGCGCGACCATCGTGATCACCGCGCCGACGCCGATGATCATGCCGAGCATGGTCAGCATCGTGCGCATCTTGTTCCGGCTGAGCGCCTTCAGCGCGATCACCAGGGTCATGAAGATCGACATCTCGTTCTCCTAAACCACGCCGCCGTGGTGCTCCACCGGCGCTTCATCCGACGGGAGGAACGGCACCTCCGGTTCGGGAGGCGGAAGCGCCGCGAGCTCCTCGGCTGCGTTGCGCCGCTTCGCGACCTTCTGATCGATCTGGATGCGGCCGTCGCGGAACCGCACGAGCCGCGTGCCGTGCTCCGCGATGTCCATTTCGTGCGTAATCAGGATCACGGTGATGCCGTGCTCCGCGTTCAGGCGCTGGAAGATGTCCATGACCTCGATCGACGTGCGCGTATCGAGATTTCCGGTCGGCTCGTCGGCGAGGAGGATCGTCGGTTTCGTCACGAGCGCGCGTGCGATCGCGACGCGCTGCTGCTGCCCGCCCGACAACTGATTCGGGAAGTGATGGAACCGATCGCCGAGGCCGACGGCCTTCAGCGCTTCCATCGCCCGCTGATGACGGCCGGCGGCCTTCAGCCGTGCAGCGCCGTTGTAGAGCATCGGCAGCTCCACGTTGTCGAGCGCCGTCGTCCGCGACAGCAGGTTGAAGCCCTGGAAGACGAAACCGATTTTGCGATTCCGGACGAGCGCGAGCTCGTCCTTCGACATCCGCGACACGTCCTTCCCGTCGAGGATGTAGGTCCCGCTCGTGGGTCGATCGAGGCACCCGAGGATGTGCATCAGCGTCGACTTGCCGGATCCCGACGGACCCGTGACAGACACGAACTCCCCGGCTTCGACGTCGAGGTTCGCCCCGCGAAGCGCGCGAACCGTGACTTCACCGACGTGGTACGTCTTGACCAGGTCGCGAATCTGTATGACCGGCGCCATTACCGGCCGCCGCGGCCTCCGCCGCCGCCCCCGAACCCGCCGCCGGGGCCACCCGGTCTGCCCCGCTGCGGACCCATCAGCGGATTGTTCGCGTTGGCGCCGCCCGGTGTCGTGCTCGTCGACTGCTCGATGATCACGTTCGTGACCACCTCGGCGCCTTCCTTCAGTTCCGGATCGGCCTGGATGATCTCGGTGTATGTGCTGTCGCTGACGCCGAGGCGCAGACGCACCTGCTTCAGCTGCTTGTTCTCGAACAACCACGCCTGGCCCCGTGTTTCAACCGTCGGCAGCGGTCCGAAGAGCGAATCAATCGTCGTCGCGCCTGTCGTCATCGACGGAGTGCTCGCAACGCGCCCCTGGTTTCCGGTGCGCGGCGCCTGTGCGTTGGAGCTTGCGCGGGCATTGGGCGCGCCGGCGGGAGCCTGGCCGCCGCCGGCCCCCCCGCGGCCTCCGCCAATACCGCCCTGACCCTGGCCGCCGGCGAAGCCGCCCTGCCCCTGGCCGCCACCGAAGCCGCCCTGCGCGCGCTGCGCCATCCGCTCCTGCCAGGCGGCACGCTCTTCGGGCGTCATCGCCGCCATGCGCTCTTCCATCCGCTTACGGCGTTCCTCCGGGGTCATGTTCGGATCGAATCCGCCGCGTCCGCCGCCAAAGCCGCCGCGGCCACCGCCCTGACCGCCGCGGTTCTCGCCAGTCGCGTTGCCTGCATTGGCACCAGCTGCGTTCCCCGGCATGCGATCGCCGCCGCCCCCGGCCTGAGCCCCGCCGAAGGCGCGATTCTCAGCGGCCGATCCCTGCTGCTGCGGCTGACGCTGACGACGCGCCTCGCCCTGCGCCGCGTTCGCCTGCTGCGCCGGCGCCGTTGCCGCCGGCGCGTTTGCCGCCGCTCCCGGCGCCGCGGTGCCAGCCGCCGGCGCGCCCGATGCGCCAGGCGTGGTTCCAGGCTGTCCGCCTCCGAACCCGCCCTGCCCGCCGAATGCGCCGCCGCCCGCGTTCCGGCGACCACCCGCTCCGCCGCGTCCGAAGTCAGGCGGAGGCGTCTGCTTCAACGCCGCAAAGATCTCCGTCGTCGGGCGGAAGCGCGTGGCCGCGGCCGGGATACGAAGAACGTTCGACCGGCGCGCGATCTCGATGTTGACGTTTGCCGTCATGCCCGGCTTCAGCTTGAATTGCGGGTTCGGCACGTTGATGACCGTCTGATAGGTGACCACGTTCTGGACGGTGGTCGGCTGCAGGCGCACCTGCTGCACCAGACCGGTGAACGTCTCGGTGGGGAAGGCGTCCACGCGGAAGGTGACCACCTGGCCCGGACGCATGTTGCCCACGTCCGCTTCGTCGATGTTGGCGTTGACCTGCATCTTGGCCAGGTCAGCCGCCAACACGAACAGCTTCGGCGCCGACATGCCGGCGTTCACCGTCTGGCCCAGTTCGACCGCGCGCTGGATGACGATGCCGTCGATCGGCGCCGTGATGACCGTGTGCTCGCGGTTGACCTGCGCGGTGTTCAGCTGCGATTTCGCCTGCACGAGTGCCGCTTGCGAGGACCGGATTTGCGCGTCGGCGGATTTCACGTTCACCTGTGCGGTCTCGAGCTCGCTGCGGGGCAGCAGGTTCTTGTCCGACAGCGCCTGCGCGCGCTGGAGCTTCTGCTGCGCGTCGGCGAGGGTCACGCGCAGCCGATCGAGGTCCGCTTCGGAACGCGCGACGTTCGCGCGCTGCTGCTCGATCTGCGTGTCGAGAATGGTCGGATCGAGCCGCGCGATGACCTGCCCCTTCTTCACGATGTCGTTGAAGTCGGCGTACAGGTCCTGCACGATGCCGCTGACTTGCGCGCCGATCTCGACGGTCGTGACCGCTTCCAGCGTCCCGGTCGCCTGTACCGATTGCACGACGTCGCCGCGCGTGATCGGCCCCGTGCGGACCTCCGGCTCCTTGGTGTTCTTTTTCATGTAGTAGGCGCCGGCGCCGGCGCCTACTCCCGCGAGCACGATGATGATCAGAATGAGTTTTTTCATGTCTCTGTCTTCACGCTACGAGTGCTTCGGGAGCCCCGTGCGCAGTCCTTTCCAGCCCTCTTCGAACAGCGTGTAAACCGTGGGAACGAACACCAGCGTGATGAGCGTCGACGCGGTGAGGCCGCCGATCACGACGCGCGCCAGTGGCGCCTGAAGCTCGGCGCCTTCGCCGATGCCGAGCGACATCGGGACCAACCCCAGGATCGTCGTCAGCGTCGTCATGAGAATCGGGCGCAGCCGCGTCCGTCCCGCGGTCTCGACCGCCTGGCGCAGCGGCATCGCGTCGCGTCGGCGGAGCGTGTTCGTGTAATCCACCAGCAGGATCGCGTTGCTGACGACGATGCCGGCGAGCATGATGACGCCGATGTAGGCCTGCAGGCTGAACGTCGTGCCGGTCAGCTTCAGCGCCGCCACGACGCCGATCGCGGCAAGCGGCACCGAGAACATGATGATGAACGGGTCGCGCAGCGACTCGTACTGCGACGCCATGACCGCGTAGACGAGCAGGATCGCGAGGATCAGGACCCCCTGCAGTTGTTTGAAGGCCTGCGCCTGCTGCTCGACTTCCGATCCAAAGCCGACGGTGAACTCGTGCGACGGGTGAATGTCGGACAGCCGGGCGCTCACCGCGGCGACCGCATCGCTGAGCGCGACCTGCGGTTCCGCCGAGACGCGGAGAATCCGCTCCTGGTTCTTCCGCTGGATCTCGGTCGGGCCCGTCTGCTGCCGCACGCCCAGCAGATTCTTGGCCTGCAGCACCTGGCCCTGCGGCGTGCTGATCAGCAGGTCGTTGATGTCTTCGACCCGCTGCCGATCTTCTTCACGGAGGCGGACGACAATCGGATACTCGTTGCCCCCCTGCCGGAAGAACGCCGCCTGTGTGCCGCCGACGCTGGTGCGGATGCTGTTCGCGACGTTGTTCACGGTCAGCCCGAGCACCGCAGCCTTCGGCCGGTCGATCTGCAGCGCGAGCTCGGGGCGGCCGTCGTCGCGGCCGATCCGCGCGTTCCGAATCTCCGGGATCCCGTCCATCATGTTCTTGGCGGCGACAGCCAGCCGCTGGGCGTCCGCGAGATCGTCGCCGCGGATCTCGAGCGAGAGGCGGCTGTCGCCGGTGCCGCCGCTCATCAGCCGGGTCATCTGCTGGTTGCCTCCCGACGCGCGCGTCTGGATGATGACCCCGGGAATGACTCCCGCGAGCTGCCGGTTGAGCGCCTGCGCGATCTCTTCACTGGAGCGCTTGCGCCCGGTTTTCGCCACGAGCCGGATCTGCGCCGACGTGCGGCTCGCGGAGCCGCCCATCGGACCGCCGCCCGAGCCCGCGTTGGTGATGAGCGCATCGGCTTCCTTCACGTATTCGGGAATCAGCGACTCGAGCCGCAGCGCGACATCCTGCGCGCGCTCGATTCTCGTCCCGACGGGGAGTTCGGCCGTCACCGTCACTTCGCCTTCGTCGGTTGCCGGCATCAGCTCGAACCCGATCGTCGGCAGGATGATGAAGGCGACCGCGACCAGGGCGACACCCGCCGTGATCACCGTTGGCCGATGGTGCAGGGCGCGCCCGAGGAGCCGGCTGTAGAAGTTGTCGAGCCCCGTCAGCATCCGCTCGCTGGCCGTGAACAGCCGCCCGCCGAGGCCGGTGCGCTGTTCAACCGGCGGCGGAAGCTTCAGCAGGCGCGAGCAGAGCACCGGCACGATCGTGACCGCGACGAACAGCGACATCGACAGCGAGAACATCACGACGATCGACAGCTGCTTGAACAGGATGCTCGAGACGCCCGTCAGGAAGAGGAGCGGCACGAAGACGGCGATGTGCGTCAGCGTCGACGCGAGGATCGCGGACCAGACCTCTTCGGAGCCGTCGATCGCGGCCGTCATGCGATCCTTGCCGCGCTCCATGTGCCGGAATGTGTTCTCGAGCACGACGATCGACGCATCGACGATCATCCCGACGCCGAGCGCGAGGCCGCCGAACGTCATGGTGTTCAGCGTATAGCCCGCGAAGTACAGCAGGGCGAACGTGCCGATGATCGAAATCGGGATCGACGTGCAGATGATGACCGTCGAGCGCACGTTGCGCAGGAAGAGGAAGATGATCGCGACGACGAGAATGGCGCCGAACATGGCGGCGTCCTTCACCGCGGCAATCGACCGCTTGATGAAGACGGAGCTGTCGTCGAGCACCGACAGCTTGATCGCCGGCATTTCGCGGTTGATGCGATCGAGCTCCGCACGCACCGAGTCGGCGATCTCGACGGTGTTCTGGCCCGACTGCTTCGTCACGCGCAGCCGGATGCCGGGACGGCCGTTGATGCGCGTGAAGGCGCGCAGGTCCTCGGTCGCGTCCTTCACCTCGGCGATGTCCTTGAGGTAGACGGGCACCCCCTGCCGCGTCATGACGACCATGTCGCGGATCTGATCGAGGTTCTCGAATTGCCCCTGGTTGCGCACGAGGTAGGTGATGTCCCCCTCGTCGATCTCACCGACCGGCGTGTTCTGGTTCTCGGTGCGCAGCAGCGCGATGATGCGATCGACCGGCAGATCCAGCGCGCGAATCTTTTCCTTGGACAATTCGACGTGGATCTGGCGGCGCAGTCCCCCCTCGACGCTGACCGCCGCCACCCCGGGCACGCGCTCGAGCCGCGGCGACAGGTCGTGCTCCGCCATCTCGCGGAGCGTCACACGGTCGAAGTCCCCCTCGAGCCCGACGCCCATGATCGGCGTCGCGTTCGCGTCGAACTTGAACATGATCGGCGCATCGGCTTCCTGGGGAAGCCGTCCGCGCACGCGATCCAGGCGGTTGCGCACGTCGTCGGCCGCTTCGTTGAGGTCCATGCCCCACGCGAAATTCAGCGTCACGCGGCTCGATCCCTCCTGGGACGTCGACTCCAGCCGCTCCAGACCGGCGACGGCGCTCATCGCCTGCTCGATCGGCCGGGTGATCAGTTCTTCAATCTCGAGCGGGCCGACGCCGGCGTAGCCGACGCGGACCGTGATACTCGGATACGTCACGTCCGGCATGAGATCCACCGGAAGCCGCATCAGCGAGATGACGCCGAGCAGGATGATGACGCCGGACAGCATGAACATCGTGACCGGCCGGTGAATGGCGAGGCGCGGGATGCTCATCGGTCACCTGCTCTCGGCGAACCGCCCTGCGCGCCCTGCGTCCCCGTGCCGCCGCCGCGGCGACGTCCGCCGCCGTCCGCATTGGCGGCAACGATGCGGTCGCCGTCTTTCAGCGCGCCCGCACCTGTCGTGATCACGCGGGCTCCGTCGTTCAGGCCCGCCACGACTTCGACGTTGTCGCCGTCGTGAATGCCGACTTCAATCGGCAGGAACTTCGCGGTCATCACTCGATCGGGGCTGCCGACCTGGGTTCGATCGGCGCCGGCCCCCTGGGCGGGTCCGCCTGTGCCCTGCGCGCGCGGTTCCGGCTGTCGTCCGCCGTTGGCGCCGGCCTCGCCGCCGCTGCGCCCCTCGCCGGCGACCGCCACGAACACCCCCGGCTTGCCACCGACGTGGACGATCGCGTTGTTCGGCACCGCCACTGCCTCGGGACGCATCGAGACCGTCAACTGCACGCGCGCATACATGCCGGGCTTCAGCCGGTATCCGGGATTCGGGACCTCGATCTCCATCTCCGCCGTGCGCGTTGCCGGATCGAACACCGGCGCGACGCGGCTGACGCGCCCGGCGAATGTCTCGCCGGGAAACGCATCGACTTCGACGGCGGCCCGTGTGCCGGCGGTCACGCGCTTCAGATCTTTTTCGACGAGGTTCGCCACCATCCGCACGTTGTGGATGTCGACCACCGATGCGACGGGGACGTTGGGGCTGACCGACGCACCCGGATCGAGGAACCGCTTCCCGACGAAGCCGTCCACCGGTGACGAGATGACGGTGTTCGCGAGGTTGATCTTCAGCTCGTCGAGCCGGGCCTTCGACTGCTCGAACTGCGCGCGCGCGAGATCGAGCTGCGCGAGCGCGGACTGGTGGCGCGCATCGGTATCGTCGAAGGTCTGCTTCGGCAGCAGCTGCCGATCGAGCAGGCTGCGGTTGCGCTCGAGGTTCGTCTGCGCGAGCCTCAGGTCCGCGTCGCGCTGCCGAATCGTCGCTTCGCCCACCTTGTAGGCGGCCTCGGCCTGGCGGACCTGTTCCTGGATTTCGCGGTCTTCGACCTTCGCGATCGTCTGGCCCTTGCGGACCGGATCCCCAAGCTGCACGTTGACCGTCGCCAGCCGGCCGTTGATCTTCGGCACCGCCTGCACCGTTGCGGCGCCAATCAGGTTGCCGACGACGAGCACGCGCTCGGAGAGCGGCGCGCGCTTTGCGGTGGCGAACTCCACCGGCATCGGCGGCCGCCCGCCGCGGCCGCCCGCACGTCCACCCCCGCCTTGACCGGCGGCCGCTGCACCGCCGGGCGCGGCCTGGTCGCCGCGTCCGCGGCCGTAAACAAGGAACCCCGTCAGCGCGAGCACCGCGACAACGGCAACAACTATGGCTTTACGCATAAGCATTTTCAGGCTGGCCCAACCAGCCTCCGCTAAAGCGACGGCGGAAGGCCAGCGCCACCGATGTCATGGCCGGCGCCACCGGAATCGGCACTCCGATTACTGTCCGCCGCCACCCGTCGTGCCGCCGCCGGCCACCGCTGCGCCCACGCCGCGCGTGCCGACACGCTGCACGGTGTCGAAGTTCACCAGCGCCTTGCGGTAATTCAGGACGGCGCGCAGCTCGTTGTTCCGCGCATCGGCGAAGTCACGCTGCGCCTGCACGACCTCGTAGTTGGTGGCCATGCCGACTTCCATCTTGCTCTGCGCCGCTTCGAGCCGCTTCTGCGCGAGCTCGCGCGCCGCGACGGTCGCCTGCACGCTTTCGAGCGTGCTCTGGACGTTCAGCGCCGCGTTCGTCACGTCGGTGGCAATCTGCAGCTCGAGAGCCTTGAGGTTGACCTTCGTCTGCTCGAGCGACAGCTTCGAGCGTGCCACGGTGGCTTCCTGCGCGCTCCGTCCCAGCGGGTACGCGAAGTTGAGGCCGAACGAGAATTGCGGGATGTCGAGCCCGAAGACATTCCGCAGCGCGTCGAGATAGCCGGACGGGACCGGCGTCTGAGAAACGATCTGGCCGGTGATTGGATCTCGGACCGTCGACGTGGTCGGACCTCCGAGGCCCGTCAGCCCGTAATTGGCCGTGAGGTTCAACTGCGGACGCGTGAGGTCGACCTGGTTCTTCAGGTTGATGTCGCTGATCGCCAGGTTGTTCTTCGACTGCTGCAGATCCGTTCGCTGACCGAGCGCGCGCGCGACCGCCGCTTCCAGGTTGATCGGCTCCGCGGTTGCGGCCGGACGATCGACGGGGTTGAGCGAAGACGTCCAGAGGGGGTCCTCGGTGCCGCTCACGATCAGGCGCTTGAGCACAAGTTCCGCAGTGCGCACGGTTGCCTGCGCCTGGACAAGAGTGTTGCGCCGGGATGCGGCCTCCGCCTGCGCCGACACGACGTCGATCGGCGCCAGCGTGCCGATCTCCACGCGCGCCTGGTTGTCCTGGATCAACCTGTTTGCGAGGTCGAATGAATTCTGCGCGGCGCCGACCGCCTCGATGGCGTATACCAGATCCCAGTACGCGTTCCGCACGCTCGCCTGCGTGGTCGCCGTCGTCGCGCTCAGCGAGATCTCGTCGTTCTGCTGGCTGATGCGGTTGGTCTTCAGGGCGGCGCGCGTCGAGTCAATCGCGAACCCACGAAGCACTGGCTGCGTCACGTTGAAGCTCACGAATGAGTTGAACGTCGGATTCCTGAAGGCATTCGCGCTCGATTGCTCGCGGCGGCTGTTCGTCCAGTTCACGGAGTAATTCGCGCCGGTCCTGAACAGGTTCTGCGTGATGCCGCCGTTCCAGGCTCTCGTGTCGGTCAGCTGGTTTTGGCCAGCCCCGACACCCTGTGTCGCGTTTGTTGCCGGCGAGTTCACGTGCGATGTGCTGATGGCGCTCGTCAGATTGACGCGATAGTTCGCCTCGAGCCCGGCAATCGTGAAATCCGTCAGCCGTGGCGTAATCCGCGCGACTGCGATATCGATGTTCCGGTCCATCCCGCGCGCAACCGCGTCTTCGATCGTCAGATCGACGCGCGGACCGGGCGTCGTGAACGGGGCACCGGGGGCCTGGGCAGTGGCGGGCGTCTGCGGCGCGCCGCTTTGGACGCGCGCCTGCGCGATGAGGTCCCTGACATGTTGGATGCTCGCGTCCTGCGCGGCAGCGGGAAACGCCACGGCGAGAACGAAGCCGGCGGCAGCCAGCGTGTGTGCGGTCTTACTCACGAAACCCTCCAAAGAGATTGAGTGCGAAAGAGAATGGCCTGCGGTCAGCGGCGGCCGGGATCGTTGTTCTTACGGCGTTCGGCCTCGCGGCGTTCGAACATCGCGTCGAGTTTGGCCCGCTGCTCGGGCGAGAGCAGGCGGTGCATACGATAAAGCATCACCGTGCGCTTCGTCGTGAGGTTTGCACGCGCCTGTTCCGCCTGGGCGACCTGCCGCGCGATGACGGACGCGTCCGCCGTGCCTTCCTTGATTAACTTCGTGACGGCATCATCGAGCTTGTCGAGCTCGTCCTTCGCCGCCCGGAGACTTGGCAGCGTCTCCTGGAAAATGTCATCGATGTCCTTCGATTGCTTGTCCGAGATGCCCAGCTCGGCACGCGTCTCCGGCGCTTTCCACCACGGAACCCGGTGCTCGCCGCCGCGTCCTTCCTGCCCATGTCCTTCGCGACCCGGTTGCGCCGGCGCGGCCGGTTTGCCCTGGTCCGGCTTCTGACC
>WNGB01015588.1_pt1 | contig 10598 bp, 12 predicted proteins | sample 5400681 | NCBI WGS metagenome assembly WNGB01 (sample SAMN13153367, study PRJNA577476) | soil metagenome | isolation source: 115 cm soil or saprolite under grassland replicate 2 | place: USA:California | collected 2016-06-15 | reverse complement strand
CGCAATCGCACTAGTGTCTACACTAGTGAGGTCTACGACGGTCTGGTGACACCGCCCAAGGACGAGAGACAGCCATGACGATCCAAGCCCAACGATCTGAGCATCCCTCCTGGGCCTGGATCCTCGCTAACGCCGCGGGGTTTGCGATGGGCGGCGCCATTGCTGGTGCCGTGGCCCTGGCAGCCTTGGATCCGCTGGTCGGAACCGTCGCGTCGCAACTGAGCGCCGCGGCCGCGCTCGCGCCGGTTAGCGCCGTTTCGAGCGGTCTGCTAGGTACGGCGGCGGGCCTTCTTCAGTGGGCGGTCCTTCGAAGGCGGTCATCGGCGACCGTTTGGTGGATCGCGGCGACGGCCGGGGGATGGGCTGCCGGGGGAGCTATCGCCGGGACGCTCGGGGGATTCCTCTCGGGGACGGTCACGCACGTAGGCCTTGGCATGGGCGTCCAAGGGTACTTGCTTGGCCTCGTCGGCGGCGTGGTCGCAGTGGGCTTGGTGCCCGGGGTCCTTCAGTCACTCGTGCTTCGGCACCACGTCGACTCTCTCACTTGGTCCGTTACGCACCTGATTGCGTTGGGCGCAGGCTTTCTTGTCGCGTTTCCGGTGATGCTGGTCGTCGCCACGCTCCTCCGATGGAGCCTCCCGTCCCTGGAGGCTTGGGCTGTGGCCGGCCTCCTGATGGGAACCGTGTTCGGGATCCTGACTTGGCGGGTCCTCGAGAGGGCGTTGGCGACGCGGGCCTGAGACCCCGAGCCAGGTTTCGCTATGGGCGGCGCGTCGGGTGAGCACGGAGACTCGATTGGAAGGAGGCGTCCCTTGAAGATCGCTCGAAAGGTAGGGATCGAGATGCCGGTTAGTGGAGAACACACGCCGACGCTTCAGAGCGACCGTCCCCAACTTGGGCGCACCTTCACGATGGCCATGACAGTTGCCGGCTGTTGGGCGGTGGCGGCTGGCGTCGCGTACTTCTTGGCCTACGTGATCGTCGTCTACGGGGCGGAGGCCGGAGACGAGCGCACCGTGGCTGACCTGCTCCCGGTCTTCGCATTGTCCTCCGTTGCGGCGGTCTTCGGCGTCATCGGGACCCTCTCGCTGTTCTGGTCCGGGGCGCGACGTCGGGCCTGGTTCTGGCTCGTCGCCGCAGTCCTGGCCGTCCTTCTCTTGGCCATGAACGCGCCGTACATCCCCTACGACCTCGCTCGCCCAGCGAACACGAGCCGGTTCCTTCTCGCCATCGTCGTCCTCGCTGGAGCGTTGGCTGCCATCGTTGGCGGTGTCGCGGCGTTCCTCGAGATCCGCCGCGGCCGGCCCATCTGGACGCGTGACAGTCGAGCGGGCTGGGTATCGATGGTCGCCATCGGCATCGTGGTGGGCGCGGCCGTGACATCGCTGCTGGCTGGCCTGGCCTTGGGCGGGGCGGGCGTCGCCGAGGCGCCGACCAGCACCGGTGTCATCACCGTCAAGGACATGAGGTTCGTCGAGAGCAACTTGCACATGAAGGTCGGCGACGTCCTCGGGCTCTTTGTCACCAACCCGACCGAGGTCGGGCATTCCTTCGACATCGACAGCCTCGACATCCACGTGCTCCTGCCGCCGCATTCGACGACGGCGGTGGCGATCCACCCCCGTGGACTCGGCACCTTTGAGTTCTACTGCGGTGTCGCCGGCCATCGGGATGCCGGCATGGTCGGCACGATCGTTGTCGATAGCGGGGACTCGTAACCGATGGGGCTCTCGCCGTGGGTGAACCGGAGTACCCCGTCGGGGGTACTCCGTCTCGGGCGCTCACTTGAAGCCGGTCGTCAGCGCCGCCGAGGCGATCTTTGGCGGGGTACGACCGCGTGAATTCATCACCTACGTCATCGCGCAAGTGGCTGGCGCTGTCGTGGGCGTGGTAGTCGCCAGCCTGATGTTCTCCTTGCCCGCGATTACGCTGTCCAGTCATGTGCGCAGCAGTCCGGCGCTGTGGCTGGGCGAAGTGGTCGCGACGTTCGAGCTGGTGCTCGGCCCCATCGCAGACGTGGTCATCGACCGCTTCAGCCGCAAGGCGGTGCTGATTGACGCCCACCTCTGTTTCGCGCGGCACTCGCCCTGTCGCTGCTCTGGCCGCAGGGCGCCCGGCACGCGTACACGGTGGCAGCTGGCATGGCGGGCGGTGTCAAGTGACACGAGGATTCCCATCCAGCGACGTAAGAATTCCCGACTGAGCGACGTCTGGATTTAGTCCGTAGCCGTCGCAGTCGCATCTTTGGGGAGAGGGGGCGCGGGCGAGGACCCCTTTCTGTGGAAAGCGTGGATAGGCGTGGAAAAAGGCCTGCGGCCTGAGCCCCTTGCAACCTATACCTGGGTAGAGGTTTATGGTTAGCGCGCAGCGGTCGAGCGGCCGCTCAACGCAGGGAGGTCCTCATATGACAAAACCCGTCGACCCGCCGGCGATCGCATGCTCGCTTTCGCCGGGCGACTACGCTCAGCGCTTGCGCGAGTTCAGCAAGCTATTCGCTACTTCGCTCCGCGACGCGCGTCGTGAGCCAACCCGTTTGCACCTCGTTCTCGACGCTGCCACCGCGAGCGAGGACCAGGTGCGCGATCTTCTACGCCGCGAGCAGGAGTGCTGCCCCTTCTTCTCATTCAACGTCGAGGCTGCCGAGCGAGCCGTGCGCGTCGAGGCCGGCGTCCCCGATGGGGCAGGCGAGTGTCTCGACGACCTCGAGCGCATGGCAACGCACGCGTTGGCGGCGCGCACCTAAAGAATGGCTGACCTCCCGATTGGCCAGGTAGCCAAGCGCGCAGGCGTCGGGGTGCAGACGGTGCGTTACTACGAGCGGCGAGGTCTTCTGCCGCCGCCGACCCGCCGTCACTCAGGCCAGCGGGTTTACGAGGGGAGCACCATCGACTTGCTGCGTGCGGTGAAGACTGCTCAGCGACTCGGCTTCACTCTTGATGAAATCCAGGAGATCCTCAGGCTCACGGCCGGCAAGCCTCGCAGCTCGAACGCCTTGCAGGAGCGCATGCGCGATAAGGTCCTGGAGATCGACGGCAAGATTGCGGACCTGTACGCCATCCGCCAACGGCTTGCGGATGCCCTGCACGCCGGCTGCGACTCGCTCACGAACTGCACGTGCCCGGCTTGCCCGCTGTTTGCCGAGCTCGGAAAGGATGGACAGCGCAATGGCCAGTGCTGACCGCACCCGACGTCGTTTTCCGCTCCAAGCGCTTTTGTTGGGGGCGGCGTGCCTGATCTGCTGCTTACCACCGGTGGGCGGATTGCTCGCTGCTGCCAGCGGCGTGCTGGCAACGTTGGGTGCTGCGGCCTTCGGTGCAGGCTTTCTGCTCGCCGCTGGAATCGGCGTGGCCATAGCCAGCACGCTCGGCGGCGCTTGGTGGTTGACACGTCGTCGCGCCGCAAGGTATGTGAACTGCGGCGGGCAGGCGTGTGCCCGTTGAGGTCGCGCGGGCGCTCGTCCTCTTTACGCTAGCGGGCCTGGCCGAGATTGGCGGCGGCTGGCTGATGTGGCAGTGGTTGCGGGAAGCGCGGCCCTGGCCGTTCGGCATCGTCGGTGCGCTCGTGCTGGTGGCGTATGGTGTGATCCCGACCTTCCAGGCGGATCCGCACTTCGGTCGGGTGTACGCTGCGTACGGCGGGGTCTTTGTGGTCCTCTCCATCGCGTGGGGGCGCCTGATCGACGGCTTCGAGCCAGACCGCTGGGACCTCATCGGTGCCGCAGTCTGCCTGGCGGGAGTGCTCATCATCTTCTTCGGCCCGCGAGCACGCTGATCCTTCGCGCGAACGGCGGGCCAGCCCGTCCCGCTGCTCCCGCCGTACACGACTACTGGGGAGTCGTCTCAGGCCTGTGAATGCACTCGCCGCGTGGCTGACAGCGAATTGCTGGTTCAGGCTGCTGACCATCTCCAGGGCTTCAGGCACGCTGTTGACGTCACGCCGCTCCGACCCCGCAGGCCGGCCTGCTTTGCGCCGCGTTCGTCGATGAGGTTGGTCCGCTCCCATGCCATCCGCAGGAACTCTTTAACGCCTTCGGGTCCAGTCCAGTGCAGCCAGAACCGTTGACGGTCCCTCCCCCACAAGTGGTGTCAGCAGTTCGGGCAGAGTGGGCATGCGTTCATTTCGGTTGGCCCCGGTCACGGCCTGCGCCTACCACCTCGACCAGTCCGGCGCTGCCGTCCACCAATACCACTTGGCCGTCGCGAAGTCGCCGCGTGGCGTCTCCTGTCCCCACGACTGCTGGAATGCCGTACTCACGCGCAACCAGCGACGCGTGGGCCGCAAGCGTCCCACCGTCCGTCACCACGGCGGCCGCGCGGCCGAAGAGCGGCGTCCAGGCCGGTGCCGTCGCCTGGGCCACCAACACCTCTCCAGCTTCGAAGCGATCGAAATCTTCCGGCCCGCGCACGATCCGCACGGGACCTGTCGCTCGGCCGGGGCTGGCGGGCTGGCCGACGATCGAGCCTTCGGGCAGCACACGCGGCTCACGCACCGCGTTGACAACGCCCGCCAGGGACGCCTCCATCAATCGCGGCGCGGTACCCAATGTGAGCGGCGCCAACAGGCGTCGCCGACGCTCCCATTCGGCCCGCCGTTGTCTCACCACCTCGGACGCAGCGGCCTGACCGCGCAGCTCGGCCCGCGTCAGAAAGAACACATCCTCTGCGCGCTCGATGCGTCCGCACTCGCGTATCGCATCACCCAGGCGTAAGCCGCAGCGACGTAGGAGGGGCCACGCCAGCGTGAACCAACGTGCCTGTTCCTCACGCAGCAGCGCGTAGCGCTGGGCGACCTCGAGCAGACGCTCGAATTTCCCCAGCGTCGATGCGTCTCCACGCAGCGCCTGCCGGCAAGCCGCCTCGGCTGAGGTGCGCTGCGCGACGAGTTCTCGGCGTCGGTCACCAAGGTTCTCAATGGCGTGCCGCGACCCAAGTTCGCCAGCTGTTGGCCAATACCAGTCGACGCTCTGCACCGCATGGCCCGGCGGCGTGAGATCCTCTTGTGTCAGCCCGCGCAGCAGGACCTGTACGCCCCCGAACTCCGCCTGTGCCACATACCTGCGAAGAAACCGCGCCAGCGCTCCTTCCATCTTCCAGGCCGATCCGCCGACGATTGCCATGGACCACAGGTACTCGCCAGCAAGTCCGCCAATGGCGTCCACGATCGACTCGAGCTGCTCTGGGGTGGCGCTCTCGACGGCCGTTTCAGCTTCAGCTACCGAGCGCTGGTACCGCGGGAGCAGCTCACGTCGCCAGCCGGCGGCCAGGCGGCCGAGCAGGGCGTGGTCCGCCCCGACCGGATCCGTACTGACCCGCACCAGCGCGTTGTAGACCACCCACAGCACCTTGCCGCGACTCTGCAGCAGCGCGGGCAAAAGGAGCCGCGGGACCGAGCCTGGTGTGGGCGCCGACGTGTAGTACCAGCCGTTGACCGCGGCATGCCGAAACGGCACACCGGCGCCAGCGGTCCGGCGCATGCCGACCAGGTAGCCGGCCTCTATCCGTTCGAGCAGCCAATCCTGGAAGAGCGGTGTCATCGGCTCGGGCAGCCACTCGCCGAGCCGAAAGTTGCGCATCCAGAAGCCTGCCGAAGGCGGAGTCCAGTCGGCGGGCTCGGGGAGCGCCGTCATGGGTCGCGCCTGCAGCAGGTACACCTTGCCCTCGGCAACTGCCCACTCGATGTCCTGCGGCGTACCGAAGCACTCCTCGGCGCGACAGGCGAGGCTGGCGATACTCACGGCCGACTCTGAGTCGATCGCTCCTTCGCGCTCGCGGCGGCAGATCACCTCGCCGCTCCTGACCTCCCATTCATCGCCAATCGCTTCACCTGAAACGACCCGCTCGCCCAGGCCACGTGCGGCCGTGATCAGAACGACGCCCCGCTCGCCAGTCACGGGATCGGCCGTGAAGGCCACGCCAGCGGCATCAGGCGTCAGCATGCGCTGGACGAGGACGGCCATGCAGTTCGCGCCGGTGTCCGCGGCCGCCGCATGGTAGCTCTGGGCGCGTGCGGTGCTGGCGGACTCCCGAACTTGCTGTATGGCTCCGAGCAGCCCATCGTCGCCACGCACATTGAGAACGGTCTCGTACTGCCCCGCAAACGAAGCATCGGCACGGTCCTCCGCGACACTCGAGGAGCGGACCGCAAGAGTTTCAGCGCCCAGAGCCCGCGTGGCCGCCAATACCGCCTGGTCAGCGGGCTCGCCGACGACGACGAATCCGTCCGGAACCGGGAAGCCGGCTTGGGCCAGCTCGCCCAGGTTGGCCGCTTTGGCGCCGACCATTTCTCGATCAGAGCTCCGCAGCTCGCCCAGCTGAACGACGGCGCTCGAATCGAACCGCGTCGCCTCGGTCATGTCAGCCGTGGATCCCGTGCAGGATGATGTCCACGCTGCGGGCGAGGAAATCCTCGCCCTCCTGAGCCGTCACGTGAGCCATCACCACGGCGTAGAGCAGCAGGCGCGCCGCTGCTTGCGTGTCATGCGGGCGAAGCTCGCCTGCCTTTACGCGCGAGGCCAGGTAGTCGGAGAGGAGCCGCTCACCCTCGGCGCGTGCGCGCTCGATGCGCGCAGCCACCGCCGGGTTCGAGGGAGCTTGCTGGAGCATCACCTGCAAGAGATTGCGATGCTCCTGCAGCATGGCCGCAAAGCCATTCGCCACTTCGCTCAGCACGTCGGCTGCCGGGCGGTCGCGGTCGGGCGAGGTTATGCGTCGCAGCTCGGGCTGGAAGTACTGGCGCTCGAGCGCGGCGCGTAGCAGGTCCTCCTTGGAGCGGAAGTAGTGATAGGCGAGCCCCTGCGCCACTCCGGCTCGCTGGGAGAGCTCGCGCATGGTCGTGTTCTCGACTCCGTGCTCGGCAAACACTGCCAGCGCAGCGTCGATGAGTTGTTCGCGGCGAAATTGGGCCTGCTGCCGGCGGGTTCCTGCCGCGACGTTCATTGAACAGTCATTGAACCACATTCGGACGTGGGCGTCAACTTTCGTCATTCCGTGCCAACTCCAAAACAGGCCGATCTGAACCGGAACGCTGGCCAGTTGGCGTGGACCGCCCAGCTGCTCGCCGGCACCCAGCAACGAGCACGTCATCACGAACGCGGCGATCTTCTGGCTCACCAAGTACGGGTGCGTCGGCCAATCGCTTCTATTACGAGCACGAGCACGCCGAGCACCCGCCCGAGCCGACCACCGCCCGAGGGCCCTGGCTAGCTTCGCCAACGACTTCCGTCCCGCGCGGCGCTTGGCCGAGCGCGACCGTACTCCTGGAACGAATACTCGCGGCGGCCACTGGGCCACTCAAGACGCGCCCGACCTGCTGCTCGACGACATCCGTCAGTTCTTCCGTCGCCTCCGATAGCGCCTGACTCAGTGGTAAATAGGCAAGTCCCGGCTTGCATGCAAGCCGGGACTTGCCTATTATCTGAGCGTGGCCGACGTGTACAGCGCCATTGCCGATCCGACCCGGCGGGCGATTCTTGATGAGCTCACCGACAGGGATGGACAGACGCTCTTCGAGATCTGCTCGCGGCTGATCATGAAGCATGGCCTGAGCTCGACGCGGCAGGCGATCTCGCAGCATCTCGACGTGCTCGAGTCGGCGGGGCTCGTCACCAGCAGGCGCGAGGGCAGGTACAAGTTCCACTTCTTCAACCCCGCGCCGCTGCACCGCATCGTGGAGCGTTGGCCCACCAAGAACGAGGAGGAATTGGTATGAGAATCACCGTGACGAGCGTGTTGGTCGACGATCAGCAGAAGGCGCTCGAGTTCTACACGCAACGGCTCGGGTTCGTGAAGAAGCGGGACATCCCGCTCGGCGACGCGCGCTGGCTAACGGTCGTTTCACCTGAAGATCCAGACGGAACCGAGCTGCTCCTCGAGCCCGACGGGCACCCCGCAGCCAAGCCTTTCAAGGAGGCGCTCGTTGCCGACGGCATTCCGTTCACCTCCTTCACGGTCCAGGACGTACGGGCCGAGTTCGAACGGCTCAACGGCCTCGGCGTTCGCTTCACCCAAGAGCCGACCGAGATGGGCCCAGTCACGACGGCCGTATTCGACGACACATGCGGCAATCTCATCCAGATGGCCACCGCAGCCTGACGTCAGGTCAGGCCGCGTGGCGCAGCAGCAGGCAATGGCGGATGTTGAAGCGGCGCATGGCGTCCACCAGCATGCGACTGAAGGCCGTGCCGGCCGGCCTCAGCGTCGAGCACCTCGGGTTGCGCCATCGCATAGTCGCGACCCTTCCAGCGGACGACGCACCCGCCGGCGGCGCGGATGTTTCGACACCAGGTCGGTCGTCTCGCCCCGCGGCATCGGCGATGAACCCGCTCTCGGTGGTCGGATGCCCACGGGCGTGCGGAAGGCCTTGCCCAATCGACGCCGCGATCCGAGATGACGCCGTACAGCGGCATGGAGCGCGTGCTGGCCAACGGCAGGACGGCGCGAGTGAACACGCGCGCGAGGCTCAGGTCTCGGACTTTAGTCGTAGGTTCGCCAAGGTCCGCAACTTCTACGCGGAGAGCACGCTATGTCACCCGGTCTGGCAGGCGAGCGACGTCCGACCCGCTGACACGGAACTGATCATTACGTGAGTGGATCAGGTGCGGGACTCACGAGACGACGTCCACTACCAGAAGCAGCCCGCGCGCTGAACTGAACACCGGACAAGCGTCCCCTCCGGCGGCGATGCTGGAGCTGTGCAACTCCGAAATACGCCGGGGGGAGGGGGACGCAGTGTGAAGTCTCAGAGGGAGCACATGGAGAAGCGGAAGCCGGAGCGGGCTGACGAGGGATGATGCAGTCGCCGCGGGCGATGCACCGCGATGTAGGCATCGAAAGGGCTGGAACTGCGCCCGCAAAAAGCCAGTGACTCGAGCGATGGGTGGCGCAACCCGGGGTGTGGCACGGTGCAAGGGTGCGAAGCCAGCCGGTCAACAACTGGTTTGCGGCTTGCTCGGTGGCCCGTTCAGTTGCCAGCGATGGTGACGCTGCGCACGGTCGCCGCCGCGTCCACGACATCCGCCAAGCGCGCGCCCGGGCGCGTCTGGATCAGGAGGGCCGCTTCGGGCTCAAACAGAAGCGCTAACCCGACGAACCCGTTGCGCAGGTACATCAGCCTTGCACTCTGAGCACCGGCCAGTCGTTCATGCTCGACTAGCTCGTCGCACCAGCCACTCGCGGGCGAGGCGACAAATGCCGCTTCCAGGCTCACGTCACCTGTAACCGGCAGGCGGAGCTGCCGCAGGTACAGCCGCGGACTAGCCGGCTTCGCCGCCAGGAAACAGTCGCGGCGCTCGAAGGTTGCCGCCCAGTCGTGCTGCGGCTCGTCGACGAGTGGCTCCCGCGGGGCGAGCCAGCGCTCGAAGCGCGGCAGCCATAACCGCCGCAGTCGGGCTGCCAAGCAGGCTGCGATGAGTCGGTCATACGCTGGGGCCGCGCGCACCTGGCGGTCGATCAACGCCTGGCAGCGTCGCTGTCCGTCGGTCTCGTCGTGCTCAGCCCAGTACCAGCCAACCTGGCGCGCTTCGGATCGCTGGCGGATCGCTTCGAGCACGGATGCGACCGGGCCACTTGGACGAAATGCCGGTACGTCGCGTACGCCGAAGTCGCTCAGGTCAGCATGATCGCTGACCACCGCTACCCGTCCGCCGCTTGGGACAGCGGTGAGTCCGTCGGCGGCCGCTGAAAATTCGGCGAGGCGCACCTGGTCGGGCGCGGTGTGCGCGTCCAGCGTCCAGGCCCGCTCGGCGATGGTCGTACCATCGCGACGCAGGACCCATGCCGCGGCGCAAGCCTCGGGCGTGCAGCCGCCGTCGGTGTACAGCACCAGCCCGGATTCCTGTCCAGACCAGCGCAGTGGGGCCAGGCTGTCGTAGGCGCGGCTGAGGCAGGTGGCGACTAGCGCTTCCAACTCGCCCAAGGCGTAACGCGCCCAAATACGCCGGGCCGCGGCCGCTTCCAACTCGCCCAGGGCGTAACGCGCCCAGATGCGCCGGGCGGCGGCCAGTTGCGCCAGGTGATACTGCGGACTCGCAGATGGAAACGCGGCGCCTTCGACCAGGTAGCGCAGGCTGGTCGGGGCAATCACTTCGACCGCCGCGGCGACCGGGATGGCTTCGAGCGCGGCGATCAGCGCCGGCACGCACTCCGATTGCACGACCTGCGGCTGGCTGGGACTGCGGCCCTGTAGCCAGCATGGCTCACCGGCAGTGGGCGACTCCAGGCGGGCGGCCCAGGCGACGACACCGCTGGCGCGACAGGCCGCAACAGCGACGCGCCACGCCGATGGCCAGTCCGCTGGTCGGTCGAGCAACGGCTGCAGACTGGTCGGCACCGAGATTGCGGTGCGGGGCACGCTGTTGGATCATGGCACGCCGCTGGGCGGTCGGTACACCACGCGTAGGGAACGTGGCTGCGCGGAATTGATTCGCGTGGGACCTGAGTAGAGCATCGGCGCAGTGGGAGCATTCCAGCTTACTCTCAGTGTGTGCCCGCGAATCTTCCGCCGGACTACTACGCAGCCGAGAGCGCGTTTCGCGCGGCCACCACCCCGCAGGCCAGGCTCGAAGCGCTCGAGCGCATGCTGGCGGTCATGCCGCACCACAA
>WNGB01014330.1_pt1 | contig 10598 bp, 6 predicted proteins | sample 5400681 | NCBI WGS metagenome assembly WNGB01 (sample SAMN13153367, study PRJNA577476) | soil metagenome | isolation source: 115 cm soil or saprolite under grassland replicate 2 | place: USA:California | collected 2016-06-15 | reverse complement strand
GCTGGGTGCGCTCCTTGAACAGGTTGGCGGCGGCCTGGCGCATGTGCTGCTTGAGGATCATCGGGTCGGTCACGCCGTCGGCGGCCACCCGGTCGAGCGACGCGAGCACCCGGACGCGGGCCTCCTCGATGAGGTCGCCGGACTCCGGCTCGTAGACGAAGCCGCGGGTGACGATGTCGGGGCCGGCCAGCACCCTGCCGCTCTGCGCCTCGATGGTGACGACCACGTGGACGAAGCCCTCGCCGCCGAGCTTGCGCCGGTCGCGCAGGACGGCGTCGCCGACGTCGCCGACGCCGAGCCCGTCGACGAACACCACCCCGGCGGGGATGTCGTCGGCCCGCTCCAGCTTGCCGCCCTCCAGCTCCACCACGTTGCCGTCCTCGCAGATCACCACGTGGTCGCGGGCGACGCCGGCGGCCTCGGCCAGGCGCGCGGCCTGGGCCAGGTGGCGGTACTCACCGTGCACGGGCACGAACCAGCGCGGCCGCAGGGTGGACAGCAGCAGGGTCAGCTCGCCCTGGGCGGCGTGGCCGGAGACGTGCACCTTGGCGTTGCCCTTGTGGTAGACGTCCGCGCCGGCCCTGGCGAGGTCGTTGATGGTGCGGTACACGGCCGCCTCGTTGCCGGGGATGAGCGACGAGGACAGCACCACCGTGTCGCCCGGCTCGATGCGCACGAACTTGTGATCGCGCCCGGCCATCAGGGTGAGCGCGGAGTACGGCTCGCCCTGCGAGCCGGTGCACAGCACCACCGTGCGCTCCGGCGGCCAGTCGTTCAGGTCCTCGACCAGGATCAGCAGGTCGTCGGGGACGCGCAGGTAGCCGAGCTCCCTGGCCACCCGGACGTTGCGCAGCATGCTGCGGCCGACCAGGGCGACCTTGCGGCCCAGCAGCGAGGCGGCGTCCATGATCTGCTGCATGCGGTGCACGTGGCTGGCGAAGCAGGCCACCACCACGCGCCGCTCGGCCTGCTCGAGGATGTCCCCGAGCGCCCTGCCGACCTCCACCTCCGAGGGGATGAAGCCGGGCACGTCGGCGTTGGTCGAGTCGGCCAGCAGCAGGTCGATGCCCTCGCCGGCGAGCCGCGCCAGGCCGCCCAGGTCGGTCGGGCGGCCGTCGATCGGGGTCAGGTCCATCTTGAAGTCGCCGGTGTGCACGATGGTGCCGTCGGGGCTGCGCAGCGCGAGCGCCACCCCGTCGGGGATGGAGTGCGACACGGCGAAGAACTCCAGGTCGAACGGGCCCAGGCTGGCGCGGTCGCCGGCGGAGACCTCCACCAGCGACGGCTCGAGCCCGTGCTCCTCGAGCTTGGCCGAGAGCATGCCGAGCGACAGGCGCGTGCCGTAGACGGGCACGTCGAAGTCGCGCAGGAAGTACGGCAGGGCGCCCATGTGGTCCTCGTGGGCGTGGGTGAGCACCACCCCGACCACCCGCTCGGGCTCGTCGGCCAGCCAGGTGAAGTCGGGCAGGATGATGTCGACGCCCGGCTGGTCGGCGTCGGGGAAGGCCAGCCCGCAGTCGATCAGCAGGCGGGCGCCCTCCAGCTCGACCACGGCGCAGTTGCGCCCGATCTCGCCGAGGCCTCCGAGGAACGAGATCCGGGTGGGTCCGGAGCGGGCGCCCGCGTCGCCGTCAGCCACCGGCACCGCCCGGCAGCAGGCCGACCTCGGCGAGCAGGCCGCGCATCCGCTCGGCCTCGGCCGCCGTGGCGTCGACCAGCGGCGGGCGCAGCGGGCCGGCGGGCAGGCCGAGCTGGTTCATGGCCGACTTGAGCAGGATCGGGCTGGAGGTGGCGAACGCCCCCTCGAACAGGGCCAGGTGGCGCAGGTGCAGCTCCAGGGCGCGGCGGGTGTCGCCGGCCTCGAACGCCCGCACCAGCTCCTGCAGCGCGGGGCCGACCAGGTGCGCCAGCACGCTGACCACGCCGACGCCGCCGACCGCGAGCAGCGGCAGCAGGTTCTTGTCGTCGCCCGAGTACTGCTGCATGGCGCCGCCGGTGTCGCGGTGCAGGCGGCTGGCGGCGGCCATGTCCCCGACCGCGTCCTTCACCGCCACGATGTTGTCGTGCCGCTCGAACAGCCTGACCATGGTGGGCACCTCGATCAGGCAGGCGGTGCGGGAGGGGATGTTGTACAGCATGCAGGGCAGGCCGGTGGCCTCGGCGATGGCCGAGAAGTGGGCGACCAGCCCGGTCTGCGGCGGCCGGCTGTAGTACGGGGTGACCAGCAGCAGCGAGCCGACCCCGGCCTTCTCGGCCAGGTGGGTCAGCTCGATCGACTCGGCAGTCGAGTAGGTGGAGGTGCCCGCCATCACCTTGGAGCCGTCGCCGGCGGCCTCCACCGCCGCGGCGAAGAGCCGCGCCTTCTCCTCGGTTGTCAGGGTCGGTGACTCGCCGGTGGTCCCGGCCACCAGCACCGTGTCGGTGCCGTGGTCGAGCAGGTGGCGGACCAGGCGCTGGACGCCGTCCAGGTCGAGGTCCCCGCCGGGGGTGAACGGGGTGGCCGAGGCCGTGACAACGCGGCCGAAGCGACCAGGCATGGGATCGTCTCCTCGCACTCGGTGCGGTCGCGCGCCCTCCCGCCCCGCCCGGAACGGTGTCCGGGCGCGAAGCGCGTCCGTCCTTCTAGCGGTCGGCCGCCGCCAGCGGGGCCGACCCTGCCGGCGGCCACCCGAATTCTACTCGGGCGGCGGGCCAGGACCGGGCTCATCCACGCATCTATCGAGTCACAGCGGCGGTCACGGCGAGCCGGTACGATCCGGCCGCCGGGATTGACCGGCTGAAGCGCAGCAGCCCGATTCGGCCGCAGCGACCCGCCCGACCCGACTGGAGCCGCCGCCGTGCCCAGCCAGGACGCCGCATCCGGCCTGGAGCCTTTGGAGACCACCGTGCGGCCGGCCCTGCCGGTCGACCTGGGCCTGACCCTCGGGCCGCTCTCCCGAGGCCGCGACTCCGCCATGCGGATGGACCGCTCGGGGACCTGGTGGCGGGCGACCCTCACCCCGGACGGACCGGCCACCGCCTGCTACGCGGCACGTGGCGGCGCGGTCGCGGTGCGGGCCTGGGGGCCGGGCGCGGCCTGGTGCCTGGACAGCGCCCCAGAGCTGCTCGGCGGGCGCGACCGGCTGGACGGCTTCGAGCCGGACGGGCTCGTGCGCGAGCTGCACCGCCGCCTGCCGGGGCTGCGCATCGCCCGCTCGCTGGCGGTGTTCGAGGCGCTGGTGCCGACGATCCTGGAGCAGAAGGTGACCGGCAAGGAGGCGCGTGCCTCCTGGCGCGCCATGGTGCGGGCCTGGGGCACCCCGGCGCCCGGGCCGCTGCCGCTGCTGGTGCCGCCGGGCCCCGAGCTGCTGGCGCGCACCCCGTACTGGGAGTTCCACCCGCTCGGGGTGGAGCGGAAGCGGGCCGCCGCGATTCGCCTGGCCGCCAGCCGCGCCGCCCGCCTGGACGCGCTGAGCGCGCTGCCCCCCGCCGAGGCGCGCCGGCGGATGCAGTCCGTGCCCGGCATCGGCCCCTGGACCGCCGCCGAGGTCGCCCTGGTCGCCCTCGGCGACCCGGACGCCGTCCCGGTCGGCGACTTCCACCTCCCCCACCTGGTCTCCAACGCCCTTGCCGGCGAGCCACGCGGCAGCGACGAGCGCATGCTGGAGCTGCTCGCCCCGTTCGCCGGCCACCGCGGCCGCGTGCTTCGCCTGCTGTCCCGCTCCGGCCTCTGGTCGCCCCGCCGCGGCCCGCGCATGGCGGTGCGCTCCTTCAAGCGGATCTGAGCGCGTACGAGGCACCCTCCGGCGAGGCCCCCTTGGGATCTCGATGCGCGGGCCGCTTGGTGCCGTGACATCGCCGAGCCAGGCCGCTTACCGCTCCGGAAGCGGCGAGCCTGCGCTCAGCTCGACCGATTCAGCCTAACGAGATGTTGCCGTCGTCACGTGGCTTCATGGTGCTCCGCATCGACGGTTCCTTCCACAATCAGACCATCTTTGATCGTGTAGGTCATCGCGTAGGTCGACTTGCGGCTGTAGTGATCCTCATTGGCGACAACACGGACGCTCACGGTCGCACCGTTCGCCTTGAGATCTGCAACCGTGACACTATCAGTGCGCGTAAACCCCTGCTTGAACTGCTCGTAGGTCATTCCGAGCTTCCTCGCACTCAAAAGCGCCCAGGCTGTGTGATACTCATGTTGATCGATGGCCTGGTAGAAGGCCAGCACCACCGAGCTTGGATCCGACAGTGGAGTCGTAAGGGTCGTCCGCGAAGCCACTGTGCGGGATGTATCGATGCTGCCGGAGGTCGGTCCTGTTGGCCGGCTTTGGAAATCTGAAGAGGTTGGAAATGTGAATGCTGTCACAGCAAGCACCACGACGGCTCCGGCAAGACCCCATTTCCACATTCTGCTCCGCGTAAAGAGCGTTGGCTGCGAAAGCTTCCCAGAGACCTCGTAACGACCGCCGTGCTGTGTACTGATCTGGAGATCGAAGCTGTGTGTTTGCGTCCCGAGGGAGAGATTGTGGCGTAGTGGTCGCGCATGGACCGGCAGATATCTGGTCGAGCCAAGCGAGAGGGACACGCTGCCGGCGGCAGTTTCGACCATCATCGACGCAGCGTCGAAGTGAGCCTTGACCTTGATCTCCGCAGGTTCATTACCGGAGTTCTGGACAGCCAGCGAGTAGTCGACCCACAGGGCCTTCCAATCCTCACAGACCGCCACAGGTGGGTGTAACTCGCCCTGAATAGCCTGGTATGGAAGTACTTCCAGAGCCACGGCACTCTCGGCCCAAGCAGAGGCTCGCTCGGCCTCTGTCGCTATCACCTGCGCCTCAAACGGGTGCGAACCTGCAGGCAGGCTCGCGGCGAATGCCGTGGGTATAGCGATTCTGACGCGGGTGTCAACGTACCCACCGGCTGGTACTGCAAGCCGTGGTCCCCCCTCGATCTCGCTGAGGTCGCTGAACCAGCCACTGACCTTGAGTTCGACCACCTTCTCCTTGACATCGTCGTTTTGGATCCGCACACGAACCACAGTCGGCTCGTCTCCCCCAACGGGGACCGTGGTGGACAGGGGAGTAAGGAACAATCTCAGGAGTGCCCGGCGCGAAGGAGAATCCTGGTGGACGTGGAGTTGCTCCGCCTTGGCTACGCTTATGATCTTCTCAACGTTGCCACCACTCATGCGGAGATAGGACCGCACCTCTGCTGGAGCGACGATCTCAAGACGCCGCCTGAGGGCATCCCCGGCGGTTGGATCGTCGGCCAGCTCCGCGAGTAGCGCACGCCCTTGCTCGTCTTCCTCGAGCCAGCGCCGAACCGCCCGGCGTACACGCTCCTCACCGAGGTCGGGAACCTCCGCGCTCTCCACCACACCGAGCCCTAGAGCGAGACGTCGCCATGGATCACGCCGAAACTCACTACCTTGCCGACTCTGGCCTGCCCCGAGATTTCCGTAACGAACCGACCAACGACAGGATCTCGCCGGACCTCAGAGATCGCATGGGCTAGTTCGTCACCGAACGACGGGTCTGTGACCCCATGCGCCTTCAATTCGTTGGCGAGCGCGAAGACAGCATCGGTGTCGTTCGGGGCGGCCTCAACCTGCTCGATCGCGTCGCGGCCATGCTTATCGACGGCTACCTTCGCCCTGACGAGATCTACCAGGTGCCCAAGGTGAGCCCATATCGCACGCCCTCCCTGAGTTCCTATCTCCTCGGCCAGCTTCCTGGCAAAGAGCGTAGCTGCCACTGTAGCGGTGATATCAATTGATGCCACGGACACTCCCCCGGGTGTCGGCATCTCGAACGTAGGTCGAGCATCATGACACGTCCGGGACAATAGAGGTAGTTGTCTGACTAGCGCTTGTCTGGTTGCTTGGCTTGACCGATTAACCTATTTAGCGTTATTAGCCTGGTTCGGGGACCACCATCCAATGTTGGTAGCCCATGAGCAGCGTCGGACGGTGTCGAACCGCCGCTCAGCCCAGCTTGCGGCTGAACTGGTCCACCGCGGCCGCGAGGGTCCGATCGATCAGGTCGGCGACTTCCTGCCAGCGCTCCTCGGCCGTATCGGTGTGGACGAGGGTCACACTGTCGTCGCTGGACAGCGTGAGCAACTGCTCGGGAATCGAGGGGGCATCGTCACCCGATTCATCCGGCTCGCCCTTCGGCAGGAGCCGCTCCGCGAACATCGTGACCGCGAGCACGCCGGTCTCGCCCTGCCCTACCTTCTGTACGGCAGTAACGAAGCGCATCGTCTGGCCGAGGACGCTGAGGTGCAGGCGGGTCCACCATGCCCCTTCCGTCAGGTTCGTGTAGAAGTCAACTTGACGGGCGGCACGAACGAGCTGCGCAAACCACCACTTCGCCCGGCTGTCCGGCGGTACGGCGCTGTAGACGCGCTGGCGCGCGTCCTGGTCGATCTCGGCGAACGTGCGCTCGAGCTGTTCCCCGAGCGACTCCACGTGCGTGGCGATCTTGGCGGCGAGCTCCGTTGCCAGCGAGTTCGTGTCGGTCGCGAGCTTGGCAAGATCCGTCTCGCGCAGCGCAAGAAGGCGTTCGACGTAGGCCTGGGCGACACCCACCGCTCCGGCCGGTTCCGCGGGCGCGACCACCGACGGGGCGAGCTCGCTGCGAAGCGCGACGATCTCCATGCCGGCAAAGAGCCTGACGAGGGGCGCCAGGTCGCCCTCGTTGCCAAGGTCGAGCGCCCGCAGGTACTCGTCCCTTCGCCGCCGATCGACCACCAGCGGCGCATAGTCGTTGCGCAGCAACACGAGTAGGACGAGCGCACGGGCGACGCGGCCGTTGCCGTCCTGGAACGGGTGGATGTTGATGAAGCGATGGTGTAGCCAGGCGCTACGCACGATCGGATGAAGCCGAGTGCTCTCCGCATACAGCTCCACCAGCCGGTCCATTTCCGACTGCACATGCTCCGGCGGGGTGTACTCCAGCACCGACCCGTCGGGGCGGACCACATGGTTCGGCCGCGTCTTCCATTGTCCATGAAGCAGCGGAACCTGGACCACCTGGCCGAGGTCGTTGCGAGCCTCATAGGTCGCCTGATGCCGCGTGATCGCCTGATGAAGCTCGCGAATGAAGAAGACCGTCAGGTCGCGCCCTTCCCGAGCCGCCTCGGCCAGCGCGGTCAACGCCTCGAACTGGGTGTTGATGACGCCCAGGGCGTCAGGGCTGAGCCCGCCCTCCCGTTCTGCCACGTCGAGGGTGAGGCCCTCGGCCACGAGGGCCTCGGTGACGCCCCAGGAGACGTCGTAGAGCCGCTCGATGATGCCCGTCTCGATGGCGTGCCGACGCAGCGTGCGTCGACGCGCCTCGGCGAACTCCTCCGGCGATGCGCGCTCGATCGACCGCTTCCACGCGGTCCGTAGCTCGTCCACGGTCTCCAGCATCGAGCGAATCGGGCCGTTCACGGGCTCCGGCGGAGTCACCTCTCGCCAATGGTGCACGACTCCAGACATGCGCGGAGTGTAGAGGAACCAACGATCACCTGACGGCGCTCTTGCGCAACGCTGCACTCATCTCTCGCCAGGCTGGCGAGCGGCGCGATCCGGGCCGGGGCCAGGCTGGCAGGTGGGGCACCAGTAGGTGACCCGGTCGGCGTCGTCGCGCTCCTGGCCGGCCTTGCGGACCGGGGTGCCGCAGCGGCGGCAGGGCTTGCCGGCGCGGCCGTGGACCCACAGGGAGCGGCCACGGCGGGTGTCGCCGGTGGTGACCTGGGGGCCGCCCTGCGCCAGGCTGGCCCGCATCATCCGCGCGAGCAGGTCGAGCATGCCCTCCAGGTCGCCGACCTCGCCCACGGGCGTCCGGGGGTCGACGCCGCGCAGGAAGCACAGCTCGCAGCGCCAGATGTTGCCGACACCGGCGAGGGCGCGCTGGTCGAGCAGGGCGCTGCCGACCGCCCTGCCGGGCTCGGCGCGCAGGCGCCTGGCGGCCTCGGCCGGGTCCCAGTCCGGCCCGAGCACGTCGGGGCCGAGGTGGCCGACGACCTCCTGTTCGCGCGCGGTCGGGACGAGCTCGCAGATGCCCAGGCGGAAGCCGACCGCGACCCAGCGGTCGGTGCGCAGCACCGCCCGGACCTGCCAGCCCGGCCCACGCCAGCGCTCGGCCGGGCGGTAGAGGTGCCAGGCGCCCTCCATCTTGAGGTGGCTGTGCAGGGTGAGGCCGGCGTCGGTGCGCAGCAGCAGGTGCTTGCCGCGGGCCACCACCTCCTGGACGACCTGGCCGGCGAGGTCGGCGGTGGCGATCGCCGGCATGCGGAAGTCCGTCGCGACCAGGCGCTGGCCGGCCAGCGCCCGGTGCAGCCTGGCGGCCGCCTGGTGGACGGTGTCGCCTTCGGGCATGCGCCGGCCCTACCCGTGCCGCGGCCGGGCGTCGGGCACGACGGGCGCCGGACCGCCCGGCCGAGGACCGCTCATCCCTGCAGGCGCAGGCCGCGGGTGGAGGGGCGGAAGCCGGCGGCGGTCAGGGCCTGGGCCAGGGGGCTGTCGAGGACCGCCTCGCCGTCGGCCTTCTCGACCGCCAGCCTGCCGAGCGCGCCGTCGTGCACGGCCAAGGCGAGGGCGTCGGCGGCGCGGCCGAGCCGGTCGCGGTCGTCGGTGAAGGTGAGCAGGCTGCGCCCACCCTTCTCGACGTAGAGGGCGAGCTCGCCGTCGACCAGGGCGACCACCGCGCCGGCCTTGCGGCCGGGACGGTGGCCGGGGCGGCCGTCGCCCTCGCCGGGACGGTCCGGCCAGGCGAGCGCGGCGCCGTAGGGGTTGGCCGGGTCGGCGGCGGCGAGCACCACCGTCTGCGGGTCGCGCGGCGGCTCGACCATGCCACGCAGGCGGTCCACGGCGCCCGGCGCGGCGAACTGGGCGCCGCCGAGGCCGTCCACGAAGTAGCCGCGCCGGCAGCGGCCGCTCTCCTCCATCGCCTTGAGCACGGCGTAGGCGCCGGCGAAGCCGCCGGGGACGCGCTCGGCGGTGACCGCGCCGCGGGTGACCACGCCGTGCCGGTCGAGCAGGCGCGTGGCGGTGGCGGCCAGGCGGCGGGTCGCCTCGCCCGCCCGCTCTGGCAGCAGGCTCCAGCGGCCGGCGCCCGCCGGCGGGCCGAGGCGGCTCGGCGTCGCCGGCCGGCGGCCACGGCGGCGGGCGGGCCGGCCGGCCCTGCGGGTGCCGCCGCCGACCAGGACGCGCAGCGGCGCCAGCGTGTCGTTGGTCGCCACCCCCGCCCAGACCAGCTCCCAGACGGCCAGCAGCAGCTCGGTGTCGTTGCTCGCGCCGGTGGCGTCGGCGAGCTGCCGGAAGAACAGCGCCCCGCGCTCGGCCAGGGCGTCGCGCACCCGCGCGGCCAGCGGCGTCAGCTCCACCCCGAGCGGCTCCGGCAGCAGCAGCGGCGCCTCGGCGGCCGGGTAGAGCGCGACCCAGCCGTCGTCGGAGCCGAGCGCGCCGGCGCCGGCCCAGACGACCTCGCCGGAGGCGCACAGCTGGTCGAGCAGGACGGGCTGGTAGCCGGGCAGGCGGGCGGCGAGGACCTGGCGCTCCAGGGCGGAGGCGGGCACGGCCGCGCCGGCGAGCTGCTCCACCACCCGGTAGGTGGCGTCGAGGTCGACGAAGCGCGGCCCGGCCGGCCCGATCCCCTGCCAGGCGCTGAGGAAGCGGGCAAGGGCCGGCTGGGGCGCGGCCTCGACCTCGTGGCGCAGGGCGGCGAGGGAGCGGCGGCGCAGCCGCCGCAGCACCTCGGCGTCGAGCCACTCGCTGCCGCTGCCGCCGGGGCGGAACTCGCCCTCGGCCACGCGGCCGGCGGCGGCGAGGCGGGCCAGGGTCTCGCGCACCACCGCCACGCCGAGGCCGAGGCGGCGGGCGGGGTCGGCCGGGGTGAACGGCCCGTGGGTGCGGGCGTAGCGGGCGACCAGGTCGCCGACCGGGTCGTCCACCGGGCGCAGGAAGTCGGTGGGGACGCCGACCGGCGGCGCCGCCCCGAGCCCGTCGCGGAAGCGGGCCACGTCCTCGATCGCGACCCAGCGCTCGACCCCGGCCACCCGCAGCCGCACGGCCCTGCGGGTGCCCTCCAGCTCGGCCAACCAGCCGGGCGCGGCGTCGGGGTCGACCGCCCTGGCGCAGGCCTCGTCGACCGACAGGTCACCGATCAGGCGCAGGGCGTCGTGCAGCTCGTCCGGGTCGCGCACCTTGCGGCCCGGCGCGAGCAGCTGCAGCTCCAGCTCGAGCTCGGCGAGGGCGGCCTGGTCGACCAGGTCGCGCAGCTCCTCGCGGCCGAGCAGCTCGGCGAGCACGCGGCGGTCGAGCGAGAGCGCCTGGGCGCGCCGCTCCGCCAGCGGCGCGGCGCCCTCGTACATGAACGCGGCCACGTAGCCGAACTGCAGCGAGCTGGCGAACGGCGACGGGAAGGGCGTGTCGACCTCCACCACGCGGACCTCGCGGCTGCGCACCGCGGCCATCAGCTCGACCAGGGCGGGGAGGTCGAAGACGTCCTGCAGGCACTCGCGCACGGTCTCCAGCACGATCGGGAAGGAGCCGTAGCGGGCGGCGACCTGCAGCAGCCCGGCGCTGCGCTGGCGCTGCTGCCACAGGGGGGTGCGCTGGCCGGGCCGGCGGC
>WNGB01018760.1_pt1 | contig 10601 bp, 9 predicted proteins | sample 5400681 | NCBI WGS metagenome assembly WNGB01 (sample SAMN13153367, study PRJNA577476) | soil metagenome | isolation source: 115 cm soil or saprolite under grassland replicate 2 | place: USA:California | collected 2016-06-15 | reverse complement strand
CCCAACCGACGTTTCGAATAACGTGCCCTTCTGGTCGGGTCGCGCCGGGTCGTAGAACCACCCGGAGTAATGAGCGACGACGGTTCTACCCAGAGTCACCTCGGCGCCGGTCCCAACAACGAGGTCAGTTTGTGAATACGTCGCCGTCGGTGTGGACGCCGCCGAGGGAGACGTACCTGAGTCGCCGCCGCAGCCGGCAGCCAACGCGGATATCGAGAGCACGATCGCGAGAGCTACGAAAGAACGCAACATCACAATCAAGGATAATACGCCACATGGCTGAACAGACTCGGGCGACCGCTGCGGTCGTCGACTTCATCACGCAGGCGCGATGGCAGGATTTTCCAGCCGAGGCGATCGCCCTTGGCAAGCGCTGCATGATCGACGGCCTCGGCGTCGTCCTGGCGGGTTCGACGACCGACGGGAGCAAAATCATCCGGGAGTACGTCAAGGCCGAACAAGGAACCGGGAACACGGAACGCGGAACCTCCACCGTTTTCGCGACAGAGCCGTTTCGCACGAGCGCTGCGTCAGCCGCGTTTGCCAATGGCGCGAGCGGCCATGCGATGGACTGGGACGACACGCAGCTGTCGACGACGCCCGACCGCATCTTCGGGCTGTTGACGCATCCGACGCTGCCGCCGCTCTGTGCGGCGCTGGCCGTCGGCGAGCGGCGGCGCGCGACCGGCCTGCAGTTCATGGAAGCGTTCCTGACGGGATTCGAAGTCGAGTGCAAGATCGCGGAAGCGATCCATCCCGATCACTACAAGAAGGGATTCCATTCCTCCGGCACCATCGGCACCTTCGGCGCCACGGCCGCCACCGCCCGGCTCCTGGGATTGGGCGCTGAGGCCACGGCGAACGCCGTGTCGATCGCCGCGAGCCTCGCCGCCGGCATCCGGGCGAACTTCGGCACGATGACCAAGCCGCTGCACGTCGGACGCGCGGCGCAGAACGGCGTCATGGCCGCGGAGCTCGCCAGCCACGGATTCACCGGCGCCCGCGACGGCCTCGATGGCCCGTGGGGCTTCTTTCAGATCTTCAGCTTCGGCCCCGGCTTCGACGCCAACCGCATCGTCGGCAAGCTCGGAAATCCCCACACGATCCTGTCGCCAGGCGTCTCCATCAAGCCCTATCCGTGCGGCGTGCTCGGACATCCCACGATGGATGCGATGCGCACGCTGGTCGTGACGCACGACGTGAAGCCAGAGCAGATTCGCGCGATCCGCGTGCGCGCGGGCTCGAACATCCTCAACCCGCTGCGCTATCCGATCGCGCAGACCGAGCTCGAAGCGAAGTTCTCGCCGGCGTTCATGGTGTCGGCGATTGCCCTGCGGCGCAAGGCGGGGATCCACGAGTTCACCGACGAGTTCGTCCGCAGCGCGCCGGCGCAGCAGATGATGGCGAAGGTGACGAAGATCCTGGATCCGGAGATAGAGGCGAAGGGCTGGGAGAAGATCCGCAGCATCGTGGAAGTGGACCTCGAAGACGGCCGGACGCTCGTCCAGAAGGCCGATGAGCGTTACCGCGGTGGGCCCGACAATCCATTCACGCGCGAGGACCTGCTCGAGAAATTCACCGACTGCGCGTCGCTCGTCCTGTCCGAGCAGGGAATGACTGACGTCATCAGCAAGGTCGAATCGATCGAGCACGTCTCCGATATCTCGGCACTGGTCAGGGCGCTGGGCGGCGCCGCGGCGGCGCGCATGAGCGCGACGGCCGTGGAAACGCGATGAACCTCGCCTGGATCTCGATTGCCGCGCTCGTCATCGCCGTCCTCCTGAGCTGCACGACCGCGATCAACGTGGGCGTGCTGTCGCTGGTGATGGCGCTCATCGTGGGCGTCTATCTCGGCGGGATGTCGGTGAACGCCGTGCTCGCCGGATTTCCCACCCCGCTCTTCATCACGCTGATTGGGGTGACGCTGCTCTTCGCCGTCGCGGAGTGCAACGGTACGCTCGCCCGCGTCACGGGAGCGGCGGTGCGGCTCTGCCGCGGCCACGCGGGCATCCTTCCGATCATGTTCTTCACTCTCGGGATCATCATCGCGACCATGGGCGCGGGGGCCACGCCCGCAAGCGCCCTCCTCGCGCCGCCGGCAATGGCAGTGGCGGGACGCGCCGGGATTCCGGCGCTGCTCATGGCGATCATGGCGGGCAACGGCGCGCTCGCCGGCACACTCTCCCCCTTCGCCCCGACCGGCATTGTCGCCAACGGCGTCATGAGCCGCATCGGGTTGGCGGGCCACGAGTGGCAGACCTTTGCCTACAACGCCTTCGCCCACACGTTCGTCGGCTTCACCGGCTTTCTCGTGCTGGGCGGCTGGCGGCTGTTCACGCGGCGTGACACCACGGTCGTCCAGGCAGAGGATCCCGATGCCGGTCCGATGGACCAGCGTCATTGGCTGACCATCGCCGGCATCGTGGCCCTTATCCTCGGGGTGGCCGGCTTCGGCATGGATGTCGGCATGACCGCGCTGATCATCGCCGCGGCACTGACGCTGCTGCGCACCGTGGACGAGGCCAAGGCGATCCAGCGGATGCCGTGGGGCGTGATCCTGATGGTGACCGGCGTCTCGGTGCTGATTGCGATGCTCGAGAAAACAAAGGGCCTCGAGCTCTTTGCGACAGGACTCGCGAATATCTCAACGCCGGCGTCGGTGGCCCCGATCGTCGCATTCGGCACCGGGATGGTCTCGGTCTACAGCAGCACGTCGGGCGTCGTCCTCCCGGCATTCCTGCCGATGGTGCCGCACCTGGCCGAGCGGCTCGGCGGTGTACAGCCGTTGCCGATCGCGTGGTCGATGAATATCGGCGCCAGCCTCGTGGACCTGTCGTCGCTCTCGACCGTGGGTGCGCTGTTTCTCGCGGGCGCGGCGCCCGGCACCGATACGCGCGCGCTGTTCAACGGCCTGCTCCTATGGGGAATGTCGATGGCGCTCGTCGGCGCGGCCGTCTGCTGGATGCTCTTTGGGTGATGAAGGTCGACATCTGGTCGGACATCGTGTGTCCGTGGTGTGATGCCGCCCAGAAAAAGGCGGCGTAGAGGCGTTAATATTGACGCGCAGCGGAGGACCCCGGTAGATGACCCTGAGATCAACCTGTCTCGCCATCGTGTGTTCGCTCGTCGTCACCGTGCTTGCGTGGGCGCACCACTCCCACGGCAACTACGACATGACACAGTTCACCAACCTCAAAGGCAAGGTCACCGAGGTCCACTGGAACAATCCGCATAGCTGGATCTACCTCGAGGTCACGGGTGACAAGGGACAAACAGATGTGTGGGCGCTCGAGGGCGCGAGCGTGACGCAACTCAGCCGCAAAGGCTGGACGAAAGAGAGCATCAAGGCGGGCGACAACCTCACCGTACGATGCCACCAGGTCCACGACGGCACCCACGGCTGCCTCCTCGGCTTTGTGTCGATCGCGGGCGCCGCTGAAAAAGAATTCGATTAGAGCATCACGCGCCAGATCTTTCCTTTGATCGAGTCGGACACGTAGACAGGGTGATTGTCTCGTCACTGCGTTGACAGGAAGCTCTCCGGAGAATTGGGTATTGGAGTTTGACACGGGTCGGCGCTTGGCCTTATGGTTGCCGCGCGTTCGGTCTAATACCCTTCTGTCAGTTGGAGCGACGAATGACGCACGCGCGCACAGGCCACATGAGATCCAGGCAACGTGTGATCGCGACGCGAGTTGCGTTCATCGCGCTGTGCGCGATCGCCGCTGACGCATCCATTCGCCTGCACGCCCAGGCGGCGGCCTCGGCGGCGGTTCCCAAGCTCACCGGGATCTGGCATCGAAAGGGCCCGCTCAACGGCAAGCGCGATCCAGCCATGGTGCCGACCAACAGGGCAACCGGGTTCGAAAAGGCGTACGAAAACGCCCTGTCACCGACGTATGACTGCGTTCCGATCCCGATGCCCGCGGTGGCGAACGATAACTACGACTTTCAAATCGAGCAGAAGCCAGACCGGGTGATCCTGACCTACGAGAAGATGGACGTCGTCCGGACCATCTGGCTCGAGGGCCACGGCCACCCGAAACCGGGAGCCTACGATTACTCGAATCAGGGATACTCGATCGGCCGGTACGAGGGAAATAGGCTCGTGGTCGAAACCACGAAGTTCCTGCCTGATGCCAGGGGCTTCAACTCCAACCGCTTCATTCCCAACACCGCGATGAAGAAGATGACCGAGCGGTATACGCGCGAGGGGGACGTGTTGAAGATGGAAACCACCTCGGTCGATGCACTCGTGCTGAAGGAGCCCTTCCAGTACAACTACGAGTACACGCCCCGCACAGAGGAGTTGACGAAGTATGACTGCGACCCTGAGGACTCCCGGTTCGGCGCGCAATTCCATAAGTCGATCTATCCACCTGACTAATCAACCCATATATCTGAGAGCTATACGATGAGACGCTGGTTCCCAACACCGTCGGCGGCGGGGCTCACTGTTGCAGTTGCGGCAGTCGTGCTCGGGCTTGCCATCGACGCCTTCGCGCATCACTCCACGGCGTACTACTCCAAGGATCAAAAGGATTTCCTCAAGTTCGAAGGCAAGGTGGTGCGGTGGGAGTTCAGGAGTCCGCACAGTCAGTTGTATGTGGAGACCCCTGACAAAGAAGGCAAGCTCGTGGTGTGGCGCTTCGAAAGCACCCCCGCTGCCTGGCTCCTACGCGAGGGTTTCAAGAAGGAATCCATCGCCGTAGGAGACACGGTCACCGTCGAGGGATTTCCGATTCCGGGTACGCTGTATGCCTGGCTCGGCAAAGTGACGAAGCAGGATGGAACCAGGCTGCTCCCGCAGCGGTCGTCGGCGACGCCGGAATGGTGGAAGCCGTAACGCGATAACCCTCTCTTTCGCACGCACGTCGGCAACGGGCGTCGGCCTCACGACGCCCCCGTTACTCCAGCAGGAGAACCAAGGCTCATGATTCGCACCATCGGCCACCTTGTCGTCTGCACGTTCGTTCTCGTTCTCACCAGCGCGCCGGCTTGGGCGCAGGCAACCGCGGAGCTCAGTGGCCGGGTCACGGATGAAAGTAATGCCGTGCTCCCCGGAGTCACCGTCACCGCGACGCAAATCGCGACGGGATTCACCCGAACGGTCACAACCGACGACGCGGGCAACTGGGTGATGCCGAACCTCCCGACCGGTCCCTACAAGCTGGAGGTCTCGCTGCAGGGGTTCAAGACCTACGCGCAGACCGGTATCGTGCTGCAGGTCGATGCGCGAACGACGATCAATGCGTCGCTCGGCGTCGGCAACCTTGAAGAGACGGTGTCGGTCGAGGCGGCCGCACCGATCGTCGACGTGCGCAGCGCCGGCATCAGCACGGTGATCGAACAGGAGCGAATCGTCGAGCTTCCCCTCCAGGGGCGGCAGGTCACCGACCTGATCGTGCTCGCCGGCGCGGCCGTCGAAACCGGACGGCCGAACAGCCGCAACTTCCAGGGCGGCGTCAACATGTCGGTTGCCGGCGGCCTGCAGTTCGGCGTCGCGTATATGCTCGACGGCGCCGTCCACAACGATGCGCAGAACTCCGCCGGCCTGCCACTGCCGTTCCCCGACGCGCTGCAGGAATTCCGCGTGGCGACGAGCGGCCTGACCGCGCAGAACGGCATGCACTCGGGCGCCTCGGTAAACGCAGTGACCAAGTCGGGCACCAACACCCTGCACGGCAATGCGTTCGAATTCATCCGCGACAAGCGCTTCAACGCGACCAGCCCGTTTGCGGCGGTCGGTCCCGACGGCAAGCGGTTCGACGACGGCCTGAAGCGCAATCAGTTCGGCGGCACGATCGGCGGCCCGATCATGCGCGACAAGATGTTCTACTTCGCCGGCTACCAGGGCACCAAGACGCGTCAGACGCCGCCAGACCTGATTGCCTTTGTCCCCACGCCGGCGATGCTGGCCGGCGACTTCACCACCTTCGCCTCGCCCGCATGCCAGGGTCGCCAGGTCACGCTGGGCGCCGGGTTCGTGAACAATCGCATCGACCCGGCGCGGTTCAGTCCTGCCGCTCTCAAGCTGGCGGGCTTCCTGCCGAAATCCACGGACCCCTGCGGACAGATTACCTATAGCAACCCCGACAATCGCGACGAGGGCCAGTACGTCGGCCGCGTCGACTATCAGCTCGGCGCCAACCACTCGGTGTTCGGCCGCTACATGGCATCGCGCGACAAGAAGCCGGCGGCCTACGGCACCACCAAGAACATTTTGACGACGGTGAATCCGTCGATTGACAACCTGGCGCAGTCGCTCACCCTGGGTGATACCAAGGTGTTCGGCAACAACACCGTCAACGCGCTGCGGTTTGCCTTCAACCGTACCGCCGTCAATCGCAATAACGACCCCTACTTCGATCCGCCGTCGCTCGGCATCAAGGCTTCCACCTACGTACCCGGGTCGATGATCGTCGTCGTCACCGGCGGCTTCAACATCGCGGCGGCGACCGCAACCGTGGGCATTGCCGACAACAACGCCTTCCAGGTCAATGACGACCTGACGCTGGTGCGCGGCAACCACCAGCTCGCGGTCGGCGCGAGCCTGGCGAAATTCAGGGTGTCGTTCAGGACCTACGCGCGCGGCGGTGGACAGTGGAACTTCACCGGCGCGGCATCCGGACTGGGGCTTGCCGACCTGCTGCTCGGACGCGTCAACACAGTCGATCAGTCGGGACTCTCCGGCGTCGACTATTACCAGTACTACCCGGCAACCTATGCGCAGGATACGTGGCGGATGTCCAGCCGCGTGACCGTCAATGCCGGCCTGCGGTGGGAGCCGTTCCTCGGCCAGAACCTCACGCGCGGCGCCAACACCATCTTCGACCGCGATCGGTTCAAGAACAACCAGAAGAGCACGGTGTTTCTCGGTGCACCGGCCGGTCTGATCTATCCGGGCGAGGGGAACTTCCCCGCCGGGACCTCTGGCCTGAACAAGAAGTGGACGAACCTATCGCCGCGTATCGGCGTCGCCTGGGACGTGAACGGTGATGGCCGCCTGGCGGTCAGGTCGTCATACGGGCTCATGTATGACTACCCGGGTGGCGAGTACTTCAACAACCTTGCGGCGGCGCCGCCCTACGGCAACCGCACGCTGATCAGCGACCCGGCCGGCCTCTTCGACGATCCCTATCGGGATATCGGTGGCAATCCGCACCCGATCGAAACCGGCCCGAATACCGTGTATCCGGTGGGCGGGACATTCTCGTCGATGAATCCGGACATCAACGCACCCCGCGTCCAGTCATGGAACCTAACGGTCGAAAAGCAGATCGGCGCCAACTGGGGCACATCGGTGAGCTATCTGGGCAGCTACTCCGACCGCCTGTGGGGCCTGGTCGCGCTCAATCCGGGCGTCTACCTGGGCCTCGGGCCCTGCGTCCTGCAGGGCGTCGCGCAGCCCGTCTGCACGACGAACGGCAATCTCAATCAGCGGCGCGTCCTGTCGATCTCAAACGAGAACGCGGCGTCGGCGCGGTTGATCAGCAATCTCGATAGCCACGCGTCGGTGGGCACGCAGAACTATCGCGGCCTGAAACTGACGATGGCGCGCCGTTCCGCCAGCGGCGTGAACATCAACGCCAATTACACCGTGTCTCGTTGTTACGGGCTCGAGATGGTGCCCAACGCACAGTTCGGCATCGGCTACACGAATCCCGCCGACCCCGACTACGACCGCGGACCCTGCGAGGCCGACCGGACCCACATCGCCAACGGCACGGTGGGATATCTGACGCCGCAGGTGAACGGCCCCGTCGGCGTGCTCGCATCCAACTGGCGGCTGTCGGGCATCGTGAACGTGCGTTCAGGGAGCCCGCTCCCGATCATCAGCGGGCGCGACAATGCGTTCAATGGCCAGGCGAATCAACGCCCCGACCAGATCTCCGACGACGTGTACGGACCCAAGACGCTCGCGAGCTACCTGAATCGAGCGGCCTTCGCGCAGCCGGCCAACGGCGCGTTCGGCAGCTATGTGCGGAACAGCATCGACGGCCCGGCATTCTGGAAGATCGACCTCGCCGTCTCGAGGCTCGTGCCGTTCGCGTCGACGCAGAACCTGGAATTCCGCGTCGAGGTGTTCAATCTGTTGAACAACTTCAACTGGGGCAATCCCAACCTCAATTTCACCGCCGGCACCTTCGGCCGCATCACGACGTTAGCCGGCGATCCGCGCATCATGCAGTTCGGCATCAAGTACGCGTTTTAAGAGGACGGGGTGTTTCGATCGCTAAACAGGAGGGGCCGGCTGTCGCCGGCCCTTTTTGTCGTCATGGCCTTGGGTGCCGTCACGGCGACGTTGGGCGCTCAGCGCGCCGGGATGTTCAGAGGGTCGTCCGAGGATCCGGCGATCGCCTATTCGACCGCGCCGCTCAATAACGTGGTGGGCGATCTGAACAAGCAGCTGCAGGACGGCACCCGTCACCTCACGTTCGACCGTGGAAGCGGGTACTTGCAGTCCGCTCTCGATGCGTTGGACATCCCGGTCGACTCGCAGTTGCTCGTCTTCTCACAGACGAGCTTCCAGGCACCGCAAATCAACGAACGCAACCCGCGGGCGCTCTTCTTCAACGATCGTGTCGCGCTCGGCTGGGTGCGGGGCGGCGGGATTATTGAGGTGGCGGCGCAGGACGTGTCGCAAGGCGTCGCGTTCTACACACTCGAGCAGCGCCCCGAATCGACGGCCAATCCCGCGCAGTTCAAGCGCGCCTCGCTCTGCCTCGGGTGCCACATCGCGGGCGACACACTCGGCGTGCCCGGACTGCTGATGTTCAGCACGACGCGGCCATCCGCACCCGTGGCGTCTGGCGTACCGGCGCCGATCCGGCGGCGCTTGACGGTCGTGCGAGCCGTGAAATCGCATCGGTGGACCGGCTGTTCGACGCGGAGGGATACCGCGCGCGCTCGAGCGACATCGCGGCTCACCTCGTGCTGTCGCATCAGGCCGGCATGTTCAACCTTCTGACACGCGCCGGCTGGGAGGCACGCGCCGCGGATCCGAGGCGGCATGCGCCGTTCGTCGTCGCGCCTGGGGAACAGGACCTGATCGCGACGATGATGAGTGGAATCGCCACCGAGGTCGTCGATTACCTGCTGTTCATCGATGAAGCCAGGTTGACCGAACAGGTCCGGGGCTCATCGACCTTCGCGCAGCGCTTCTCGAACACGGGCCCGAAGGATCGCCAGGGACGCTCGCTGCACGAGCTCGATCTCAATCGTCGGCTGATGACCTACCCCTGCAGCTACCTGATTTACTCGCCGGCCTTCGATGCGCTGCCGCCAGCCGCGAAGGATCCGATCTACAAACGCCTGTGGGAAGTGCTGTCAGGGGAGGAACGCGGGGAGCGCTACCGCTCCGCCCTGTCCCTCGCCGACCGCCAGGCCATCATCGAGATCCTGCGCGACACCAAGAGCGACCTTCCGGCCTACTTTCAAGGAGTGGCTAGGTAGCCCACACCTGGCGCGTCACGTCGAGGAGCCGCCCCAGCTTGGCCCACTGATCCGCCTCGGTGATCTGGTTGCCGTGCACGGTGCTCGAGAAACCGCACTGCGGGCTGAGGCACAGGCGTTCGAGCGGCACATACCTGGCGGCCTCCTCGATCCGGCGCGTGAGGTCGGCTGCCGATTCAATCGCCGGAACCTTGGTCGTCATCAACCCAAGCACCACGACCTTGTTGTCGGGCACGAACCGCAGCGGTTCGAATCCCCCCGATCGCGCGTCGTCGTATTCGAGGAAGTACGCGTCGACGTGCAGCTCGTTGAACAAGGCATCCGCGACCGGCTCGTAGCCCCCTTCAGCCACCCAGGCGCTCTGCATGTTGCCGCGACAGAGGTGGATGGCGACGGTCAGATCCTTCGGGCGCGAGTCGATGACCGCGTTGATCAGCGCCGCATAGGCGTGCGGTAACTCGTTCGGGTCGTCGCCGCGCTCTTTCGCCTGGGCCCGCTGCTGTGGGTCGCACAGGTACGCGAGATTCGTATCGTCGAACTGGATGTACCGGCAGCCGGCCTTGTAGAGGGACGTCACCTCGTCGCGATACACCTGCGCGAGATCCTCGAAGAACTCGTCGAGGTCGGGATAGGCCGTGATGTCGATGCCTTTGCGTCCCCCGCGGAAGTGCACCATGGTCGGCGACGGGATCGTCACCTTCGGCGTCTTCGTCGTCACCGATTTCAGAAACTGGAAGTCGGCCGTCTGAATGTCCTGCACGTGCCGGAGCTTGCCGGTGACCGTCACCTTCGGCGGCGCGAAATCGATGTCACCCTCGCGCGTATGAAACTTTGCTCCCACGCCCGCGGACGTCGTCACGCCCTGCAACCGCTGCAGAAAATCAAGGTGGAAGAACTCACGACGGAATTCGCCGTCGGTGATGCTCTGCAGTCCGACCGATTCCTGCTTCTTGACAACGGCGCGGATGGCGGCGTCTTCGAGACCGCGCAGCTCGTCTTTCGTGATCTCGTTTCTTCGAAAACGGTCGCGTGCGTCCTTGAGGTGCTGTGGCCTGAGGAGGCTCCCGACGTGGTCGGCGCGGAATGGTGGATTCATCTCTTTCGTGGTCCCTCGTACTGATCGATCGGTGGAGTGCCATGCGTGT
>WNGB01014326.1_pt1 | contig 10602 bp, 10 predicted proteins | sample 5400681 | NCBI WGS metagenome assembly WNGB01 (sample SAMN13153367, study PRJNA577476) | soil metagenome | isolation source: 115 cm soil or saprolite under grassland replicate 2 | place: USA:California | collected 2016-06-15 | reverse complement strand
AGGACAACGACACGAAGTCGGCTGCCAGCGTCCGAGATCAAGACGATTGGTGGGCACGAACGCCGCCGCATCGAGCAGGTACCACCAGCTCGTGCACCTGGACGGTACACCGATCGACGGCGAGCCGATGCTGGCCACCGCCGGCTGGTGAGCCACCCCATCGGAGGTCATGTGAAGTTCAGAACACCGAACAGGTAGGACTCACCGAGCAGCTTCAGCGCGCCGGTGGCATTCGGCGTGAAGATCGCGACGTAGTCGTCGCTCGAGGCGCAGTAAACCGCCGCGGCACCGCACACGCGATGGACTTCACGCAAACCATGTGAGCCACATCGCATTCGGGTCGCAGTGGCGCGGGCATCGTGGTGAGCATGCTGCTCAGATACGTTGCACTGCTGGCGCTGCTTCTGGTTGGTTCGTTCGCTCCGCTGCCGACGCAGGTTCACGCCGCCGAGCCACTACCAGCCAGCCAGCCGGTCAAGACGCTGGCCGAGGCGATTCAGTCAGGGCGCATCAAGCAGCAGACCGTTGCCCAGGCCGCCAAGCAAGGCACGGCGCCGGTCATCGTGCGTCTGAAGCTGGCGGCCCCCCTTCCAGCCGGATGCGGGCGAGCCTGCTGCCGTCGCGGCCAGCCAACATGCGCACGGGCTCGATCACCAGCAGCAGCGTCGACATCTTGTGGGACATTCCGTCAGGCAACCAGACCACGTACTTCCGGACCTTCCAGAATCGGGGCAGCCCGATCACGGTGCAGGTCGGCGATCCGCTGCGCCGCACGTTCAGCGGTCTGACCGCCGACACGTTCTATCCGTTCGAAGTCGAAGCCTGTAACGACTGGGGCTGCTCGACCGAGGCATCGCTCAGCGCGCGGACCCTGACCGTGGTGCCGCTGCCACCGGCGCCCAGCAACCTGCGCCAGTGCGTCGCGAATGAGCCACTGCGCATCTACTGCCTGCTGCAACCGACCGAATTGCGCTGGAACGACAACTCGAGCGACGAGGACCGCTTCGAGCTCGAATACACGATGGCGCAGCCGCCAAACGTGGTGCCCTTCGGCATGGGCTCCACGATCACCACCGTGCAGATCCTGCCCAACAGGACGACCTACGGCGCCTGGCTCACTAGTGGCAACCTGTACTACTTCAGGATTCGCGCCCACAACGCGGGTGGCTACTCTCCATATTCGAACGTGCTCACGGTCAGCCCTTGACGTCGGCGCGGCGCTGCGCGAGCCGAGCCTCGAGGCGGGCTAGCAGATCGCTGGGCGCTTCGACCGAACCTGGCGGGTGGTCCATGCTGGCGAAGCCGTGGAAGTCGCTGCCTACCGTTGGCACCAGGTCGTGCCGCGCACAGCTCTCCAGCAGCAGGCGGGGGACTTCAGGGCCGTAGTCCTTGGAGTAATACACCTCGAGGGCATCGATGCCTGCCTCGAGCAACGCGGGGAAGAAATCGCGCCAGTCCCGACCATCCAGCTCGTTGGGGTGCGCCCACGCCGCGAGGCCTCCGACCTGGTGAATCAACCGCACGCCTTCCGCGGGCGACAGGCGAAATCCTTCGAAGTAGGCAGGACCATTGCGGCCGATGAACCGCTCGAACGCTTCCTCGATGCTCTGGATGTGGCCTGCCTCGAGCAGCGCCTGGGCGACGTGCGGCCGACCAACACTGCCCTCGCCGGCGATCTCGAAGACACGTTCCAGCGAGATCGGCACCCCCAACGCTGACAGTCGTGCGACCATCTGCTGCGCGCGCGTGAGCCGCGCCTCGCGGAACTCGCTCACCTGGTGCTGAAAATTGGGATCGCTGTAGTCGAGAAACAAGCCCAGGATGTGGATGGAGGCGCCGGGCAGGTCGGTGCTCAATTCGATGCCAGGGATCACGCGGATGCCCAGCGCAGCGCCGACTTCGATGGCGGAGGCGACCCCGTCGGTGCTGTCGTGGTCGCTCAACGCCATCACGGTCACGCCGTGCTCGGCAGCCAGCCGCACGACGTCGCCCGGCGCCAGCCGCCCGTCGGAAACCGTGCTATGTAAATGTAGGTCGAGGCTCACCGAGCGTAATCGACGGCGCGCGTCTCCCGAACGACCGTGACTTTGACCTGCCCTGGGTACTGCAGCGTCTCTTCGATCTTCTTGACGATGTCGCGCGCGAGTCGCATCGCCTGCAGGTCGTCCACCTGCTCGGGCCTGACGATGATTCGCACTTCTCGACCAGCCTGGATCGCGAACGACTTCTCGACGCCATCGAACGAGTTGGCGACCTCTTCGAGCGCCTCGAGACGCCGCACGTAGTTCTCCACGCTCTCCCGCCGCGCGCCCGGTCGCGCACCCGAAGCCGCATCCGCGGCCTGCACCAGGACGTCTTCGATCGCCTGGTGCTCGGGGTCGTGATCGTGGTGCCCCTGGACGGCCTGCACGACCAGTTTGGCCTCGCCGAAGCGACGAATGAAGTCAGCGCCAATGATGTGGTGCGGTCCCTCGACCTCGTGCGTGAGCACCTTGCCGATGTCGTGCAGAAAAGAGGCGCGGCGAACGACGTTCACGTCCGCGCCTACCTCCGAGGCCAGCATCGAGCCGATGTGCGCCGCCTCGATCGCATGCTGCAGCTGGTTCTGGCCGTACGAGGTGCGGAACTTGAGCCGTCCGACCACCTTGATGATCTCGGGGTGCAGCCCAGGCACGCCGGCCGCGTACGCCGCGGCTTCGCCCTCCTCCTTGATTTCCTGCTCGATCTCTTGCTTGGACTTGGCGACGATCTCTTCTATCCGCGCCGGGTGAATTCTGCCGTCCTGCACGAGCTTCGTCAGCGCCAGGCGGGCGATCTCGCGGCGTACCGGATCGAAACACGAGAGGGTCACCGCGTCCGGGGTGTCGTCGATGATCAGGTCGACCCCGGTCACCGCCTCCAGTGCGCGGATGTTGCGGCCCTCGCGGCCAATGATGCGACCCTTCATCTCCTCGTTGGGGATGGGCACGACGGTGGTTGTGATCTCGCCGACGGTGTCGCTCGAATACCGCTGGATCGCCATTGATAGGATCTTGCGCGCCTGCACCTCCGCAACCTGGCGCGCCTCCATTTCGATCAGCCGTGCGCGCCGCGCAGCTTCGTTGCGCACCTCCTCCTCAACACGCTGCAGCAACAGGTTGCGCGCCTCGTCGCGGGTCAACGCCGCGACTTGCTCGATCGCGGCGATCTGCTCCCGCCGCAACTGCTCCACCTCCCGCACGCGCAATTCGGTCTCCTCCTCGCGCTGCTGGAGCTTGCGCTGGCGGGCTTCCTGTTCCTCGGCTTTGCGATCGAGGTTCTCTTCTTTCTGGCGCAGCCGACGCTCTTGCGATTGCAGCTCCAGCCGCATCTCGCGCGCTTCGTCTTCCGCCGACGCGCGGGTACGGATCGCCTCCTCCTTGGCTTCGAGCAGAATGACTTTCTTCTCAGCATCCGCGCTCGCGCGGATTTCACCAGCGCTGGTTTCGGCTTGCAGTCGCTGGGTGGTCGCGGTGCGCTGTTTCAGGATGTAGCCCAGCCCAACGCCGACAGCGATGGCAACTAGGGCGACGATGATGATCAGTAAGACGTCCACGGTCGGTTACCTCCTTCCTGCAAGGCTGATCAAGCCCGCCGAGTGGACGAAGGCAAGCCGGATCAAGACCGTCCTCGCGGCGGTCCTGCGGCGATTGTACGGGCGTGTTGTGTCTAGAGCACGCCTGCTTTGCGTAACAAGACGAGCTGATTGGGCAGCAGCTCGGGCAGCTCCGCGGCGTGTACCCAGCGGTGCAGTCCCGTCTCGTCACTGGACGTGTACGCACCTCTGAGCACGCTGCAGCGGTACAGCAAGTCGAGCTGATTGCCGCCCCAGAAGTCGGCCGCGAGCAGCTTGTCGACGCTGATGGTCAGGCCCGTCTCTTCGAAGACCTCGCGCACGAGCCCGTTTTCGGGACTCTCGGCGTTCTTGAGCCAGCCGCCTGGCAGGCCCCACGGCAGCTCCCGCCGATACGTGTGTTCGAGCACCAGCAGCCGACCCTGGTCGTCGACGATCAACGCCATCGCCCCGACCATGAACGACGGATTCAAGATCCGCAGGAAGACGTGCCGCATCCAGCTGGGAAACGGCACGTCCCGCCAGATGCGCAGCAGAATCGGTTTCGCCCGGAATCGCGTCAAGGCTGGCTACTATCTATTCTCGAACTGTATGTCTCAACCAGCCACGAAGCGGCGTTCGTTAGCCCAGCGCCTGCAGCAGGAGCGCGGGCGCGTGTGGGTTGTCGGGCACCGCGGCGCGATGGGCTATCGGCCCGAGAACACGTTGGCGTCGTACGAGCACGCGCTCGCGCTGGGCGCTGACTGGATCGAATGCGACTGCCACCTGTCACGCGACGGCGCACTCGTGGTGATGCACGACGAAACGGTCGATCGCACCACCAACGGCCACGGCCTCGTCCGCGACCACACCCTCCAGGAGCTCAAGCAGCTCGACGCTGGCGCCTGGTTCGCCCCCGAATACGCGGGCCAGCGCGTGCTCACCGTCGAGGAATTGCTCGATTTTGCCCGCGGCCGTGACACCGTGCTCGACATCGAGATCAAGAACGCGCCGCTCTATTACGACGGAATTGAAGAAGCGGTCGTCAACGCGCTCGCGCGAACCAACATGGCGGACCAGGCCATCGTCATCTCGTTCGATCATCGCGCGGTCGGCAAGGTCAAAGCGCTGAATGAGCGGGTCGCCACGGGTGTGCTGTACGCCGGTCGACCCGCTGATGGCGGACTTGGGCTGGCCAAACAGGTCAACGCGGATGCGTTGTTGCCGCACTACGCGTACGTCACGCGCGAGGACGTCGACGCGGCGCATGCCGCGGGACTGTCCGTGGCGCCGTGGGCAACGTCCGATCCCGCGATCCTCCGTCAGCTCATTCAAGCGGGCGTGGATGGCATTGGCACCAACCATCCCGACGTTCTGCGAAGCCTCCTGCACGACGGCGCGCGGCAATGAGCACTGCCTGGCCAGGCGCGGTCATCAGCTCACCACGCGTCCAGCTCTTTCTCACCAGCTTCCTCGGCCTGTACGCCGAGCTGCTGTGCATCCGCTGGATGCCAGCGCACGTCCGTTTCCTGTCGTACTTCACCAATTTCATCCTGCTGGCATCCTTCCTCGGCCTCGGCGTCGGCATTCTCTCTGCGCGACGAAAACTACCGCTGGGTCCGAGAACCTTCCCGCTGCTCCTGCTCTTCGGCGCGATCCTGATCGCAGCCACGAAGTTTGAGCTGCACATCGGCTCGGCCGGCGTCCTGTACTACGGTGCGGGCGAGGCCGGCACCGCGCCACCCGAGAACGCGCTGGTGCTGCCCGCGGCCTTCCTGCTGGTGTCGCTGCTCTTCGTGTGCATTGGTCGGCCGCTCGGCGTCTTGCTTGCGCAGGTCACGCCGCCTCTGCGCGCCTATGGTCTCGATATCGCTGGCAGTCTGGCTGGCATCGCGGCGTTCTTCGTGCTGTCGTGGTTCGAGCAGCCGCCCGCGGTGTGGTTCGGCGGGCTGATCGTGATCGCGTTCCTGTTGTCGGGCCCGCGCTGGCTCGACCGCGCGTACATGCTGGTGCCGCTGGGTATCTCCGCGGTCATCGCCTGGAACATCGGTTTTGCCTACTCGTGGTCGCCCTACTACAAGATCGGGCTCACCCCGACCGACAACGGCCACGGCTACGAGCTCAACGTCAACGAGAGCGGCCATCAGTCGATGCTGCCCTCGGAGGAGAAGGAGCCGTTCTACCGAGCGCCATACGATCTGTTCGGCGCCAGGCAGTTCCAGAAGGTCATGATCATCGGCGCCGGCAGTGGCTCGGACACCGCCATCGGCCTGAAGTTCGGCCAGGTCGGCCACATCGACGCCGTCGAGATCGACCCAGTGATCGCGCGACTGGGCCAGCAGTTCCATCCCGAGCAGCCGTTTTCTGACCCGCGGGTCACGGTCCACGTCGACGACGGTCGCTCGTTCTTGCGTAAGAGCACCGATAAATACGACCTCATCATCTTTGCCTTGCCAGACTCGCTAACACTCACGTCTCAATTCGCCAGTTTGCGTCTGGAAAGCTTCCTCTTTACCGAGGAATCGTTCAAAGAAGCGCGAGCACACCTCACGAACGATGGCGCAATTGTGCTCTACAACTACTACCGCCAGGACTGGCTGCTCAGAAAACTCGCGGGTATGCTCGAGTCCGCGTTCGGCCAGCCGCCGTATGTGGTCAGTTTCGGGGGTTGGGGCCGCGCAGGGGTACTGGTCGATGGTCCGCGACTGCAGACGCTGCTCGCGAAGCAGCCGCAAATGACGCAGCCGTATCGCGAAGTGCGCGCACCGACGCCTGAGCTGGACGAAGATCCCAATGCGATCCTGCTGCCAATGGTTGGCTCGGGCATCCTCGCCAGGGACAACACGGCCGGCGACTCGGACCCAACGCCACCCACCCCCGCGACCGATGAATGGCCGCTCATGTATCTCCGCGCTCCCTCACTGGCGTGGCCATACGTGTTCGGGTTGGCGATGGTGGGCGTCATTGCACTGGGAATGATCTTCGGCCTAGCGCCTGCCAGCGCGCGGCGCGGATTCAACGGTCACATGTTCTTCCTGGGCGCGGCGTTCATGCTGCTCGAAACTCGCAGCCTGGTCACGTTCGCGCTGTTGTTTGGCTCGACCTGGCTGGTCAATTCACTCGTGTTCTTTGCGATCTTGTGCAGCGTGATGCTGGCAGTGTTCTTGTCGGCTCGCTTTCCGTTGCGTCCGTCACCGCCGTTGTACGCGGTACTTGTCGCCGCGCTGATTGCGGCGTACTTGATCCCTCAAGATGCGTTCTTATCGATCGAGTCGCTGCCAGTGCGTTACGCTAGCGCGAGTTTCGTGGCATTTTTGCCAGTGTTCCTGGCAAATCTCGTGTTTGCAGGCTCGTTCAAGGGCACCGGCCCGAGCGCGGATGTGGCATTCGCATCAAACCTGATCGGCATCATGCTCGGTGGCATGCTCGAGTACGCCTCGCTGCTGATCGGCTACCGCCACTTGCTGCTGATCGTGATCGCGTTCTACGTGATCTCCGCCTGGCTGTTGCGTCGGCGGCGTGTGGGCGAGGCGGTCGTCGAGTCCGACTCGCGCGTGCCGGTTGCCGTCACGTGACGACGGAGCAGGCCAGCTTCCCGCTCGCCGAATACCCGCGCCTGCGACCAATCGAGATCTTCCCGATCGACGACGGCGGGGAGCGCTGCCTGGTGCTGCGCGATCCCGCCGATCCGGAAGTACGGCCGATCGTGCTGTCCGATGGCGCAGCCGAGGTACTGATGCTGCTCGATGGCCAGCGTTCGGTCGACGGCCTGTCGGCCGCCCTGCAGCTGCGTGGCGCTGCCATTACGTCCGACCAGGTTCGCCTGTTTCTGCAGCGCCTGGATGAGGCTGGCTTTCTGGAGGGCGCGCGGACAGAAACCCGACTGGCGGAGCGCCACGCGCGCTTCGCTGCCCATTCCCTCCGACCGGCCGTCCACGCCGGCGGGGCGTACGCAGCCGATCCGCTCGATTTACCGCGCATGCTGGCCGACGGCTATCTCGACCCGGCCGGTCCTGGCGCCTTGCCCGGGCCACGGACCAGCGCAGACCCGCCGCGAGGGGTGATCGCGCCGCACATCGATCTGCATCGTGGCGCGCCCACCTACAGCTGGGCCTACAAGGTCATCGCGGAGACGCAGCCGGCAGATCTGTACGTGGTGTTGGGCACCTGCCACACACCTGTCCTGGGCGGCTTCGCGGCCACGCGCAAGGCGTACGACACACCGTTGGGGGCGGTCGTATCCGATGATCCGTTCATCGACCGACTGCAGCGGCTCTGGGGCAACGACCTGTTCGAAGGGGAGTTCTCGCACGCCAACGAGCATTCGATCGAGTTCCAGGCGGTGTACCTGCGATCGCTCGGCATCGCCGCGCCGATGGCGCCGCTGCTGTGCGACTCGTTGCACAGCCTGGTGCCATATGGCAAGTCACCGCGCGATGTGGCGCTGGTCGCCGATTTCGTCGCCGCGCTGCGCCAGGCGCTCGCCGAGGATGGCCGCCGCATCACGGTGATCGCCGCAGTCGACTTCGCCCATATTGGCACCCGTTTCGGCGATAACTGGCTCGTCGACGCCACCCACCTTGGACGCGTCGAGCGCGAGGATCGTGAGATGCTGGAGTTGCTGCTGCAACCTGACGCAGAGGCCTATTACCGGCACGTCATGCGTGACCGCGATGCGCGGCGCATCTGCGGATTCACACCGCTGTATCTGCTAAGCGCGCTGATGGAGTCCGCCGGCGAGCTGCTGCGCTACACCCAGTGGGTCGACAGCGATGACAGCTCGAGCGTGACCTTCGCCAGCGCCGTGTATCGCTGACCTTTACGCGACCAACCCAGCGCGGAAATCGACGTCGACCACAGCCTGCAGGCTGACACTGCGAAAGGTGGACTGCGGTTCGAGCTGTTCCTTGTTGAACAGGTTCCTGGTTTCCGTGGCGCGGGCTTCTGGTAGCACGAGATGGTGGTCCGGGCTACCGGGCAGCGGTTCGAGTCGTTCACCCAGGATGGTCAGCACCCGCTCCGCAGCCAGCCAGCCGTGTTCAGGCTCCTGCTGCGGATCCTCGCGCCACGGCATGAACCGGTGGCGCCGCGGGCGCAAGACGTCGAAGTACTCGCACTCGGGGAGCACCTGCGCGACGCCAGGGTTCAAAATCGACGTTCGGTACACCTCGATATCGCCCGCACGAAGGGCTGGCAGTGGTGTGGGAATGAAGAGGTCGGCCGTCCCCAGGCGTTGCTCGAGGCGCTCGCCGAACAGTCCGAACTCCTGCATCGTCCGCCACCAGGCAAGGGCGCGTTCGCGCGGCATGTACCCCAGCTTGGCGCCCTGATGGATCACTGAACGCACCGCCAACTCGTTGGCATGCTCCCAGCTGGCAATCAGCCGCTGAGCATCGGCCACAATGGGACCGTCCGCGGATTCATCTTGCGGATCCTCGACGCGCAAATCCAGCGATCGCGCGAGCTGTTCGAAGAGCGGCATCGCCTCATGCGCGAAGAACGATGGCCGGACGTACTTCAGGTTTGCGGAGAGTCCGGAATTGACGAATCCCTCATCGCCCGAGTCCGGCGCGGTCGGTCTCGAGTACGACAGCTCGAGGTGCACCTTCGTCAGGAGCAGGTTGTCGTACACGGCCTCGAACGTATCCGCGTCGGCCTGGTCAGTCGACAGTTGAAAGACGCCGGTCGAACGCAGGTAGGTCAGAACATCGGCCGCGCTTGGCCCACGCTGACGCGGCATGACGAAAAAGAGATCCCAGCTCACGCTCTACCTCCGCGAGAGCACCCGATCCGACAGTATGCACCGCGCGGCGCACCGAACCGATTTCCGACCTGGCGCGCCGGATCTCCGGCTCAGGCCGCGAGCTCGACGCGTGGCTCGCCGCCGTGCACCTTCTTGCACATCGGGCAATAGCGGCCGCCACCTGGCCGCGCGTGGCTGTCGCTCTTAACCACTTCGTCGACCAGCTCTGGCGGCGGGGGCGCCTGCCGCAGGACCAGCGATTGCGTCGGCGGTCGGATCCGTCTGGTGAGCAGTGGGTTCGCGGGACCTGGCTGCGCCTTCGCCTGACCACCTAACGCGCGCAGCGTGTCGGGCGGTAGCAGTCCACGCTCGAACGGCGCGAATGGCGGCGGCGCGATAGTCGTTCGTCGCCCCGGCGCGAGCTCCAGCGTCATCAACAAGCCGTTCTCGTTCGCGCCCAGGATCAGGATCGGCTCGCTGCCGATCGATTCGATGCGGCCGCCCTCAGCACGGATCGCGCCCGAGAAGCCGAGCTGTACCGACAGCAACCCTGGCAACGCCTCGACTGCCGTGCGCGTAATTGCGTCGTCCACCTTGAAGCCGACGACGTCGCTATCGGCGAACACTCGCGCCGCCCAGCCGAGCCCGGCCACCAGGTCGTAGTTGGCGCTACCGCACACCCGGGTAGCCAGTAGCAGCCCGCCCAACGACACCGCGCCACCGCCGAAGCCCATCACCGGCAGGCCGCTGCGTGCCTTCGCGCGCAAGCTGAAGGCCAGCTGCGTCGCATACAGGACCATGAAGGCCTCGAGCATGTCATCGGCGAAGACCATCACCGCGCTGGCGCCGGCCATGCGTGACAGCGTCTGGCTGGCTTGCGCCGCGGGACGATCGCGGACCACGAGCGAAACGCTGCGTCGGCCCTGGCGCAGCAGCTGGCGTCCCATCTCGTTGGCCATCATGGACGGCCGTCCGCATTGCAACAGCACCACCGGTCCGGGCGCGTCGATACCCAGCAGGTCGTTGGCAAGCCACGCCGTGCGCTCGGGATCTTCGATCTGCGCTGCCATCAGGTAACGCGGTAGTCCGCCCATCTCCATGACTATCGACGTGCGTTGGCGCGGCGGTCTCCCCCATTCAGGGGGGACTCGTCGGGGGTCGGGAGTCGGGGGTCGGGGGTCTATCCTCGATCCCTGATGCAGCCAGGGCTCACCTACGTCGTCGTGGCGGCCCACCCCGACGATCCCGACTTCGGCGTGGCCGGCACCGCCGCCAGCCTCGCGCGGGC
>WNGB01014324.1_pt1 | contig 10602 bp, 9 predicted proteins | sample 5400681 | NCBI WGS metagenome assembly WNGB01 (sample SAMN13153367, study PRJNA577476) | soil metagenome | isolation source: 115 cm soil or saprolite under grassland replicate 2 | place: USA:California | collected 2016-06-15 | reverse complement strand
CCAACATGGACTTCAACGAGGTCGTGGAAGGCGTCACCATGTACTTCCCGGTGTTCGAGCGGGGCGCGCTCTTCATGCTCGGCGACGGGCACGCCGCCCAGGGCGACGGGGAGATCATGGGCGCCGCGATCGAGACCTCCTTCGACGTGCAGTTCACCGTCGAGGTCATCAAGGGCAAGAAGATCAACTGGCCGCGGCTGGAGAATCGGCAGTACATCATGTCGATCGGCAGCACTCGGCCCCTGATGGACGCGCTCCGGCTCGCCTGCTCCGACATGATCGACTGGCTCGCCACCGACTACGGCTACGACAAGGTGGACGCCTACCAGCTCCTGGGGCAGACCGCCGTCATCAAGATCGCCAATGTCGTCGACCCGCAGTACTCCGTGGCCTGTGCGCTCGACAAGAAGTATCTGCCCAGGTAGAGAGTGACGCAGCCGGTCCATTCGCAATACCGGGGGCCGGCCAGGCGACCGGCCCCCGGCCTTCCCCGCCGGCGCCGGAGTCGCGCGTGACGGAGTTCCTGCTCCAGGGGGCCGGGGAGGCCTGGTCGATCCTACGGGAGGCCTCCTTCTTCCTGCTGCTGGGGTTCGTCCTTGCCGGCGTCTTCGCCGTCCTCGTGCCCGCGGCCCTGCTCACGCGGTTCCTCGGCCGCGGCAAGATCCGCTCCGTCCTGTGGGCTTCGGCCATCGGCACGCCGCTGCCGCTCTGCTCGTGCGGCGTCCTCCCCACCGCGCTCGGCCTCGCCCGCCAGGGCGCGACCCGGGGCGCCACCGTCTCCTTCCTCATCTCCACTCCGGAGACCGGGATCGACTCGATCGCCCTGAGCTACGCGCTCATGGATCCGATCATCACCGTGCTCCGGCCCGTCGCGGCGGTCGTGACGGGCGTGGTGGCCGGCATCGCCACGAACTTCCTGGGCGTCAAGCGCGAGCCCGCGGCCGCGGAGACCTCCAACGGCGCCGCTGCGGCGGAGGGGCCGGAGGCGACGGAGGCGCCGGCGCCCGCCCCGGAGCTCCATCTGCCGTTCGAGGGCAACGGCGGCGCCCGCTTCGCCCGCCAGCGCGCCGCCGTGCGGGAGATCTTCGCCTACGGCTTCCGCGAGCTGCTCGACGAGACCGCGCACTGGCTCGTGCTCGGCGTGATCCTCGCGGCGCTGGTGGCCGTGCTGCTCCCCGCCTCCATGATCGAGCGGTACTTCGGAGACGGCTTTCTCACGATGCTGGGGATGCTCGTCATCGGGATCCCGATCTACACCTGCGCCTCGGCCTCCACCCCCATCGCGGCGGCCCTCGTCCTCAAGGGCCTGAGCCCGGGCGCCGCGCTGGTGTTCCTGCTGTCGGGCCCGGCCACGAACATCGGCGCCGTCGTTGTGCTCCTGAAGTTCCTCGGCCGCCGGGTGGTGACGATCTACCTCCTGTCGATCGCCGTCGTCGCCCTGGCCGCCGGCTATGCGCTCGACTGGATCTACTGGACGTGGCAGATGAACCCCGTGGCGACCTTCGGGAAGGCCACGGGCTTCGTGCCCGAGCCGGTGAAGGTCGCGTCCGCGGTGGTGCTGCTGGCCTTGCTCGCGCGAAGCCTCTGGCGCACCCCGGTGCCCGAGGAATGGACCCGCGTGCGCGACTGGTTCAGGGTGCTGACGGGCGTGCGCCTGACCGCCGCGGGGCTCCGGGCGGCGACGGGCATCGCCGTCGCGGCCCTCTATCTCGGCAGCGGGGTCTTCACGGTTCAGCCGGGCGAGGTGGCGATCCGCACGCGCTTCGGCCGGATCGTCGACGGTCACCTCGGGCCCGGGCTGCACGCGCGACTGCCCTGGCCCATCGAGGATCACGTGCTGGTCGCCACCGATCACATCCGGCGGATCGAGGTCGGCTTCCGCAGCGCCGCCCGGCCCGCCGCTGGAACCCAGCCCCAGGCCTGGGCCGGCACGGGCTTCGCGGCGCGAACCGCGGGCGCGGATTTGTTCTGGTTCCAGAAGGAGAAGGTCTCCGACGAGTCCTTCCTGCTGACGGGCGACGAGAACATCATCGACGTGGCCTTCTCCGCCCAGTACCAGGTGAAGGACCCCGTGGCCTTCGTCTACCAGGTCGCCGACGCCGACTCGGTCGTGCGCAGCGTGACGATCGCAGCTCTCCGCGCGGTCCTCGCCACGATGACCGTCGACGCCGTCTACACGACGGCGCGCGACGAAGTGGAGCAGCGCGTGGTGCGGGACGTCCAGCGGCTGCTCGACGCGTACGGGATCGGCGTCCGCATGGTCGGGATGAACCTGCTGAGCGTGCACGCGCCCGACGAGGTCCATGCCGCCTTCCGCGACGTGGCGAGCGCGCAGGAGGACAAGATCCTCATCGTCAATCGTGCGACCACCTTCGCCCAGGAGGCCGTCAACCTCGCCGAGGGCGACGCGGCGGCGATGATCGAGTCGGCCCGGGCCTTCAAGGACGAAAAGGCCCTGCAGGCCGAAGGGGACGCGCTCGCCTTCACCCTGCGCGAGAAGGAGTACCGCCGGGCGCCCGACCTCACGCGCTTCCGGCTGCACCTCGAGGCGCTCGAGGAGATCCTTCCCGCCTCCCAGAGGATCCTGCGCCCGGGTAGCGCGGACGTGAAGGACTTCGACCTGTGGCTGCTCCAGCCGTTCGGAGGGAAGAAGGGCCAGTGAAGGCGCTCCCCCGCACCCTCACCCTGGTCGGCGCCGTGGTGGCGGCCCTGGCGCTCTGGTCGTGCTTCGTCGTGATCGACGTCACCGAGTACGGCGTCGTCCTGCGCTTCGGTCGGGTGGTCCGCGTGGTCAGGGAGCCCGGGCTCTATCTCAAGCGGCCGTACCCCCTCGAGACCGTGGTCCGGCTGGACCGGCGCCTCCTCCCCTTCAAGCCCGTCACCGCCGAGTTCCTTAGCGCGGACAAGAAGAACCTGGTGATCCACAGCCTCGTCACGTGGCGCATCATCGACCCCGAGCGCTTCCTCGCCACCACGGGCGACCGGCCCACCGCCGAGCGGCGCCTCTCCGACGTCGTGCTCACAAAGATCGGCTCGGTCGTCGGCAGTCACCCTTCGACGGCGCTCGTCTCGATCGAGGGCCACGCCTCCCAGTTCGACCAGGTCATGGGGCAGATCGTGGAGGAGGCGCGCCGGCAGGCCATCGCCCAGTACGGCATCGACCTCGTCGACATCCGACTCCGCCAGCTCAGCCTGCCCGAGCAGAACCGCGCCAACGTGTTCGAGCGCATGCAGGCCGAGCGGGGGAAGATCGCGATGAAGTACCGCTCCGAGGGCGAGCGCGAGTTCAAGAAGGTGGTGGCGGCGGCCGATCGGGAGAAGACGCGGATCCTGGCCGAGGCCTACCGCGAGGCGGAACTGACCAAGGGCGAGGGCGACGCCCAGGCCATGCGCATCTACGCCGAGACCTTCGGCAAGAACCCCCAGCTCTACAAGTTCCGTCGCACGCTCCAGGCCTACGAGAAGATACTCGGCGGCAACACCACGATCTTCCTTCCCGCCGACGCCGAGGTCTTCCGGCTGCTCGGCGACGGGGGCAAGTCGAAGGCGGGCAGGTAGCCGTGGCCCCGCAGACCGAGACGCACGAGCCCGAGGCCAGCGCCGTCACGCCGTCCCCCGGCCCGTCACCGTGGCTTGTCGGGCACCGTCGCGCTTGGATCGGTGGGCTCATCGCGCTCGCCCTCGCGGGCTACTTGCTCATCGGCATCTTCACGGTGGCGGCCGACGAGCAAGCGGTGATCAGGCGCTTCGGGCGCGTGGCCGCGCGCCTGGGACCCGGCATCCACTACCGACTGCCGTGGCCCATCGACCGCGTCGACGTGGTGAAGACCACATCCGTCATGAAGACCGGCGTCGGCTTCGATCTCGTCGAGGGGGACGCGCGCGTGGCCGGCGTGGAGATCCTGACGGGCGACACCAACATCATCAGGGTCGCCATGACCCTGCAGTACGTCATCCGCAACCCGGCGGCCTTCCTCTTCGACATCGAGAACCCGTCCGCCCTCGTCGGCTCCATCGCCGAGTCAGTGCTGACCGAGACGGTCCTCGGCATGCAGGTGGACGAGGTGCTCACGACGGGGCGGCTGGCCATCCAGGAGCGCGTCAAGACGCGGACGCAGGCGATCCTCGACCGCTACGACAGCGGCATCCAGATCACCTCCGCAAACCTGATGGGGATCACATTCGACGGCTCGGTCGCGCAGGCCTTCCAGGACGTCGCCAACGCCGGCGCCGACCGGGAGAACAAGATCAACCAGGGCCGGAGCTACGCCAACGACCTCCTGCCCAAGGCGCGGGGCGAGGCGCGGTCGATCGTGCTCGCCGCGCAGAGCTACAAGGAACAGCACGTCGCCGAGGCCATCGGCAACACGACGCGCTTCCGCGAGCTGCTGGCGGAGTACAGCAAGGCCCCCGACGTGACACGCACGCGGCTCTACCTCGAGGCGATGGAGAAGATCCTGCCAAAGGTGAAGAAGTACGTCATCGACTCCGAGCACGGCCAGAAGCCTATCAACCTGCGCCTCGGGCCGACTCCACCCTGATCTCACTCACCCGCATCGTGGTACATTTTTGGCGCGTGACAGGGAAAGATCGCGCGGAGTCGCCGACGTAGGAGGATACGGCGTGGCGCAATCATCGTTCGGGCTCATCCTCGCCAACCGCGCGGTGGCGCTCGGCAAGATCGCGGCGCGTGAGCTCATCGAGCTCACGACCGAGGCCGAGGGTGCGTGAAGGGGGGCCGCTGAGTGATGACGCGGAAGCCGGGAGCGAACGGAGGTTGGGCGGATGCTGATCGGCGCGTCTTGAGCGAGCAGGTCGCAGGAAACGCGAGGAGCCTCGAGGGTCGGACCGTCCTCATCACCGGGGCCGCCCGTGGCATCGGGGAGGCGACCGCGCGGCGGCTCGCCGGCGACGGGGCGCGGCTGGTGCTGGCGGACGTGGACGGTCCTGGTGTCGAGAAGCTCGCGGCCGAGCTTGGGCAGCTCGCGGTCGCGGCGGATGTCACCCGACGAGCCGACATCGAGCGAATGGTCGACGAGCCTTACCGACGCTGGGGGCGTCTCGACGTGCTGTTCAACAACGCGGGCGTGATCAAGGTGCAGCCGCTCCTCGAACTCGAGCCTCTGTCGGCGGCGGTCGGTGGCCTCCAGCCTGACGGGGCAGAATAACAAAACCTCTCAGACGATTTCACGCGGGGCCCCGGCCGGTGTCATACGCAACCGAGGAGACCCGTATGACGACCACAGCGGAGGCGGCGGCCACGATCCTGGCGAGGTTCGAGAACGCCTGGGCGGACCTCGACAGGACCATCAAGAGCCTGAGCGAGCGCGAGCTGACGGTGATTCGCGATCCCGCGGGCTGGGCGGTGAAGGATCACCTCGTGCACCTGGCGGCATGGGATCGCGCGCTGCTCGCGGGGCTCGACGGGCGCCCGCGTCACGAGGCGCTCGGCCTCGACGCGTCCACGGACGGCTCGGAGGACTGGGACGCGATGAACGCGGCCATCTTCGCCGCCACGCGCGACCGCTCGCTCGCCGAGGTGCTGGATGCCGTCCGCGCCACGCAGGCGGCGACCCGCCAGCACCTCACGGCGCTGGCGGGCGGCGGTGCCGCGACGGGCGCCGAGGGATTCCTGAACGACGCGCCCGGGTACGCGGACCATTACGACCAGCATCACGGGTGGATCCGACAGCTGGTCGGTTGTGCCTAGCGCGTGACGTGCGCCGACGCCGCCAGCCAGCGGCCGTCTCGGCGGGCCCACACGTCGGTGTAGCGGCCCGAGCGCGCTTGCCCGTCGGGCAGCGTGTAGGACGTGCGGGCGTGGATGATGGCGACGTCGCCCATGAGGCGCACGCTCACGTCGTGGGCCTCGAGGTTGGCGATCTTCACGGGCTGCGCCGTCTGCTTCAGGAACGCCGCGCGGTCGACGAGCGAGCCGTCGGGGTTGCTGCACAGGAAGTCGTCCGCGAGGATCTCCTCGAAGCGGCGGACGTCTCCCCTCTGCACGGATTGGATGTAGTGAGCACGAGCATGTTCATGTCGACCGGCGGGCGGATCGGGCCGATCTCTGCGGCGCCCCTTCGGCGTGCGCCAGCTCCACATGGCGCTCCGCCCGGAGGGCGAATGGCTGGCGATCCAGGAAGGCAGGTCGGCCCAAGTCGGGGGAAGCCGGCCGCACACCTGGCATAGCCGCCAGGTGCGTCGCGTCCTCCGCCACCTTTCGGACAGGTGGCCGCCCAGCATCCCCGCGTCGGGGCCCGGTCAGCGGCGATACTTGCGTAACCTGAGGCGGTTTCGCTACTCTGCCGGTAGATGCGGCTCCCCCCTCCCGCCATCGAGACAGAGGTCAGGCGCTCCGGTCTTCCACACGAATCCGCGCGCCCGGCCCCTGGCGACGGATGAACGAAGCCGACACCTGCCGGAAGCTCGTCGTCCCGAAGCTGCAGGCCGCGGGCTGGGAGACCGAGCCGCACTCGATCGCCGAGCAGCGCACGGTCACCGATGGGCGCATCGTGCCGTCGGGCAAGGGGTTCATCCGCCGGCCGCCCAAGCGCGTCGATTACCTGTTGCGCTACACGCGCGACTTCCCTTTGGCGGTCATCGAGGCCAAGGCCGACTACAAGCTGGCGACCGACGGCCTCCAGCAGGCGAAGGACTACGCGACGATGCTGGGGCTCAAGTTCGCGTACGCGACCAACGGGCAAGAGATCGTCGAGTTCGACTTCCTTACCGGCCTCGAGCGGAACCGGACCGACTATCCGGCGCCCGAAGACCTCTGGGGCCGCTACCGGGCGGCGGCCAGACTGAGCGATCCCCAGGCCGATCAGTTGCTCACGCCCTTCAACCACGCGGTCGGCAAGGGCGAGCGCTACTACCAGCAGATCGCGGTCAACCGGGTGGTGGAGGCGATCCTGACCGGCCGGCGCCGCGTGCTGGTGACAATGGCCACCGGAACGGGGAAGACAGCGGTGGCGTTCCAGATCTGCTGGAAGCTCTGGACCGCCCGCTGGAACCGGACGGGCGAGCATCGCCGTCCCCGGATCCTCTACCTCGCTGACCGCAACATCCTCGTCGACCGTCCCAAGGACGGCATCTTCGCGGAGTTCGGCGACGCGCGGTGCAAGATCGAGTCGGGCGAGGTGGTCAAGAGCCGGGAGATGTACTTCGGCATCTACCAGGCCCTCGCCGAGGACGAGCGGCGCGCGGGGCTGTTCCGATCCTTCCCGTCCGACTTCTTCGACCTCGTCATCGTGGACGAGTGCCATCGCGGGAGCGCGCGCGACGAGAGCTCCTGGCGCGTCATCCTCGATCACTTCCAGGCGGCGGTCCAGCTCGGCATGACCGCCACCCCGCTGCGCGAGGAGACGCGCGACACCTACCTCTACTTCGGGAATCCCGTCTACCAGTACAGCCTGCGGCAGGGGATCGATGACGGCTTCCTCGCGCCCTACCGGGTGCATCGCGTGGTCACCGAGTGGGACGCGGCCGGCTGGCGCCCGAGCAAGGATGAGCTCGACCGCTACGGCCGGTCCATTCCCGACGACGAGTACCACACCAAGGACTTCGAGCGGATCGTGGCGCTGCGCGCGCGCACGGAGACGATCGCCCGCCACCTCACCGGTTTCCAGAAGAAGACCGACCGCTTCGCCAAGACCATCGTCTTCTGCGTCGATCAGGAGCACGCCAGCGAGATGCGCACCGTGCTCTCCAATTTGAACAGCGATCTCGTGGCAAAGCACCCTGACTACGTGTGCCGCGTCACCGCCGACGAGGGCGACATCGGACTCGGCCACCTGGCCCGCTTCCAGGACGTCGAAACCACCGTGCCGGCCATCCTCACGACCTCCCAACTCCTCACCACCGGCGTCGACGTGCCCACCTGCAATAACGTGGTACTCGCCCGTGTGGTCGGCTCCATGACCGAGTTCAAGCAGATCATCGGCCGCGGCACGCGCGTGCGCGACGACTACGGCAAGCTCTGGTTCAACATCATCGACTACACGGGATCGGCGACCCGGCTGTTCGCCGACCCGGCCTTCGACGGCGACCCGGTCGGGCTGACCGAGGAGGAGATTGCGAGGGACGGGGAGCCCAAGTCCTTTCACGAGACCGCCGCCGCCTGGACCATGGCGACCGAGACCGGCACCGAGCCCGAGATCATCGAGCCGCCATCGGACGAGCCCCGCAAGTTCTACTTCGACGGCGGTCGAGTCGAGATCGCGGCGCATCTCGTCTACGAGCTCGATCCGGACGGCCGGCAGCTCCGCGTGGTCCGGTACACCGACTACGCCGGCGAGAAGGTCCGCATGCTGTGCCCGAGCGCGCCGGCGCTGCGCGCCCGCTGGGCCGACCCCGAGCAGCGGTCCGAGATCATCGAGAAGCTGGAGGAGCGCGGCATCGACTTCACCGAGCTCAGCGAGGTCGCCGGCCAGCCCGAGGCCGATCCCTTCGATCTCCTCTGCCACCTGGCCTTCAACGCTCCGCTGCGCACCCGGCGCGAGCGGGCGCAACGCCTTCGCGAGACGCGCAAGGACTTCTTCGACCGCTACGGCCCGGAGGCCCGCCAGGTGCTCGAGGAGCTGCTGGAAAAGTACGCCCAGCACGGCGACGCCCAGTTCCTCCTGCCCGACGTGCTGCGGGTGCCGCCGCTCTCCCGGCATGGCACCGTGGCCGAGATCATCGATCTGTTCGGTGACGCGGACAAGCTGCGCGCCGCGGTGACCGAGCTGCAGGCCGAGCTCTATGCCGCCTAGAGCGAAGGCGCCGCCCGTCCCCGCTCCAACCACCGCCCAGGCCCTCGGGTCGCTGCTCAAGTCCGCGCGCGACATCATGCGCAAGGACAAGGGCCTGAACGGCGACCTCGACCGGCTGCCGCTCCTCACCTGGATCATGTTCCTGAAGTTCCTGGACGACCTGGAGGCGCAGCGCGAGCAGGAGGCCGCCCTCGCGGGGAAGAAGTTCCGGCCGGCCATCGAGCCGCCGTATCGCTGGCGCGACTGGGCGGCCAGTCCTCAGGGGATCACCGGCGACGAGCTGCTCGCCTTCATCAACCAGGACGAGGCTGTCCGCCCCGGCGGCAAGCGCGGGGCCGGCCTCTTCGCCTACCTGCGCCGGCTCACGAGTGCCAACGGCGACGACCGCCGCGAGGTCATCGCCACCGTGTTCCGCGGCGTCGACAACCGCATGAAGAGCGGCTACCTGCTGCGGGACGTCATCAACAAGGTCGCCGCCATCCACTTCACCTCGAGCGACGAGCTCCACACCCTGGGGGCGCTGTACGAGTCCCTGCTGCGCGAGATGCGCGATGCGGCGGGCGACTCCGGCGAGTTCTACACGCCACGGCCGGTCGTGCGCTTCATGGTCGCCGTGACGGACCCGCGCCTGGGCGAGACGGCGCTCGACCCGGCGTCCGGCACCGGCGGCTTCCTCGTCGAGGCCTTCAATCACCTCGCCGCACAGGTCCAGACCGTGGCCGACCGGAACGTGCTGCAGGAGCGCTCGCTCTCTGGCTACGAGCCCAAGCCGCTCCCCTATCTGCTCTGCCAGATGAACCTGCTGCTGCACGGCCTGGATGCCCCCGAGATCGACCCGGGCAACGCCCTCCGCCACAAGCTCTCGGAGATCGGCGAGAAGGAGCGCGTCGACGTCATCCTCACCAATCCGCCCTTCGGCGGCGAGGAGGAGAAGGGCATCCAGGGCAACTTCCCCGAGGACCGGCAGACCTCCGAGACGGCGCTGCTCTTCCTTCAGCTCATCATGCGCAAGCTGCACCGGCGACAAACCCCGGCCGGGCGGCCGGCGCGCGCGGCCGTCGTCGTCCCCAACGGGACGCTCTTCGGCGACGGCGTCTGCGCCCGGATCAAGGAGGAGCTGCTCAAGGAGTTCAACCTCCACACCATCGTCCGCCTCCCCAACGGGGTGTTCGCGCCGTACACGAGCATCCCGACCAACCTGCTCTTCTTCGACCGCTCCGGCCCCACGCGAGTCGTCTGGTACTACGAGCACCCGCTGCCCGAGGGGCGCAAGAACTACACCAAGACGGCGCCGCTCCAGTTCGAGGAGTTCGCAACGTGCCAGGCCTGGTGGGACAAGCGGGAGGAGAACGAGCGCGCCTGGATGGTGCCGGCCGTCGAGCTGCTCGCCGGCAACTGCAACCTCGACCGCAAGAACCCGCGCGCCAAGGAGGACATCGCCCACCTGCCGCCCGAGCAGCTCGCCGCCAGCATCCTCGAGAAGGAGCAGCGCATCGCGGAGATCATGGCGCGCATCCAGAAGCTCCTCGCCGAGGGCGCGGAGTCGTGACGTCACTCCGTCCCGCGGCTGACCGGCACTATTCCGCGCTCGTGAGAGACCTGAGCGGGCTGCTCGAATCGGCCCGTCGGGCGTCGGCCCGCGCGGTCAATGCCCTGATGACGGCCACCTACTGGAAGATCGGGCGGCGGATCGTCGAGTACGAGCAGGGCGGCGAGAGGCGTGCGGAATACGGAGCGGAGCTACTCGAGAGGTTATCAGCCGATCTGACCCGACGGTTCGGCCGAGGGTTCTCCCGCCAGAACCTGCAGTACATGCGCCAGTTTTATCTGGCATTCCCGCCAGACGCGA
>WNGB01030701.1_pt1 | contig 10603 bp, 6 predicted proteins | sample 5400681 | NCBI WGS metagenome assembly WNGB01 (sample SAMN13153367, study PRJNA577476) | soil metagenome | isolation source: 115 cm soil or saprolite under grassland replicate 2 | place: USA:California | collected 2016-06-15 | reverse complement strand
CTCCACGCCCAGCTTGTCGAGGGCGCCGCGGTAGAACCAGTTCTGCACGCTGATCCCGGTCAGCCCGAGATCCCCGGACGGCTGCAGGTAGATCCGGTCGAACGCGGTGGCCAGGTAGTACGGCACGTTGCCGGGGCTGAAATCACCGAACGTCTCCGCCCAGGCCACGGTGAGCTTGCCGGAGCCGCCGAAGTCGCGGATCGCGGCGTGCAGTTCCTGCACCTGGGCCAGCCCGATCGGCCGCCCGCCGACCTTGGCCACGAGCGCCCGGACCCGGTCGTCGGACCGGGCCCGGCGCAGCCCGTCCAGCAGGTCGGCCAGCCGGGGCCTGCGCATCGTGGTCAGCGCCGAGATGGGGCCCGACGGCGGTTCCTCGGCGATACCCTCGCTCAGGTCCAGCTCAAGGATCAGCGGTGCCGTCCGGCGCTGGCGGAACCTGGTGATCCGGTCGGTCAGCATCGAATTCACCATGCCAGCAGCTTACGGGGCGCCGGCGGCCCTGGCGTCCCGGCCGGCGCCCCCATGTTCCGCCAGGCGCGGTCTCCCGGTGCTGCGGCCGGCGCCCGGCCTGCCCGGATCAGGGTGGATGGCCTGCGCTATCGTCGGTCGGGATGGCCGGAAGGGACGCCAATGGCCGATGGTGACGGGAATGGCTGGGTGGTGTGCGCCCAGGGCCACCGCCACTGGGGGAAGTACGGTGCGGCCGGGCTGCTGGCCAGCGCCGCCAAGCCGGACGGCCAGGCCAGCGTGCTGCTGATCCACCGGGCCGCCTGGACCCAGCACCCCGGGACCTGGGGCCCGCCCGGTGGTGCCCGGGACAGCCACGAGAGCGCGGCCGGGGCGGCCTTGCGTGAGGCGGCCGAGGAGTGCGCGGTACCGCCCGAGGCGGTCCGGATCCACGGCCTGCTCGACGACGATCACGGGGGCTGGTCATACCAGACGCTGATCGCGGACTCCGACGGCGAGTTCGCCGTCTACCCGGCCAGCCGGGAGGCGCCCGAGGTGGCCTGGGTGCCCGCGGACGAGGTCGGGTCGCTGCCGCTGCACCCGGGGTTCGCCGAGACCTGGCCGGTGATCCGCGAGGCCCTGGAGCCGGTCACCGTGATCGTGGACGGCGCCAACGTGATGGGCGCCCGGGCCGACGGCTGGTGGCGGGATCGCGCCGGCGCGGCGGCCCGCCTGTACGGGGAACTCGCCGCGCTCGCCGGGCGGGGCGCCGCGGAGCTGCCCGCGGACCTGGGCGCGGACGGCCTGGACCGCTGGTTCCCCCGGTATGTCCTGGTCGTCGAGGGGCAGGCCCGCGCGGCGGTGCCCGCGCTGCGGGAGACCGAAGGGGTCGAGGTGGCCGCCGCGCCCGGCTCCGGCGACGACACGATCGCCGAGCTGGCCGCCACGGCCGGCGGCCGGCGGCTGGTGGTCACCGCCGACCGGGAACTGCGCCGCCGGGTCACCACAGCGGGCGCGGCCGTGACCGGCCCCCGGTGGCTCCTGGGGCAGCTGTAAGCTCCCGGGGCAGCTGTAAGTTCCTGGGGCTCGCGGGCTCGCGGGCTCGCGGGCTCGCGGGCTCGCGGACCGTCAGGCGGGGCTAGCCAGGGCTGGCGGGCCGGTTACCAGCGCTGCTCAGGCCGGCTGGGCGGAGGCCCGGCCGGGGTCCCCGGCCGGGGCAGGCGCCGGGCCGCCGGTGTGGGCGACGTCACGGCCGCCGGCCCCGCGGAATGTGCTTTGGTCGAGATGTGACCGTTGCCGACCTCCTCCTGCTGCTGGTCACGGGGATAGCCGCGGGCATCGTCAGCACCGTCGCGAGTCTCGCGTCCGTGGTGTCGTACCCGGTGCTGCTCGTGCTCGGCCTGCCGCCACTGTCGGCGAACGTGACCAACACCGTGTCGCTCCTGTTCACGGGGGCGGGCGCGGCCGCGGGATCCCGGCCGGAACTGACCGGCCAGGCCGGCCGGATCCGGCGGCTGGGGCTGGTCACCGCGCTGGGCGGTGCGGCCGGCGCCGCGCTGCTGCTGCTCACCCCGGCCGCCACCTTCGAGGCCGCGGCGCCGGTCCTGATCGGCGTGGCGTCGCTGCTGCTCCTGCTCCAGCCGGCCCGGCCGGAGACCGGGCATCGCGGCCGCGAACGCAACCCGTTCCTCATCGCCGCCCTGTTCTGCGTGGCGATCTACGTGGGTTACTTCGGCGCGGCCGGCGGCATCCTGCTGCTGGTGGTGCTGACCGCGATGCTCACCGAGCCACTGGCCCGGACCAACGCGCTGAAGAACGTGGTCTCCGGGCTGGCCAATGCGGTCGCGGCGGTGGCGTTCGCGCTGTTCGGCCCGGTGCGCTGGGCCGCGGTGCTGCCGCTGGCCGCGGGTTTCCTCATCGGCGGCCGGATCGGGCCGGTGCTGGTCCGCTACATGCCGGCCCGGGTGCTCCGGGTGGTGATCGGCCTCGGCGGCATCGGCCTCGCGGTCAGGCTCGGCCTCTCCGCCTATGACTGAGTTCAACTTCTCCGCAACGAAAACCGTCCCGTGGTGATCAGCCCGGGATGGTTTTCGTTGCGGAGATTTTTGGTTCTCGGGTTTACTCGGGTGTCAGCCAGAGGACGCCGAGCGGGGGCAGGGTGAGCACCGCGGATGCGGGCTGCCCGTGCCACGGCTCACCGGCGGCCTCGATCACGCCGAGGTTGCCCACGCCGCTGCCGCCGTAGTCGGCCGCGTCGGTGTTGACCAGCTCCCGCCAGCGGCCCGCGTGCGGCAGCCCGAGCCGGTACTGCCCGTGCGGGCCGCCGGAGAAGTTCGCCACGCACGCGACCACCCGGGGGCCGCCCGGGTCGACCGTGCCGCCCGGTTCGGCCGGTTCGGACGGCCCGGCCAGGCGCATGAACGACAGCACGTTGCCGGCCGCGTCGTTCGCGTCGATCCAGCTGAACCCGGCCGGCGAGTTGTCCTGCGCCCACAGGGCGGGTGAGCCGCGGTAGGCCCGGTTCAGGTCGCCGACCAGCGTGCGGACGCCGGTGTGGCCCGGGTAGTCGAGCATCCACCAGTCCAGGCCGCGCTCGGCGGACCACTCGCTGCCCTGGCCGAACTCCGACCCCATGAACAGCAGCTGCTTGCCGGGGTGGGCCCACATGTAGGCCAGCAGGGCGCGCAGCCCGGCGAACCGGTTCCACTCGTCGCCGGGCATCTTGCCGAGCAGCGAGCCCTTGCCGTGCACGACCTCGTCGTGCGACAGGGGCAGCACGAAGTTCTCGCTGTAGGCGTACATGAGCGAGAACGTGATCTCGTTGTGGTGGTACTGCCGGTAGACCGGGTCCAGCGACATGTAGCTGAGCGTGTCGTGCATCCAGCCCAGGTTCCACTTGAAGCCGAATCCCAGCCCGCCCAGGTGCACCGGGCGGGTCACGCCCGGCCACGCGGTGGACTCCTCGGCGATCATCATGACCCCGGGGACCCGCCGGTAGCAGGTCGAGTTGACCTCCTGGATCAGCGCCACCGCGTCGGTGTTCTCCCGGCCGCCCTGCGCGTTCGGGACCCACTCACCGGCCCTCCGGGAGTAGTCCAGGTAGAGCATGGACGCCACCGCGTCCACCCGCAGGCCGTCGGCGTGGAACTCCTCCAGCCAGTACAGGGCGTTGGCCACGAGGAAGTTGCGGACCTCGTTGCGGCCGTAGTCGAAGATGAGCGTGCCCCAGTCCGGGTGCTCGCCGCGCCGCGGGTCCGGGTGCTCGTACAGCGGGGTGCCATCGAACCTGGCCAGCGCCCACTCGTCGCGCGGGAAGTGGGCGGGCACCCAGTCGAGGATCACGCCGATCCCGGCCTGGTGCAGCCGGTCCACCAGGTACCGGAACTCGTCCGGGCTGCCGAACCGGGCCGTCGGCGCGAAGTAGGAGGTGACCTGGTATCCCCAGGACCCGCCGAACGGGTGCTCGGCCACCGGCAGGAACTCCACGTGGGTGAAGCCCAGGCCGGCGACGTACTGGGTCAGCTGGTCGGCGAGCTGGACGTAGGACAGGCCGGGCCGCCACGACCCCAGGTGCACCTCGTAGACGCTGACCGGCTCGCGGATCTGCTGGCCGCGGCCGCGGGCCGCCAGCCACTCCGCGTCGTCCCACTCATACCGCGAGGTGTAGATGACCGACGCGGTCGCGGGCGGCCGCTCGGCCAGGCTGGCCATCGGGTCGGCTTTGNNGGCTTTGCGGCGCCACTGGCCGTCCGGCCCGCACACGTCGTACTTGTAGCGGGTTCCCTCACCCACGTCGGGCACGAACAGTTCCCAGATGCCCGCGCCGCCCAGGGACCGCATCGGGTGCCCGCGGCCGTCCCAGTGGTTGAAGTCACCGATGACCCGCACCCCGCGGGCGTTGGGGGCCCAGACCGCGAACGCCGTCCCGGTCACGTCGCCGTAGTGCTTCACGTGCGCGCCGAGGACGTGCCACAGGTTCTCGTGCCGGCCCTCGCCGATCAGGTGCAGGTCCATCTCGCCCAGGCTGGGCAGGAAGCGGTACGGGTCGTCGGCGATGATCTCGGGCAGGCTGCCGCCGCTGCCGTCGGGGTAGCTGACCGCGACCCGGTAGTCAGGCGTCTGGCCCACCGGGACCGTGGCCGTGAACACGCCCTCGTGCACGTGCTCGGCGGGGAACCGCCGCCCGTCCGGCAGCACGATCGTCACCGACTTGGCCAGCGGGCGCAGCACCCGCACGATGACCCCGTCCGGCCCGCGGTGGGCGCCGAGGATCGAGTGCGGATCGTGGTGGGTCCCCGCGATGACACGGTCGATTTCGCCCAGGCTTATCCCGGCCTGGTTCTGGCTCACCATGCTCATGCGTCGGCGATTGAATCAGCAACGGAATCTGCGATCGACCCCAGCGGGATGGACAGCCAGCCGGGCCGGTTCCTGGCCTCGTACATCACCTCGTAGACCGCCTTATCCAGGACGAGGGCGCGCAGCAGGACGGCGTGCGTGCCCGGATCGATTCCCCCGGCGGCAGCGTACCCGGAGCAGAACGCGCCGGAGTTGCGGCGGACCCATTCGATGGCGCAGCCGTGCAGCCGGTCCCCGTCGGGACGGGCCAGCAGCTGGTGGCGGGCCGCGTAGTCGAAGGAGCGCATCATGCCGGCCACGTCGCGCAGCGCGGTGGACAGCGCGCGGCGCTGGGCCAGCGGGGTGGCGGGCTCGCCCTCGAAGTCGAGCAGCACCCAGCCGGTCTGGGTCCGCATGACCTGGCCCAGGTGGTAGTCGCCGTGCACCCGCTGGACGCTCAGCGAGGTGTCCAGCTTGGCCAGGTCGGCGAACGCGGCCCCGAGCAGGTCGGCGTGGCGGCCCAGCTCCGGCACGGTGGCCAGGGCCACGTCGAGCCGGGCGAACATCTCGTCGGCCAGCACGCTGATCGCCTCCGGGGGCAGCTCGTCGGTGCCGAACGCGCGGGCCAGGTCGCGGTGCACCTCGGCGGTGGCCTCGCCGAGCCGGTAGGCCTCGCCGGCGAAGTCGCCGCCCGCGTCGGCCGCGCTGATCCGGCCCTCGGCCGCGTACAGGTCCCGCACGCTGGTCGCCGCGAGTGACCAGCCGTCCGACGCGGCCCGCAGGTACCGGGACAGGATGCCGAGGATGACCGGGGCCCCGTCCAGCCGGGTCTCGATCCAGCCCAGCGGCTCCGCGACGTGGGTGGACCCGCGCATGGCCAGCGCCCGGGGCACCTCCAGGTCGGGGTTGGGCCCGGGGGAGGGCCGGCGGAAGACCTTGAGGATGGTGGCCTCGCCGAACATCATGCTGGTGTTGCTCTGCTCGCCGGTCAGCACCAGGCTCTCCAGGCTGGTGTCGATCTCGGCGCCCGGCTCGTGCGCGAAGCAGAGCGGCCCGGCCCGGCCGCCGTCGGCGATGGCCTGCAGCAGGAGGTGGGTCAGGTCCGGGTCGTGCAGCGCGTCGTAGGCGATCCGGCCGTCGCCGGCCACCCCGACCATCATGTGCCGCAGGTGGTCGGGCAGTTCCTCGCGCAGGCCGATGAACAGCTGGTAGGAGTCCACGGTGCTGCCCAGGGGGACCGTGCTGCCCAGGGGGACCGTGCCGCCCAGGGGGATGGTGCCGCCCGCCCGGCCCGTGCCGTTCTCGGCGAGGGTGCCGTTCTGGGCGGGGGTGCCGTTCCGGGACAGGCCGCTGCTGCTGCGGGGCAGATCACTGGCCTGGGACAGGCCGGTGCCCTGCGAGACAGCGACGATGAGGTAGTGCAGCCCGGGGTCGCCGCCGACCAGCTCGGTGTCGGTCACGATGGCCAGGTCGAGGATCCTGGCGCCCTTGCCAGCGAACCAGCGCTGGCTCGGCATCCACCCCGCCAGCGTTTCCTCAAATGTCATATTTCCGGTCTACCCCGTCCCCAGGGATCATGCAGCATCACGGCGATCATCATCTCGCCAGATTCCGTAGCGAAAGCGGGCGGGCCCGGCGAAGGTTACCAGCGGCCTCACCGGGGTAGCCGGCGCCGTCACCGTGAGTGCTCACCCCCGTGGCTCGGGAAGCTGGAACCAGTAAAAACCGTGTCCCGGAAGGGTCAGCAGGTAGCTCAGGTCACCGATGGGGGGGAAGGTGACTCCCCCCATGCACTCGACCGGGGTTACCCCTTTGAACCGCCGCAGGTCGAGCTCGACGGGCTGCGGGAACCGGGAAAGATTATTGACGCACAGTATACGATCCGCCCCGTCTGCCCCGCCCGGGTGGTCACCCTCCGTGTGCTCGCGCACGAACGCGAGCACGCTCGGATTGGAGGAGCTCAGTTCCGCGTAGCCGCCCAGGCCGAAGACCGGGTGGCGCTTGCGGATCTCGATCATCCGCTTGGTCCAGTGCAGGAACGAGCCCCCGCTCTTCTGCTGGGCCTCCACGTTCAGCGCCTGGTAACCGTAGATCGGGTCCATGAGGATGGGCAGGTAGAGGCGGCCCGGGTCGCAGGTGGAGAAGCCCGCGTTGCGGTCCGGGGTCCACTGCATGGGGGTGCGGACGCCGTCCCGGTCACCGAGCCAGATGTTGTCGCCCATGCCGATCTCGTCGCCGTAGTACAGCACCGGCGAGCCGGGCAGCGACAGCAGCAGCGCGGTGAACAGCTCCAGCTGGTTGCGGTCGTTGTCGAGCAGGGGCGCCAGCCGCCGCCGGATCCCGATGTTCGCCTTCATCCGCGGGTCCTTCGCGTACTCCGCGTACATGTAGTCGCGCTCATCGTCGGTGACCATCTCGAGCGTCAGCTCGTCGTGGTTGCGCAGGAAGATGCCCCACTGGCAGGTGGACGGGATGGGCGGGGTCTGGGCCAGGATCTCCGAGATGGGGTACCGCTGCTCCCGCCGGACCGCCATGAAGATCCGGGGCATCAGCGGGAAATGGAACGCCATGTGGCATTCGTCCCCGCCGGCCTCCGCGTCGCCGAAGTACTCCACCACGTCGGCGGGCCACTGGTTCGCCTCGGCCAGCAGGACCCGGTCCGGGTACAGGCGGTCCACCTCGGCCCGGACCCGCCTCAGGTACTCGTGCGTCTCCTTGAGGTTCTCGCAGTTGGTCCCCTCGCGCTCGTACAGGTAGGGGACCGCGTCCAGCCGGAACCCGTCGATCCCGAGATCGAGCCAGAACCGCAGCACCTCCAGCATGGCGTCCTGGACCCGCGGGTTCTCGTAGTTCAGGTCGGGCTGGTGGCCGAAGAAACGGTGCCAGTAGTACTGGCCGCGCACCGTGTCGTAGGTCCAGTTCGAATGCTCGGTGTCGACGAAGATGACCCGCGCCTCGGGGAACCGGTCATCCGAATCCGACCACACGTAGAAATCCCCGAACGGCCCTTCCGGGTCGGTACGGGACGCCTGGAACCATGGGTGGGCATCGCTGGTGTGATTCATCACCAGATCGGCAACGACGCGCATGCCGCGTTCATGCGCGCCGTCGACCAGTTCCACGAAGTCGCCGATATTGCCGAAATCCGGCAAAACGGAAGTGAAGTCGGAAATGTCGTACCCGCCGTCGCGCAGCGGCGAGGCGTAGATCGGCAGCAGCCAGATGCAGTCCACGCCGAGCCACTGGAGATAGTCCAGCCGCGAGGTAAGGCCGCGCAGGTCGCCGGTCCCGTCACCGTTGGAGTCGTGGAATCCGCGGATCAGGACCTCGTAGAAAACGGCCCGCTTGTACCACTGCGGGTCGCGGGGCCGCTCGAACGAGAACGAGTCAGGGATCGGCTCGCCCGGGGGCGTGGCGAAGCTGGGCAGGTGCGCCGGGAGAGGGAGGCCGGGGGAGTCGGAGCGGCCCGGCGCGGGCTCTGTAACCACTAAGGGCTCCTGCGGAGGTATCGGTATCTTTCAGGCCCGGCTCACGCCGGGGGGGACGTCTTTACCTGGAAGATGTGAGCTGGTTCGTATCCCGGGTCGAGGCGGACGTAATTGGCGCGGCCCCACCGGTACGACTGGCCGGAAAGCTCGTCGGTCACCACGAAGTCGGCGTTGCTCTCCAGGCCAAGCGCGGGCAGGTCAAGCCAGATGGTCGCCTCCCGGGGCTGGTGCGGGTCAAGGTTCACGATGACCAGGACCGTGTCCTCCTCCTGCGCATCGCGTTTGGAGAAGCAGATCAGCTCCGGCTGGTCGACGTGATGAAAGCGTAGATTACGCAACCAGTGCAACGCGGGATGCGCTTTTCGGATCGCGTTGAGCCGGGCGATATACGGCGCTATGCCGGTGGGGCCCTGCTGGGCCAGCTCCCAGTCCCGCGGGCGGTACTGGTACTTCTCCGAGTCCAGGTATTCCTCGCTGCCCGGCCGGACCGGCGTGCCCTCGCAGAGCTCGTAGCCCGAGTAGATGCCCCACGACGGCGACAGCATCGCGGCCAGCACGGCCCGGATCTTGAACGCGGGAGGCCCGCCATGCTGCAGGTACTCATGGAGGATGTCCGGCGTGTTGGCGAAGAAGTTCGGCCGCATGTACGCCGCGGCGGGCCCAGAGAGCTCACGTAGGTAATCGCTGAGCTCAGCCGCGCTGTTACGCCAGGTGAAGTAGGTGTAGGACTGGTGGAATCCGATTTCGGCCAGCGCGGCCATCATCGCGGGCCGGGTGAACGCCTCCGCGAGGAACAGCACGTCAGGGTCGGTGCGGGCGATGTCCGCCAGGAACCGCTCCCAGAAGGTCAGCGGCTTGGTGTGCGGGTTGTCCACCCGGAAGATCCGTACCCCGTGCGCCATCCAGTGCCGGACGACCCGGCTCACCTCCGCGTAGATCCCGGCCGGGTCGTCGTCGAAGTTGAGCGGGTAGATGTCCTGGTATTTCTTCGGCGGGTTCTCCGCGTACGCGATCCGGCCGTCGGCCCGCTTGGTGAACCATTCCGGGTGCTCGGTCACCCAGGGGTGATCCGGCGAGGTCTGCAGGGCCAGGTCGATCGCGACCTCCATGCCCAGCTCCCGGGTGCGCCCGACGAAGGCGTCGAAATCCGCCAGCGTGCCGAGATCGGGATGAACCGCGTCGTGGCCCCCCTCCGGGGCGCCGATGGCCCACGGCGAGCCCGGATCCCCGGGAGCAGCCCGCAGCACGTTGTTGGCGCCCTTGCGGGCCGTGGTGCCGATCGGGTGGATGGGCGGCAGGTAGACCACGTCGAAACCCATGTCCGCGATCGCGTCCAGGCGCCTGGCCGCGCTGCGGAACGTGCCGCTGCGCGGCTCCCGCCGGCCCATCGGGTCGATCTCGACGCCCTCCGAGCGCGGGAAGAACTCATACCACGCCCCGTACAGCGCACGCGGCCGGTGCACGATCACCGGGTACCGCGCCGACCGCGTGATCAGTTCGCGCAGCGGGTACCGGGCCAGGACGGCCTGCACGGCCGGGGCCGCCGCGGCAGCCAGCCGGTCCCACGGCGGCAGCGCCCGGTCCCGAAGCTGGCCCGCGACCTGCCGCAGCGTGGCCCGCGCGGCGCGGGCCGCCTGGGCGGCCTGCGCGGCATTCGCCCAGCGTTCCCCGGCGCGTTCCCCGGCCTGGGCGGACCGGGTCCGCCAGCCCGGGCTGTCGCCCCGGGCCCTGCGGGCGGCGCGCTCGAACAGCAGCGCCCCCTCGGCCAGCATGAGCTCGGTCTCCAGGCCTAGCGGCACCTTGATCGCGGCGTCGTGCCGCCAGTGCGCGATCGGATCGCCCCACGCCTCCACCTGGAATTGCCACAGCCCCTCGGCGGTGACGGTCACGTCGGCGCCGTAGCGGTCGGTGCCGGGGGCGAGCTCGCGCATGTAGACCAGCGGGGATCGCTGCCCCGCCGGCCCGCGCAGCACTACGCCCGCGCCGAGCATCTCGTGCCCTTCCCGGAACACGGTGGCGCTGACCTCGAAGGTTTCCCCTGTTACTGCCTTAGCGGGGCGGCGCCCGCACTCCAGGACGGGCTCGACGTCCAGGATGGGAATGCGTCCTATCACCCCTTGAAGCTACCCACTCTGGACCGCCACGCGCGACGGGGCCGGCCTGCTGTCGACCGCGCGTACCCGGGGCCTTCCCCGCAGCCGCCGCGGGGCGCGCTGGCCGGGGTGCCCGAGGGAGCACCGCTGGGGGCCTGGCGGGGCTGTCGGCGGGGGCCTGGCGGGGCTGTCGGCGGGGGCCTGGCGGGGCTGTCGGCGGGGGCCTGGCGGGGCTGT
>WNGB01020379.1_pt1 | contig 10603 bp, 10 predicted proteins | sample 5400681 | NCBI WGS metagenome assembly WNGB01 (sample SAMN13153367, study PRJNA577476) | soil metagenome | isolation source: 115 cm soil or saprolite under grassland replicate 2 | place: USA:California | collected 2016-06-15 | reverse complement strand
ATACGGACGCGGTCCCCGGCGAAGCGGAACTGCTGGGGCAGGCGGACAGCCTGGCTCCTGCCGTTGCGGAACAGTTTGGCGATGGCGGTCTCTGCCATGGGAGTCCTCCCGCGACGCGATCAATAAGCTCCCCACCTCGATATAGACTCCTAGTCTATACCATCATCCTTGGTCAGGTGCTGACCGTAACGTAGCGACCTGGGCCAGGTGCGCGCCGGGGGCGCCGGCTGCTTGCCGGGCCGGCGATCCTGGGCCCGCTCGGCGGCACGCCGCTCGGCCCGCGCGTAGCTCGGCGATGACCGCGGCCTGGACCGCCACGGTGGCTTACGGTCACGCCCGCTTGCCATGGGTCAGCGTGCACAGCTACACCAGCGGTCGTCCCAGCGTCGACCCGGCCGCGGCGCGGCGACCGGACCCCATCAAGAACCCCGGCCAGGCTGATTGCCCATGGACACAAGGCGTGGGCCCTGCGACCGCCGTCACGGCGTGGCCATGAACACCACAAACGTCAGGCTGGTGCGCCCGACCCTGCCGGTGACCTGCCAGCAACCCTCGGTTGGGAAGTAGATCCCGCTGGACCAGAAGCGGCCGCCAGGGACCTCGGCGAAGGGGGTTTCGGGCACCCCGCTGTTGATCCGCGCTCGCAGCGGCGCCGCCGAGGCGTCCACCCGCCGGCCCTGGATGGTGAGCTCGCCCGTGGTGCCCACCGTCCACCACGGGTACTTCTGGCTGGTCGAGCCGTCGGGCTCCGGGGTGCCTCCTTTGTCAATGCCGTCAGGCGGGAGCACGGTCCACAGCGCGCCGTTGCCGTGATGTTGGGGGCTGGGCCGCTCGCCGGGTGGCCCGTTGCCGTTGGCGATGGTCACCGGACACCGCTTGGGGTCTGCTGCCGGGGCGGCGACGGGTTGCGAGGTGGACGCTGGCGTCGGGGTGGCCTGCGGTTGCCGCGAGCAGCCCACGACCACCACGGCAAGCGCCGCCGCGAGCGCCACCGTCCGCGTGCCGGTGCGGGCTGCCATGTGCTGCTCCTCCACCCAGCCGACGTCCACTGTCACTGCTACACGCCAAGGCCGTCGCTGGTTCCCATGGCCGTGCTTCGGCGGCTATTCGAGGACGACCCTCGGCAGCCAGCTCTCGCCCGGTCCTGAACAGTTACAAAACTCTCAACTCAAGCAATTTTCTAAGTGAGGGTATCTACATTCATCTGCCCATCAAACTCTAGGATATTCTTATCAGCTCTAATCGCCCTAAAGTTGCAAGCAGCGGGTTAAACTGGGCACGGACGAAGGGAACGGCCACGAGCATCGGGGTGGGCAGTCGGTGGCCAGGGTTTCGTGGCTCGGTGAGCCGGTACATCGGACCATTCTCGCGCTCGATATCGAGGGGTACACCCGGCCTGACCGGCGTGACAGCGATCGGCTCCACATGCGGTCGGCGCTCTACCACCAGCTCGAGCGGGCACTCGGCCGTGCGGGAATCGCACCTGGCGAATATCTGTGCACCGACCAGGGGGATGGTGTCCTGGTCCTGCTGGGCGCCGAGATACCCAAGACCCGCGTGCTTCCGTGGCTGATCCTCCGGCTGGCTGGCGGCCTGAACCGGCACAACCGTACCGTGGCGCCGAGATTGCGGCTTCGGCTGCCAGCCGCCGACTGATGACCACCCTGGACGGGGCGCACCAGTTCCACCTCGACGTGCTCCCTCCAGCGCAGGCGATCAGACTGCTCGGCAAGCTGTCCGGTAACGCTCGGCTCGACTCCGAGCCCGGCGCGACCGAGGATCTGGCGCGGCAATGCGACTATCTGCCGCTGGCCCTACGGATCGCGGGCGCACGGCTTGCCGCCCGGCTGTTCCGCCTGCTCGGGCTGCACCGGGGGACCGACGTGGGGGGTCTGGACGGCGGCGGCACTCCTGGACAGCTCGTCGGCGATCGCCGAAGCGGCCCTCGAGCAACTGGTGGACGCACAGCTGCTGGAGACACCGACGAGGCGCCGCTACCGCATGCACAGCCTCCTGCTGCTGTTCGCCCGTGAGCAGGCCGACAGGGACGAGCCGGAGGCAGGGCGGAAGGCCGCCATACGGCGGATGCTCGACTGCTACCTGGCGACCAGGATCTTCGCCGAACTGGAGGACGACCTCTGGGAGTACGTCTCGATCGGTGTCCTGGGCGGATTCACAATCCGGCCGGCGAGTCAGCCGCACTCAATAACCTGGGGCTCACCTACTCCGATCAAGGGCACTTCGCCGCCGCGATCGATTGCCTGGACCAGAGCTTGAGGATTTGCCGTGAGAGCGGGAACCTCTTCGGCGAGGCCGTGGCGATCAGCAATCTGGGAGAGGCTCATTACCGGGCAGGCGCACCCGGTGCGGCGATCAAATTCTACGAGCGGAGCCTGGTGATCCACCGGGAGATGCGTGACAGGTGCCGCGAAGCGGAGACCCTATGGCGACTGGGCTGGGTCAGAGACGCACTTGGGCAACCAGCACAGGCGCGCTCCTGCTGGAACGCCGCCAAGGCGATCTTCAAAGAGTTGGGCATGCCACCTCCAACCGAGAAGGAACTTCAGCGGACGGCGTGGTGGTGAGGATTCAGGCGGCACGCGGAGCGCGTTCCGCGCCGCCCTCTCGGGGAGCGGCGCGGAACGGTGGGGGGGGACCCGGGAGGCTGGCGCCGGGAGGATCAGGGACTGAGGCCGGTGAGGAAGGCGGGGTTGGCCTTGGTCATCTTCTCGAGGTAGTCGGAGGGGACGCCCTCGTCGAGCAGTGAGTACAGCAGCATCCGGATGCCCTCGGGGTGCGGCGGGCCGGAACCCTGCCCGAGGTCGGAGCTGAGAATGATATGGTCACCCTTTGTTTCCATGATCCAGCCGGCAAGCTCGTGCGGTGTCTGCTCGTAGAACGTCGCCGAAACGCAACTGATGGCGACGTACTCCAGGTAGGCGCCCTTGCCGATCAGCTCGCGCTGGAGGTCCAGGTCCTTCTTGCAGAGGGCCCAGTTCACGTGGGTGACGAGAAATTTCTGGACGCCGGCATCGATGGCGGCGTCCTGCAGCAGCCGGACCTCGTCCAGGTCGAGGTGGCCGGTGCACAGGCACGCTCCGGCCTCGGCGACGAGGTCCAGGATGGTGCGGACCTCGGCCTTGAGCTTGCCGTCGTCGTCGAGCACGGTGACGCCGGGCCCGGGGAGCTGCGGCCTGGTGCGGCCGAGCTGCGGGTAGTCCGGCATCCCGAAGTACTCGGCGTGGTGCTTGGCGTGGTTGCTCGGCATCCACACGACCTTGGCGCCGTATTGCAGGGCGGCCTGGACGACGGCCGGGTCGAGGCCGCCGACGGAACGGTTGAGCACGATGGCGCCGATCGGCTCCAGCCCGGGGAACTGCCGTTTGAGATAGAAGGCGCGGTGGAAGGTGGCACTATCGTGGTCCTTCAGGACGAATCCCCGCATCCGGTAGTCGAGGGCGACCTTGGCCAGGTCGGTGTCGTAGATCGGCCGCGGGAACAGCGCCGGCGCGGTGTGCGCGTGCATGTCGATGGCGCCCTCGAGAAGCTTGAGATCCGGTCGAGTCACCTGGCCGTCCTTTCGCCTTCGCGCATCTGCTTTCACAATGCGAAAGTCGATGTCGCAGAACGAGTCAACTATCAGCGCCGGTCCGATGGATGTCAAGGGAGCCGCACCATGGGAGGCTCACGCGGGAAGTTTCACGATTTGGTGAGAGCTTTCGCTACGTGGTCAGATGTCGGTAGACTTCGAGCATCGATCACGATGGGAAGTTGAACCGTGGACACCCAGACCCAACGCAGCGACGCCAAGGGCCAGCGCGGGAACCGCAAGGTCGACGCCAGCTCGCCGCAGCTCCTGGAACGCACCTTCGCCGTGCTCGCCCTGTTCACTTCCGAGCGCCAGGAGTGGACCACGACGCAGATCGGCCGCGAGTGCGACCTGCCGGTGCCGACCACCTACCGGATCCTGGCCGCGCTGGAGCGCCACCGCTTCGTGGTCCGCGACGAGATCACCAAGCGCTTCCGGCTCGGCCCGGCCGCGCTGGCGCTGGGGCGCAACGCCAAGGCCTCCACCGACCTGCGCACCGTGAGCATGCCGGTGCTCCAGCGGCTGTGCGGCCAGACGGGTGAGACGACCCTGCTGGTGGTGCCGAGCGAGAACCGCCTGCGGGCGATCTGCCTGGAACGCGTCGAGAGCCCGCAGTCGCTGCGGCTGTCGGTCGAGCCCGGCCGCCACCTGCCGCTGCACGCGGGCGCGCAGCAGAAGGCGCTGCTGGCCTTTCTCCCGCCAGCGGAGATCGAGCGGGTGCTCTCCAGTCCGCTCGAGAAGCTCTGCAAGGCGACCATCGACGACCCGGACCAGCTCCGCAAGGAGCTGGAGACGATCCGGCGCAAGGGCTGGGCACGGTCGTTCGAGGAGACCAACATCGGCGTCTGGGGCGTCGCCATGACGCTGCTGGACGAGCAGGGTTACGCGGTGGCGTCGGTCGGCATCGCCGGGCCGCGCGCCCGCCTGGAGCGCTCCACCCTGCCGAAGTGGCTGAAGCTGCTGCACGCCGGCGTCGAGGAGATCGCCGCGCAGATGAGCCTGGAGTGCTCCTGCCAGAGCGGCGCCCGGCGCCGTGGCGACTGGCCCGACCGCCCGGGCAAGGCCTCGCAGAGCGCCTAACCGCCGCTCAGGTACTCGCCGAGGTCGATCTCGTCGCTGCCGCGGCAGCGTGCCTCCTCGAAGGACGCCCGCTGCTCGTCGCTCAGGTCGCTGCGCAGCGTGCAGTCGACCAGCAGCTTGGCGTTGGGGTACTCGCGGTGGAAGCTGGACGGGTCGTAGCTGGCGCCCTTCAGGTTCGGCAGCACCAGCAGGCGCCGCTCCCCGGTGACCGGGTCGACCGCCTGGAAGCGCCGGGCCAGCGCGCCGATCACCGCGGTGTCGTCGTAGATGTCGACGTCGTCGTCGACCACGACGGCGAGCTTGATCTGCGGCACCGCCCCGACCGCCGCCAGCATGGCGTTGCGGTGCTCCCCCCGCTCGCGCCCCTCGACCGTGGGGACCTTGCGCACGGCCAGGTAGCAGTGGAAGCCGTAGCCGCTGGCAGGCACGTGCACGCCGGTGACGCACGAGGTGGACTGCTGCACCGCGCGCCAGATCGCCACCTCGTGGCAGACGGCGGCCATGTTGGTGGCGTCGGGGTGGCCGGAGAAGGCGAGCTGGAGGATCGGGTCGCTGCGGTGGGTGATGGCGCGCACCTGGACCAGCGGCCCGCGCTTCTGGCGGCTGTAGGAGCGGGACATGTCCGCGAACGGCGCCTCGGCGTGCCGCTCCCCCGGCAGGATGCGCGCCTCGATGACCAGCTCGGCCCGCGCCGGCACCTCGACATCGATGGTCCTGGCGCGCACCAGCTCCAGCGGCTCGCCCGCCAGCGCGCCGGCCAGGGCGACCTCGTCGGTCCCCAGCGGCGCCTTGTAGCTGGCGGCCAGCCCCAGCAGCGGGCTCACGCCGGGGACGATGGCGACGTCCAGGGGCCGGCCCTTGGCCTCCTGGCGGGCGAAGATGTCGGCGATGTTGGAGATCGAGGTGAGCGACGGCACCAGCTCGCGCGGTCCGCGCTGCATGAACCGGTAGATGCCGACGTTGCGGGCGCCGCTCTCCGGATCGGTGCAGATCGCCACCCCGTACGAGAGGTAGGGGCCGGCGTCGCGCTCGTGGTGGGTGGGGATCGGCAGCGCGTCGAGGGTGGCGTCGTCGCCCTCCAGGACGTGCTCGGCCACCGGCCCGTCCGGGACCACCACCGGGTCGATCGGCCGCTCCAGCCGCTGAGCGATCTCCTGGGTGAGGCGGTCGGATGGCACGTCCAGCAGCGCCGCGATCGCCTCGCGGCTGGCGAACAGGTTGCCGGCGATCGACCAATCGGCAAAGCCCCGTATCGACCGGAACAGCACCGCCGGGAAGCGGTGCTCGCGCTCCAGGCGGTCGAGGACGGCGGTGACCTCCCACGAGCGGTCGACCTCGCGGTCGACCACCGACAGCCTGCCGACCTCGTCCAGTCGGCGCAGCGCGTCCCGAAGGTCTCGCACCGGCACGCTCAGCCGTCCCTGCCCGGCTCGGCCAGCAGGCCGTACAGCTCCGGCCGGCGGTCCCTGTACATGGTCTGCCTGCTCCGGGCCAGCGCGATCGCGTCCAGGTCGATGCTGGCGGCGGCGAGCTGGTCGGGCTCGGCCTCCCCCGCGGCGGCCAGCAGCTCGCCGCGCGGGCCGACGATGCACGAGAGACCGTAGTAGCGCGCCTTGCGGCCCTCGACCTCCTCCTCGCCGGCGCGGTTGGTGGCGACCACGTAGAGCAGGTTCTGGGCGGCGCAGGTCCGCATCGACGGCACGAACAGCTCCGAGACGTCGCCGAGCGAGGCGTTGGGCACGCAGACGATCTCGGCGCCCTGGAGCGCCAGCATCCGCCACGCCTCCGGGAACCAGCGGTCATAGCAGATCAGCACCCCGAGCCGTCCGGCCTCGGTCTCGAACACCGGGAAGCCGTCGCCGGGCCGGAAGTAGAACTTCTCGTCGTTGACCTGCTGGTCCCAGCGGAACGACGAGATCGCGTGCTTGCGGTAGGTGCGCGCGGTGCGGCCGGAGGGCAGCCGGCCGGGCACGAGCTCCCCGGTCCGGTCGATCACCGCCGCGCTGTTGTAGTACTCGCCGGCGATGGCTCCGCGCTCGAAGAACGGGGCCACGACCACCGTGCCGAGCTCGCGCGCCAGCGCCCGCATGGCGGTCACGACCGGGCCGTCCAGCCCCTCCGCCCAGGCGAGGTAGCCCGGGTCGCCGAGCCCGACGCACCAGAACGGGTTGGCGAACAGCTCCGGCAGCACCACCAGCTCCGGCCACGGACGGGCGGACGTGACCAGCCGGCGCACGCCGTCGAGGTTGGCGGCGACGTCCGAGGAGGCCGGCCCCGTCTGGACGGCCAGCGCGCGGACCATCCGGTCGCCGCTCAAATCCGCCAGCCCGCGTCGACGACGATGTCCTGGCCGGTGATGTTGCGGGCGCCCTCGGAGACCAGGAAGCTCACCGCGCTGGCGATGTCCGATTCGTCGATGAAGCGGCCCAGCGCGGTCTGGCTGGCGAAGTCGGCGTAGACCTCCTCAGGGGTCACGCCCAGCTTGCGGGCCTTCTCGCGCATGATCTTGTCCATCCGGTCGCCGTGGGTGACGTTGGGGCAGACCGCGTTGACGGTGATCCCGTAGGGCCCCAACTCCAGCGCCAGCGTACGGGTCATGCCGCGCACGGCCCACTTCGAGGACGAGTAGCCGACGCGGTTCTTGTAGCCGCGCAGCCCCGAGGTGCCGGCGATGTTGACGATCCGGCCGCTGCCCTGGCGGATCAGGTGCGGGATGGCGGCTTTGCACGGCAGGAAGGTCCCGAGCACGTTCAGCTCGAGGATCTCGCGGAAGCCCTCCAGCGAGACCTCCTGGGCGGGCGTCTCGATCGGCCCGGTCCCGCCGGCGGTGTTGACCAGGATGTCGATCCGGCCGAAGCGGTCGACGGTGGACTGGACCATGGCCTGGACGGCCAGCTCGTCCAGGACGTCGCACGTCACCACCAGGCTCTCGCGGTCGCCGTAGGCGGCGTCGACCTTGGCGCCGTGGGCCCGCAGCGCCTCCTCGTCGCGGCCGAGCAGCGTCAGGTGCGCGCCCTGCGCGGCGAAGGACTCGCTGATGGAGGCGCCGAGGCCCTTGGCCGCACCGGTGACGATCGCCACCTGGCCGAGCAGCGGACGCTCGACGCTCCTCACGTCCAGTTCACTCGCCTGACCTGTCATGTCAGCGGCTCCTTCTCTGCCTCTGCTTTGGGGCTGGCCGGGGCCTCGTGGGCCTGGTCGCTGGGCCTCAAGCGAGTACGTTACCCGCCGTGATTATGCAGCGAAAGCATATTTCGTGTAATGAAATTACACTCCCAGCCAGGCCAGGACAGGTTTCGGAGAGCCCGCGGGCCGCCTACATGGTGGCCAGGATGCGGCGTGACCGCCGCGCGCACTCGGCGACGACCTCCCCTTCTTCCATCGTCTGGAAGCGCCGGTCACGCAAGACCGTCCGGCCGTCGACGATCACGTCGCGCACGTCCTTTCCCACCGCCGCGAACACCAGCAGCGGCACGAGGTTGCGGTGCCGCTCGCCGGTCAGCACCGGCGCCATCGACGGCGAGGCCAGGTCGACCACGATCACGTCGGCCCTGGCTCCGGCCTGGAGCCGTCCGATCTGCCCTTCGAGGCCGAGCGCCCGAGCGCCCCCGCCGGTCGCCAGGCCGAGCGCCTCGTCGGCCGTCAGGGCCAGCGGGTCCCGAGCGGTGGCTCTGGCGAGGAAGGCGGCCAGGCGCGCCTCTTCGAAGATATCGCACGAGAACGTCGAATCGGGCCCATCGGTGCCGAGCCCGACCACCACACCGGCGTCCAGCAGCCGGCGCAGCGGCGCGACGCCGTTGCCGTAGCGCGAGTTGCTCTTGGGATTGTGGGAGACCGAGACGCCGCTTGCCGCCAGCAGGGCGATGTCGGCCTCGGACAGGTGCACGCAGTGCGCCAGGCTGAGTCCCTGGCGCAGCAGGCCCGCGTCGCCCAGGCGGCCCAGCTCGCCGGGGGCGAACTCGGCGAAATGCGTGTGGACGCCGGCACCGAGGCGCTGGCTGGCCTCGGCGACCAGGCGCAACGTGGGCTCGTCGACGATCTCGGGGACCTCCAGGCCGAGCCAGGTGCGGACCCGGTCGGCCCCGGCGGCGGCCTCGGCCTCGATCCGCTCGATGGTCGCCTCCACGCCCTCGCGCCTGGCGACGTGCGGGATCAGCCGGGCGCGGATGCCAGTGTCGCCGGCGGCGCCGACCTCGCTGTCCTCCACCACCGAGATGCTGGTCATCACCTGCACGGTGGTGATGCCGTTGCGCAGCATCTCCAGGAAGGTGTTGGCCGCGCCCCAGTAGGCGTCCGCCGGCGTCATGCCGGCCGAGAACTGGTGCACGAACTGGTCGTGCCAAGCCATCATCCCGAGCCCGTCGCCGAGCCCCCGGAACGGTCGGCAGTGGGCGTGGCAGCTCACCAGCCCGGGCAGCACCGCGCACCCGGACGCGTCGATCCGGGTGACCCGGGCGCCCCCATCCGGGCCGGCCTGCGCGCCACCGAGCGGGCCCTCCGCGCCGACGGCGGCGATGCGGTTGCCCTGGATCACCACCGGGGCGCCCTCCAGCAGCATCCCGTCGCCGGGGGCCGGGATGACCAGCCCGTTCTCGATGACGATCGTGTCCCCAGCGCTGGTCCGCATGGCCGCCCGCTCCCTCCCGCCGCCCCCGATCTCGCCTGAACTTTCGCATGGTAGAACACACTTTCAAAATTCTGCGGCTTCGCCTACGATCCTCCGGCAAGCCACCGGCCCCCTCCCAGCGAGGCGAGGCGATGATCCGAGAAGGCGAACCCGCGCGTGAGGTGGCTCCGGCGCTGGAGCTGCGAGGGGTCTCCAAATGGTTCGGCAGGGGCGGTGGCCGCACGGTCGCCCTGCGGGGCGTCGACCTCGACATGCGCGCCGGCGAGTTCCTGTCGATCGTCGGCCCCTCGGGGTGCGGCAAGTCCACCCTGCTGCGCATCGTCGCCGACCTCGTCGAGCCGTCGGAGGGCAGCGTCAAGGTCAAGGGCCGCAGCGCCCGCCAGGCCAGGGAGAACCGGGACCTCGGCGTGGTCTTCCAGACCCCGGTGCTGTACGAGTGGCGGTCGGTCGCCCGCAACGTCCAGCTCCCCCTGGAGGTGATGGGCTTCGATGCCGCCGAGCGCAGGCGGCGCGTGCGGCAGATGCTGGAGCTGGTCGGCCTGCAGGGGTTCGAGAAGCACGCGGTGTGGCAGCTCTCCGGCGGTATGCAGCAGCGGGTCTCGATCGCCAGGGCGCTGTCGTTCGACCCCTCGCTGCTGCTCATGGACGAGCCGTTCGGGGCGCTGGACGAGATCACCCGCGACCGGATGAACATGGAGCTCCAGCGCATCTGGATGGAGACCGACACCAGCGTCCTGTTCATCACGCACTCGATCGCCGAGGCGGTGTTCCTCTCCGATCGGGTGCTGGTGATGAGCTCGCGTCCCGGCTCGATCGACTACCGCTGCGACATCCCCCTGCCGAGGCCTCGCACCGAGGCCACCCGCGAGCAGGACGACTTCTTCCACCTGACCGGAGAGATCCGTGGCCATCTGCGCAGCCCCGACGGGGTGCGCGTGTGAACGGCGAGTCGAGAGGAGGGCGGCCTCAGATGCGGGCACCCTTTGCACGAGCGCGGGCGCTGTGGACGGCCGGCGCGGTATTCGTGGTCCTGGCCCTGGTGGCCACGGCATGCGGCTCCGACAACGGTGGCGGTGGCGCTGGCGGCCAGCCCAGCGCGCCCGCAAAGATCCGGGTGCAGCTCTCCTGGATCCCGGATGGGCAGTTCGCCGGCTACCTGATGGCGCGCGACAAGGGCTTCTACAAGGCCGAGAACCTCGACGTCACGCTGCTGCCCGGCGGCCCCAACGTGAACGCGGTCCAGCAGGTCGTCACCGGCGCGGCGGAGATGACCATCAACAAGGTCTCGGAGCTGTACGCCGCCAGGG
>WNGB01014319.1_pt1 | contig 10603 bp, 21 predicted proteins | sample 5400681 | NCBI WGS metagenome assembly WNGB01 (sample SAMN13153367, study PRJNA577476) | soil metagenome | isolation source: 115 cm soil or saprolite under grassland replicate 2 | place: USA:California | collected 2016-06-15 | reverse complement strand
AGCGAGTAGAACTCCAGCACGAGCGCCACGGGACCGGTCAGCGGCTCATGACCCCGCATGGCCAGCATGGCAGCCGCAGACACAGTCTCGCGCCAACCCCGCTCGCCAGCGCTGGCAGGCGCCATGACCACACGCCCGTGCACGACGAATCCCCGGTGTGAGCCCTTGGGCCGGGGAGTACCAGGCACGAAGAGCGTCAGCGCCTCCACGGTGTACCGACCGGAGCGGCCATGCGCCACCGCCCGTGCGCGTCCAGGTGGAACCCCCGTGCCCGGAGTTCATCCGTGGTCAGGCACCTACGCGTGCTCGGTAGTAGCCCCACCCCGCTGTACCGCTGGAACTGCCCCACCCGGTGCGACGAGAAACCAGAGTAAGATTTGAAAACGAGTCCGCACACGCAGCATTCGGATCGCGCCAAAGCCATAGGATGCCCTTTCCAGAGATCGCGTACCCGCCAATCAGCCGTTTTTGGGGGCCGCCCGGGTCGAAGTGGCTACCCCCCAGTTCGGAACGGTCCTGAGCGCGAATACAACGCAGGCCGTCCAAAGTTTGTCGTCGAACCAATGCGATTGTCGCCTGCGTCGCATTCGATAGAGTTTCCACGCAAGGTCATGCTGCTCATCACTCCAAGTCGGTATCATGGTCAAGCCTGTTTGCCTTCTCGTTAGTCACCCACCAACCCATCAATATCGCCTCTAGGTTCGGACCAAAGGGGCCATCTAGGCACCTCTTCACACGCATCATGATGTCCGCTTCACGACCACGGAACGCGAGCGGCTTCGTGTTGCGCTTCAAAACCGACCCAGCAATGCGCTTGGCAGTCGCAGGGTGAGATCGCAACTCACGCGCAAGATCGGTGATTCTCTGCAACTCATCCGGGATATCCGCATACAACTCGACCATTCTTTGCCGGTAACACGGGCGGCAGATATCGCCAAGGTCACCAGGGGCGCCACACTTCTTACACGTGGTCATCATCCACTCCGTCCACGGCGTTGACGCCCCACCATTCCCGTGCTTCGTCAAGCCGCTCTGAGAACTTCTCACCACGCAGGATTGCGGACGGCTTCAAGAACTCACGCATCTTCGGGTCATGCTCCCAACGTGAGCGAAGGAACAAAGCCACCATTCTCATGTCCCTCTGCGTGTGCTTCCGTTGCAGCAAGGTTTTCACCTGCGCCACGGTCTGCTTGTTCACACGAAAGGACCGGCCGAACTTCCGGTCGAACCACTCGACCCATGCTGTCGCTTCGGAGTGCCAGCGGTCCGGTCTGTGCTCGGGCTCGGGTCCCGCTTTTTCAGACTCGAGGGGGGTCGACTGCGAAGTCGACATACTCTTATTCGGAAGGCACGGCACAGCACAGCACGGAGTGACAGTCTGTGACAGCGTGTGACTGTCTGTGACAGCGTGTGACCGCGCGTGACGTTTGGTCACGGATAGTGACTCATCGTCACGATGCGTGACCTGATTGTCAGCAGACTCGGGATTGAATGCGAGCATGCGACGCCGAGCCCTAGATTCAGCCTGTCGGAGTCGATCGGACTGCACGCACTCCTGGGCTTCGATGAAGTTGGGCATCAGGAGCGTGGATCCGTTGATGGCCACGCACCCATCCGCCAACAGTTCATCGAGCGCGGGCTCGAGACTTATCCACAGCTGCGGATGCCCTACCGCGATGGCCACAGCCCGCTTGCCATGGCGCCCAAGATCCAGCACTCCGGAACGGTCCACCTTGCGCAGCAGAAGCGCGAAGAGCGCTTGCGCCTCGAACGACAACGCAAGCCAATCGGGCGTGTCACGCACGTATAGACGCACGTACCGCTCGTCACTCCAGTTCATTCAGGTGCCCTCGCGGATCACCTGCATGGCGAGATACGCGCATGCATCGAGCAACTCCTCAGACGCCTCACGCCGCCAATCCTTCGCGTTACCCTTGATATCGAGTACGCCATACTGGGCATACCCATGCCGGATGCGCGTGGTGATCAACTCAATCAGGTGGATCTCGTCGCGCTCGAGCGTGCGCAGCGTATCCACGATTCCACGGATCAGATCCTCACGCTCGCGCTCATCCATTCCCATGTCCTCCGTCCGTAGGAGCACGGCCATCTGCGTCCCGCCCGCGAAAGGATCCACTCCCATCGCGTCAACGTCGGTCACTGCAGGCGCCCACCCATGCGCCTCGAATGCATCCACGTGCTCAAACAGCACGCGGCGGAACATCACTTGGGCCAAGCGGGGTGACGAAAAGGAGGTGGCGGTGACGACGACGCATCCACATCCGCCACAAGCGACATGATCGAACAACCAAGCACACCCGCGATCGCATCGAGATCATCCATCGTTGCGGCCTGCTGACCCTGCTCGATACGGCACAACTTCGGGCAGCTCCAACCGCAAGCCCGCGCCACGTCACAGAGTTTTAGGGCTCGCGCGCGTCGTCGTGTGCGGATGGACTTCCCCAGCGTGACCCGTGCGCGCGAGTTCGAATGCTTCGGCATTGGAGGGATCAGGAAATTTCACGGCGGCCAATGGCGCGTCAACGAATTTACGTCTGCCGCAACGTACAGGTGGCGTGTTAGGCTTCGCGGTATGACTCCCAAGGCCAGTGATGGGCAGGACGGATCAGACGGGATGTCCGGAATCCCCGCCGCTTGGCTGGATCTCCTTGGGAGAACCCTTAAGGCGAAGCGGTTGACGAAGCAGGCCCTTGCTGACGCGGTCGCGTTGAGCAAACCGACGATCACGCGGCTCTTCCAAGGGCGGGGTTCTCCGACGACGATCCGCCATGTCGCGGTCTACCTGAATCTTCCCGATCCCCTGGCCCTCCATCCTGACGTTGATCCATCAGAGGAGTGGCTCGAGCTAGGGCAGGATCTCTTGGTGAACGACCCTCACATGTTCGCGACGATCGTGGAGTACATGCGCGCGGCACGGCTGGCCCGGGAAAAGCGGGCCCAGCTCGCGCACGATCTCGCAAAGTAAGGGTCACGACAGACCCGTCACGTAACCGTCTGATACAACCCCGCCAAACGTGATCTGTCCGCGCGGTTCACCCGGATCATGGGTGGCCCGGACTCATGATCGGGGGTCAGGCGATGGATGAGTTACTCCGGATTCGTCTCCAGTGCGCGTCGTGGGTCCTGCTCGGTGACCGGCTGCGGACCCTTGCCCCCGTCGAGTATGAGCGCGTGGAGTCAAGCCTTCGAGCGTTCCTGGCAGCCATTGAAGCGGAGCACGCTGCACTGGCCCGGCTTAAGGACGCTGCCCGGGATATCGGCTACTCGGGTTTCACGGGCCCCCTCTCCTGAAACTTCGCGATTTGCATTTCGTGGAACTTTTCGACTTGACCATGTCATACGGTTTCGTTTAGTTCTCGTTCCATCGCGACATCGTCACTCGCCGTGAGCGACCCGGACGGGGCTCAAGGGAATCGATAGGCGGCAGCCCAGCTGCGACAAGCCACCGACCCAGGGCTGAATCACAAACACCGGATACCGCCCCGCCGACGCATTGACCCTGCCCCGATGGAAAGGGTTTCGTGACGGGTATGATGGCTCCGTCGGAGTTTCGTGATGTGGTCGGGCGAATGAAGGAACTGCACTCCTTTCATTTCTCGATCGACCTGCGGAAGGAGATGCCGCAATACTTTTGGTGCGCGCAGACGTGGGAGAACTACGCGCGCGACGAATTCACGGATGCAACGCTGGCCCCGTGGATGGCGATCGGCATCCGTCCGGGTTGCTCGGTGATCGTGACCGCCGACCCGTATTATATCGGCGTGCACCTGATCGTGCGCGGTGCGTTCCATGACGGGGACGCTGCCTATGCGTAGCGGGTTGTACAGAGTGATCCGCACGACGCGACCGGGCCCGCGTCTGCGACTGGTAACAGATGACGAACGCGAGCCCGGCATGGTGCGCGGCGAGAGGTCGCGACGGGCGCATAACATCCGGGATAGACATCACTACCGATCGTCTCTCTTCCCCGGGTGGCTCATTGAAACACCGGGCTCGCGTTCGTCCATCTATCGGGGGCTGGTCGCGTGCGCGCTCCTGGTCGTGCTCGCGGCTGCCATCGGTCATGCCCTCGGGGTGATCGATGGTCTCTGACGAGTACCGGGCGATCGACGCGGTCAATTGGTCGACCCTGAAACGGATGCGGACGAGCGCCAGGCATTACAAGCACGGGCTTGCCGCGCCACCCGAGGACTCTGACCCTATGCGGCTCGGTCGCGCGGTACACACTGCGATCTTCGAGCCGGATAAGTTTGCTGGTCAGTATGCCATTTGGGAGGGGCCACGGCGCGCGGGAAAGGAGTGGACCGCATTCGAGGTCGCAGCGGGCGAGCGGACGATCCTGACGTTGGAGCAAGCCCAGAGCGTCAACCGTACCTGTGGCGCTGTAAAGTCGTCCCCGCTCGCTCGCGTGTACCTAGATCGCCAGGGCATGCCCGAGCACACCGTGCAGTGGACGGACCCGGACACCGGCATTCCTTGCAAATGCCGCATTGACTGGCTGACTGATGCTGACGTAGTTGATTTGAAAACGAGCCGGTACGCTGCTGACCCCCACGCGTTCGCACGGGACGCGTTCCAGCGGGGATACTTCCATCAGCTCGCGTTCTACAAGCGCGGACTGGCTGAGGCAAGGCTCGCCGAAGTGAAGGGTCTGCCCATCGGTGCGGTGATCATTGCCGTGGAGCCGACGCAGCCGCACGATGTCGCGGTGTACCGGCTCGGTGCGCGCGCGCTCGAAGCCGCAGACGTGGAGATTGACGAAATGCTGACCGCTCTCAAGGTGTGCCGTGACACGGACAACTGGCCGGGCCGCTTCTCCGCCGAAGCCGAACTTGATTGGCCGAAGTGGGCTTATCCGAGTTTGGACGATATCGACCTTAGCGACCCGGATTGGATGAAATGACCGAGCCCACGTGGCAGGCACTCTTTACGGGCAAGTATCTGGCATCCGCTGACCTCGGGGACCGTGAGCCGACGGTGAAGATCGAACGTATCGAAGTGGAGACGGTGGAGGACGAAAAGAGGGGTCCGCGCGAGCGATGGATCATGTACGTCGCGAATGGCAGGAAGGGCATCCTGCTCAATCGCACGAACTGCGTGCTCATCGCGCGCATCTGCAAGACGGACACGCCGAAGGAGTGGATCGGGCATCAGATCACGTTCGGTGTGCGTGACGTGCCCTTCGGCGGGGAGATCGTCAAGGGCCTGCGCGTGGTCGGGTCACCGGAACTGACCGCACCCATGGACGTGACGATCAAGTTGCCAAAGAAGAAACCACAGGTCGTCACGTTGCAGCCAACGGGGAAAGGGACGTCACGATGAGTTTCGCAGAGGCACTACTCCTATACCACAACGCGAAGGTGCGCGCGTTTACCTATACCGCCAAAGGGTGGGCACCACTCGAGTCCAAACCGGACGCGATCGCAGTCGAGGTTACGGTGCCGCATCTTTGCAAGTGCCCGATGGTCACGCTTCTCCGGTCCGGTTGCAAGTGTGGGGGTCGATGACGAAGCGCAACGGGCATAACCCGCGCCCTCCCATCGACGAGCACGCTCGAGCGGTGGCGCAGGTGAATGAGCAGGGCCGGCTACTCCGCGAGCAAAAGGACTATGCGCGCAGGCGGGTAGACGCATTGATCGAGGGACTGACTGACCACTGCGAACTCGGCGTGATCAAGCACGCCTTGGAGAACGCCGCGGAGATCATCAGTGCCGTGATCGAGAGACGACTCTTGGACGAGCGACAGAAGCGAAAGGGCCGACGATGACCATGACGAATGAGGAGTTTGTCCGGACGTGGCAGCGGTGCAGCACGATGAAAGAGTTCTATGACGCGTCGGGGATCACCCACGCGCACGCGGTCAACCGTGCCGCTCGCCTGCGCAAGGGTGGAGTGCCACTCAAGCGTTTCAACAAGCGGGGTGGCCCGCGTATCGACTGGGAAGGATTGAAGCGGATCGCAGCCGAAGCCGCGGAATAGGGCGATGCCCAGCGTGGATGATGTGCTGGCGGGGAGTGGGGGGTGGGCACTCGTTCACGCGGATTGCACGGATCAGTTTGCCGGGTGTGATGCCGCGCTAGAGACGGGCAGCGTGCACCATATGATTACGGACCCGCCGTATGAGGCAGAGGCTCATACGAAGGGACGGCGGGTCAGGCACTACTCGGGACAGGGTGGTTACAGCGTAAGGGAAGAGCCCATCAACGCGTTCGACCAGATCACGCCCGAACTCCGTGCCGCGGTCGGGATCATCGCCGGGCGAGCGGTGACACGCTGGTCGCTTGTGTTCTGTCAGGTCGAAGCCGTGTCCGTATGGGCAGACGCGTTGACGGTGGGCGGGCTGGTCTATAAGCGATCGTGTGTCTGGATCAAGCCTGATGGCCAGCCGCAGTTGACGGGTGACCGCCCGGGCATGGGATACGAAACGATCGTGACCGCGTACCCGCCCGGGCGCAGTCGGTGGAACGCGGGCGGGAAGATTGGTGTGTACTCGTTCAATCGCCATCAGGACCACGGGCCGCACCATCTGAAACACCCGACGGTGAAGCCCCTGCCCCTGATGGAAGCGCTGATCCGGGACTTCACCGACCCGGATGACATCGTGATCGACCCGTTCGCGGGCAGCGGAACAACCGGAGTCGCATGCATCCGGCTCGGTCGCAGGTTCATCGGGTGGGAGCGGGATGCGAAGTATCACGCGACCGCGACACGACGGCTCGAGAGTACCCGCGAGCAACCGGAACTTGTGGCGATAGACCGATTCGCGCACGAGACGAAGCAGCGAAGGAAACAGACGACGCTCGATCTCGATGCACCGTTCGAGCCCGACGAGTAAGGGGAAGACAAATGCCGCTCTGCAAGGTCTGCAACCGGAGGGTGCTATGCGTTACCGTAAGCGAGACGGGCCTGATCCTCTTCGTGGATGCGGAGCCATCCCCCGCCGGGAAGTGGTCATTCTGCGGGGTCGGCAAGGTGACGTCCGCAGCAACAACCGGGCGACGGGAAGACGTGGACTACCACGATTCCCATTTCAGGACGTGCCCGCGTCAAAAGGTCGGAGGGCAACGGTCATGACGGACGCGAAGCCGAAGCGGAAGTCACTTGCCGATGTGCGCGAATCCATCATGCGGTGCAAGATCAAGAACCCCCCGTTCCCGATCACCATGACTGTACATGGGGGTGATTACATGGGCGTGCTCGGTTCCGGTGTGCTGGTGATGTTCGACGCGACAGTCAAGGATCGGGACAGCGGTCACGATATCCATTTGAAGTGTGGGCGCACGTTCTATACGACCGAGTCTGACGCGTACATCGTTCGTGAGATCGAGAGCGTCGTAAAAGAGATCTTCATGCACGAGTTCTCCGAGTGCTGGCACCTGGACGGCTTCCGTGTGCATGACCCCCACGCGACGCATGCCGTGGTGAACGTGGCGCATACCGCAACAGTTATGACTTTCACGATGAACCGGTTCGCGGGCATGGTCGCCACCGATGAAGAGAAGCCATGAGCCCGCCCACTCCCCGCAACGGTCGCCAGTTCTGCGGCTTGCTCGTCGGTGGGAGTAGCGTCCCGGTTGAACTCGGCCCGTCGCTGCTGTCCGAGTATGGGGTTAAGGTCGACAATTTCTGGACTTCGTTTCGGCAGATCCAGAGTGCGAGTAACCAACTGCCACGGGGAACCGATGCGGTCCTCATCATGACCGACATCAGCGGCAGTGACATGATCCGTGCGGCGGTGCAGATCGCGAAGGCGTGCCGCGTGCCCTATGCGCTCATCGGGCGCAAGAAATCAGCGTGGATCAATGGGATGCGGATCAGCGGGTTCGTCCAGCGCCCGTCATGGTGGACTCCCCAGGGGCCGAAAGAGGAACGGGTCATGAGCGAACCGAAGCCGAATGGCGTCAGCAGCAAGCAGCCGAGTGACATGCAGTTCACCGCCGCGCCCCCGGTCCAGGAACCGCACTCGGTGGATACCTCACAGCGTTACGTGAACTCGGGTCGCCCATGGGTGAAGGAAGAGATGCAGGCACTGCTCACGGCGGTGGAAGCATGGAAGGTAGGGGACGACGCTGGGCAGTTCGTCGATCGACTGTGGCAGGCGTCTGGCACGTACCGCACGCCGCACACTCTCTCAATCCATGTCCGTGGGCTCCGCGTTTTGCTCGGTGAGAAGATCGTCGCATTGGTAACCGCACTTGAAAAGGTCGTGAGGACCCTGCGCAAGGCGCGACACCAGACGATACAAATGGAACGTGAACTGTGGGACAAGCACCATAAGATCGGGGACTGGACTTCATACCGTTTCGCCTGTGAGATCGCTCCTGGCGCGCGCAATCGTATCTCAGGCAAGACCATGTATGACCGCCACTCTGGAGTGCTGGTCGTCCCGCGTGCACTATTGCAGGAAGTGATCGACCTTCGGGAACGCCGCGGGTTTCGGGATGGCGAGCCCCTGTCCGCAATGCTGACCGTCAAGGAATGCACGACGGAGATCCTCTCACAGGTGCAGACGACGGGACCATTCGGGCGTGCGTACTATTGGAGGCACAAGAACGGTCGTGCAGCCATCCTCGGGTTGATTGCGCAGGGGCAGATTGAGGAGATCAACGCGGGTGGGGGCGTGATGCTCCGTCTTCCAGGGCAGGAATTGCCCAAGCGCAAGACTAAGCCGCGCGCGCCGAAGGAAGCGCCGAAGGAAACTGCCGCCCCGGTGCCGCAGCACCCCGCGCGTCCTCCCGCCGCGGCCGCGGACTCTGACGCGGCGCTGCGGCAACAGATCTTCACCGCTCTTCGAGCGGGCGAGATCACGGCGAAGGATGCGGCAGAGATGCTGCGCGGGTTGGTGCGTTGATGACTCCGGGTGATCTCGCTCGGGCTGCGGCGCGCACGCTGGAGAAGCGGGGCTTTCGCCAGTAAGCATATGGCTCTTGTGATGGTCCCGTCTGTATCCTCGGGGCACTGACGATGGCCTTCGGTGGGCGCTTCCCGTGTGACGTCCCCTGCGGTGACCGCTGCGAATGGGACGAAGTCAGGAGCGGGCTCGAACACGTCATGAAGGTCAAGAACATCGTCGACTGGAATGACAAGCCCGGACGCACGCTCGCGGATTGTGTCGAGGCGCTCGAGCGTGCCGCGAAATACCTGGACGCACGACAGTGACGCGGCCCGAACCTGAGTTTTACCTCATGGCATTCGTGATCCTGCTTATCTGCATAGGCATCGCGTTTGCCGGGTTCCAGTGCACGTGCGTTTTCCAGAGCACGTGCGACACCGATGGAGGGTGGCATGCACTCGACGCGGCGCAGTGACGGACCCCTGTTTGCGCGCGGCAGTGACACGAGCGAAGACGCGGCGAAGGCGATCAGCCCGCCGACCAAATCGCAGATGCGTGGGCGGGTTCTCGACGTAATCCGCATGAAGGGCGCACTTGGGGCCACGTGCGACGAGCTGGAGTTCGCGCTCTCGATCATCCATCAGACGTGCAGCGCGCGGGTGACCGAGTTGCGCGACAAGGGGCTGATCACGGATTCGAAGTTGCGCCGGGTGACCCGGCAGGGACGGCGCGCGGTGGTTTGGGTGCTGGCATAGAAAGGGGGAGATTGCCATGAGTGTCACGCTGCTCGATTACCCTTATGGTGAATGCTGTGTTTGCGAGAACGACGCGACTACCATTCACTGCCACAAGAGGAGTGCTCAGTCACTTATCGACAAGCCCCGGGACTGCGGATGCGATGATACGTTCTGTTTAAACCGTTACTATTGGCATCATCTCTGCGGTAATCCGGAGTGTGCACGTCAACATGCAGGCGACGATGAGCGGTCCTTGCTTGCTGGCACGTTCGCGAAGGAAGCGCGGCGGTGATCTGCCCCCACGGTCGGCCCTTCGACGGATGGCGGTGCACTCCGTGTGACGTGGCGCGGCGCATGGCGCATCTCGAACGCCTGCGGAAGTGGCCGCGTCTACTGCGCGACGTCAAGTGCGGATGGACGTGCCCGCCCGGGTGGCTTGACCCCGTCGAGAAACTGTGCGAGTTGCTCGAACGAATCGGCGGAGTGGAGTGCGTCCAGGTCAAAGAGAAGTTCGGCGGGCTCCGCTTCTACACCGACGACGAGTCACCGCCCGTTGATATCGTGGATCGCAAAGGTAAGCGGGTGTCGATCCGCAGCGGGTCACGGGTCTCGCTGGCAGCCGAGTTGATCGCCGCGTGTGAGTCTGCGTGCTGGGATATCTGTCAGGACTGCGGCGAGCCCGGGGTACTCCGCCAGTCACCCCGCCATCGTGGTGGGCGGTTGAGCACCCTCTGTGACCACTGCAATGCACGCAATGCACAGGAGCGGGCATGACCCTGCTATACCCGCCGTCGTCGTATGCGGGGTTGCACACGTGCGAGAACCGGGATTGTCCACACTGCGGGCCATGGGTCCGGTACCTGGAGTTCAAGCGGTGGGAGGAATGGATCGCGGCATGGGCGCAGGTTGGCTGGCATGCCGGGATTGATCTCTGGATCAACCGCAGGGACGCGACACACGAGCTGCCCAGGCAGCGATGACGGGGGACGACTTGGAAATGGCTGCGGCGATT
>WNGB01014948.1_pt1 | contig 10605 bp, 12 predicted proteins | sample 5400681 | NCBI WGS metagenome assembly WNGB01 (sample SAMN13153367, study PRJNA577476) | soil metagenome | isolation source: 115 cm soil or saprolite under grassland replicate 2 | place: USA:California | collected 2016-06-15 | reverse complement strand
TGTCGCTGTCGCCATAGATAAGCATCACCGGCATCGTCAGTTTCTTGACGTCCGCCGACCAGTCGTAACGGCTTGCGCATGTACGCGCCCATCTGATCGAGCAGCTTCGGAAACTCTTCCGGGTGCGGCGCAATCGCCACATACGACTTGTATATCGGCGTTTCCTTCATCTGCTCCGCCATCGCCGCACCAAGTGCCGCCTGCTGCGGCAGCATCTCTGGATAGAATCCGTCCTGCGCGTAGGGGGTGGAAACCAGCACCAGGCGGCGAACCATTTCCGGATGAATAGCCGAGCACGTCGGCCTTGTCATAGCCGAGCTTCTTCAATACGCCGGCCATGTCGTTGCCGATGTCAACCAGGCTGATCTCGCGATCGCCCAGCGGCGTGCGGCCGTGGCCCTGCAGATCGACGCCGATCACCTGCCGGCTCCGCGCGAGCTTGGTCAGATTGGGACCGAACATCTCGATGTGGAACATGCCGCCATGAAGGAGCAACAGCGGCTCACCTGTGCCATAGATGGCATAGTAGTAATTCACACCGTTGACCGCGGCATAGCCGCTCTTGCTGGGTTCGGGCGTTGTATTTTGCATGACTGGTTTCTCCTGCGCTGCTTGAACGATTGTCGGGACCTCAAGGCTCGCTGCAATAGTCGCAAACACTACGATTAACTTCGACATATTCGCTTTCATCTTTGGCCTGGTGTTCTTCATTCGTTCACTGATACGACGGACAAGGTTACTCCGGGACAGGCCATTGTGGATTCCACGCGACCTCCCATAGATGTCCGTCCGGGTCTTGAAAATAGCCCGCGTATCCGCCCCAAAAAGTATCGTGCGCCGGTTTCACTATGACGGCGCCCGCATTTTTCGCGCGCTGCATGTCGGCGTTCACTTCCGCTTTTGACGCGACGTTGTGGCCGATGGTGAATTCTGTGGCACTGCGCTTGTCCACGGGCAAACCCGAATCCTTGGACAGACTCTTACGCGGCCAGAGGGCGAGCTTGAGGTTGGCTTCCAAATCGAAGAAGGCGACCGCGCCATACTCGAATTCTGTGCCCACGATCCCTTCCGTTTTAAGTCCGAGGCCGTCGCGATAAAAATGCAGAGACTTTTCCAAATCATCCACGCCAAGAGTCATCAGGCTGATTCTCGGCTTCATGCCGGAAGAACCCTGCCGTCGCGGAGCGCTGGTCGCAGCGAGAGGATTTGTCCAGGGCCGCACTTCGATGCTGACGCCGTAGCGAATACCTGGATGCGTCCTGGCGATTTTGACAGCCTCCTCGTAATCGAGCGCTTCGAGAAAGTTGATCGCGACCAAAGAGCCGCCGCCGTTCGTCGCCGTCACGCCAAGAGTCTCTTCCGAAACCACGACCTCGTGTTCTGCTCCCAAAACTCTCGGTTCGAGTTTACGGCCCTCGCTGATTTGTCGTTGAACCCATGCGACGACTTCGGCGGTCCGCTGTTTTTGCTCGGCTTCGGAAAGTTGTCGTGATTGACGGAAGAAGAATGCGAATTGCATAAGTTGATTCGAGGATGTGGTTGAGTTGTTGGTGACAGCGACCTGGGCGTGAAGCGTGATGCCGCACAACATCAACGCAACCGTCGCAGAAAAGACGCGCGCTCCGATTCGGGTGCGCCGAAATTTTCGTTTGGGCAAATCGGTCATACGCTGGTTCGGCTAATGAAGTCTGTGGCGGCGGCGGATACAGTTCGTATTTCGGAATCGCCGAGTCCAGGTGGCCCCACGGCTGCGCATCCGAAACGAAGAAATCCATTTGCGGTCACTCGTTGGCAGTCGCGGCAGTGGCACTTGAACGTCATGACGGGTTCAGCCGAGCATTCGTAACGAATCGCGCCGCACACGCAGCCGCCGGTAAATGGAATCTTCATAAACTATTTTCAGACCGCGCAGACGAGCGCCTGCCAGCAAAAGCCCAAATGTCGGGGCTCTATTTTTTCTGTGATTTGGCGTCGAGGAAATCGTTTACCATGGGGATGATAACATTGCCTTTTTCCATCAGCGTAATGTGGGTCGTGTTCGGTAGAACGGCCAACCTGGATTCCGAGCGAGGCCGCAGGTCGCCATGAATCTCACCGCCCTTGAGGCGGAACATTTCAGCGATGTGGTCCAGCCGGACGCCGTCGGCATCGCCATGTATGAAAAGAAACGGGGCCTTGGTGGCCTTGAGTTTATCGGCCCCGAAATCGTATGGCTTCATCATAATCCCATCGCGGACGCGCTTGACGAAGGTCGAGAACTCGTTGGGCGTCGGACTGAGCTTCTTGTATTCGGTCTCGATGGGCGAGCCCTTGAAGGTGTCGGCCGTCAATTGCGGAAACACGTCGAGCGCTTCCTTGACCAAGCCGTCGTGGCGGAAAAAGGCAGAAATACTGACAACCTTGCGCACTTTTTCAGGATGGCGGATGGCGACCTGCATCGCGACGCCGCCGCCCATGCTGTAACCTAGCAAATCGGCCTGCTTGATTTTGAGGTAATCGAGCATCGCGGCAATGTCGTCGGCGAGGTTTTCATAACTGAAATTGCGGTTGATATCGGCCGTGCGTCCGTGGCCCTGCATTTCGACGGCGATGACTTTGCGGGTTGTCGAGAATTCGCCGATCCAAGCGGTCCAATTGTTCGGAATCGCCATGAACGAACCGTGCAGCAACACCAAAGGTTCGCCGCTGCCGCTGCCGTGGATTTCATAATACATTTTGAGGCCGTTGACAGGCGCGTAACCGGTTGTTGGCTTTGGTGTCTGCGCCGATACGGCGGTCGACAACAGGACGGTGAAGATTAAAGCTGCTATTTTCATGCCTAAGGTTTGATGGTTATGTCGCCGCCGGGATTGCCCGGTGCGGCGTTCGGGCCGGCGATGAACCTGTCGAGCGACATGGACACGTCGAGGACGGAGCTGGACATAGCGGTCATGCCTTCCGTGTCAGCCTTGGGCTTCCTCTGCGGCCAGCTTCCTGCGGCGCGCCAATTCGGCTTCGGAAGGCTTTTCAGGAGCAAGTGATCCCCCCGGGAGAGGCCCGGCCGGGCGGTAGGTGTTGAAGAGGACGCCCTTGGGCGTGCTGCGCGACGCCACCAGGGTAAGGCCACGCGGCGGCACGCCATTTTCGAACAGCCGCTTGCCCTTGCCGAGGACCAGCGGGAAGACCCAGACGCGAAACTCGTCGATCAGTTCTGCGGCGATCAGCGTCTGAAGCAGTTCGCTGCTGCCCCAGATGTGCAATTCGGGCCCGTTGGATGCCATCAGCCGGCGGATCTCGTCAACGGCGTCGCCGCCGATGGGTTGCGAGTTCACCCAGTCGAACCTGTCGAGACTGCGCGTGACGACGAATTTCGTCGCCTTGTTGAAGGCCTTCGCGATGGGATTGTCGCCGGCATAGGGCCAGTACGCCGCGAATATTTCGTAGGTGTGGCGCCCCAGGAGCAGGTCGAACTTACCGGTCATGATCTCGACCAGGGCCTCGTCCAGGGCCTCGTCAAAGAAGGGCGCGACCCAGCCGCCTCGCGTGAAGCCGCCTCTCGGATCCTCCTCCGGTCCGCCGGGCGCCTGCATGATACCGTCGAGCGTGACTTGGGTGATAGCGATGATCTTTCTCATGATTTCTTCTCCGGGTTAGTGTGGGTTAGGGTGGCAGGAGCCGCAGCGAGCTATTCCCGAGCGGACTGGGTCGCTGCGTCGTTTCTCTCCAGTTTCGTTGAGATGGCTGTGTCTCATATGTTTCTTCTTCATTTCTACGACGAATGGAGCGCGCGATTCAGGACATTCACGAAATCCTCTCACGTGCGCTGCCGATGACACACCTCGAAGCGATTGCCGCAGGGGTCTTCAAAAAACACCGCGTAGTAACCGGCTTCGTAGTCCATCGGCCCTTCGATGTTACGTGCGCCAAGCTGCGCCGCGAGTTTCGCGATTCTGTCCACGTCCGCCGTGCTTTCCGTCCAGAACGCGATGCGGTTTTCATTCGGAACGTGCGCGGGCGACTCCGTGACGCCGAAAAATTCCGCGGCCGTATCGCCTGTGGCTTCAAACTGCAACCATCCTTCGACAGCAACTCTCCGCGAAAACCCCAGCGCCGGGAGCAGCGTCTCGTAGAACGCAATGACATCGGCCAGCTTGGGCACTCGTAAATCAACGTGATCGAAATGCCTATTCATTTGCGAGCCACTCTTCACGTGTCCGGTTTTGTGTTTTGGCATTGCTTGTCTCCCTTCTTCATGCGCTGTTCATGCCGTTCCTTTTGTAAGCACCACGTGCAATGCGGAGGGACTCGTCACATGCTCGGAGCATTTGTATCCCAACTTCAACAGGTCAATTCCATGAAAGAGACTTTCACCGCCGCCAAGGATAACCGGCGACACCGCGACGTGTAATTCGTCAACTAATCCGGCCTGAAGATACTGCCGGATGGTCGCTGGACCGCCGCCGAGTCGCACATCCAATCCACCGGCCGCGCCTTTAGCGCGTTGCAGCGCGGCGTGGATGCCGTCGGTGACAAAATGAAACGTCGTACCGCCGTCCATCTTGACTGACGCGCGCGGCTGATGCGTTAGCACGAAAACAGGCGTGTGATAAGGCGGGTCGTCACCCCACCAGCCTTTCCATTTGTCATCCGGCCATGCGCCGCGAATCGGTCCAAACATGTTGCGCCCCAGAATCCACGCGCCGATGCGCTCGAACCCGCGTTCGGCAAAATCATTGTCAACGCCGGTCGTGCCCTCTTCTTTTCCCTGCATTTTTTGAAACGCGCGCGTCGGGATAAACCACTGGTGAAGGTCCCCGCCGCCAACGCCGAGCGGATTGTTGATGTCTTGATTCGGGCCTGCCCCGAAACCGTCGAGCGAGATGCTAAAACAGTGAACGCGTAACTTGGACATAACGTGTTTCCTTTCGTTTGTGGGTTTGCGTTAAAGGTTTTTGACTGGCGCGTATTTGACTAAAATCGCGCCGCGTTCAAACGTATCGACACTGATGAGGCGAAAATCCGTACGACCATCCAAATTTTCGAACAGGCGCTTGCCCTCATTCACGATAACCGGGTGAATGAGTATCCGATACTCGTCGACGAGCCCGGCATTCGTAAGAGATTGCACAAGGGTAGGGCTGCCAAACGTAATAATGTCGCTACCATCGCCGTCTTTTAACTCTTTGATCTGCTCTTCTACGCTTGTGCCGGTGAGCTGTGTCGGCGGTTCGAACTCTCCCCACTGGAGACTCTCAAGTGGATGTTCGCCGGTTACGACAACTTTTGGAGTGGCATTGATCTTTTCTCCAATGCGTAAGGCGACATCAGATACTTGAGGCCATTCTTTAACCTTCGGCCATTTTCTCACCAGGTCTTCGTAGGTGGCGCGTCCTAGCAGGATGGTGTCAACGTTGGCCAGAGACTTCAGAAATGCTTCAAGTGAATCTTCAATGCCGGCCTGTGCCCATACCATAAAGTTGGTTTCATCAGCCGGTGGCCCGGTGACGATGTCGTTGGCTGTACTATGGATTGAGACAATAAGCTTACGCATAGATTCTTACCCTCCGTTAAGTCTGCGAAGGATACTTTTCGAACTTTGGCAATGCGGGATTCATTTGATCCCACGGATGCGCGTCGCATGTCCACACATCCATTTGAAGGCTGAACCAACTCGGATCATCCAGACTCGCGGTTCTGATCGCGGCGAATTGAGGGGCGGCGTCGGCATCCACCACGATCGGCGAGCCGCATGCCGCGCAAAAGCCTCGATGGGTTTTGCCACCGACCTCGCTCGGCGAATCATGGAAACGTGGCGAGCCTTTGGTGACCTTGAACGCTTCCTTCGGCACAATGACGAAAGACGAAAACGGCCCGCCGCTAGCTCGCTGTCAATCGCGACAGTGACAGTGAAGATTAGAACCGGCTCGGCGGTGGATGTGTAGTGAATCGCGCCGCAAGCGCATCCGCCTGAAAAGGGTGTGGTTATCTTAGTCATATTTTATTGTGTGTTTTCCATTTTCTGTCTGTTGTCTTTTCAGTTTCGTTCCGGCTAAAAGCCGTATCTACAAATTCTAACGACCGGAGTGGGCGATTCAGGACACTCGTCGAAAATCTTACCGAATTTGAGGCGCAACTTTAACCCAGGAATCGGACTGGCGGTAGAGCCAATTATCGTCATTTGGGCTAGACCACTTTCGGATCGGTAATTAGGGTGAATGCCCATGAGTTTCCACATCAGCCTCGTCGGCCGTAAAAATTTCAGCACCGAAATTTATCGGCAGACACGTGACGCGATTTTGAACGGCCTGCTGTCTCCCGGCGATCCGTTGCCAGCCAGCCGCGAGCTGGCACAGACACTGAGTGTGTCCCGCATGACGGTCACACTCGCCTACGACCGTCTCGTTGCCGAAGGCTTCGCGACCACTCGCATCGGAGCGGGGACGTTTGTGAGCGAGCACATCACACGCTCGCGTGATCGAAAGATGGGGAAGAGTCAAATCCTGCTCCAGCCGCGTCGGGTGTGGAATTCTTTTGAACTGCCTCCGATTTTCGATACTGCGCTCTTTGACTTCCGTACCGGGCTTCCGGACGCCTCTCTGTTTCCGCACCGCACATGGCGGCGTTTAATGAACCGGGCAATGCGTGCTCAAGACCACGCGGCTGTCTTATACAGTCATCCCGGCGGTCACCCGGAGTTGCGCGAGGCCATTGCGCGGCATGTCGGGTTCTCGCGCGGCGTGATCGCTTCGCGTGACGATGTAACGGTGACAAATGGCACACAACAGGCGCTCGATATCCTGGCTCGCGTGCTGTTTGGGCATGGTGACCGCATTGCCGTGGAGCATCCGGGCTATTCGCCGGCCTGCCAGTTATTCGAGTCGCTCGGAGCGCGGCTCGCGCCCGTGCCTGTTGATCGCGAAGGAATCATCGTCCAGAAGATTCCGCGGAATGTTCGCGCTGTGTATGTGACGCCGTCGCATCAATATCCGCTGGGTGTCGCAATGACGCTCGGGCGACGGCAGGCGTTGCTGGCGCGGGCAGAAAGGAATGCCGCAGCCATCATTGAAGACGACTATGACAGCGAGTTCCGCTTTGGTGGACGGCCTCTCGACCCGTTGTGCACTCTCGATACTTCCGGTCGCGTGATCTACATCGGTTCGTTTTCCAAAACACTGCTGCCAAGCCTCCGTCTCGGCTTCATCATCGCGCCGCCGTCTCTCCAATCAGCCGTGCACAAGGCCAAGTTCGTTTCCGACTGGCATGCGCCCACACTGGCGCAGATTGCGCTGGCGCGGTTCATTGAGGAGGGCGGATTCGTTCGCCACATCCGGCGAGCGAACGCGGTTTATCAGGAGCGTCACGCGATTGTGACGAACACGCTTGCCCGCGATTTTGCCGATTGGCTTGAATTAATTCCTTCGAGCACTGGTCTGCACGTCACGGCTCTGGCGCGCAAGGCATCCGTCGAACAGATCGCCTCGATTGGACGGCGGGCTGGCGAAGTGGGCGTCGCCATTCAAACCTTATCCTTGCTCGCAGTGAGGCCCATTGAACGAGCCGGTATCGCCTTGGGATACGGCGGGATCGCGACAGATCAAATTGAAGAAGGACTGCGCCGGCTTCGGCGATGTTTTCGAAGCTGACGGCGAAAGACGGATGCGATACCGCGATCTGCTGTCGCACTTTCACTTCGGTCGGAAACCTGTGCTCATGCCCTCGCATGGGCGTGCCTCTGGCTGCTTCATGCACCGGTGCGCCAAAAATGATTTGTCACACCGCTGCTTTAGCGTCAGCGAGGGAATCGCTCCTTTTCTCAGTTTTGGGATATGCACTGTTGGTTTTCCTCAATTCACTTCGCCGGTCATGGTGCATTTTCTTCAGAACATTTCAAAAAGCCCCGCCTCCCGCGCCGAGGTTTTGCCCCGTCACCCATCGCGCGGCGTCGCTGGCGAGGAACACGGCCACATCGGCGACCTCTCGCGGATCGCCGATGCGGTGGAACGGCGACAGGTCCGCAGCTTTGTCGCGATAGCGGTTCTGCATCATGTCCGTTTCCGTCGGGCCAGGAGAAATCGCGTTGACGGTGATGCCTCGGGCGCCGAGTTCCCATGCCAGGCAGCGAACGAACTGCTCGACCGCACCCTTGCTGCCAAGGTAGAGCGATTGTCCCGGGAAAAACAGCTTCGTGCCGCCAGTGGAAGTCACGAGGATGCGGCCGCCATCCTTGAGTCGCCTCGCGGCTTCTTTGAGCGTGAAGAAAACGCCCTTACTGTTCGTGTTGAAGATCCGGTCGTAGTCCGCTTCGCTGCACTCCGCCAACGGTTTGACGAGGATGTCGGCGGCGTTGGCGGCGACGATGTCGAGACGGCCAACCGCTCGCTCCGCGTCGTCGAAGAGACGCGTCACTTCGCCCAGTTGCGACAGGTCCGCAGCGACGGCAACGGCTTTGCCTCCGGCATCAACGATGGACTTCACGACTTCATTTGCCCTCGCGTCGTTCTTCAGAAAGCCAATCACAACGGCAGCTCCGTGTGACGCCAAGCCAAGTGCGATTGCGCGCCCGATGCCGCGCGAGCCTCCGGTGACCAGGGCGGTCTTTCCTCGAAGCGAGTGTGAGTTCGCTGTTGTCATGGTTTCATCCCAATCCGCGCCGCACGGGCACGCCGCCGTGGATCATGCCTTGCATCGTCGGCTCGAAGAAATGGTCCAGCTCGGTGGATTCTAGCCGGCTCACTTGCGTGAGCCGGCGCTCGATTTCCGCCGGCAATTCAAGCGCCAGCGCGCTCAGATTCAGTTCCAACTGTTCCTTTTGCGTCGCACCGACGAGCACGCTCGTCACTTGCGGACGCCCAATGACCCACGCCAGCGCGATTTCGACGGGCGTCTTGCCGAGTTCTTTCGCAGCGGCCAAAACGGCGTCGAGAATTTCCCAGTTCTTTTCGCGCTTGGAAAATTTCTCCAGCGTCGGATTTCCGGAATCCTTGTAGTCAAAGACGCGGCCCGATCCGACAATCTTTCCATTCTGTCGCCGGTATTTGCCCGTCAGAAAGCCGCTGGCGAGCGGACTCCACGGCACGATGGAAATCCCCGTCTCCATTGAAAGCGGAACGTGTTCGCGCTCCAGATTGCGCGAGACGAGGGAGTATTCCAGTTGGAGCAGCGCGAGCCGCTCGTACCCGCGGAGCTCGGCGAGCGTTTGAGCGCGCGACGCATACCACGCCGGAGCGTCGCTGAAACCGATGTGGTGCACCTTGCCAGCGCGGACCAAGTCGTTGAGCGTGCTCATGACTTCCTCGACCGGCGTGACACGATCCCACGCGTGCAGGATGTAAACGTCCACGTAGTCAGCCCGCAAACGCTTCAACGATCCTTCGAGCGCGCGAAAGATATTTTTACGGCCGTTGCCTCTGGCGTTGGGATTTCCGGGCTGGGCATTGAAGGAAAATTTCGTGGCGATGACGACTTCGTCGCGAGCGTGCGCGTCGGAAACAAATTCGCCAAGCCAGCTTTCGCTTTCGCCGCCGGAGTACATATCCGCCGTGTCGAAAAAATTCCCACCTTCCTCGCGGTAGAGATCGAAAATCGCGCGCGCCGCTTTCTTGTCCGCGCCCCAGCCGTAAGTCATCACGCCGAGGCCGAGGGGTGAAACCTTGAGGCCCGTGCGGCCGAGCGTGCGGTATTCTTTCAGTTGTTCTCTCATGGCTGTGAATCCGTCCAATCTTTCCGTTGTCCCAATCCTCGCCAAATGCAGTTAGGGTTGAGAACACGTCGAGCGAAATAGCATCGAGCGGCCGTAGGGTCAACTCAGGTCAATCCCGCATGTGCGTAATCTGACCTCAAATGATCGCCGCCGGTCTGTTCCCATGCCGCCATTTCGGCAGCGCGCAGTCGTTGCAAATACACGCGGCAAGCTGAAGCGCGCGGAAGGTTGGAAGTCAGCGGCGATCGACTGCGGACGCAACGGACGGGCACGTCGTGCGGAAATACATCGGCGTCAGGTGCGGTTTCAATTGTGATGCTGCTCGTTCTCATATTTCGTCTTTCGTTCATTCTTTTACAAGACGAACAGAGCGGATCGCGCAGGACAGTTGACGCGCGATTTTTTGGGCCGCCGTCGAAAAGGTTCGCCACCGTGTCGAAATGCCCATTTCTCGCACGTCATTGTTATGAAGGCTGGAAAAAAGTTTCAGCCAAACGACAACAAAGCCATTAAATTTAAACGAAACTATGAAATACGCACTACTTGTCTTCCAGCCACAGGAAAAGTTCGACCGCCGCGATGGCGCAATGGCCGCGGCCGGCAAAGCCTACGGCGAAGCGCTCCGCGCCGCAGGCGTGGTTGTCACGGCCGCAGGATTGCAGCCGCCGCAATCGGGAACGATGGTTTCAGTACGAGACGGGAAGCGGCAGGTTCACGACGGCCCGTATGCAGAGACGAAGGAATTCCTCGGTGGCTTCGTCATCATTGACGTGCCAGACCTCGACGCCGCGTTGGAATGGGCTGCGCGCCATCCTGCGGCGGCTCATTCAGCGGTCGAAGTGCGTCCACTCCTTGCATATTCCTGAGTCAGGCGAGGCTGAGACATTCACCCGTGCAGCAGCAGTAAAGTTGGCCATCCGCTTGAA
>WNGB01014317.1_pt1 | contig 10605 bp, 9 predicted proteins | sample 5400681 | NCBI WGS metagenome assembly WNGB01 (sample SAMN13153367, study PRJNA577476) | soil metagenome | isolation source: 115 cm soil or saprolite under grassland replicate 2 | place: USA:California | collected 2016-06-15 | reverse complement strand
CGGCCTGTTCTCGGGGTCGTCCCCCCCTCCGACGCGCCTGCTTTCCTCGCCGCCGTGGAACACGCCCGCCGCGGCGAGCGCGCCGTGCGGCTCGCGCTCCGCCTCAGCGCGGGATCACGCGACTAGACCGAGGTCACGGTTGTCCTCGCGACCATCTCACCGGGCGATCCTCCCGCGCTGGCGTTCGCCCTCATCCGCGACGACGGCGCCGTGGAGCCCTCCGGGGACAGTACCCGGGAGACGCAGCTGGAGGCCCACATGCTGCGGATAGCCGAGGAGCTGCGCACGGCCGGGCTGATTCCCCGGCTCGACCAGCTGCCCGCCCTCAGCGAGACGCCGGAGCTCGGCAAGCTCACCAGCCGCGAGTGGGCGGTGCTCACCCGCCTGGTCGACGGCCAGCGCGTCTCCGCCATTGCCGCGGACCTGCACGTCAGCCAAAGCACCGTCCGCAACCATCTGTCGTCCATCTACGCCAAGCTTGGTGTGCACAGCCAGGTAGACCTCATCCGGCTGATACGCCGGGGGACAAAGCGGCCGGCTGACGGCCAGTAACGAGAGCCGCCCACCGAAGCCGCGCGAGCGGCACGCCGGTATGGCGTCGGCCTATACGAGGAAAGCTGGCCTCGCTTTTTATTTATGCGGGTCACGCGGTGGAGTGGCAAATAGGCGGCAGCCACGAGCCTGGCACAGACAGGGAATTCGGCGTCGCCGGAAACTGCGATCGGGGCGGTTCCGATCGGTACAGAAGAAACCTGAAAGGAAGACCATGCTGCCAGCGAGCTCCTGACCCAGCCATTGCCCGGTCAGCCGTAACCGATACCACCACCCCATCCGAGAGGAACCAGCATTATGCGCCGACGTCCCATCATCCGCAACGCCGTGAAGACGGCCCTCATCGCCAAGGCGGCCCGGCGTCGTGGCCGCCGCGCTGAGGAGCACCTCAGGCGGCACTGAGCGGGCACCCCAAAGCCCCTGGCAGACGGAGCGATTGGCCCCTCATCGGCCGCCTCTGCCAGGGGCTTGGTGCTACAGGCGCTCGGCGGTAACCCTGAGTAGGTCACGCGGCCACGGAGGACGGGTAAGCCGGGGCGATTCCCGCGTCGGCCGTGTCGAAGAGAACCTGCTGGAGGTGGCGCGGCAGGACGCCGCTCCAGGCCACGACCGCTGTCGCGGTGAGCGGACGCCCTTCGATGCCGACCCGGACCATGTCGTAGCTGTCCGCCACTCGTCGCCGGGCGCCGGGTACGGCCTGCTCGCCGTTGAGGTGGAGTGGGCTGGTCAGGACCGCGGTCGGGCGGCTCGGCGTCGCCGCGAAGGTCAGCGTCATCGGCAGTGAGTGCCGGAACCGGGAGGGCGGTGAACTCAAAACGCGGCCGGCCGGCGCGCAGTACCGCCAGCCAGGCGTCGTAGGTGCCCGGGCTAGCGCGGCGCGGGCCGTGGATCACGTCCATGTCAGCCAGCTCATCGGGGCCGATGAGCTGGCGATCGCCGGTTCCGGCTGCCGCCGGGATCCACACCTCAGGCTCGAACTCTCCCAGGGTCATGACCTCGAGTGCAGCGTTCAGCGCGTCCTGGGCCAGCGGATGGGGGCTCACCGGGACGCTGCTTCTCTTCACGTACTTGATGAGCTGGTTGGCGGTGTCTGCGATACGTGAGCCTGGGCGCTCCATACCGGGATGATCGGTGGCCACCAAGGCGACTGGGGGCGGGCTGGACTTCCTTGTTCCCTTCATCGGGATGAAACTTCGCGTCGGAACCAAGCTCACTAAGAAGGACACCCACACGATCGACATAACCCTAGAGCCCCCCGAGGATCGGGACACCCGCCAAGTTCGTGGCGGGGAGGTAGAGGAAGTCCTCGTGAACGCGATCGCCACGATCCGCAATGCAGTGACTAAGGCCGCGGAGGGCGACGATCCCTGGATCCTGTCGGCAAGCACCATCGACATCTCCTTTGCTATCACCCAGACCGGAAGCATCTCGCTTGGGGCCGACGGGAGCTGGCTAACGAGCTCACTCACACCCTGCGTATCGGACTGGCGCCTAGCCTTCCGCAAGGGTGACAGACCTGCGGCCAGCCAGAATCAGATTCTTGGCGCGCGCCACGAGGGTGTTAATCCCGTCTGGGTCTCGTCAAGTGATCTGGCCCCACTTGTCGTCATGAATCTTGGCTCCAGTGTCCCGGCAGAGTTGAAGGCCGGGTGATAATCGGCGGCATGGACCGGCTAGTTGACCTTGATTCTGTGGCGGCGGAGCTGACGCGACGTCTCTCGGCTCTGGGACATCACCAGCGCATGTGAGGATGCTTAGGTGTCACCTCGCGCGCATGCCGTCGATCCTGCCCGGCTTGCCCAGTGGTGCATGGAGCATCTCGGCAGCCCGCCAGCGGATGAGGTCTTCAGATCCGGATACCTCTCCGCTGTCATAGGGCTCCGGCTGGCTGACGACCGCGAGGTCGTGGTCAAGGTCCGTCCGGACTCGCCGCGTATAGCGGCATGCGTCGAAGTCCAGCGCCGCATGTTCCAGGCCGGTTATCCGTGCCCCCAGCCGCTCGCCGGCGTCGCCCCTTTCGGTGGCGACGTCGCAACCGCGGAGGCCTACGTCCCCGGCGGCGCCATGCTCCCGAGCGCGGACCACGCGGCCCGGGCCTTCGCTGAAGCGTTCGCGCGGCTGATCCGGCTAGCCCCCCGGCCGGCCGAGGTGTCCACGCTCGACCCGGCACCGTCGTGGGCGGCCTGGAACCGCGCCGAGGACGGACTGTGGCCGTGTCCTGAGGACCCTGATGTCAACCTCAACGAGGTGGCCGGTCCGGAGTGGATCAACGATGCCGGACACCGTGCCCGTCACCGGCTGCGAGCCAGCGAGTCCGAAGCCGTGATCGGCCACTGCGACTGGCTTGCCGGCAACCTGCGCTGGAGCGGAGACGCGCTACTGGTGGTGCACGACTGGGACAGCATGACCGCTGATAGCGAAGCCGTCCTCGTCGGCTTCGCTGCCGCGCTGTATTCGACTGTCAGCCCGGACGAGCTAGCCACCGTCGAGGACACTGAGCGGTTCCTCGTCGCGTATTGCCATGCGCGTGGCCGGGAGTTCAGCGCCGACGAACTCGAACGGTCGTGGGCGGCTGGCGTGTGGACCAGGGCCTACGACGCCAAGTATCAGCACACCGTCGGGCAACCCATCACCTCACTGTCGGAGAATGAGGCCCGCGAGCGCCTCCGTCGTACTGGCACCGGCTCGCAGGGGCGATAAACGGCCCGCTGCGGAGCCAACGGGCGAGGCCCAGTGCCCCGCTTGTGAGCGGTCAATGGTCAGCGTCAAACCCTCACTCCAAGGCTAGCTGGCTGGCTTGCGGCTGCGGGTCTTGCTGGTGGCGAGCCGGTAGGACTGGGTGCCGGTTTCCAGGATGTGGGCGTTGAAGGTGACGCGGTCGACGATGGCGGCGACGAGCCGGGGGTCGGGGAACACCGTTCCCCATTCGCTGAACGGCAGGTTCGTCCCGATGGCGATGGAGGCTTGTTCTTCTCGTTCGATGATGATCTGGAAGAGCAGTTCGGCGCCGCGGGGGTCGAGCTGGACGTAGCCCAGCTCGTCGACCTATGGGTACCCGGCAGGCGCCGACGTCCAGGCCCAGCTGCCCTGGCTGTCGGCCTACCTGGGGCACAAAGACCCGCGGTCCACCTACTGGTACCTATCAGCGGCGCCGGAGCTGCTGGCCCACGCGGCGCGGCTCCTTGAGGCCGGCGGCAAGGAGGCAAGGCCATGACCGCGATCGCGCCCACCCTGCAGGCCTTCTTCACCGAGAGGCTGATCAGGCAGCGCGGCGCCAGCCCCCGCACCATCGCCTCATACCGGGACACGCTCCGGCTCCTGCTGGCCTTCGCGACACCAACGCCAAGATCCGAAACCAGGGTGAGGCCAGGATTCATGACGACACGCCGGCCCACCACCCGGCGCGATCACCACCCTGGCGGGGCCACGATTCGTGAAGAAAGACCTCCCAGCCGGAGCCAGTTCAGGTGACCACACTCACCCGTCCATCCGCCATGCACCGCCGCTGCGTGCCCCGCCGCATGGGTGGAGGGAAGCTATCCCCACCCCCCGTCACGCCGGATGCGGCGCCGCAGATCCTGAACCAGCTCCGCGCCGCCGCCCGACAAGTTCGGTGAGGATGGAGGCGGTCGCCTCGTCGGCCGGCAGGAAGGCCTCCAGCCTCAACTCGGCGATCGTGACATCGACCGCGGTCCCGAAATGAGTCAGCGTGGTCAGCAGCCGCAGCTCGCCGTTGCTGGAGCGAAGCCGCAGCGGGACCGCGAAGCCGAGGTAGTCCAGCCCCGGCTGGCGCGGACGATCCGGCGCCAGCTCCTCAAGCTCGGTGACCAGATCATTGAGCCGGTCGCTGGGATTGCGGGCCATCTCCTCGTGCATCCGGTTGATCACATGCCAGGCCCACTCGTCAAAGTTGGCGATCAGCGGTGCCATGCCCCGTGGGTGCAGCAATACGCGAGCGACGCTGACCGGGGGCGCGAGCAGCTCCGGCGCCACGCCGCCGGTCAGGGCACCGAACCCGTCGTTTGCCGCGACGAGATCCCCGTGCCGGTCGACGATCACCGCCGGATAGGGCAGGTGCCCTTCCAGGATGCGCTCCAGGGCCGTGCGGACCGGCCCGAGATGGGGATCGTCAAACCGCGTCTCCGGGTAGGCGGGGGCATACCCCGCTGCCAGCAGCAGGCCGTTGCGTTCCCGAAGCGGCACCTCCAGCGACTCGGCCAAGCGCACGATCATGGCCCTGCGCGGGACCGAGCGCCCGCTTTCAATGAAGCTAACGTGCCGCTGTGTGGTTCCCGCCCGCAGGGCGAGTTCCAGCTGGCTGACGCGGCGGCGTGTACGCCACTCACGCAGAGCACCGGCGAACCCATCACGCTTCGACTGAGTGATCACGCAGCCGTGTCTACCCGACCCGGAGCGGGCCGGCCATTCCCTCCAGGGAATTGCCGAACCGCAGCACCCGCACGCAACATCGGAAGGCGACACGAACACACCAAGACCCATGGAGAAGCCATGACTAACATCGACCCGCGGAAGCTGGTCGACCGCTACGTCGCGGTCTGGAACGAGCCGGACGCCGAGCTACGCCGCAAGGCCATCCACGAGCTGTGGACCGAGGACGGCGCCCACATCCTCCAGCCGCCCCAGGAGATCCGCAAGGCCGCCACCGGGCTGGGCTTCACCTCCACCACGCTCGAAGCCCACCGGCACGATGAACTCGAAGTGCGGGTGACCCGCGCCTATCAGGAATTCGTCGCGCCCGGGGAGTTCACTTTCAAGCCGCGGGACAACGCAGACCGCCTCCACAACGTTGTCAAATTCAACTGGGAAATGATCTCTTCCAGCGGCGGCGAGGTAGCAGGCGTCGGCCTGGAGATCCTCATCCTCGATGAGGACGGCCGCATCAAGACCGACTATCAGTTCATCGAGGGCTGACACGACGGCCCCGGTCTCCCACACCGTCCGGGAAAGGCCGGGGCCTACAAGATCCACGGGACACGCCCTAGCGGCCAGCGCCAGTGCCCGCAGCTCAGGCCGCCGTTCGCGCGCGGGCAGGTGTTGCCGGAGATGGGTCAGCCGCTGGCTTCGGCCAGGCCGATGCGGGTCTGTAGCCGACGCAGCGGTGCGGGTGCGTACCACGCGGCACGACCGAGTATCCGCTGGCAGGCCGGCACCAGCACGGCGCGCACGAGCGTCGCGTCGATGAGCACCGCGAACCCTGCGCCGATGCCGAATAGCTGCAGGAAGCTGACTGTCGCGGTGGCGTTGGCGAAGAAGGTCACCGCGATCAGCGCTGCGGCGGTGGTGACGATGCGTCCGCTGCGGGTCAGCCCGTCAGTGACCGCGGTGCGGTTGTCGCGGCCCTGGTCGTGCAGCTCTTTGATGCGGCTGAGCACGATGACCTCGTAGTCCATGGACAGGCCGAAGGCGATGCAGAACAGTAGCACCAGCATGCTGGTGTCCAGCGGCTGCGCGGTGAAGTGCAGCGGTCCGGATAGGTGCCCCTGCTGGAAGATCCACACCAGCAGCCCGCCGGTCGCGGCGAGGGTGACGGCGTTGAGCACGAGGGCGCGGATCGGCTGCACCACGGACCCGGTGAACAGGAACAGCACGAGGAACGTGGTGAGCACGATGAGCAGTCCGGCCAACGGCAGCCGGGTGCCGATTGCGTGCGTGGTGTCGATCAGCTCGGCGGTCTGGCCGCCGACGTAGACGCGGTGGCCGGCCGGGCGGGGGAGGCCGCGCACGGTCCGCACCAGGTCCTTCGAGGCGTTCGAGGTAGGATCGGCCGCGCTCACGACGGACAGCCGCTGCGCGGTGGGACGCGCGAGGGTGGGGTTGGCGGAGTTCGGGACGGCCTTCCCGTGGACGAACGTCGCGACGCTGGTCTCGACGCGCGCGACACCGGACAGGCCGGACAGGCGGGTCGCGTAGGCGGTCAGCGCGGCGCGTCCGGGCGGGCCGTCGGTGACGACGTTCAGCGCGGTGGCGCTGTTGCCGGTGAAGTCCTCGCGCAGCACGTCGCCCGCCGCCCTGCTCTGCGTGGTGGCCGGCAGCACCCGGTCGTCCGGTGTGCCGAACTGGACGTGCCGCAACGGCAGCGCGACCAGCATCAGCACGGCGAGCACCGGGATCGCGAGGAGCGCTGGGCGGCGCATGACCTGCCCGGCGAGCCGTCCCCAGAACGGCGCGGCGGTGGACGGCTCGCGGTCGCGCGCCCACGGCAGCCGGCCGGAGTTCACCCGCCGGCCCAGCACGGCCAACAGCGCGGGCAGCACCACGACCGCGGCGGCCACCGAGATGAGCACCACGCCGATCCCGGCGTAGGCGAACGAGCGCAGGAAGTACAGCGGGAAGATCAGCAGCACGGCGAGCGCGGCCACCACCGTCGCGCCGCTGAACACGATCGTGCGACCGGCCGTCTGCACGCTGCGCACGACCGCCTGCGCCGGCTCCTGCCCGCGCCCGAGTTCCTCCCGGAAGCGGCTGACCATCAGCAGCGCGTAGTCGATGGCCAGCGCCAGGCCGAGCGCGGTGGTCAGGTTGATCGCGTAGATCGCCACGTTGGTCACCGAGCCGAGCACGTCCAGTTCGGCGAACGTGCCGAGGATCGCGATCACCCCGATCGCCAGGGGCAGCAGCGCGGCCACGACGCTGCCGAACGCGAACACCAGCAGCGCCAGGATGATCGGCACGGCGATCACCTCCGCGCTGCGCAGGCTCTTGCCGACCTGTTTCAGGATGTCGTTGCCGATCGCCGCGCCGCCGCCGACCGTGACGTCGACCTGCTTGCTGTGCGATCGCAGGCTCGCCAGCTCCGACGAGCTGAGATCGCGGTCGCTCTTGGTGCTGCCCAGGACGAGCGCGTACTTGCCGTCCTTTGACCTCAGGCCGGGATTGCGCGTCTGCCAGTAGGACACCACGTTCGACACGCCCGGCACCGCCGCAAGACGGCTCGCCGCCTCGGCGGCCGCTGCTCGTGCGGTCGCGTCGTCAACCGTCCCGGTCTCGGCGTGGACGAGCAGGACGACACCGTCAGAGCCACCGAAGCGCTGGTCGGTCAGCGTCTGCGCGGTTGTCGACTCGGCGCCCGGGTCCTGGAAGCCGCCGGTCTTCAGCTTGCCGAACGCGCCGAACCCGAGCACGCCGAACCCGACCACGGCCAGCATTGCCGCGACCAGCACCAGACGGGCGCGGCGGACCACGAAACTTCCTATCGACCCGGTCGTTCTGCGCCCCTGCCCATTGCCGCGCAGGGCCGGGCCCCGGCTTTTTGCAGTGGTCATGTCATGCTCCCCTTGGCTGCTGACCCCGGTGGCTGGGGCCCAGCCCGGCCCCGGTGGGCCGGCTCTTCGGGGAACGGTACGGATTCCCGCCTGCGTGGGCGTCACCCGAAGGTGCATGCTGGGTGGAATGCCGCGGCGGGGCGATCAGTCACCCGAAGGTGCTACCGGGCAGGCTGGGGGCGGTGTCAGGGGATCAGGCCCAGGTCGCGTGCGCGGGTTACGGCCTCGGTGCGGTTGCCGGCGCCGAGCTTGCCCAGGACGTGGGTCACGTGCTTTTTGACCGTGTCGAGCGCCACCACCAGGTCGTGGGCGATGCGCTGGTTGGACTTGCCCGCGGCGAGCAGCCGCAGCACCTCCAGCTCACGGCCGGTCAGCGGCTCGATCAGGCCCGGCACCGTGCCGAGCTCCGGCCGAAGTGCTGCCGCGGCGTTACGTTTGCCGTCGAAGGCCTGCACCAACCGGGCCAGGCAGCTGAGCGGGATGTCCCGGGCGGGGGCCTGTTTTGCCCGGTGGGCGTCGACCAGCCGACCGAGCAGGGCACCCATCGGCGGCCCCTCGTCGGCGAAGACCCGCACGTGGCCTTGCGGGCAGGAGAGGGTGAGTGCCTCGACCAGGGCGGCCATCGCGGCGGGCACGTCGCGGCTGGCCTGGTGCGCTAGGGCTTGCAGCGCGCGTATCTCGATAACGCTTCCGATGCAGCCTCCGGTTGCCGCCTGGGCGAGCAGCCGATCGAGCAGCGTAAGGGCCTGGCCAGGGCGGTCTTGCGCGAGCAGCACCCGCGCCAGCACCAGATATTCCCGCTCCTGCGGGTAGCCCGGTTCGTCGTCCGGGCGGAGGCCGCGCTGCTGGGCCCAGCGGGCAGCCGCGGCGGTGTCACCCTGGGCGAGCAGCAGCCGCGCCCGCTGCGACGGCACCGGGTTGAACAGGGTGATCACCTGCGGGCTCAGCCCGGCCTGCCCGGCCTCGCCCATCGCCTCCAGGGCCCCGGCCGCGTCACCATGCGCGTGCCGGATCCGGGCCATGACAGCCAGGCCTGTGGCCAGCGCCGGGGTGAAGGCAAGTTGCCGGCACAGCGTGACCCCGCTGGTGGCATGGTCGAGGGCGGCGGTCAGCTCGTTCCGCTCGTACAAGACCTGGGCCAGGCCCACGTGCGCCGGACCCGTGAGGGCTGTCTGGCTGCTCTCGCCGAAGGTGTCCAGCGCTTGCCGGTAGGTCGCCAGTGCCGCATCCAAGTTGCCCTGGGCGCGCTGCACCTCGCCCAGGTCGTACCAAACGCGCATGGGGAGAAAGCCAGCGAAGAGCGCGCCGACGGCCCGCCGCTCGGCGAGCACCTCTGCCAGGCCGCGCTCGGCTGGCCCGAGCCGGCCGTCCAGCCAGTCCGTCACCGCCCGGTTCCAGTGCACGAAGGAACGCATGAACCAGTCGTCCTCGCCCAGGTGGGCCAGGGCCTGCCGGTTGTAGCCGGCCGCGCGGGCGGCATCACCGCGCAGCCGAGCGAGCGAGGCGCGCAGGAACGCGATCCCGGCGGGGACATTGGCCAGCACGCTATCGCCTTGTGGCGGTCCGAGGGACGGTTCATATGGCTCGTCGCCGCTGACTGCAAAGGCGCGCTCGGCGTCATCGAGCAGGGCCTCGAGTGCTTCCACCTGGAAGCCCTGGGCGGCGGCGTACGCCTGGGCCAGGCACAGGCGCGGGCGGGCGCGTACCGACTCCGCCGGCAGCGCCGACAGCCAGCGGCGCAGGGTCACGCCCTCGCTGCGGCCGAGCAGCTCCTCGACGTGCCGCTCCACCAGCCGCGCCGCCCAGGCCGCCTCCCCGGCCGCCAGCGCGTGCCGCACCGCGTCATCGGCCAGGTCATGCTCCTCGGACCAGGTGGCCGCGGCCCGGTGCAGCGCGGGCACCCGGCCGGGCTGTTCTTCCTGCAGCCGGGCGCGCAGCAGATCGGCGAACAGGCGGTGGTAGCGCCACCAGCCGCGCACCTCATCCAGCGGCACCAAAAACAGGCCCGCCCGCTCGACGTCGGCCAGCATCGCCTGGCTGCCGACCCGGCCGGTGACTGCATCACACAGCTCCCCCGACAGCCGCTCCAGCACCGAGGTCTCCAGCAAGAATTCGCGTACCTGCGGGTTCTGCCGCTCGAGTACCTCCCCGGTCAGGTAGTCCAAGACGTAACGGTGGCTGCCGCTAAACGCCGCCACGAACCCGGCGGTGTCCGCCTGTCCCCGCAGCGACAGGCCAGCCAGCTGAAGCCCCGCGGCCCACCCCTCAGTGCGGGCCGTCAATGCCGCCACCGCCGTGCCGGGCAGGTCAGCGCCGATCGCTTCGCGCAACAGCGCCGCCGCCTCGTCCGCGGTGAAGCGCAACTCGGCGGCACGCAGCTCGGCGAGCTGCCCACCAGCCCGCAGCCGCGCCAGCGGCAGCGGCGGGTCGGACCGGCTCGCCAGCACCATCCGCAGCCCTGGCGGCAGGTGCTCCAGCAGGAACAAAAGCGACCCATGGACTGGCTGGGAGTCGATTAGGTGGTAGTCGTCCAGGACCAGCAGCACCTCGTCCTCACGGGGGTCGGCTGCTAGTTCGTTGATCAGTGCCATCACCAGCCCATCGGGGAAGGACGCCTCCAGGGGACCCAGCACAGGTCCGGCCAGTTCGCCTATCCCTGGGCGTGCCCGGCCTAGCGCGGCGACCACGTGCCGCCAGAACCGCGCCGGGTCATTGTCACCGACGTCTAGCGACAGCCAGGCCACCGGCCGGCCGCCGTGCCGGGCCCAGT
>WNGB01014315.1_pt1 | contig 10605 bp, 6 predicted proteins | sample 5400681 | NCBI WGS metagenome assembly WNGB01 (sample SAMN13153367, study PRJNA577476) | soil metagenome | isolation source: 115 cm soil or saprolite under grassland replicate 2 | place: USA:California | collected 2016-06-15 | reverse complement strand
ACCGCCTGCTGGGCCGTGCGCCCGGTCAGCGTTGCCCAGAGAAAGCCCGCGGCATATGCATCCCCCGCGCCCACGCGGTCCACGACCGAGACGGTGTAGAGCCGCGACGGGCGCAGCACGGCTGCGCCGTCGGTCAGCACCGCGGAGCCACCCTCGCCCAGGGTGAGGGCGATGATCGCTCCGGGCGCGAGCGCGCGGAGCCCTTTCAGAACGTCTTCGGGCGACCCGACCAACTCGAAGACGGTGTGCGCGTCGTCCGAGCCGACGAAGAGATAGCGCAGCCGCGGGAGGATCTCCTGCAGGAACTCGCGCGCCGCCTTGGGCGCCCACAGGCGCGAACGATAGTTGACGTCGAACGAGACCGGCACGCCGGCGCCCGCGGCCTCGGCGAGCGCGCGCCGTAGCACATCGCGCAGGTTGTCGCCGAGCGCGGCCGTAACGCCCGAGAGGTGAAGCAGCCGCGCGCGGCGCACGAGGGCCCAATCCACCTCGTCGGGAACGAGCCGGGCCACCGCAGAATCGCGGCGGTCGTAGAGCACGCGCACGGGGCGCGGCGCCGCGCCGTATTCGAGGAAGTAGAGCCCCATGCGGCTCGCGGGCCGCCGCAGCACACCCGCGCAGTCCACGCCATGGCTGGTCAGCTCCCGCACCGTCCGATCACCCCAGACGTGCTCGGCCGGCAGCGCCGAGATCAGCGCGGTCCGGAGCCCGAGCCGGGCGCAGGCCACCGCCACATTGGCCTCCGCTCCTCCGACCTGCACGTCGAGCGAGCCGGTCTGCTCGAGACGCTGGGGCGGCGGTGCGGCCAGGCGAAGCATGACCTCGCCGAGGCCGACCAGGTCGTGGCGCGTCATTGGACCCTCACGAGGCGGGCGCGAGGTGCAGTGTGAACGTGGTCCCGAGGATCAGGGAGGAAGTCACAGACTCCAGGTGCCGGTCCGGGCCGAAGGCAACTCGGGCCGGACGGGTCGGGCGCGCCCAGGAAGAGAAGCCCGTCAAGTCCACCAGCGCCGTAAGGCGCCCGGTGGCCGTGTCCGACGCCGCTCGGAATCGCATCGCCGCAAGCTCAGCGTGGTAGCCGCTCGGCGAGACGTCGTCCGGCCCCTCGTTCACCGGCCGCGCCCGCCGGACGACCGTGATGCGGAAGGCACCGTCAGGGTCAACGTCCAGCGCATTCGCCGCGAAGTTGAGCTCGGCCGAGATCAGGTCGTCCACGTGCTGCCCTGGCGCGAGCCGGACCACGTCATCCACCTGCCGGCGGCGGCCCAGCAGGAGTGTATAGCTCACCAAGTGATACTCGACCAGCCTGTGGTCGTAGTCGTAGGTGAGCGCCAGCCGATTCTCCCGGCCCCTGACGGTGTGGGAGGTCCGGGTCTCTGTGGGCATGAAGCGCCCCTCTCGGATGAGCCCCGCGGACTCCGTCCGAGCGGTCACCCCAGGACCCTTCCCGCTCATCGTCACACGGTAGCGCCCCCCAGCCCGGTCGATCTCCTCCGCCACGCTTCCCGAAAGGGTAAAGGTCAAAAGGTTAAAGAGGACGCCTATATTCGCCTCGTACGCTCTGACCCTGCGCTCGGTCGCGTGGCTCGGCGCCGGGCGGAGCAGGACGCTGCCGAGCAGAGGCAGAGCCAGAAAGCGGCGGCGGGACAAAGCAGGGCTCATCAGGCCGGTTATTGTACCCGATGCGAAAGACCGGGTCGTGGGTCAATTTGAATGACATCAGGCAATTGACCAGCCATTTTCCGATCATGTACAGTGGGATCGGGCAGAGGCGCGGTCGCCTTGCATTGCTAGCACTACAAATTCCTCCGCATCCGCCAGACCATCCGAGCGACGCCGGTGATGGAGGCCGGGGTCGTAGGACTGCTCGATTAGGTTGATTCAAGTTGACCCACTACATTCACCCACTACAACAAATTGACCCCCTACCAAGAAGCGGACTTGGGATTTGTCCTCATTTCCTGCTATTCTAAAAACTCTGTCCCGCCCTAACTATTGACCGTTCAGGGAGCGCGCCGGCACATGAGAAATTCCCGCCGGGTAGTCATCACGGGGCTTGGAATAATCTCCCCCATCGGTATCGGCAAAGATACATTCTGGCAAAACCTGATCGCCGGCAAATCCGGCGTGGACTATATCACGGCCTTCGACTTTTCTCGCTCCGCGTGCCAGGTCGCTGGTGAGGTGCGAGGCTTCGACATCTCAAATTACATGACCCCCAAGGCCGGTAAGAAGTTGAGTCGTTGCAGTCAGTTCTCAGTAGCCGCGGCGCGGCTCGCTCTCAAGGACTCGGATCTAACCGTACCATTCTCATCAGGTGCAGACAGAGTCGGGGTTTGCTTCGGCACGTCTGTGAACGGGATCGCCGACATCGGTGAGGACAATCATCGCACCTTCCTAACCACAGGCGTTGCTGACTTGAATCCTCTGGCTATGCTCGAGTACCCTGCGCACGCAGCTACTTCACACGTGGCTCGTGAACTGTCCATATCAGGCCCCAGCACCACCATTGCCTCTGGGTGCGCAAGCGGATTGGACACAGTTCTGTGGGGAGCCTCGGAAGTTGGGCGCGGTCGGATCGATCTAGCAATAGTCGGGGCAGCCGACGCTCCCGTAACCGAGTTCATCTTCAGCCTTTTCTGTGCGGGGGGGTTTCTCGCGACTTGGCAGGGCCCTCCAAGTCAGGCCTCCCGGCCATACGACCTGCTACGGTCCGGGCTTGTCCTGGCAGAGGCCTCGGCCGCGCTGATTCTCGAAGAGCTAGAACATGCCCGGGCGCGCGGCGCAACTATTTACGGCGAAGTCATCGGAATGGGCAACTCTACCGAGGGAGGCTTTGACGGTCGCATCGCCGACGTCTACCGCCAGAGTCTCCAGGCGGCTATGGCTACGGCTTTGAATTCGGCGGGCATATCTCCACGGCAATTGGATCATATCAACTCCCACGGCAATTCAACCAAGACTGACGACGCTGCTGAGACTGCTGCATTCAAGAGCCTTCTCGGAGACCATGCCTACAAGGTTCCAATCACATCGATCAAGGGAGCGGTCGGCCAGCCCCTCGCGGCTGGGGGCATTCTTCAGATTGCTGCCGCAGTCCTCTCGATCACGTTCGGATGCGTTCCTCCAACGATTAACCAAGAGTTAAGCGACCCTGAGTGCGACCTCGACTACGTCCCTAATCAATCCAGGGTTGCACGAATCAATAACGTCCTTGTCCATTCGCACAGCTTGGGCGGCGTCGTTCCCGGCTCACACACTGCCGTAGTGATCGGCGCTCCCCCAATCTAGTCGATGCCACTAACCATCCTTCCTCTCCTTACCATCTTCGGCCTTAACACGCTCATCGGATATTATGTTCTCCGAAAGAACCCAAGAAGTGTGCCAAACAGGTCCTTCGCTTTCTTCGCTTTTAGCCTCGCCGGATGGACTCTCTGCATTGCCGTCACCCACAACGTCCCCGGTGACTCCACCCTATTTGCACGGGCAACCTTCTCCCTAGCAAGTGCAACGATCTTTGCGCTCTTGGTTCTGTTTCGGACCTTCCCGGACGAGACAACGCTCCGGTGGCACTGGAGTCTTCGTCTGTTCTGCGCCGCTGCGCTGATCCTCTCAGCACTCTCGTTCACACCATTAATCGTCTTAAGTGCCACACTCGAACCAAGCGGACTCGAGGTTCATTACGGAAGGCTCCATCCCTTGTATGCTGTTTACATCTACACATGCTTTGCGACCAGCATCCTCTTCCTGGCAACCAGGTACCGTACTTCAACTGGCCTGGTCCGACTCCAGTTCAACTACCTCTTCCTGGGGCTCCTAGTCCCCGGACTGGGTACGACAATCACAAATCTGCTTGTGCCCCTCATCGTCGGTATCTCCCGAACGGGCCAGTACGGGCCATATTTTGCTGTCGTCTTCTTAGGATTCACCGCGCACGCACTGATTCACTACCGCTTTATGGACATCAGGCTTGTCCTGCGGCGGGGCATGACGTTTCTTCTTGCTCTCCTCGGATCGGTGCTTATTTTGATCACGGGTTCATTGGTCGTATGGGCCCTGGTGCCCTTCCACATCGAGCGCTTCAACGTCCTGCTGCTGCTCATTGGATGCACCGCCATCAGCACCCTTCTTCCTCTCCTTCGCAAGGCCCTTGGCACACTCCTGGATCGCTACGTCTACCGACAGGACATCGATTATCCACGGGCTCTGCACGATGCTAGCCAAGCTCTCGTCGCAATCTTGGACCTCGATGACCTCGCTGCCTACGCGGTGCAAACAATTTTGCGTGTTCTTCGGTCGGAAACGGCAGCACTTTATCTCTCAAGAGATGGCTCCTTCCAGCTCCACCGCGAGCAGAAGGAAGGGGTAACCAGGACTGGCTCGTCTCCGTCAAACCTACCCTTAACATCTCCGATCGTGCATTTCCTGTCCAATACAACAGAGCCGCTCGTGGCGGAAGAGGTACCTCAGCGGTTCCCCGAGCACGCGCGCCAACTCCTACTCAAGACCTTGAACACACTCGGATGGGCGCTCCTTCTTCCAATCCATTCAGACAACCGGCTCCAAGGATTCTTTGCCGTTGGACCGAAACTGTCCGCTGACCCATTCTTCCCGGATGAACTCGACTTCTTGGAAATTCTAGCCAACCAAGTCGGCATTGCAGTTCGGAACGCCGAGTTGTACAAGCAGGTCGTCCTTGCAAATGAATACATTGAAAATATCCTCTCCACTATGGAGAGCGGCGTCGTCGCGGTAGATTCACACCACAACATCACCCTTTGCAACAAGGCAGCCGAAAAAATGACCGGTCTGGGTGTTACCGGTCTCCGGGACAAAGGGGCTGAACAACTCCCACCCGCTCTCTGGACGTCCCTAGCGCACACCTTGGCCGACGGCCTCCCCAGAACCCAGATCGAGTCCCTTCTCGTGGACCAAGCTGGTCGCGTCACTCCGATCGTTTGCTCAACCTCGCCTCTTCGAGATACCCCAGGAACCATACTCGGTGCGGTAATCGTCTTCAACGACCTGACACGGCTCAAGGATCTGGAGGGAGAAAAAAGACGCAGCGAGCGGCTCGCAACATTCGGAGCGCTCGCCTCGGGCATAGCTCACGAGATAAAGAACCCGCTCGTTGCCATTAAGACGTTTGCGGAACTTTTGCCGGAGCGTTTTACCGAAGTAGATTTTCGGGAAGGCTTCGCGAAAGTCGTAGTCAGGGAGATCGATCGAATTGACGACTTGGTCGATCGATTGCGTGGGATTGCGCCCGCACCTCTCCGCCAGCCTGCGGCGGTAGATATGCGGAAGCCGCTTGCCGACACCCTCACCTTGCTGCGCGGCCAACTTGAGCAAACCTCCACTACCGTACACTCAGAGTTTCACGACCCAGAACCCCTCGTGGCTATAGACGAGGCGCAACTAAAGCAACTCTTCTTAAATCTCTTTTTGAATGCTATACAGGCGATGGGCTCCGGCGGGCGCCTGACTATAAGGATTGCGCGAAAGGAGACGGCCGACTCTCCTCGCGTTGTTGTCGAAGTGTCGGACACTGGTCCCGGAATACCGGAGTCGATAAGGGCCAACATCTTCGAGCCATTCTTCACCACAAAGACGCGGGGGTCAGGGCTCGGCCTGGCAATCTGTAGGAGCATTGTTGACGCACACCAGGGCTCGATCAGGGCGGAACATAACTCTCAGCGTTCAGGTGCGACGATCGTGGTTGAGTTCCCGTTGGCGTCCACAACCTCGGCGAACTTACAAGCAAACATACTCCGGCATTAATGAGACCCGCAACAAACAGATTTCGAGCCAGACGCCCTCATCGTTGCTAAGGGAGGTGACGGATGACACAGACCTCCTCGAACGAATACCAATCGGCCCGAGTGATAATACGCACAAAGCTTGGGCCAGCCCGAATCGCGCAGCTACACCGCCTGCATCCTGTCTTCGACTGGCTCGCGATTGTTGGCCTACCTGCTGCGTTCCTGCCCGTGGGGTGCACCCTAGTTCGCCTCCTGTTTGGTTTCCCTTGGCTGCTTTTCTTCATCTTCCAGGGGTTCTTGATTCAAACACTAGCGTATGCAGTTCAGGATCTCTTCATGCATCGGAAGGATGCCGGGAGGAAATCCGGATACCTAATCGGCGTGGTCTTCGATTTCGCTATAGCGTTCCGTCAAACATGGCATACATTGTAACACCTCGCTCATCACACCAACATGAATACCGCTATCGACCCGGAAGCCTACAAGCAGGACCTTGATACACAATGGAAGAAGCTACTCTGCCTTACGGTGCCAGGGACCCTTCTACTGATGATGGCGCGAAAGCTAAAGCTACGGAATGCAATCTTCCCAGATGTCCATACGGGACCGTTGACTATTCCGAAGGACCCGACCCTTCTTCGACAGCTGTCCTCCGAGAGAAGTGCAGCAGGATTCGCTCTTTGTCTCGTGGGTGTCGCCTCGTACCTGTCTTGGCGGTCAGTGCTGTTCGGCTATGTGCTTCCTTTCATGATCGTGACCCCGATAGCTAGCATGTTTAGACTTATTTTGGAACATGCCGAGAGTGACCAGGCTAACGTCTTTCACTGCGGAACCTTCTATCAGACGGGTCTGATCTCAGGGCCCCTCTTCTTCCGGGGTACCAGTGATTGTCACGTGGTGCATCATATCTATCCGGCCATACCATTTTACCGAATGCACAAGGCCGTACGGCTCATCAGCCCAATTATATTGCGGCATGGTGCTCGTGGGCGTCGATCGTTCGTTGGCCTCCTCTATGGGTTCTTCGTAAGGAATGAGGCACATCGGACTGTATGGACTCAATGAGTGACCTAACCCATTAGGAGGAGCATGCTCATATCACCCTCCGTACTCGCATGCATTGCGATGCTGAACTTCGTGATTGGCGCCTCTGTATATCGCCGAAATCCCAATGCGCCGCTAAACCGCGCCTTCGGCTTTACTGTGGCAGCTATTGCTCTATGGGCTGCGTGCCTGGCTCTGGCACGTCAGGACCATGCACTATCCACTATGGCCGTCAGATCGGCGTTCGCCGCCGCGTCATTGGCCGTTTTAGGAATAGTTTACTTTGCTGAACAATTTCCGCTTCAATTGCCGAATCTTTGGATACGAAGCTGTAGACTTCTAGCTCTTATCGGCGTGAGTTTTTGCCTGCTTTCATTTTCGCCATGGCTAGTTAGAAGCGTCACCATGGAAACCTATGGCCTCCAACCGTTCTATGGACCGCTTCATCCTGTGTTTGCTGCGTATGTTCTCGTCTCGTGGATTTGGACCGCTCGCATTCTGCTTTTGAAGCACCGAGCCTCCACTGGCCTACTTAGGCTGCAGCTCCGGTACGTCCTCCTCGCCTTTGTTATCCCACTCGGCCTAGTAACGATAACGAATCTCCTCATTCCACTAATTCTGGGCACGTCCGCGTACAACGGCCTCGGGCCCTTCTTTTCTCTGATCACGATCGCACTGGTTGGGCATGCCATCATCCGGCACCGTCTTATGGACATCCGCGTGGTGATCAAGAGGAGCGCTGTGTATCTGGCCGCGTTTGCGGGCGCCGGGTTGATTCTGATCGCGCTGCTCATAGGATCGAACCTCATTCTCCACGATGAACGGCGGACCCCCATTCGGGAGATCGTGCTAGCGCTTGCGGTGGCGGTGTTCTTCAGCCCGCTCAAGGCGCAGATCCAGGGCGCGTTCGACCGCTACCTGTACCGGGAGCCCTATGACTACCAGCGCACAATCCGGGAGGCCAGCCGCGCCCTGGGCGGCACCATCGAGCTCCCCGAGCTCCTGACGTACCTCCGTGACCTGATCGTCCGCACCCTGAGGCCCGAAGGCGTCGCCATCTACCTGCTCGAAGACGACGAGACCAGGTTCGAGCTTGCGACCGGCCCGGCGGGCCGGCCATTCCCTGACAGCCTCTCCCCGTCTTCACCGCTCGTCGGCAAAGTCATGCACGATCGGGGGATGGTCTTCCTCGACGAGGTCGTGGACCGGCCGATAGCGCCCGACGCGAGCGAGCTGCGCGCCGAGTTCTGCCGCCTGCGGGCCGAGGTTGTCGTCCCGCTGGTGGAGGCGGAGCAGGTGATCGGCCTGCTCTGCATCGGCGCCAAGCGCTCGGGGGACCCGTACTTCAGCAACGACGCAGATCTGCTGGCGACGCTGGCCAACCAATCGGCCGTGGCGATCCGCAACGCGCAGACCCACCAGCGGGTCGTGCAAGTGAACGAGGAGCTTCAGAAGATCCTGAGCACCATCGAGAGCGGCGTCATCGCCGTGGGCCCCAAGGGCAAGATCGCGCTTTTTAACCGGGCGGCGGAGCAGCTCACGGGCGTGCCCGCTCAGACCGCGCGGGGACAACCCGTGGATTACTTGCCGGCGCCGCTGGCCCGGCTCATCACCGTGACCGTGCAGGACGGCCAATCACGCTCCCAGGAGGAATTCGCTCTGCCCGATGCGGCGGGCCAACTGGTCCCGCTGGTGTGCTCGACGTCGCCCCTGCTGAGACCTCGGGGCGCGATTGCCGGGGCGGTAGCGGTCCTGGCCGACCTCTCGCGTCTGAAGGAACTGGAGCAGGAGAAGCGGCGCGCCGAGCGGCTGGCGTCGCTCGAGGCGATCGCCTCGGGGATGGTCCACGAGATCCGCAATCCCCTCGTGGCGATCAAGACCTTCACCCAGCTCCTGCCGGTTCGGTTCCACGACGAGGAGTTCCGGGAGACGTTCTCGCGTGTTGCCGACCGGGAGATCCGGCGGATCGACGACCTCCTCATCCGCTTCCGCACCCTCTCGTCGGCGTCGTCCCAGCCGATGGAACCGGTGGACATCTTGGGGCCCCTCCAGGACACGCTGGAGACGCTAGGCCCCCGGCTCGCGGAATGCCAGATCCAGCTCCGCCGGGTGGCCAACGGCCCCCCCCGACCCATCCTCGGCAACGCATCTCAGTTGGAGCAACTTTTTCTGAACTTGTGCTTAAATGCCATCGAGGCCATGGAAGCCGGCGGCGAACTAACGGTGCGGGTCGCGGACCTGTCCGAGGGGGGCGGCACCACTCTCCTTGTCGAGATCTCGGACACCGGGTGCGGGATTCCCGAGGAGCTGCTCGCGACGATCTTCAACCCCTTCGTCACCACCAAGGCGCACGGGATAGGCCTCGGGCTGGCGATCTGCAGGAGCATCACCGACGCCCACCACGCCCGGCTCAGCGCGCGGAACAATGTAGGCCGGCCTGGAACCACGTTCACGGTCGAGTTCCCGGTGCCCGTTGGAGCGGCCCGGGTAAGGGCGTGAGAACGGTGCTGCTGGTCTCGGCCAATGATGCATTCCGCTCGCGGATCGTCCGTGCCCTCGGCGACCGATCCGTGTTCTTCGCCTCCTCCGACGAGGAGGCGCTGAAAACGCTGCGGGTCACCCAGGTCGAGGCGGTCGTGAAGGAAGCCCTGGCGCCGCTGCGCGACGTGCCGAGCTTCATCGCGCGGGTCCGGCACGTCTGCCCGAGTTCCGTGGTGATCTGCGTGCTCCCTCCGGGTGAGGAGTCCGAGGAGGACGAGAGCGCCGCGGAGGCGGCGGACTTCGTGCTGCTCCAGCCCTTCACGTCGCGCCACCTGCAGGACGTCCTGCGACAGGCCGAGGAGAAGCTCTGCTTGCTGGAGGAGGTGGCCGCGTTCCGCTCATCCCGCAGTGGGGCATCCGGAAACGGCGCCGAAGGGTCGATCCTGGGACTGGAGCCCTCCTCTCACGCCCTCACCCAGGTGGCCAAGGAGTTCGCCAAGGCGCTGGCCGCCGGGTTCGACCTGCCGCGCGTGCTCGACCTGTTCCTGGACGCGGTAGCCGAGATGGTGCGGCCGAGCCGGAGCGCGATTCTGCTCGCGGACCAGCATGGGCGCCAGTACCGGGTGGGCGCCTTCCGGGGTCTGGTGCCCCACGTCGTGGAGGCGCTGACCCTCGCTGCCGACAGCGGTCTGCCCTTATGGCTGGCCGCCCAGGGACGCCTGATCCAGATCGACGAGGCCCACGGACGCGCCGCGGATCCGGCGGCGCGGGAGATCGCGCGGGAGATGGCGGTGCTGCAGGCGGTGGTTGCCATCCCGCTCATCTCCCACGGCGAGCTGGTGGCCGTCCTGACGCTCGGGCAGCGCATCACCGGCGGAGCCTACAGCCGTGGCGAGACGGAGATCCTCTTCAGCCTGGGAACGCACCTCGCCACGGCCATCCGCGACATCCGGGTCCATCACCTGCTCCAGTACCAGAAGGAGTTCAACGAACGTATCCTCGCGCGCATGTCGAACGGCGTCATCACCATCGGCCCGGACGAGACCATCGTGATCATGAACCGGCGCGCGGAAGAGATCCTCGGCACGTCCGCCCGCGACGCGCTGAACAAGGATCTGCGCGTGCTCCCTTCGCCGCTGGGCGATCTGCTGTTCGAGACGCTGACGCGCGGCCGCTCGGTGAATCGCGCCGAGGTCCAGCTCGCGCTCCGGAACCTGCCCCTCGAGGTCTCAACCTACCCGGTGATGGGCGACGGCACCGAGCCGCTCGGCGCCGTCCTCGTGTTCGAAGACCTCACCGCCCAGCGCCAGCTGGCCCA
>WNGB01046396.1_pt1 | contig 10606 bp, 10 predicted proteins | sample 5400681 | NCBI WGS metagenome assembly WNGB01 (sample SAMN13153367, study PRJNA577476) | soil metagenome | isolation source: 115 cm soil or saprolite under grassland replicate 2 | place: USA:California | collected 2016-06-15 | reverse complement strand
AGACGATCGCCCCCAGCTACGGCGTCTACAACTGGGGCATCGACACGACGAAGTACAAGGCCTCGGTCGCCAACGGCGGCCAGATGAACAGCGACACGGCCAAGAAGGCGCTGACCTTCTGGCTGGGCCAGCTGAAGAACGCGCCGCCTGAGTCCACCAACAGCACCTGGGACGAGGTCGCGGCGACCTTCGCCGCCGGGCGGGCCGCGCAGGGCTGGGTCTACGGCGAGAACGTGGCCTGGATCGCCACCGACGCGACCCGCTCCAAGGTGGTCGGGAACATCGGCGTGGCGCTGCCGCCCACCGAACCGGGCGTGATCGACGCCGCCAAGGCCGGCAAGGGGTATATCGGCTACTACGACGGCGGCGCCTTCGGCATCCCGCACTCCTCGAAGAACAAGGAGGCCACTCTGCTGTGGCTCCAGTTCATCGGCCAGCCCTCGGTCCAGCCGGAGTGGGCCGCCAAGGGCTCACGCATCGTCCAGACCGCCACCTTCGACGACCCGCTGATCAAGGAGCTCGACAAGAAGACCAATGGCTACTACACCTTCATGCGCGAGCAGGGGCCGCTCTTCGCCGGAGCGCCGCCCTTCCCGTTCCACGCCCAGGTGCGTGAGGTCGTCGCGCCGTTCATCTACAAGGCGATCTCAGGTGAGCTGCAGCCGGGCGACGCGCTCGATCAGGCTGCCAAGGCGGCGGACGACGAGATGGTCAAGCTGGGCTTCGGCAAGTAGTACGGCATCCGGCTGAGCACGTCTGTGGTTGGGTGGTTTGGGGCGGGGTGCGCCCGCCCCAAACCACTTCAGACCACCCGGTTGAGCCTGCCGTGGTATCGCGAGGCACCGCGTATGATGAGATCTGCCCGCACGGGGTGGGTGCTGCTGACACCTACACTCGTGATCCTTGGAATCACCGGTATCCTGCCGTTCCTCTACGTCGTCTACGTCGGCTTCTTCGACTGGAATGTCTTCTCCGCGCAAGTGGGGCTGGTCTTCGCCGGCGCGAACAACTACCGGCGGCTGGTCTTCGACGCCGATTTCCTGGGCGCGCTCGGGCACACCCTGGCGTTCACGATCTGGGTGGTTGCCAGCGAGCTGGTGATCGGCTTCACCCTGGCGCAGCTGCTGACCAGGGACTTCCCGGGCAAGACGATCTTTCGCACCATCCACGCGCTGCCGCTGGTCGTCGCGCCGATCGCCGTCGGCGCCACCTGGCGGCTGCTGACCATCCCCGGCTTCGGGCCGGCGCCATACTTTCTGGACCACTGGTTCGGCATCACCTACAACATCGGCCGCTTCGCCAGCCACGCGTTCTGGACGACCGTGGTGATGGATATCTGGCACTGGACGCCCTTCGTCACCCTGACGATGCTGGCCGGGCTGACGACGCTCCCAGCCGAGCCGTTCGAGGCGGCCCTGGTGGATGGCGCCAGCAAGTGGCAGCTCTTCCGCTACCTGACCATCCCTATGATGATGCCGGTCATCCTGACCACGCTGTTTCTGCGCATGATGGACGCGCTGCGGATCGTCGACGAGGTCTGGATGCTGACCGGCGGCGGCCCTGGGACGGCCACGCGCTACGCCGGGCTGCACATCTGGCGCGTCGTCTTCCCGAAGACCGACTATGGCTATGGCTCGGCCATGTCGCTGCTCCTGCTGTATTTCACGATTGTGCTGTGCTGGCTGCTCTTTGTAGCGATGACACAGAGCGGCAAGCGAACCGCATGAGGCGTAGGCTATGACGACAAGATCTTTGCGCAAACCGCTGGGGCAGCTTGGCATCTACCTGGTCTGGATTGTGGCGACGGTGGCCACGCTGCTGCCGATCTACTGGATGTTTATCGTCTCCGCTCGCAGCCGGGTCGAGCTCTTCGGGACGCCGAACTTCATTCAGACGACCTTCTTCGCCGAAAACTACACCAAGCCGCTGACGAGCCCGGTCTTTCAGCGCTACATGATGAATTCGATCATCGTCGCTACGTCCAATGCGCTGCTGGTGGTCGTGCTGGCTGTGACGGCGACCTACGCGCTCTCGCGCTGGCGCCTGGCAGGGTCGGATAGCATCTTTTTCTGGACGATTACCAACCGCATGGCGCCGCCGGCCGCCTTTCTGCTGCCGATCTTTCTGCTGTTTACGCGCGTGTTCAAGATCGGCGACTGGTCGCTGTTTGACACGCGAACCGGCTTGATCCTGCTCTACTGTGTCTTCAATCTGCCGTTCGCGATCTGGCTCATGAAGGGGATCATGGATAGCATTCCGGTCGAGCTCGACGAGGCCGCGCTGGTCGACGGCGCGAACATACCGACGGTGTTGCTGACAATCATCGTTCCGCTGATCGCGCCGGGCATCGCGATCACCGGCATCCTGAGCTGGATCTTCGCCTGGAATGAGTATCTTTTCGCGGCCACGATGACCAGCGTGCAGGCGCGCACGATCACCACCGGCCTGGCCGAGTTTGTCACCGTCACCGGCACCAACTGGGGCGAGATGGCGGCGGTGGCGACGATCTCGCTCCTGCCGGCCTTGCTCTTCCTGACGCTGGTGCAGCGATACATCGTCATGGGCCTGACCTTCGGCGCGGTCAAGGGCGGGTGAGCGGCAATGTCTGCTGCTATGAAGGGACAACAGCCATGACACGACAGATCGAGAAGGCGCCTGCGCAGGAGACCCTGGGGGTCGATCAGGATGGTGTCGGCGTCGCGTCCGCGGTCGCGGCGCCGGTGCAGCACGCCGGCCGGCGGGGCTTCCTGCCGATCGAGACCAACGGCTTCTGGCGGTGTTGATTATTCGCCGCGGCTAGCCCTGACCATTGAGTGGGGTGGGGTGTTGGGTGTGGGGCGGGGCTGCGCCCCGCCCCACACCCCACACCTCCAGGGAACATGAGATCGCGATGTCGGATCGTCGCCTGCGAGCTGTGCTGCTCGGCCTCGTCGCGCTGACCGTGATCTGCGTGGTGCCGGGGGCGCTGGCGCTGCTGCCGGGGCTGCCGTTTGAGCAGCAGCGGGCGCGGCAGCGCTGGGCGCGCAACCGGCCGCAGCGCTACGAGCTGGAAATCGCGTGGGCCAGCGATTGGACGCGCGGCCGCGTGCGGGCCGAGGTGCGCGACAACCGCATTATCGCGGGAACCGACCTGGATACCGGCCAGCCGCTGGCGCACAGAAAGCTGGCCGTCGCCAGCCAGTTTGCGTCGATCGACAACCTGTTCGAGATGATCGAGGCGCAGACCAGGCCATCGTCGACGCCGCGCTACCAGATCGCGCGCTATCACCCGCTGCTGGCCCGCTGGCTCGACTCGTGCGCGCCGCCGTTCCCCGACGTCCGCTACGACGCCGAGCTTGGCTACCCGATCGCGATCGACTACCGCGGCAGCCCGTGCTTCATTGGGTCGCGGATCAGCTGGAGAATGACCTGGTTTCGCCGATTGCCATAGTGCTAAATGATAATCTGGGCCGAGATTCGGGTGCGGCGGCCCGTCGCACACTCGCGCCCGGCCGCAGATCGGAGGATGATCCATGAGCTACCAGAGCAGCGTCGAATTACCCAAGACCATGCCGGCGGTCGTCTGCCGTGGGCCGCGCGACTATCGCCTCGAAGAGTGGGCCGTGCCGCGGCCGGGACCCGGCGAGGTCGTGGTTCGGATCAGCTCGGTCGGCATCTGCGCCAGCGACCTGAAGTGCTACTCCGGCGCGGCGCTCTTCTGGGGCGACGAGCACCGCCAGGGCTACTGCCAGCCGCCGGTCATCCCCGGCCACGAGTTCGTCGGCGAGGTGGTGGCGCTGGGCGAGGGCGCGGGCGCGAAGTACGGGCTGGAGCTTGGCGATATCGCGGTGTCCGAGCAGATCGTGCCCTGCTGGGAATGCCGCTACTGCAAGCGCGGCCAGTACTGGATGTGCCAGCCGAACGAGGTCTACGGCTTCCGCCAGAACACCTTCGGCGCCATGGCCGAGTACATGCTGTTCCCGCACAAGGCGATCAACTATAAGGTCCCCAAGGAGATCCCGGCGCAGCACGCCGTCTTCATCGAGCCGCTGGCGTGCTCGATCCACGCCGTGCAGCGCGGCAATATCGAGTTCGGCGACGTGGTGGTGATCGCCGGCGCGGGCCCGCTCGGCCTGGGGATGTTCGCGGCGGCGCGCATGAAGAGCCCCGGCCTGATCGTCGCCGTCGACCTCAACGACGAGCGGCTGGAGCTGGCCAGGGCCTGCGGCGCCGACATGGGCCTGAACCCGCGCAAGGTCGACGTCGTGGACGAGGTGCGCAAGCTGACCGGCGGCTACGGCTGCGATGTGTACATCGAGGCGACTGGCCACCCGGTGGCGGTCGAGCAGGGCCTGCACATGATCCGCAAGCTGGGCACGTTCGTCGAGTTCAGCGTGATGCGCGAGCCGGTGACGACCGACTGGACGATCATCGGCGACACCAAGGAGCTGAACGTCCACGGCTCGCACCTGGGCCCGCACTGCTACCCGATCGCGATCGAGATGCTGCGCAAGGGGCTGCTGCCGATGGATCAGATCGTCACCCACCGGCTGCCGCTCGCGAAGTTCCAGGAAGGCATCGATCTGGTCGGGGCCGGCGATCGGTCGATCAAGGTGACGCTGACGCCCTAGAACATCGGTCACGTCGTATGAACCACGAAGATCACGAAGGCCACGAAGGCCACGAAGGCTGAAAAAGGCTGCTATATACGACTCTTTCGTGCTCTTCGTGCCCTGCGTGGTTCAAAAACGTGCGCGTTTCGGTCTGCCGGCGCAGACGTGACCGGCGCTCTAGTACACGGCGGCGGGGGATGTATACCTCACCCGCCACCAAAGAGAGGCCAGACCATGTCCGACAACGTGTTGGAAGCGAAACCGATTCTGGAGCGCTTCCGGCTGGACGGCCGGGTAGCGCTGGTGACTGGCGGCGGGCAGGGCATTGGCCGCGCCTTCGCACATGCGCTCGGCGAGGCCGGCGCGGCCGTCGCCGTGGTCGACCTGTCGGCCGAGCACGCCCAGGCCGTCGCGGCCGAGCTGGCCGACAAGCGGATCGACGCGCTCGCCGTCACCGCCAATGTGGCGCGCGCCGACCAGGCGCAGGCGATGGTGGACGCCGCGCTGGCGCGCTGGGGCCGGCTGGACATCGCCGTCAACAACGCCGGCATCGGCAAGTGGGAGGCCGCCGAGACCATGAGCGAGGCGGACTGGGACCGGGTGATGGACCTGAATCTGAAGGGCGTGTTCCTGTGCGCCCAGGCCGAGGCGCGCGTGATGCTGGCCGCCGGCTACGGCAAGATCATCAATACCGCCTCGATGTCCGGCCACATCGTCAACATGCCGCAGAATCAGAGCGTCTATAATATCTCCAAGGCCGGCGTGATCCACCTGACCCGCTCGCTGGCGGCCGAGTGGGCGCCGCGCGGGGTGCGGGTCAACAGCATCAGCCCCGGCTACACGCGCACGCAGCTGGTCGACGTGCTGCTGGCCACGCCCGAGGGGCAGGATAAGGCGCCACAGTGGATCGCCCGAACGCCGGCCGGCCGCATGGGCGCGGTGACCGATCTGCAGGGCGCCGTGGTCTATCTTGCCGCGGAGGTATCGGACTTCATGACCGGCCACGATCTAGTGATCGACGGCGGCTATTGTCTCTGGTGAGGTTTGCTATACAAGCAGTGATCTTTCCGGCGCCGGAAACGATCGTGGTGGACCAGGTCGCCGACCCGGCCTGCCGCCCCGTCGAGGTGGTCGTGCAGGTGGCGGCTGCCGGCATCTGCGGCACCGACCTGCACATCTATCGCAACGAGTACATGTCCGACTTCCCGCATCTTCCGGCACGACTGGACGATCATCGGCAGCTTCGCGCTCTGCTACACCTTCCAGCCGGCGATCGCCTGGCTGACCGGCGGCTGGTCGACATCGCTCCGCTGGTCAGCCATACGCTGCCGTTGGCCGATTTCGCGTCGGGCTTTCACAGCTTCGCCGACGGCAAGACGTTGAAGGTCCACCTGTGGCCGGGGTGAACATCCCGCTAGTGCCGCTTTGTCAGTTCGCAGGCTCGCGCACCACGGAGACACGGAGAACACTGACGGGCAAACAGCTTTTCCGTATCTCCGTGCCCTGCGTGCCTCTGTGGTGAAAGCAAGCCACGTGGCTCTTCATCACCAACAGACTCGGAGGAGATCATCGTATGGCTCGCATCGCAATGCTCGGCGCCGGCGTGATGGGCACTGCACTGACCTATCCGCTGGCCGACAACGGGCACGAGGTTCATCTGATCGGCACGCACCTGGACGAGGAGATCATCGCGAGCTGCCGCGCGACCGGGACCCACCCACGCCTCAAGCGTGCGCTGGCGCCCGGCGTGCGGCCCTTCCCGCTGGGCGAGCTGGCCGAGGCGCTGGCGGGAGTCGATGTGGTCGCGCTGGGCGTCAACTCGCGCGGCGTGCGCTGGGCCGCGCACACGCTCGCGCCGCATCTGCGCCCCGGCCTGCCGGTGATCATGGTCACCAAGGGCCTGGCCCCCGGCGAGAACGGCGACCTGAGCACCTTCCCGGACCTGTTCGACGCCGAGCTTCCGGCCAGCCTGCGCGGCGCCGTGCCGCTGGCCGCGATCGGCGGCCCGTCGATCGCCGGCGAGCTGGCGGCGCGCCGCCAGACCGCCGTGGTCTTCACCTCGCGCGACGCCGGGCTGCTGGCCTACCTGGCGCCGCTGTTCGCCACCAGCTACTACCATATCTGGACCTCCACCGATCTCGTCGGCGTCGAGGTGTGCGTCGCGCTCAAGAACGTCTACGCGCTGGGCGTGGGGTTCGTGGCCGGCGTGCTCGAGGTGTCCGGCGGCATGGACGGCAACGCCGCCATGCACAACTACGCCGCGGCGCTGTTCGCCCAGGGGCTGACCGAGACGGCGCAGCTGGTGCAGCTGCTCGGCGGTGGGATCGAGACCGTGTTCAGCCTGCCGGGCGCCGGCGACCTGTACGTGACCTGCCAGGGTGGGCGCAACTCGCGCATGGGCCGGCTGCTGGGAATGGGCGTCGACCCCGAGGAGGCATCGGAGCAGCTCGCCGGCGAGACGATCGAGGGCGTCGACGCCGTGATCGCGATCGCGCCGGCCGTCGAGAAGCTGATCGAGCGCGGCGTGCTGGAGCCCGACGCGCTGCCGCTCATGCGCCAGATCTACGCGGTGGCCGCCAAGGGCCGGCCGGTCGAGTCGATCTTCGAGCGCTTCTTCCAGCCAGCGTTCCTGAAGCTCCAGCCGGTGACGGCGGTGTCCGGCAGCTGACCGGACAAGAGCAGAGACTTAGAGCACTGGTAGAATATGCTTCGACCGATCCGCGAATAGCGCGAATCTACGCGAAATAAGAGCGATATATTCGCGCACATTCGCGTTATTCGCGGATTCTCTACCAGCGTTCTAGAGAGCGAGAGATTGCTTATGACGGCTGACGCTTCGGTTCGATATCCCACCTTCAACCTGAGCGGCAGGCGCGCCCTCGTGACCGGGGCGACCAAGGGCATCGGCCGCCACGCCGCGCTCTCGCTGGCGCACGCGGGTGCCGATCTCTTTCTGAGCGGGCGCGACACGCGCGAGCTGGCCGAGGTCGCCGTGGAGGTGCGCGCGCTAGGCCGGCGCGCCGAGGCTGCCCCGGCCGACCTNGACGTCGAGGCGGTGCAGCGGCTCGGCGCGGCGGCGATCGACGCGATGGGCGGCATCGACATCCTGGTGAACAACGCCGGCATCTCCAGCCCCGAGCCGTTCCTGGAGACGACCGTCGAGGCCTGGGATGCCACGCTCGACGTGAACCTGCGGGCGCCGTACTTCCTGGCCCAGGTCGTCGCGCGGGCGATGGTCGCGGCCGGCCGGGGCGGCAAGATCATCAACATCTCCTCGCTGTCGGGGCTGGTGGCGATCGCCGACCACGGGGCCTACTGCGCCTCTAAGGGCGGCCTGCTGCTGGCAACCAAGGTCATGGCGCTGGAGCTGGGCCGCCACAACATCCAGGTCAACGCGATCTGCCCGACCGTCATCCTGACCCCGATGGGCGAGCGGGTCTGGAGCCCACCGGAAAAGCGCGACCCGATGCTGGCCAAGATCCCGCTGGGGCGGTTTGGAGTGCCATACGACGTCAGCGGCGCGATCGTGTTCCTGGCCTCGGATGCGTCCAACATGATCACCGGCAGCGAGATCGTGATCGACGGCGGCTATAGCGCGATCTAGCGCCTATCGGCAACTAGACAATCTGGGCGGGGGTGGGGGTGTGGGAGCGGGTACCTGCCCCCGCCCCCACCCCCCCACCCCCAAACCTTAAGGAGGAAGTATGTCGCAGTCGGCTGATCTTGTGATCGCCGTCGACAGCAGCACGACGGCGTGCAAAGCGATCGTGTGGGATCGCGCCGGGCGGGTGGTCGCCGAGGGCCGCGCCAGCTTTGCGCTGCTCACGCCGCACCCCGGCTGGTATGAGCAGCACGCCGCCGACTGGTGGACGGCGGCGGTACAGGCGCTGCGCGAGGCCGCCGCGCAGATCGACGCGCGGCGGCTGGGCGCGCTCTGCATCACGCCCCAGCGCGAGACGTTCGTGCCGGTCGACGAGCAGTGCCAGCCGCTGCGCGACGCCATCCTCTGGCTCGACGAGCGCTCGCTCGCGCAGGTCGATGCGGTCAAGGCGCGCTTCGGCATACAGCGCTTCCACCAGATCACCGGCAAGCCGGTGGCGATGACGCCCTCGCTGTATAAGATCCTGTGGCTCCAGGAGCACGAGCCGGCGGTCTTGCGCAACGCCTACAAGATCCTCGACGTGCATGCCTACCTGGTCCGGCAGCTGACCGGCGCCTGGCGCACGGGCTGGTCCTGCGCCGACCCGATGGGCCTGGTGGACATGCGCTCGTTCACGTGGTCCACTGAGATCCTGGAGGCGCTGGAGCTCGACCCGGAGCAGTACGTCGAGCTGGCGCCGCCCGGCGCGATTCTCGGCGAGGTGTCGGACGCGGCGGCGCGCGCGACCGGCCTGCCCGCGGGCCTGCCGGTGGTCGCCGGCGCGGGCGATGGGCAGAGCGCCGGGCTGGGGGCCAACGTCACGCGGCAGGGCCAGGCTTACCTGAACCTCGGCACGGCGGTCGTCTCGGGCGCGCATGCCGAGGAGTACGCTGCCGATCTGTCGTTCCGCACGCTGGGCTCGCCGCTGGCGGGCGCCTACACGCTGGAGACGCTGATCCGCAGCGGCACCTTCACCGTCAGCTGGTTCGTCGAGCGCTTCGCGCACGACCTCCAGGGCGTCGCGCTGCCGCTGTCGGTGGAGGAGCTGCTGGAGGCCGGGGCGCGCAAGGTGCCGCCGGGCGCGCAGGGGCTGATGCTGGTGCCCTACTGGAACGGCGCGGCCTCGCTGTACTGGGATGGCACCGCCACGGGCATCACGGTCGGCTGGAACGGCGCGCACCGCCGCGAGCATTTCTACCGCGCCGTGCTTGAGGGGATCGCCTTCGAGCAGCGGCTGGCCACCGAGGGGGTCGAGGCCGCGCTGGGGCAGCCGATCGACGAGTATGTCGTGCTGGGCGGCGGCTCGAAGAGCGCGCTGTGGTGCCAGATCGTGGCCGACATCAGCGGCAAGCGCGTGACGCGTGCCGGCACCGCCGAGGCCACCTGCCTGGGCGCGGGCATCCTGGCGGCGGTGGCGGCGGGGTGGTATAGCGACGCGCGCGAGGCGGCGGCGGCGATGACGAGCCGTGGCGCCTCGTTCGAGCCGCAGCCGGCCACCCAGCGGTTCTACGATCGGCTCTACACCGAGGTCTACAAGAAGCTGTATCCGACGCTGCGCGGCACGCTCACGCGCCTGGCCGAGCTGACTCAGCTTGCGTAGTAGTCAGTAGTCAGTAGTCAGTAGTCAGGCGCGTTGACGTATGCCTTTGACAGCCCTTCGTCAAGCTCAGGAGTCGCGGCGCTTCATCTTCGTTTGTGCTTTTTTGCGCTCTGCGAGCGCAAAAAAGCACAAACAAAAATGTTGACACCTAACCTAGAAAGTAGAGGCAGAGTATGGACAACGAGCGAATCAACGCGGCCTTGCGGGACGCGAGCGCTACCCGCTGCGTGGTGATCGGCGCCGGCACGCTCGCCGCCGTCGACGACGCGCTCGCCCAGTGCTTTGAGAGCCAACCGGCGGTCGTCGTGGCCGACGACAACACGTTTGCGGCCGCGGGCCGCGTGGTGGATGCGCGGCTGCGCGCGGCTGGCCGCCAGGTCGCCGACCCGATCGTCTTCCCCGGCACGCCGACGCTCTACGCCGACTTCGCGAACGTCCTGGCGCTGGAAGAACGGCTGCGCGCCCTCGACGCCGTCCCGGTCGTGGTCGGCTCGGGCACGCTCAACGATATCACCAAGGTGGCGGCGCACCGGATCGGCCGCCAGTATATGTGCGTCGGCACGGCCGCGTCGATGGACGGCTACACGGCGTTCGGCGCGTCGATCACCAGGGACGGCTTCAAGCAGACGATGGCGTGCCCGGCGCCGCGCGCGGTGCTGGCCGACCTGAACGTGCTGGTCCACGCGCCGCCGCAGATGAACGCGACCGGCTACGGCGATCTGCTCGGCAAGGTCACCGCCGGCGCGGACTGGATCCTGGCCGACGCGCTGGAGG